>RCUQ01000241.1_pt1 | contig 30146 bp, 23 predicted proteins | sample 2166351 | NCBI WGS metagenome assembly RCUQ01 (sample SAMN09932597, study PRJNA488358) | compost metagenome | feature: garden; material: soil; isolation source: compost soil in acetonitrile-enriched culture | place: Germany: Experimental Botanical Garden Goettingen | collected 2016-01-27
GAGCGAATGACTACGAATCATTAGGTCGGGGGTTCGAATCCCTCTGGCCGCGCCTGATGAAAGATTAAACCCTCGAGGAAACTCGGGGGTTTCGTCTTTCTCCCAAAGCTCCGCGAGTGTCGGCCGGGCCTCAGGGGCTCAATCAGCGTCCCCGAGCACCTCGGCCCTCTCAAGCTTGATTAAAAACGATTGATCCGGGGATAATCAATAAAGCATTCAATCGACCCTTACGGCGGTCGATTCGATTCCCCTTCACGTTATCGCGGCACGACGCCGCTGCAGGAGAACGGCATGCGCTTCTATCCTTTCGCAGTCCTGGCCCCGTTACTGTCGCTGTCCTTGGTGGGATGCCCCGGCCCTAGCTACATGATGACGTCTCCTCCGATGTCTGTTTCCGATTACCCGGGTAGGGTTCCGTATCCGTCCCCGTCTGCCACCGCTTATCCTTATCAACCCGATGTGCAGCCCAGCGCGGCTCCCGTCAACATGGACGGCTTGAGCCTTGACGATGCGCATCAGCAGGTCCGGCGCTACCTCACCCTTCACTATCCCGGTGCCGAATTGGTGAGCGTCCAGTCCACCCAAGTCGGGGCGAACGCCCGAATCCCCCGGCAGAGCACGTGGGCTTTCACCTACCAGATGAAGCAGGCGACGCCCTCATCGCCAAGCGTCCAGGCCGTGGAGATTCCCTCGCAATTCGAATCGCAGTACCTCACCTTTACGCTTAGCGGTTCGGGAGTCCTTCAGGCGCCTGAAGCCAAGAAGCGCCTGGGGCACGATAGTGGGTCCGTGCACTACGACCAGGTGCTGCCTCTCATCAAGGCCCTTGAGATCGCGAAGAGCTTCGGCATGGGCATGGGCCCCTTGGGAGTCTCGGTCAACCTCAAGCCAGATTCCGGCGTTGGCGCCGTCTACGAGTTCGACAACAGTCTCTCGTCGTCGAGTTACGGCGGCAACTACGGGGCAGGAAATTCCTACCGGGGCAAGTTCGTGATCGATGCGTACACGGGCGATCTCGTCGAGCGACCGAGCAATTTCTAAGGCAACGGCAAGTCCGGTTCGCGGTGAGGCCTGAACGTGCGTTCAGGCCTCACGCCTTTCGGGCGTCATCTCTTCAATGGCTTGAAGTGGCCGGCGGATAATGCAAGGCCAGCCAGACCGTCGGCTGACTCGGATCCGTCCATTCCACCCGATGCCGGCAGCCTGCCGGAATCATGACGTAGTCTCCGGGTTTCAACTCCAGGTTCTCTGCGGATCCTTCGAAGCGTAGAGTCGCCGATCCCGCGAATAGCAAGACCCACTCATGCCGGTCCTGTGATAGCCATTGCCCCGGTGGCGTCGCCTGCCCGGTCGAGACGATGCGCTCCAGCAGGAACGACGAAGGCGCCAACAAGGGCTCGAAAGCCTCACCGAGCGATGTATCGGGAAGCAGGGCAGCGAGATTATGGCGTTCCACGGGAAACCTCCTCTTTATCGGGGGATGTTCGAGATGCCCCCTTAGGTTATTCCCGTATGAAGGGAGGCGGCATGACTGCCGCCTCCCTTACCCGTTATGGAACCCGGTCTTAGAACCAGCGGGTGATCACGACCTTGCGATCGGTGTAGAACTCGATGCCATGCTTGCCGTGCGCCTTGAGGTCCCCGAACATCGAGCCCTTGGCCCCGCCGAAGTTGAAGTAGCTCATGGGCGCCGCCACTCCGACGTTGATGCCAATCATGCTGGGCTCGGCCCGGTAGGCGAACTCCCGCGCCGTCTTACCGCTCGACGTGAAGATCGACGTGGTATTGCCGTAGGGATGCGCCTCCAGGACGGCGAGCGCATCATCGAGCGTTTCGGCCCGAAGCCAGGCCATGACGGGACCGAAGACCTCCTCGCGGGCGAGCGTCATGTCGGGCTTCACCTTGTCGAAGACCGTGGGCCCCAGGAAGTAGCCCTTCGATTGGCCATGGGACTTGCGGCCGTCGACCAGGAGTTCGCCTCCCTCGTCGATCCCCCGCTGAATCAGCCCCAGGATGCGATCCCTGGACTGTGGCGAGATCACGGGCCCCATCTCGACTCCCTGATCCATGCCGTTGCCGACCTTGATCCGCTTGATGCGCTCGAGCAGGGGAGCCTTGAACTTCTCGTATGCCGAGCCGACGAAGATCAGGGTCGAACCCGCGAGGCAGCGCTGACCCGCGCAGCCGAAGCAGGACTCGACCAGGACGTCCACGGACTTGGCCACGTCGGCATCCGGCATGACGATCACGAAGTTCTTGGCGCCGCCCAGGGCCTGGACGCGCTTGCCGTGCTTGGCGGCCGTCTCGTAGACGAACTGGGCCACGGGGCTCGAGCCCACGAAGGAGACGCCCTGGATCAGCGGATGCTCGCACATCCCCTTGACGATCTCCTTGCCGCCGTTGACGAGGTTGACCACTCCCGGCGGCAAGCCGGCCTCGTGCAGCAGCTCGAAGATCCGCATCATCGAGAGCGGCACTTGCTCGGAAGGCTTCAGGACCAGCGTGTTGCCGGTTGCGATGCAGTGCGGCAGGAACCATAGGGGCACCATCGGCGGGAAGTTGAACGGTGCGATGACCGCGAAGACCCCCATGGGGCGGCGGTAGGAGACGCAATCGATCCCCCGTCCGACGTCCTCAAGGGACTCCCCTTGCATCAGCGAGGGAATCCCGCAGGCCACGTCGACCGAGTCGATGCCCCGGCGCAGGTCGCCCCGCGCCTCGGCCAAGGTCTTGCCATGCTCCTCCGTGCAGATCCGGGCAATCTCCTCGAAGTGCTTCTCGAGCAGGTTCTTGAAGGTGAAGAGGAACTTGGCGCGTTCGGCGGGGGGCACCTGGCGCCAGGAGTAGAAGGCCTTTTGCGCCGCGCTCACGGCGTCGTCGAGGTCGAGCATCGTCGACATGGGCACGCGGGCGAGAACCTCTTCGGTCGCCGGGTTCACGACGTCGAGAATCTCGTTGGACTTGGACGACACCCACTTGCCGTTGAGGTAGTTGGACAGCGTCTTGATCTGGGTTCCTTTGGACAACGTGGTCAAATTTAGACCCTCCTCAAAAACTCGTTCTGCTACTTCACTTGGGCGAAAGCCGCGTCCAGCGAGGCGATCGCCACGTCGACCTCGCTCGTGGAAATGGACATCGGCGGCGTCATGCGGATCACGTTGCCGTGGAGGCCGCCCTTGCCGATGACCAGGCCGTTCTCTCGGGCCACCTCGACCACCCGCTGCAGCTCTTGCTTGGCAGGCTCCTTGGTCTTGCGGTCCTTGACCAGTTCGAGGGCCTGCATCAGGCCCATGCCCCGCACGTCCCCGATGAGGGAGTGTTTCTCGGCCAGCTCTTCGAGCCGCATGCGGAAGTACCCTCCGACACGCTGCGCATTGCCGGGCAGGTCTCGACTCTCCATGGCATCCAGGGTCGCGAGCGCCGCCGTCGACGAGACGGGGTTGCCGCCGAAGGTATTGAGGTGGACCTTGCCGTTGAGTGCCGTCGAGACCTCGTCGTTGGCGATGACCCAGCCGATGGGAAGGCCGTTGGCCATGCCCTTGGCACCCGTCATGAGGTCGGGCTCGACGTCGTAATGCTCGATCCCGAACCACTTGCCGCCGGTCCGCCCGAAGCCGGTCTGCACTTCATCCGAGATGAAGAGACCGCCGTACTTGCGGGCGATCGCCACCGCCTCCTTGAAGTAGTCCGCCGGAGGCGTGATGAAGCCCCCGACGCCCTGGATGGGCTCGGCGATGAAGGCCGCGATCTCTCCCGAGGTGGTCGTCTGGATGACCTCCTCGAGGTCCTTCGCGCATTCCATGCTGCAATTCGACGGGGCCTTGCCGAACGGGCAGCGATAGCAGTAGGCGTTCCGTGCATGCACGACGGGGAAGGCATTGGGTTCGCCAATCCGCCACGGCGCGTGGGCGGTCAGCGTCTGAACGCCCGCCGTGCCGCCCGAGTAACAATGCCTCAAGGCCACCACGGTCTTGCGGCCCGTATGCGCCTGCGCCAGCTGAATGGCCTTCTCGTCCGCCTCAGAACCCGAATTGGCGAAGAAGCTCTTCTTCAGGCGCCCCGGCGTGATGCTCGCAAGCCGCTCAGCCAGCCGCGCCTGGGCCTCGATGGGGAAGAGCGTGCTCGTATGCTGAAGCGTGCGCATCTGCGCGATCGTGCGCTCCGTGATCTCCTCGTCGCAGTGCCCCACCGAGACGGTCACGATGCCGCCGAAGAAATCCAGGTACTCGCGACCGTCGGCCCCTTTGAGGTGGAAGCCCTTGCCCGAAACGAAGGGAAGCGGATCCTGGTAATGGGAGCCGAGGGACGGAAGGAGGAACTCGCGCTGCTTGGCGACGATCTCCTCGCGGGAGAGGTGGGCTTTGGTCTTTTCGATGGCCATACGTTCCCCCTTAGATCCGGACCATGTCGCCGTAGGTCTCGGGACGGCGATCGCGGATGAACTGCCAGGTATTGCGGACGTCGCGAATCATGTCGAGGTCGAGGTCGGCCACGACCACCTCGTCCTTGTCCCGGCTCGCGACCGCCAGGAACTCGCCCTTGGGGTTGACGAAGTAGCTCTGGCCGTAGAATTCACCGATGTTCCAGGGCTTCTCCGTGCCCACCCGGTTGATGGCCCCGACGAAGACCTGGTTCGCCACCGCATGGGCCGGCTGTTCCAGCTTCCAGAGGTACTCGGAGAGACCCGCGACGGTCGCCGAGGGATTGAAGATGATCTCCGCGCCATTCATCGCCAAGAGGCGGGCGCCCTCGGGGAAGTGGCGGTCGTAGCAGATGTAGACGCCGATCGTGCCGTAGGCCGTCTTGAAGGTAGGGTAACCGAGGTTGCCCGGCTTGAAGTAGAACTTCTCCCAGAAGCCCGGAGCGCAGTGGGGGATGTGGTTCTTGCGGTACTTGCCGAGGTACTTGCCGTCGGCGTCGATGACGGCGGCCGTGTTGTAGTAGACGCCGGCGAGATCCTCCTCGTAGACGGGAACCACGATCACCATGCGGTGCTTCTTGGCCAGCTCCTGCATCAGGAGGATGGTGGGCCCCCCAGGCACCGGCTCGGCGGACTCGTACCATTTCATCGTCTGCTCGGCGCAGAAGTAAGGGCCGTAGAAGATCTCCTGGAGGCAGAGCATCTGGACGCCCTTCGCCGCGGCCTGCTCGATGAGCTTCACATGCTTGTCGATCATGGCCTTCTTGATGTCAGCCACCGGTTTTTGGGTCTCCACGGGATTGCTCGCCTGGATGAGACCGCAACGAACGATTCTGGCCATTTCAGCAATTCTCCAATCAGTGTGAGGTGGGGACGGGGGAAGGGCTAGTGTTTGTAGGCGTACGCGGGAAGGGTCGCCTCGCCGGCCGTGAACTGCTTCCAGGAGACGGGGGCGAGACCGCGATCGACCTCGACCATCGAGATGCAGTTCTCCACGGGGCAGACCAACGAGCAAAGGTTGCAGCCCGTGCACTCGTCATGGGCCACGGTGGGGACGCGGTCGTAACCGGTGTCGAGCGCCTTGCCCGAGCCGTCACCCGGCAAGTAGATGCAATGATGGCTGCCGTCCTTGCACGCGACGTAGCAGAGCTGACAGCCGATGCACTTGGCGGGGTCGATGGCGGCCACGACCTTGAAGTTCATGTCCAGCTCTTCCCAGTTGACGAAGCGCTGGGAGGCCCGCCCTGCGAAATCTTGGATGGTCCGGTAGCCCTTGGAATCCATCCAGCGGGAGAGGCCATCGATCATGTCCTCGACGATCCGGTAACCGTGATGCATGACGGCAGTGCAGACTTGGACGCTGGTGGCCCCGAGCGCGATGAACTCCGCGGCGTCCTTCCAGGTGCTGATGCCGCCGATGCCCGAGATGGGCAAATCGAACTCGGGATGCCGCGCGAGCTGGCCGACCATGTTGAGGGCAATGGGCTTCACGGCGGGCCCGCAGTAGCCTCCGTTGGTCGAGGCGCCTCCCACGTTGGGCACGGGGATCATGGTGTCGAGGTCGACCGCCATGACGCTCTTGATGGTGTTGATCAAGCTCACGGCGTTGGCTCCACCGTGCTGGGCCGCCAGCCCCGGACGCGTGATATCCGTGATGTTGGGAGTCAGCTTCACGATCACGGGAACCGTCGCGTAGCGCATGACCCAGTTGGTGATGCGCTCCAGAACCAAGGGTTCCTGGCCGACCGCCGAGCCCATGCCGCGCTCGCACATGCCGTGCGGGCAGCCGAAGTTCAGCTCCAGGCCCTTCGCGCCGTTCTCAATCGAGCGCTCGATGTTCTCCTTCCACTCGTCCTCGGTCTCGAACATCAAGGAGATGACGGTCGCGCGGTCGGGGTACTTGCGGGTCACCTCGCGAATCTCGGCGTAGTTCACGTCGAGGGGGCGATCGGTGATGAGCTCGATGTTGTTGAGCCCCATCATCCGCTGTCCGCCGTAGTCATTGGCGGCGAAGCGTGCGGAGACGTTGCGGATGGGGGTGCCCAGGGTCTTCCAGACGGCGCCACCCCAGCCATGCTCGTAGGCACGCATGATCTGGGCGCCGGTGTTGGTCGGCGGCGCGGAGGCCAGCCAGAAGGGGTTCGGGGCCTCGATGCCCGCGAAGTTGATGCTCAAATCGGCCATGTGGTGGCTGCCTCCTTTTACCGGACGGTGACTTCGCGTTCGACGGGGCGCGCGGCTGCCTTGAAGTAGGCGTCCATGCCGCGGGCGGCGCGTTTGCCCTCGGCCGCCGCGTTGACGACCTCCTTGCCGCCATTGGCGCAGTCCCCTCCGGCAAAGAACTTGGATTTGCCCGCCCGCCCGGTTTGCGCATCCACGACCACCCGGCCGCGCTCGAGCGTGACGCCGGGAAGGCCTGCCAAGAGCGTGGCCAGCTTCTCCTGGCCCGTCGCCTTGACGACCAGATCCGCCTCCAGGGTGAAGGCGCTGCCAGGGATCGGCTCGAGGCTTCCCGATGCCGACATGCGGGTCCGCTCGCAGCGCAAGGCGCTCGCACGTCCTTTGCCTTCGACGGCGACGGGCGCCGCCCAGAAGCAAAGCTCGACGCCCTCTTGCCGGGCGGATTTCAGTTCATGGGCGTAACCCGACATCTCGGCCTCGCCCCGGCGGTAAACCATCGTGACCTGGGGCACGCCCAGGTGTTTGAGTTCGCGGACCGCGTCGATGGCGGTGTTCCCGCCTCCGATGACGACCGCATGGTGGACGTCGGGAAGGCGGAAGCTTGCTTCGTTCTTGAGGCGCTCGATAAGGGCGACCGCCCCGACGCAGCCGGGCAGGTCCTCTCCCGGCAGACCGAGCTGGGAATCGGGCCCGAGGCCCATGCCCAGGAAGACGGCGTCGAAGTCGGAAGTGAGCTGTTCGAAGGAGAGGTCTCGACCTACCTGCGTGCCCGTGCGAATCTCGAAGCCGATGGCCTGAATGTAGGCGACTTCGCGGAGGGCCTCCTCGGCATGCAGCTTGTAAGGGGCGACGCCCGTTGCGTTGAGGCCGCCGGGAATCTTACGGCCCTCGAAAATCACGGCCTCGTGTCCCAGTCGAGTGAGCTCGTGGGCGCAGGCCAGGCTGGCGGGACCGGCGCCGACCAAGGCGACCCGCTTGCCCGTGGATCGTCCCTTCTTGAAGAAGCGAAGGCCGCGGTCGTAGGCGTACTCCGTCGCGTGGCGCTGCAGGCGGCCAATCATGATCGGGGGCTCGCCGAGGCGATTGTAGACGCAGGAGCCGACACAGAGGACCTCGACCGGACAGACCGACGCGCAAGAGTGTCCGAGAATGTTGGCCTCGAGGATGGTCTCGGCGGCACCGGCAACATTGCCGGTGGCGATGCGCTTGATGAACTCCGGAATGTTGATGGCGGTCGGGCATGCCTGGATGCATGGGGCATCGTAGCAATAGAGGCAGCGGTTCGCCTCGGCCGTCGCTTGCGCCTCCGTGAGGCGGGGTTTGAGATCCGGAATGCGGGATTCCAGGCGGTCAGCCGGCAAGGCCATGGGAAGGGATTGGATCATTCAGGCGGCTCCTTCGACGTCGTGGGCGGAGTGGGTTCCTGCGGACCAAGGGCCTTCATTTTTGTTTATGATGAATGATTTTTGTTTACACTTTACAATAACCAAACAAGCATGGCAACCTAAAAAAACTTGCCCTGACGAGGACCAAGCCTGAAGCAGGTCAGGAGAGCGTCAGGAGCGAGGGTATCGCCGCTCGGGCATGTCCCGGAAGGGTCCGGGCTTCGTGCGCGGAGCCAGGAAGCGAAAAGGAGAGCCGCATGAGCCTTCTCATCAAGAACGGACGGATCGTCACCGCGGTGGATGACTACTTCGGCGACGTGCTCGTCGAGGGGGAACAGGTCGTGATGATCGGACGCGACCTGAACGTCGAATCGGCAAGGGTCATCGACGCTGCAGGGCGGCTGGTGATCCCGGGCGGAATCGACCCGCATACCCACATGGAGATGCCCTTCGGAGGCACGACCAGTGCCGACGACTTCGAGACCGGGACCCGGGCCGCGGCCTTCGGTGGAACGACGACGATCGTGGACTTCGCGATCCAGACCAAGGGGCGCTCGACCCTCGAAGGCCTCGAGGCATGGCATGCCAAGGCCGAAGGGAAGGCCGCCATCGACTACGGCTTCCACATGATCGTCACGGACATGCCGGAGTCGCGCCTCATGGAGATGGGTAGGCTCGCGGACGAGGGCATCACCTCCTACAAGCTCTTCATGGCGTATCCCGGCGTGCTGTACTCGGACGACGCGACGATCTTCCGGGCGATGCGCCGGGCCGGAGAGGACGGGACGATGATCTGCATGCATGCCGAGAACGGCATCGTGATCGACGAGATCATCAAGCAGGCGATCGCCGAGGGCAAGACGGCGCCCAAGTACCACGCCAAGACCCGGCCGACCCGGATGGAGGGCGAGGGAGTGCACCGGGCGATCGCCATCGCCGAGGTCGCCGGCGTGCCCGTCTACATCGTCCACCTCTCCAGCTCGGACGCCCTCGAAGAGGTCAAGCGGGCTCGCGATCGGGGCATTCATGCCTTCGCCGAGACCTGCCCCCAGTACCTCTTCCTCGACGAGACCTCCTACGACGCCCCGGGATTCGAGGGAGCGAAGTACGTCATGACGCCGGCCCTCCGCGAGAAGTGGAACCAGGACGAGCTCTGGAAAGGCCTTCAGTTCGGCGACCTTCACACCATCGCCACCGACCACTGCCCGTTCTGTTTCACGGGTCAGAAAGAGCTGGGAATCCAGGACTTCTCGAAGATCCCGAACGGCGCGCCGGGCGTCGAGAACCGCATGAGCCTCCTTTACAACGGAGGCGTCGTGAGCGGCCGCATCAGCGTCAACAAGTTCGTGGAACTGACCTCGACGGCAGCCGCCAAGATGTTCGGAATGTTCCCCAAGAAGGGCACGATCGCCGTCGGTTCCGACGCCGACCTCGTGATCTTCAATCCCGACCGCAAGGAAACCATCAGCGTCGCCAACCCGCATACGCACCACATGAACGTGGACTACAACACCTTCGAGGGCTTCGAGGTCCAGGGCTTCCCCGAGATCGTCATCTCGCGCGGCAAGGTCGTCGTCGAGAACAACTCCTTCCTCGGGCGTGCCGGTTCGGGACGCTTCATCAAGCGCGCGCGCTACGGGGACCTCCTGCGCGCCTCCTCGGCGGGCTTGCTCACGGCCCGGTGAGACATTCGTCACAATTGCCCGAAAAACGCATAATCACTTGCGAGGCTGGGCAAAATACAGCATGAGCAAGCGGCTGGCCGGCACCTTGCCGGCCAGCCTTCTTTTCGCCCGAAGGCGCATCGCCTTCCCGACTTAGAGAAATGAGGGCCCGACTTGACCCTTCAGGTTCCCGATACGACGCGGCTGTCCGCGGTTCAAGCCCTTTGCGAAATTCGCGATCCCTACACCCCGTCGCCCGAGGTCGACCGCCTCTTCGTCGAGGCCATGCGCCAGAACGTCGCCTGGCACCTCTTGCACTCCGAATTCTACCGCCGCCTGGCCGAGCAGCAGGACTTCTCGCCCGATTCCCTGTCCAGCATGGCGGACATGGCGCGCGTGCCGTTCATCCACGCGAACTTCTTCAAAACTCACGAGATCATGAGCATCCCCCGAGAGCAGGTCGCCTTGCACCTCACCTCCTCGGGCACCACCGGCCAGAAGTCCCAGATGTTCTTCGACGCCTGGAGCATCGGAGCGGGGCGCCGGATGGTCGACGCCATGTACGAGCGCCTCGGGCTCGTCTCGGAGACGCCTGCCAACTACCTCTTGAACTCCTACGAGCCGCTTCCCGATATGAGTCTCGGGACGGCCAATACCACCATGTTCCTGACCAAGTATGCGCCTCCCGCGCGCGTCACCTTCGCGCTACGCTCCAAGGGAGACGGCGCTCATGAGTTCGATCCCTTCGGCAGCGTCGAGGCGCTACGCTCCTACGCCGAGGAGGGGCTGCCGGTCCGGATCATCGGATTCCCGGCCTTCTTGTACTTCACCCTTCAGCGTTACATCGCCCTGGGCTACCCGAAGCTCACTTTGCATCCGGATTCGTTCGTCTTCGTGGCTGGCGGCTGGAAGGGGCATGCCAACCAGGAAATCAAGAAAGCCGAGCTCTACTCCTTGATTCGCGAGTGGCTCGGGATCCCCGATGCCCGCATCCGCAGCTCGTTCGGCTCGGTCGAACACAGCATCCCCTACATCGAATGCCCTCACCACAACCTTCATGTGCCCATCTGGTCCAAGGTCTACGTGCGTGACGTGAAGACCCTCGCGGTCAACGACTACGGCCAGCCCGGCTTCCTGCAGTTCGTTTCCCCGTACATCACCTCGGTGCCGGCCCAGGGGGTCCTGATGGGCGACCTGGCGTTGCTTCACCCGGCCGAGCGCTGTGGATGCGGCATCGACACGGAGTACTTCGAGATCCTGGGCCGAGCTGGGACGTCCACTAACAAGAGTTGCGCCGCGGCTGCCGCCGAGTTGCTGAAGTGAAAGAGATCATGACGAAAACGCATATCTGGCAAGGAGAGTGGATCGACGATGCGACGCTCGAAGCGCGGATCGCGACCCTTGGCCAAACCGTCGAGACGACCCTCGCGAATGCCTGCCCGCTTGAAATCGTCCTTTCCGCCCTCGACCGACTCTCAAACGAGCTCGCCGTTCAAGGCGAAGCGTACCGCAAGCTCCGCGCCTACGCCGAGGAAGCACAGGTCCCCGAGCATGACTTCGAGGGCGGAGTCGCGGCCATCCGGGAGTTCACGGCCAAGCCCAACGTGATGCAGAAGCTCATGCGAGAGCTCGGCTCGCTGGATCCCTTCAACCCCAGCCGCATCTCCTACGCCGGCACCATCTTCGAGAGCTGGGCTCCCTTGGGCCTGCTGGTGCACGTCACCCCGTCCAACGTCTTCGCCGTGGCCGCCATGGCCCTCGTCGAGGGCATGCTGAGCGGCAACCTCAATCTGGTCAAGACCAGCGGCTCGGACACGCTCTTCGCCCAGCACTTCGCCGAGGTCTTGGGCGCGTGCGATCCGACCGGCCGGGTCAAGGAGCTCATGATCGTCGCGCGGATCTCGTCGCGGCGAGACGACCTCTTGAAGACCCTCTTCCAGGAAGCCGACGGCGTCTCCGCCTGGGGCAACGAGGAGTCCATCAACGCGGTGAAGGCGATGGTTCCCTCAGGGACGCGCTTCATCGATTGGGGTCACAAGCTCTCCTTCGCGTACCTCTCGGCCGACAAACTCGATGACGCCGCGAGCCTCTCGGCTGTGGCCCGCGAGGTCTGCCTGATCGAGCAACAGGCCTGCTCCAGCCCGCAGGTGCTTTACGTCGAGACGGACGACTTCCAGGTGCTGCGTTCCGTGGCCAAACGTCTCGCCGAGCAGCTCGCGGAGATCTCGCCCGGCTTCCCGCTCGCGACTCCCTCCCTGCAAGAGCAGGCGGAGATCACGACGACCACCCAGCTGGTCAATCTAGAGAGCTGCCTCGGGGGCGCCGAGCTTATCGAAGCGCCAGACGGCTCCTGGCGCCTCTTCGTCGAGGCCAAATCGGGACTTCGCGCTTCGCCCCTGTACCGGAGCCTCTGGGTCAAACCGTTGCTCCGGGCGGAGATTGTCGCGACCCTGCGCCCGCTTCGCAAGTACCTCCAGACGGTGGGGCTCGCCTGCGACCTCGGAAGCCTCGCCCCGCTGAGTGAGGCGTTCATCCGGGCGGGCGCCTTGCGCATCACGCAGCTGGGGCACATGGTCGGGAACAACTACGTCGGAGAACCGCATGATGGGGTCTATCCCCTGCAACGCTTCACCCGGCGTGTGACGTTCGACCCCGGAGAGGCCTGCGGCCGCATCACGCACTTCGCCGAGATCGCGCCGAAGCCGGAAACCTTGCCGGCCCCCCGGACTCCGGTCATGACCAAGGAGGATTTCCTCCGCTACCAGCCGAAGCGCGAGGACGAGCAGCTCTTCTTCTCGAGCGGCGGCAGCTCGGGCGAGCCCAAGGTCTCGGTCTTCACCTACGATGATTACCAGGTGCAGATGCGCTCGGCTGCCGAGGGGCTCTTCGCAGCGGGGCTCGACCCCACGCGCGATCGCTGCGCCAACCTCTTCGCAGCAGGTCACATGTACGGGGGCTTCCTCAGCTTCTTCAGCATCCTCGAAGCCCTTCAGGCCCCGCAGGTGCCCTCGGGCCTGCACGGGAACTTCCCGGAGATCGTCGACAACATCATGCGCCAGAAGGTCAACGTGCTCATCGGAGCGCCCTCCTGGCTGATGGAGTTCTTCGAAGCCGAAAGAGACGCCCTCCTGGCCTACGGGGGGATTGAAAAGATCTTCTATGGTGGCGAGCATTTCAGCGAGGCGCAGCGCAAGACGCTCATGGAGACGTTCGGCATCAAGCTGATCCGCTCGGCCACCTACGGTAGCAACGACGCGGGGCCGATGGGCTTCCAGTGCGAGCATGCGGAGGGCGCGGTCTTCCACCTCAACACGCGCTTGCAGATCTTGGAGATCCTCGACCCCGAGGAGGACCGTCCGGTCCAAGAGGGCGAGTCGGGACGGCTGGTCCTGACGTCGCGTCACCGCAAGGCCATGAAGCTCGACCGCTACGAGATCGGGGACTTGGGCCGCTGGGTGCCCGGCGCCTGCCCGTGCGGCCGCACCTCTCCGCGCTTCGAACTTCAGGGACGTTGCGGAGACGTCTTCCGTCCCGGGGCCACGCCGTTCTTCAACTACAACAAGTTCGTGAACCTGCTCTCTCAGCACCTCGACTACGCGGGGCACGTCCAGATCGAGTACGGACACAAGGTCGAAGCCAAGAGCGGCCTGCTGCTCAAGCTGGACCGCAGCGTCGCGCTCGACGCCAAGCAGGTCTCCGAATTGCTGGTTTCGCAGTACAAGGAGCTTCACCATTCCACCGTGGAAACCGGCACGCTACACTTCGAGGTGAAGCTCGTGGAACCCAAGGACTTCGTCTTCGTCCCCCGTTCGGGCAAGATCAAGCACCTCATCGCCAGGACCAACGCATGATCAAAACCACTCCCTTATCCGACCTCGTCCGCTACGCCCGGATGCATTCCCCGTTCTACCGGGACCTCTACCGGGACGTGGCCGATGGCCCGGTTCAACTCACCGACCTTCCGGTGATCGACCAGGATGCCTTCTGGGCGGCCAACTCTCCCGCATCGAATCGCTTGATGACAGGCCCTGCCAGCGACGGTATCGCTTTCAAGAGCGGCGGAACGTCGGGAAATCCGAAGTTCTCGTTCTTCTCACGCGACGAGTGGGTCTCGTTCTGCGAGGCCTTCGGGCGCGGGATGTCCGCCAACGGCCTGACTCCCGGCGAGAAGGTCGCCAACATCTTCTACGGCGGCGAGCTCTACGCCTCGTTCCTCTTCATCACCAAGAGCATCGAGCATGCGCCGACCGGCGCCGTGGTCTACCCGGTCATGGGGGCGACCGATCCCGACGTGATCCTGCACATCCTGGAGGAGCATCAGATCGACGTCCTGGCCGGTGTGCCCAGCAGCATCATCCAGCTGGCGGGCCACGCCGAGCGCTCACCGGGGCTTCGCCTCGGACTGAAGAAAATCCTCTTCGGGGGAGAGGCCTTCTACCCGGATCAGCGCGCCTACCTTGAGCGCGTTTTCCCCGGCGTAGACATCCGCTCCGTGGGCTACGCGAGCGTCGATGCGGGGCTCCTGGGCTACGCCGATCTGTCCTGCGGTCTCAACGAGCACCGGGCCTTCGGGACCGAGACCCACTTCGAGATCCTCGACGAGGAGACGGGTCTTCCCATCGAGGAGGTCGGCAAGCCCGGCAAGGTGGTCATCACCGAATTGACCCGCCGCTTGATGCCCATCATCCGCTACCCGGCAGGCGACCTGGCCGAATGGGTAGAGCCTGCCGGCGGCATGGATCGCAAGTTCCGGATTCTCGGCCGCTCAGAGGAAGGAGCGCGCATCGGGCCGATGACCCTTTACCTCGAAGACGTGCGCAAGATCCTCGCGGAGCTCGGCGACCTCGGAATCATCGACTTCCAGGTGCTGGTGACCCACGACGACCGGCGCGATCGCCTCACGCTGCGCCTCGCCGTCTCCGACCCTAGCCGCTTGCAGGCGGCCGACGCGCAGCGGGTCATCGACACGCTCTACAGCGAGCGCCCGATGTTCTCGGAGTTGGTCCAGGGCGACAAGATTCACGCGCCGGAAATCGCGTGGATCCGCGAGGACGCTCTCGAACGGAACCCGCGCACCGGCAAGCTGAAGCGCATCATCGACCGCCGCTAGTCACGAGAGGAGCCTCCCCTTGCGGGCAAGCCTACCGGTAACCCTGACCCTACCCAACGACTTGAATTACCTCAGCCTGCTCAACGCCTTCCTGGACGACCTGGCGAAGCGCTTTGGATTCTCCCCCAAGGAGGCGCTCCAGATCCAGCTCTCCGCCGAGGAGACGTTCGCCAACATCATCGAGCACGACTTCCCCGACGGCAAGCTCGCTCCCGTGGAGATCCTCTGGGAGCCTCAGCCGCTGGGCATGACCCTACGCTTCCACCACAAGGGTCAGCCGCTCGACCCCGAGCTTTTTCCGACGCTGGACAAGCAGGAGCTCGAGGAGAAGCTGGCCGTGCAGGGCCTCGGGACCTTCCTGCTGAAGCAGATGGTCGACGAGGTGCAGTACAACAACCGGGGCTACGAGGGGCAAGAAGTCGTACTCATCAAGCACCTCGCGACGCCTCCCGAGGAGGTACCGGAAGCCCCGCTGGAGGCCGATCCGGCCACCGAGCTGACGGCGAGCGTGGCCGAAGTCGTCCCGTACACCGTCCGACCCCTGAAGCTCGAGGAAAGCGTCGAGGTCGCACGCCTGGCCTACCATGCGTACTCGTACTCCTATCCCTACGAGCACATCTACTTCCCCGACCGGGTCAAGAAGCTCAACGCAGAGGGCTCGCTCGCGTCCTTCGTCGCCATCACGGAGGAGGGGGAGATCATCTCGCACGCGGCCATGGTCTACGATGCCGGCTGGCCGGGCGTGGCCGAACTCGGGGTCGCCTTCACCAAGACCAACCGCCGGGGCCTGGGATGCTTCAACCGGCTCTTCGAGGCGATGATCGCGACCTCCCAGGAGCGCGGGGACTTTGCCTTGTTTCTCACCGGCGTCACCACCCATCCCTACTCTCAAAAGACCGCCGTTCGGTACGGGATGAACGAGTGCGCGCTGATGCTCTCCAAGGTTCCGGGCATCAGCTTCCAGAACATTCATGAGGGAACGCCCGAGCGCGAGCACCTCATGAACTTCTTCCGCTTTCAGACGCCGCGCGAGGCCTTTGGCGTGCATGCACCGGATCACCACCGCGAGATGATCGGCCGCATTTACCAAAACCTCGGCTGCAAGCCCCGCTTCGAGGGGGCTTCCGCCGCACTCGCGGAGGGTCCCTCACAGATGGAAGTGACGACCCATCCGGGTAGCATGGTCGGGGTGGTCGACGTCCGCCAAGCAGGTCGCAACGCCGTCAACGAGGTCCGTCTCGCTCTACGCCGGCTTTGCGTCAGCCGCTTCGAGACGGTCTTCCTGGAGCTCAACCTCACGGATCCTGCGACCGCTCAGCTTTGCCATGCCTACGAGGAGATGGGCTTCTTCTTTTCGGGCATCCTGCCGCGTGAGGATGGGCACGATCGTCTGGTCTTCCAGTTCCTCAACAACCAGCGTCCGGACTACGAGGCCATCCGCGTCGCATCGGACTTCGGCCAGGAGCTGCTAGACTACGTGAAGCGCCAGGATCGCAGCCACGCGCTGCTCTAACAACTGAGGACCTCCATGCAAAAGACCATTCACCAGCATGCCGATACCACCGTGATGACCGTGTCCGGGCGCCTCGACGCCGTGAGCGCTCCGGAGTTCGAACGCGACTGCTCCGGGTACTCCGACGCGCGGATCGTCCTGGACCTCTCGGGTCTGGAATACGTCTCCAGCGCGGGCCTGCGCAGCATCCTGACCCTGGCCAAGCAAGTGAAATCGGGTGGCGGAAGTCTCGCGATCGCCGGCCTTAACGGCCTCGTGAAGGACGTCTTCGAGATGTCCGGCTTCGACAGCTTCCTCCCCTTGTACTCGGACCTCGACGCGGCCCTCGCCGCCAGTCCGCGATGAGAGACCGGCGCGTCTTCGAGGCGCAGCGCTCGCGGATTCCCGAGGTGATGGCCTTCGTCGAGGGCTTCGCGGAGCACGTGGGCCTTCACCCCAAGCTCGGCATGCAGCTCCAACTCGCCGTCGAGGAGGCCGTCGTGAACATCTGCGACTACGCCTACGAGACGCCTCCGGGAGAAGTCGAGGTCTGCCTCGAACAGGACGGCGATCGCCTCACCCTCGAGCTTCGCGACGAAGGCGTCCCCTTCGATCCCCTCACCGCGGACGCGCCGGATCGGCAAGCGGGGCTCGACGACCGCAAACTTGGAGGACTCGGAATCTTCCTCATCGGAAAGGTCGTCGACGAGGTGCGTTACCGCCGCGAAGAGGGCGTCAACGTGCTGACCATGAGGCTCGCGAACCCCCGATGACGCAATCCTGGTTCCGGCGCATGAGCCTCGCATGGCGCCTGGCGCTTCTGGTCATCCTGGGCACGGGAGCCATCATGGGTGCCCTGGTCGGCTACAGCGTCACGCATGCCCGCCGCATGCTCGAAAACGAAATCCAGCAGAAGGCGCTCTATCTCGCCCAAGCGACGGCGAACCGCATCGAGACGGTCGAGTACTCGGTGGAGAAGGTGACCGAAGGCCTGGCCTTGGCGCTTGAAGACGGAGCGCCGAACACGCGGGCGGGACTGTACCGCGCGCTCGAACGCCTGCTCAGCACGAACCCCGAGGTCTTTGGCGCCAGCGTGGCCTTCGCGCCACCGCAGGGGAGGGGCGATCGCCCGCTCGCCGCTCCCTACGTCTACCGCGACCAAGGCCGCCTGCTGCACAAGGACCTCCGCGAGGCCGGCTCCATCTACGCGAGCTGGGATTGGTACACGCTAGCCCAGGATCGGCGTGAGCCCGTCTGGACGGATGCCTACCAGGACGACGGCGGCTCGAACCGCCTCATGATCACCTATGCGGTCCCCTTCTACGGCGTAACCGGCAAATTCCTGGGCGTCGTCACCTGCGACGTCTCCCTGGATTGGCTCACGGACTATCTCGCGGGCCTGTCGCTGGGCAGAACGGGCCATGCCATGCTGCTTGCCCGTGACGGCACCTTTCTGGCCCACCCGAAGCGCGACTGGATCATGCGCGAAAGCCTCGCGGGACTCGGGGTGAAGCGCGAAGACCCGTCTCTGGGGCAGCTCGCCGAACGCATGCGACACGGAGCGAGCGGCATCCTGCCCATCAACAACTTCGTGGACGGCAACGCGAGCTGGCTGGCCTACGCTCCGATTCCCTCGCCGGAGTGGACCCTGGGCGTGATGTTCTCCCAGGACGAGGCAAAGGCCGAACTTGCCCAGATCACGCACGAGGGCCTGCTGATTGGGTTGGGAGGATTCTCCCTCCTGCTCTTGGTCGTCCTTGCTATCGCTCGCTCGATCACGCTCCCGCTGCGACAACTGGACAAGGCCGTGCGAGCGCTCTCCGTTTCGGTGGCCTCCGACGACGGGACCAGCACCCGCACGCGTGAGGGGCTCGCCGCCCGCACTTTGAGCTTTACGGAGCTTGGTGGGGAGGACGAGGTCGGACGCCTCGCGGTCTCGTTTGCCCGCATGCAAGCCGACCTCGAAGGCTACCTCGCCAAGCTGGAGGCGGCCACGGCGGCCCGCGAGCGGATCGAGAGCGAGTTGCGGGTGGCGCAGGAGATCCAGCAAAGCCTGATTCCCGGGGAGATGAGCGGAGAGGGCCGCTTCGAGGTCCGAGGCCTGCTCGAGCCGGCCCGGGAAGTGGGTGGAGACTTCTACGACTACTTCATGGCGGATCCGGACCACCTCTGTCTCGCTATCGGGGACGTCTCGGGCAAGGGAGTGCCTGCCGCCCTCTTCATGGCAGTCACCCGGACATTCCTCAAGGCGTCGTTCCAGGGGGGAAGTCCGGCGGTCGCGTTGTCGCGGCTCAACGACGCCCTGGCCGCCGAGAACGACTCGATGATGTTCGTCTCGCTCTTCTGCGCGGTCATCCACCTGCCCAGCGGAGAATGCCGCTATGCCAACGGAGGGCATCCGCTCCCGGTATTACTGCGTTCGGGAGAGACGGAGTTCTTGACGAAGGTTCGAGGGGCGCTGGTCGGCGTCATGCCGGGCACCGTGTTCGAGGAAGGGGGCTTCATGCTCCAGCGGGGCGATCGCCTCTTCCTGTACACCGACGGCGTCACCGAAGCGCTCGATGCCGAGAACGCGCTCTTCGGAGAGGAGCGGATGCGCGACGTGCTTCGCCAAGAATCCGAGCAGAGCTGCGCCGAACTCTTGCAGCGCATGCGCGCGTCGGTGGACGCGCATACCGGATCGGCCGAGCAATCTGATGACCTCACCATGCTCGCGTTCGGGTGGTGACGCGCGAAATGCGTCCTCCCCCTTCAAGCCGCGCGGGACGCGACGTATAATTGAAGGGATGAGACAGCATCTTCGCTTTAACACCCACGCCGGCAAGGACAAGCCGTTCACGATCGACAATCGCGAGACGGAATGCCCGTTCTGCGACCGTAGCCAACTCGTGGACATCCTCGACGAGCATGGCCCGATCATCCTGCTCAAGAACAAGTATCCCGTCCTCGAGAACACCTATCAGACGGTGATCATCGAGACCGACGACTGCGACGCCGAGCTCTCCACCTACGGGCCGGAGCACCTTCACCAGGTCGTCCGCTTCGGGATCGCGAAGTGGCAGGCCATGATCCAGAGTGGCGAGTTCACCTCCGTGGTCTTCTACAAGAACCACGGTCCACATTCCGGCGGCAGCCTGCGCCATCCGCACATGCAGATCGTCGGCCTCCACGAAGTCGATTACCGCCAGAACGTGCTCGACACCGACTTCCAGGGCATCATCGTCGACCAGGAGCCGGGGGTTCAGTTCAACCTCTCCACCCACCCGCGCATGGGCTTCACCGAGCTCAACGTGGTCCTCGACGACATGGATCGGATCGACCGCATGGCCGACTACCTCCAGGTCGCGGCCCATTACGCGCTCCATCACTTCAACAAGCACTGCGTCAGCTACAACCTCTTCTTCTACGAGCGCGAAGGCGGCATCGCCGCCAAGCTGATTCCCCGCTTCATCGTGGGTCCCCTTTACGTCGGCTTCTCGATTTCCCAGGTCACCAATCGCCTGGAGGAAATCGTCGGAACCCTTCGCCGGGAGTACTTCGACCGCTCGTGCGAGCCGCGTGACCGCTAGTCTTGGCGGCGTGATCGTGCTAGATTGAGGTGTTTCATCGCATTCCACCCATCTTCCTTCAAGGGGTTCGAGACCATGGATACTGCACCCGCAGACGTGACGACAGCTGCCGAAAAGCCCAACCTCGATTTCATCCGTGAGATCGTCGAGGATGACCTGCGCACCGGCAAGCACCAGACCATCGTCACCCGCTTTCCTCCTGAGCCGAACGGTTACCTGCACATCGGCCATGCCAAGTCGATCTGCCTGAACTTCGGCATTGCCCAGGAGTACGGCGGCCGCTGCCACCTGCGGTTCGACGACACCAACCCCGCCAAGGAAGAACTCGAATACGTCGACTCCATCATGGCCGACGTGAAATGGTTGGGCTTCGACTGGGGCGAAAACCTCTTCTACGCCTCGGACTACTACGAGAAGTTCTACGAGTACGCGATCGAGCTCATCAACAAGGGCCTCGCCTACGTCGAGAGCCTCACGGCCGAGGAGATGCGCGAGTACCGCGGCACCCCGACCGAGCCGGGCCGCAACAGCCCTTACCGCGATCGCGCGGTCGAGGAGAACCTCGACCTCTTCAAGCGCATGCGCGCCGGCGAGTTCGAGGACGGCGCCCATATCCTGCGCGCCAAGATCGACATGGCGTCGCCCAACCTCAACATGCGTGACCCGGCCCTCTACCGGATCCGCCGGGCCCACCATCACCGGACCGGAGACGCCTGGCTCATCTACCCCATGTACGACTTCGCGCACCCGATCTCGGATGCCCTCGAAGGCATCACCCACTCGATCTGCACGCTCGAGTTCGAAGATCACCGGCCGCTTTACGACTGGGTGATCGCCAACATCACGATTCCCTGCCACCCCCGGCAGATCGAGTTCGCCCGCCTCAACGTGACCAACACGCTGACCAGCAAGCGCAAGCTGCTGCAGCTCGTCAACGAAGGCATCGTGCGCGGCTGGGACGACCCCCGCATGCCGACCATCTCGGGCATGCGCCGCCGCGGCTACACGCCCAAGGCGCTCCGCGACTTCGCCGCCGCCACCGGCGTCACCAAGGCGAACGGTATCGTCGAGTTCCCGATGCTCGAGTACTTCGTCCGTCAGGACCTCAACTTCACCGCCCGTCGCGTCATGGTCGTCACCCGGCCTCTCAAGGTCGTGATCACCAACTACCCCGAAGGGCAGGTCGAGTGGTTCGAGGCCGAGAACAACCCTGAGGATTCCGCCGCCGGGACCCGCAAGGTCCCCTTCTCGCGCGAGATTTACATCGAGCAGGAGGACTTCCAGGAAGTCGCCCCCAACAAGAAGTACTTCCGTCTGGCTATCGGCAGCGAGGTGCGCCTCAAGCACGCCTACTACATCACCGCTCAGGAAGCCATCAAGGATGAGGCCGGCAACATCATCGAACTGCGCTGCACCTACGACCCCGAGAGCCGGGGCGGCGGGACGACCGACGGCCGCGTCGTAAAGGGCACTCTGCACTGGGTCTCGGCCGCGCACGGCATCCCGACCGAGCTGCGCCACTACGAGTCCCTGTTCACCGTCGCCGAGCCGACCGGAGACTTCGAAAACGAGCTCAACCCGACCTCGCTGGACGTCCTCACGCAGGCCATTGCCGAGCCGGCGCTGGCGGAAGCCAAGCCTGGTGACCGCTTCCAGTTCCTGCGGATGGCCTACTACTGCATGGACGCCGATTCGAAGGGAGACCATCTGGTCTTCAACCGCACGGCAACGCTGCGGGACACTTGGGCCAAGGTCGCAAAGCGCTCCTAGCCCAAGTTACAGGGAAATGAAAGGCGGAAGGCCGGACGCGTGCTTGCGTGCGGCCTTCCGGCCGTTCGAGGGGAGCCTCTCCGCGCTTGCTCCCAGCGGATCATGGGACTAAGCTAAAAGGGGAACCCCAAAAATCACCAGGAGAACGCCATTGGCCGTCACATCTGAACGCCCAGCCGCCGAGGACGGAGGCTTCAAGCCCTACGTCTCGCCGCATGAGCATCCCCGTGAACTCACCCTTCGGGCGGTGGCCCTCGGCGCCCTGCTCGGAATCATCTTTGCTGCCTCCTCGGTCTACCTCGCCCTCAAGGTCGGCATGACCGTCAGCGCCAGCATTCCCATCGCGGTTCTCGCCATCACGGTCTTCCGCCTCTTCGGACGGGCCAGCATCCTCGAGAACAACGTCGTCCAGACCACCGGCTCGGCCGGCGAGTCCATCGCCGCCGGCGTGGCCTTCACCATCCCCGCGCTGCTCTTCATGGGCCAGGACCTCGAACTCATCCGCGTCCTCCTGCTCGCTCTCTTCGGCGGCCTCCTGGGCGTGCTCATGATGATCCCCCTGCGTCAGGGCCTGATCGTCCAGGAGCATGGAAAGCTCACCTACCCCGAAGGCACGGCCTGCGCCGACGTCCTGATCGTCGGCGAGCAGCAAGGCACCAACGCCAAGACCGTCTTCACGGGCTTCTTCCTGGGCGCTCTCTACAAGCTCCTCAACGCCGGCACCCACCTCTGGAAGGAAGCTCCCGGCTGGCTCATTCCTGGCTACAAGGGAGGATCCGTCGCCGCCGAAGTCTCCCCCGAACTCCTCGGCGTCGGCTACATCATCGGCCTGCGCACGGCGGCCACCATGCTCGCGGGCGGCGTCCTGAGCTTCCTGATCCTGATCCCGGCCATCAAAATCTTCGGTGCAGGCCTCACCGCGCCCATCTTCCCGGCCACCACCCTGATTGCGGACATGAGCCCCGCCGAGATCCGCAACGCCTACATCCTCTACATCGGCGCGGGTGCCGTCGCCACCGGCGGTATCATCAGCCTGATTCGTTCGTTCCCCACCATCGTCGGCGCGTTCCAGCGCGGAATCGCCACCCTTGTCGCCTCCCGCAAGGGAGCCGAAGCTCAAACCGAGGCTCCGCTGCGGACGGATCGCGACCTGCCGATCACCATCGTCCTCTTCGGCAGCCTCGCCATCGCGATTGCGATCGCCGCGGCTCCGATCCTCCAGATTCACCCGCTCTCGGCCGTGCTGATCGTCATCTTCAGCTTCTTCTTCGTCACGGTCTCAAGCCGCATCACCGGTGAAATCGGCTCCTCGTCGAATCCCGTCTCGGGCATGACGGTGGCCACCCTGCTCATCACCTGTCTCTTGTTCCTGGCCATCGGCTGGACGGGAGTCGACTACAAGGCCATGGCGCTTTCGACGGCGGCCATCGTCTGCATCGCCGCCTCCACCGGCGGCACCACCAGCCAGGACCTCAAGGCCGGCTTCCTGGTCGGCGCTACGCCGCGCGCCCAGCAGATCGGCATCAGCATCGGCGTGGTGACGAGTGCGTTGGTCATCGGCTGGACGCTGCTCTTCCTCAACCAGGCGTACACGACGGTGGTGCCCCGCGACTTCCCGGGCTTCTCCGCGCCGGTGACGGCCGCTGCTCCCACCGAAAAGGGCCCCGACGGCAAGGCCTACCAGGTTCACTACCAGAGGATCGCCGAGGGCACGGTTCCCGTCGGCAAGTACCTGGTCGACGATGCCGGCAAGATCGCCTACCTGGTGGATCCCGGTATCGGCGGCGTGGTCACCGAAGTCGACGGCAAGCACGTCACCAAGCTCGACGCCCCCAAGGCCCGGCTCTTCAGCATGATCATCGACGGCATCCTCACGCAGCAGCTCCCCTGGGGCCTCGTGCTGATCGGCGTCTTCCTCGCGCTGATGATGGAGCTTTGCGGCGTGGCCTCCCTGCCGTTCGCGGTCGGAGCCTACTTGCCCATCGCCACCTCGGTGCCGATCATGATCGGCGGTCTGATCCGTCACATGGTGGATCGCCGTAACAAATCCCAGAGCCCCGAAGCCTCCGAGTTCGCCCCCGGCGTGCTCCTGTCCTCGGGCCTCATCGCGGGTGGTGCCCTGGCCGGAGTCCTGGTCGCAGGCCTCTCGGGAGCCAACCTCACGGACTTCATGAACCTCTCCCACCTGGTCGGGCCGCTTGCCGAAAACGATGCCTTCGCGCTCTTACCCTTCGGCATCCTCATCGCGGTTCTCTGGGTCACCGGCCGAAAGCGGACCACCCCCTCGGCCTAAACCTACCCACCATAACCATCCTAGCGCTTCAGTCCAGGCTTAGGCCTGGGCTGAAGCCCTTTTTGGGGAACCGGTAGTTTCTTCGCTAGGCCCCTTTGAGGGAGGATGGTACCCATGAGGAAGCACGCCAAGCACATTGGCAAAACCCCACCGGAATCCCCGCCCTCCAAGAGGAGAACACGCCATGGTCAGACGCCTCATCACTGCATTCAAACGGCAACTCGTGGTCCGAATCGGCCTCACCCTCTTCATCGTCTTCGGGCTCGTCTTCACCGCCTTTAGTGCCTTCAACATCGTGAAAGCCACGACCATGCTCGAAGAAGCGGCCACGTTGAAGGCGAAGGCCATGGCCCGCCAAGGCGCAGCCATGACCCAGCATGTCTTCGAGAGCGCCATCCGAAACGGCACGCTGGTCGAAGAGGACCTCTTCGACCAGCGCTACGAGGAAATTCCGGGAACCGACCCCAAGCAGTACCGCTCCCGCTACGACGCCTTCACGGACGCCACCTTGAAACCCATGCAGGACGTCATCCTGAAGGATGAGGGCGTGGTCTTCGCCGCAGCCGCGGAACGCAGCGGCTACATCCCCACCCATAACCGCGCCGAGCGCTCCAAGCGCCTCTTCAACGACCCGGTCGGCCTGGCCTCCTCGCGCAACGCGAACGGCGAGCTGGTCCAGGACTACCGCCGCGACAACGGGGAGCGAATCGCCGATATTTCGAGCCCCATCTTCGTGAACGGCAAGCATTGGGGAGCCTTCCGCGTGGGGCTTTCGAAAGCTGAGCTGGATCGGCACGCCTTGAGCCTGTGGTTGACCATGGGCATGACCGGAACCGCCATGGTGCTCGTCGGTAGCCTGATCATCGGGTGGCTGCTGAGAGCCGCGCTGCGGCCGCTCTCCGAGATGGAGCAGGCGGTCGCGGGAATCGCCGCCGGCAACCTGAACCAGCGGATCGCGGTGAAGGGCGAGGACGAAGTCGGTCGCATCGCCACGAGCCTCGTGCACATGGTCGCCGCCCTCAGAACGATGGTTCAGGGCGTCCGTGGGGCCGCCGGAGTGGTGGAAGGCAGCGTGACGCGGATCGGTTCGAGCGCCGACCGGCTCTCGGCTTCCGCGGGAGCCCAGACGACCGTGGCCGAAGAGACCTCGCTCGCGATGGAGGACATGGCCGGAAGCATCCAGCAGGTAGCGACGAGCGCCGAGGTGCTGGCCGCCAAGGTCGAGGTGACCTCGAGCGCCATCGAGCAGATGGGCGCCAGTGCACGCCAGGTGGCCGCCAACGCCGATACGCTGGGCAAGACGGTGGACGAGACCTCCGCGGCCATCGAGGAGATGGCGAGCAGCATCCGCCAAGTGGCCATGAACGTCGAGGATACCCACCAGGTTGCGGGACGGGCGACGGAAGCCGCCCATGTCGGCCGCGAGGCCGTCGTGCAGACCATGCAGGGCATGGAGCGCATCGATCGCACCATGGCGGACATCATCGCCGCCATCGACCGCCTGGGCAAGAGTTCGGCCGAGATTGGCACCATCATCGAGGTGATCGAGGACATCGCCGACCAGACCAACCTGCTGGCCCTCAACGCGGCCATCGAGGCGGCGCGGGCCGGCGAGGCGGGACGAGGCTTCGCCGTGGTGGCCGACGAGGTTCGCAAGCTTGCCGAGCGCTCGGCTCGCGCGACCGGCGAGATCTCGGATCTCATCAAGGGGATCCAGCAAGAATCGGCCCGGGCGATCGCCTCCACCCAGGACGGGGACGCCGCCATCCGTCAGGGCAGCGACCTCGCCGAGAAGGCCGGCCGCTCGCTCTCGGATATCGTCGGTTCCGTGGACAAGGTGAGCGAGCTGATGAGCGTCGTTCGTCTCGCGACGCAAGAGCAAGCCAAGGCCGCAAGCGTGATCACCGAGGCCGTGCACCGCATGACGACGCTCTCGCTGGAGGTCACCGAGGCCACCCGAGAGGAAGCGACCGCCGCCAACCAAATCGTCGGCGCCGTCGAAACCATGCACCAGATGACCCGCGAGGTCACCATGGCCACCACGCGGCAACGCGGACAATGCACGAAGACCGTCGAGGCCACCGCGGAGATCCTGGGCGCGAGCCGGGAAACGGCCGGTGCGAGCCAGCTCATCTCCCAATCGGTCTCGGACGTCGAACGGCAGGTGGAGGCGCTCATGGAGTCCATCGCTTTCTTCAAGGACGGAAATGCTTCCGCCGAGGCGATCCTCCCCGCGTCGCACATGCCCTTGCCCGCCCCTCGGGCCTGAGCGGGCTTGCATGACTTTACCGATCGGTATAGACTGAAGCCATGCCCATGCCCGACAACCGCCAACGGCTGCTCAAAGTAGCCCTCAAGCTCTTCGCCTCCCGCGGCTACGACGCCGCGGGAGTGCAAGAGATCGCGGCGGAGGCCGGGGTCACCAAGCCCACGCTCTACCACTACTTTGGCAGCAAGGCAGGGTTGCTCGACACCCTGATTCGTGAGAGCACGCGCGACTTCCTCACGGCCTTCGACGAAGCCGCCCACTACGCCGGTGACCTGACGCTTTCGCTGTCACGGGTCTTGGACGTGACCTTGGAGTTTGCCAAGCGCCGACCGGACGTCTACCGCTTGCTGATGATGCTCTTGTTCTTGCCAATCGAGCATGAGGCGCGCCGGATCGCCGCCCCGGTCTTCTATCGGCAGATTCAGGCGCTCGAAGCCATGTTCCTGGCCGCCTCCCGTGATCATGGCAACATGCGCGGCCGCCATGCACGCTACGCCACGACCTTCCACGGCCACCTCAACTCCAGCGTCGTCCTCGTCATGAACGGCACCCTCACGGACGACGACCGCCTGCGCCATGACGTGGTCCACCAGTTCAGCCACGGAATCTACTCGTGAATTTTTTGCCCAGACTATACCGACCGGTAGGTATCAACCGAAGGAGTTCGCCATGTCCCCCTGGAGCCAAGATGCCACGTTTTACCAAATCTACCCCCTCGGGGCGCTCGGCGCTCCCGAGCGAAACCCCGGGGGGCCTCCGGTTCCTCGCCTCGAACGCTTGCATGGCTGGTTGCCCGCCCTCAAAAACCTCGGCATCACGGCCCTTTACCTGGGCCCGCTCTTCGAATCCACCGCCCACGGCTACGATACCGCCGATTACATGCAGGTGGACCGGCGGCTCGGCAGCAACGACGACTTGGCGCACTTATGCGCGGCGGCGCACGCACACGGGATGCGAGTGGTGCTGGACGCGGTCTTCCACCACGTGGGGAGGGATTTCTGGGCCTTCCGTGACGTGCTCGCCCGTGGTTCCGCTTCTCCGTACGCCGGCTGGTTCCACCTCGACTTCCAGCGGCGCAGCCCGCAGGGCGATCCCTTCTTTTACGAGGGCTGGAACGGGCATTACGACTTGGTGAAACTCGACACGAGCCATCCAGCGGTCCGCGAGCATCTCTTCGGAGCCGTGAACACCTGGGTCGATGCCTTCGGGATCGATGGCCTGCGGCTCGACGCAGCGGACGTGCTCGACAAGGAATTTCAGCGGGCGCTTGCTGCCCATTGCAAGCAGCTACGGCCCGATTTCTGGCTCCTGGGCGAGGTAATCCACGGCGACTACCGGGACTGGGTCAATCCGGGGATGCTCGACGCGGTCACCAATTACGAGCTCTACAAGGGGCTCTACTCCAGCCATAACGACCGCAACTACTTCGAGGTGGCGCATTCCTTGAACCGCCAGTTCGGGCCCGGCGGGCTCTACCAGGACCTGACGCTGTACACGTTCGTCGACAACCACGACGTGGAGCGAATCGCGAGCCAGTTGAAGGAGGCTGCCCACCTCTACCCGCTCTACACGCTTCTGTTCACCGTGCCTGGGATTCCCTCCCTCTACTACGGCAGCGAATGGGGAATCGAAGGGCGCAAGGCGGGCCACTCCGATGCCCCGCTGCGCCCCGCGTTCAGTCCTGCCGAGGGGCCTCGCCTCGGGAAGCATGCGGATCTGGCGGCGGCGATCGTCCGCCTGAGTCAAATTCGCTCGCGCCATCCCGCGCTCCGGCACGGGACGTACCGGACGCTGCATGTGGCTTCGGAGCAATTCGCCTTTATCCGCGAAACGCCCGAGGAGAGCATCGTGGTGGCGGTGAACGCCGCGTCGAGCCCCGCGGAGCTACGGCTGCCGCTGTTGGAAAGCGGCCGTTGGACGGATTTGCTCAACCCCGGCGAGGGCCCGTCAGGCGAGACCCTGACGATTTCCCCCAGCTGGGGGCGGATCCTGCGGGCGGGCTGATGCGGCCTGGCCGCCGGCCGGCCTAAACCTCGACCGGGGTCTCGAAGAGGATCCGATCCACCATCTCGACGAGCTGAGGCAGGTCCGGCTTGCGAATCAGGTCGAGGGCCCCCAGCTTCATGGCCTTGTCGCGGTTGGAGTCGGTGCCCAGGGACGAGAACATGATGACGGGGAGCGCGCGGAGGCTGGGGGTGGACTTGACCCGCGAGAGCAGGTGAAGGCCGTCCATCTTGGGCATCTCGATGTCGGAGATGAGGAGGTCGGGAAGCGTGTTTTCCGAGGCCGCTTCCTCCAGCATCGTCCAGGCGACCTCACCGTTCTCGGCGGACTTCACCTGATAGCCGGCGTCCGTGAGGGTGCCGACGATGATCCGGCGAATCGCGCTGGAGTCCTCGACGACCCAGACGGTCTTCGTCTCGCGCGAGAGCGAGGACGCCGCCGCCGCGGCCTCGCCCTTGAGGCGGATGGCCGGGTTGATGTCCGCGATGATGGCTTCGAAGTCCAGCATCAGCAGGATCCGCTCATCGATCTTGACCACCGAGGTCAGGCAATCGCCGAGGCTCAGCGAGATATCCGCCGGCGGCGGGACGACCTGCTCCCAAGAGAGGCGGTGAATCCGGGTGATGGCGTCGACGATGAAGCCGTTCACGACGCCGTTGAACTCGGTGACGATCACCCGCGACTTCTTGGTCACGGTCGAGGGAAGGCCGAGCCACTGAGCCAGGGTGATCAGGGTGATGACCTGGCCGCGGAGGTTGATGGCGCCGGCCACCGCGGGATGGGTCATGGGAATCGTCAGGATCTCGGGCACCATGACGATTTCCTTGACCTTCGCGACGTTGATGCCGAAGTAGCCCACCTTCGTCTGACCCGAAGACGTCGGGGTGTTCAGCTGGAACTCCACGACTTCGAGCTCGTTGGTTCCGGCATCGAGTAGGATCCCGCCCTGGTAACTCATGCTGCCTCCTGGCCTGCGTAGGGAACTGACTACTGGGAGTCATACCACGCAGGCGCTCGAACGACTATCGAAGGAACTACGGATTTTTCACGGATCGGGTTCCTTGCCGAGGGCGGGGGACGCGTCGGTCAGTCGCGGTGCTTTCCTTCTTTGCCCGGCTCCTCGCCCGAGAAGACCGTCTTCCGCCCCCGGCGCTCGCGCAGGTACAGGGCGATGACGACCGCGACGAGGATGAGCACGAGCGGCATGAAGTAGGCCAAGCCGAGCAAGATCCCGAAGAGGCCGCTGAGCAAGCCGAGGACGGCGTCGAAGAACTCGTTCATGGCGCCTCCTTTCACGGAGCAGTCATGAAAGTACCTCCAACCTCCGGCCGCGTCGCCAAGCGGGCGGATCATAGCTTCGCTCGCCTTGACAGCAGTGCAGGGGAGGATTAAGGTGGAATTAACGGTCCTCGTGAGCTGAGGCTCGACGCTCTCCGTTTCCTGAGCTCGACACAGGGGGACGACCTGGCGCCCGAAGCGGCGGTTCAGCACTGCGTCCCCGCGCCCAAGCGCAGGGACTTTTTTGCATGGAAGGGGGTGGTGGTTCATGGACGCCGGGCAGTCTAGTCCGTCTCGACCTAGAATTCCTGAGCACCGGGGAGGTTACCATGCTCCGTTCCATCTCCATGAGGGCCCACCACTGGCCCTTTTCGCCCTTGGCGATGTCCCGCTTTTCGCTGCCGCAATTGAGCCCGCGCAAGGCGCTGACTCCTGCGCCCTGGGCGAGGCCTGCTGAACCCCAACCCGACTTCAAGCGCAGCACGGAGCGGGGAAAGATTCGCCAGCTCGTTCACGGCAATCTGACGTGGCTCGATCTGGCCGATCCGACTCCCGAGAACATCGAATACCTCGAGGCGAACTTCCCGTTCCACCCGCTGGACTTCGACGACCTGACGAGCCGCCGGCAGCGGCCGAAACTCGACGAGTACGACGACTACCTCTTCCTGGTCCTGCAGTTCCCGGTCTACGACAAGCGGCTGCGGGTGACCA
>RCUQ01000243.1_pt1 | contig 29722 bp, 52 predicted proteins | sample 2166351 | NCBI WGS metagenome assembly RCUQ01 (sample SAMN09932597, study PRJNA488358) | compost metagenome | feature: garden; material: soil; isolation source: compost soil in acetonitrile-enriched culture | place: Germany: Experimental Botanical Garden Goettingen | collected 2016-01-27
GAAGCGTCCTGGTAGCCATGAGCCACTACAGAAACACCTGCAATGTCGGTGTGAACAATAATGCGTGCTTCTTCCTCAACCGCGATCGCGGAGAGTTCAATTGTCTCATATGGGGCGATTGGGCGGTAGAACACGATGTAATCGGCTTGTGCTGGCACGGTTAGGATTGCATCAACTGTGTAGGACAATGAGATAACACCGGGACCGTTGGACTGATTACAGAAGCTGATGACCGCAGTGCGATCCATTCCAGCTTGGCCCGTCATTAGGGTCTGGAATGTGGCCTTTGTGGTGTCATCGAAGTAGACTGCGCCGAAACGTTTTGCGCTCATAGGGGTTCTCCTTACTTGATTCGTCGCATAAAGAACTCACGCGCTCGGTTACGGTACACATAGGGTTGTGGCGCCGGGCATTGCTCTGGGTTCTCAGGATCAATGGTAAAAATGGGAAGCTTTACGCTAATGGATGTTGCTTTGATGGCCATGTTAGATACTCAATACGATTTTGTTGATAACACCATAGGAACCATCGTAGGGTTCACCCACGTAGAGATAACTACGGTCCATTGTTGCTCGTACCCACAGAACGTTCGCCTTGAAAGTCATCGCAACGTTGGAAGTATCACCCTCGAGGTGGCCAGTCGGATATGATGGATTAATTGGAAACTGAAGGTAAGGTGTGCCCTCGGTAAGCCAAATGTCAAACCAATCGTCTTCTTGGGGTTCCAGAGCTAGACTCGCTTGAATCTTAACTCGACCAGTAAAGTTGGCCGTATGGATAGAAACCGTGTGCAGACCGTCAGAGAATCCATACCATCCATCGGCATGGACAGGATCGCCGACAGCATTTAGCTTGTCACCGGTATTCGGGAGGAGTATAACGGATGTGCTCATGGTTGAAATCTCCTTTCCTGTATTTACCAGGAAAGGAGATTTTGAGAAGTTAGATTGGAGGCTCTTACTTCTCGAGGCGACTGACTTCCACTACCATGGAAGGATCGACTAGAAGTTCTGCGACTGTGGCCTCAATAACCTCGGCCAGTGTCTGTACTTGTTCATCCGAAAGGATGTATTGCTGATCATTTGCGCCCTTGAAGAGCTTGCTGAATTCAACAACCAATTGGTCCGTTACGATGTGTGCCATACTCTGTACTCCTTGGCGGGAATTAACAGAGTATTTATTTCCGATGATAGCTCACATAGACTGTCGGGAACGTGTTGAAATCATCAACAGCCGGACCAGGCACCGAAACAAACACCTCATATCGATCCATCGGAATCGCCGGGAATTTCGTATCGCCGTCAATGTTTGCGATGATGTGGGTCGCATAAATGTAATCGGCGAGATCGATGGCCTGTGCGTAAATTTGTCCGCCGCCGATAACGTAGACTTCCCCAAGGCCCTTATCGTAGGCAAGCTTTTTGCCTGCGTCAATGGCTGCTTCCAGCGTATCAAAGACAAGCACACCTTCGGGGAATGATGTCGGATACTGCTTGGTGACTACGATGTTTGTACGGCCCGGCAAGGGACGCCCGAGAGATTCGAACGTCTTGCGTCCCATGATCACGGGCTTGTCCATGGTCATACTTTTGAACCGCTTTAGATCCTCACGTAGGACCCAGGGCATTCCACCATCGCGGCCGATAGTCAGCTCATTGCTGAATGCCACGATGATGGATACTTTGACGTTCTCGTAGCTCATACTGCGATCGGTGCCTTGATTGAAGGATCAGCTTCGTAACCGACCAGCTTGAAGTCCTCGAACTTGAAGCCAAAAATGTCCGTGACGTCTGGGTTGATTTCCATCGTCGGGAGCTTCTTCGGTGTACGAGTCAGCTGGAGTTTTGCCTGTTCGAAGTGGTTGTGGTAAATGTGAGCATCGCCCAGCGTGTGGACAAAGTCACCGACTTTCAAGCCAACAACCTGTGCGACCATATGCACCAGCAGCGCATAAGAGGCAATGTTGAAGGGAACGCCCAAGAAGATATCGGCAGAACGCTGATACAGTTGGCAGCTCAGCTTACCATTGGCCACGTAGAACTGGAACATCGTGTGGCACGGGGGTAGGGCCATATTGTCGACATCTGCGGGGTTCCAAGCCGAAACAATATGCCGACGAGAATCGGGATTCTTCTTCAAACCCTCGATGAGGTTCTTGATTTGGTCAATTGGCGCACCATCACGGGTAAGCCAGCTGCGCCATTGCTTTCCATATACGGGACCAAGATCGCCGTTTTTATCTGCCCATTCATCCCAGATGCTGACTCCGTTTTCCTTCAGGTAGGCAATATTGGTATCACCAGTGAGGAACCACAGGAGCTCATGAATGATCGACCGCAGGTGAAGCTTCTTGGTTGTGAGAACCGGAAAACCTTCTGAGAGATCGTAACGCATCTGATATCCAAATACGCTGCGAGTACCAGTGCCTGTGCGGTCGCTACGATCGGTGCCGTTCTCCAGCACATGTTTTAGAAGGTCCAAATATTGTTGCATGTGATATTCCCTATACGAGTTAGTCCCGTACGATTTATGCTCAGGCGACTTTGCTGCGGTCTTTTGGCTTGCGTCCACGACGCTTACCAACTGCGGCATCTCCGCCATCTGCTTTAATGTTGTAGACGCTTGCGAACCTATTTGGTTCCATACCATCGATATCGATGATATCCCGGTGACAGATAACTCTCTTGGATCCGTCCCTGGTAGAGGTCACCCGGATGAAGATTACACCTTCTTCATTTGCTCCCAGGACCTCATCAACGCTGAAGGTGTCTGTGCCAACAACGCTGACGTCGCCGCTGATGCTGCTACCCTTATAACGTGCGACCAATTCAGTGGTCTCATTTATTAGGCGCTTGTCGATCAGCTTTGTAGCGAGTGATTTATCCATTTTTGCAGGGCTCCGTTTATTGTTCGATCTTTGAGCGCCTGCGGTATTTCTCCCCTCCGTATAACAGAGCCAGAGGGGAGAATCAATATTTTGGGAAAGTGTGTGAGGCCCTTAGGCCTCAGCAGCCTCTTCAGCTACTTCCGGGACAGCGATCTCCTGGATCGGTCCGTATACAAGCTTGAGCTTGTCATCAACAACGCCGACCGTAACGTGGCCACCGTTCTTGAGTTCACCAAACAGCATGGCCTTGGAGAGCGGCTTCTTCAAGTTGTCGTTGATCACGCGGCCCAGAGGACGCGCTCCCATCTCCTTGTCGTAGCCCTTCTCGCCGAGCCATTCCTTCGCGTCATCGGTGACGTCGATGGTGACCTTTTTGTCAGCAGCAAGTCCGCTGAGTACGCCCAGGAACTTGTCAACAACCTTGCGGATGTCGTCGCGGCGGAGCTTGTTGAAGTCAACAATTGCATCGAGACGGTTGAGGAACTCAGGAGCAAACGTGTCCTTGAGGATCTTCGTATCCGATTCGTTGCGGTCGGACGAACCGAAGCCGATTGCTGCCTTGCTGTTGAAACGTGCGCCGACGTTGCTGGTCATGATCAGGATAACGTTCTCGAAGGAGACCACCTTGCCGGACTGGCTCGAAAGCCGGCCGTTGTCCATGACCTGGAGCAGAATGTTGTAGACGTCGCCGTGCGCCTTTTCAAGCTCGTCGAGCAATAGCACGCAATGCGGATTCGTTTCGATATCTGTCACCAGCTTGCCCGCGCCGGCCTGGCCATCACCGTAACCGACGTAGCCGGGAGGTGCACCGATCAGCTTGGAGACCGAATGCTTCTCCATGTACTCGGACATGTCGTAGCGCAGGAGCGGAATGCCCAGTGTCTTCGCGAGCTGCTTGGCAACTTCCGTCTTACCGACACCAGTCGGGCCCTTGAACAAGTAGGCGCCAGCCGGCTTGTTGGCTTCACGAAGACCTGCACGGGACAGGATGACCGCATCTGCGACCGTCACGATTGCGTCGTCCTGGCCGTATACGACTTCGCGCAGATCCGTTTCCAGATGTGCAAGCTTGTCGGAGTCGCTTTCCTTCACGGTGCGCGCCGGGATCTTTGCCATCAGCGAAACTTCGTCCTCGACCAGCGTACCCGTAATCACCGCAACGCGGACGTCAGGGTTTGCAATGCGCTGGGTTGCACCGGCAGCGTCGATAACGTCGAAAGCTTTGTCCGGCAGGAACCGGTCAGTGACGTAGCGAGCAGTCAGCTCGACGGCGAGATCGATGGCTTCGTCCGTGTAGGTCAGGCCGTGGAACTGTTCGTAAACGCCCTTTGCACCCTGGAGAATGCGCTTTGCGTCTTCGATGGTCGGCTCACCAACATCCTGCTTCTGGAACCGACGCATCAGCGCCTTGTCCTTTTCGAAGTGCTTGCGGTATTCGTCCATCGTGGTCGAACCAATGCAGCGGAGTTCGCCACGTGCCAGCGCCGGCTTCAGCATGTTGGAGAGGTCCATGCTTTCGGACTTGCCGGCAGCACCTGCACCCATGATCATGTGAATTTCATCGATGAAGAGGATCGGCTTTTCGACCTTCGTCAGTGCGACGATAACCTGCTTCGCACGCTCTTCCATGTCACCACGGAACTTGGCGCCGGCGATCAGGCCGGGAACGTCGAGCGAGTAGATGGTCGAGCCCTGGATGCTTTCCGGTACGTTACCATCGACGATCAGCTTTGCAAGACCTTCGACGATTGCCGTCTTACCGACGCCAGGTTCACCCGTGAGGATGATGTTGTTTTTGGTGCGACGCGAGACCGTCTTGACCACGCCGTAAACTTCCGTTTCGCGGCCGATGAGCGGGTCGATTTTGCCCTTGAAAGCTTCTTCGTTCAGGTTGACGCAGAACTTGGCCAGGATCTTCTTGGCCTTCTCCGGCGACATCTTGTCCATGCGACCGCCGCCAGAACCGCCTTCACCTTCCGGTGCATTCGGATCATCCGAAACATCATCTTCGGCGTCTTCAGCAAGTGCAGCCTTCAGCTCGTTGGTGTCGAGACCGTTTTGGTTCAGGTAGTATGCGGAATAGCAGTCGGTTTCCTGCATGATCGCCAGGATCAGGTCAGCCGCAGTAACGTCGCGCCGGCCGGAGAAAACCATGTTGCTCATGCAGCGGTGAATGACCTTGTTGAAGGTCTCGGTGACGCGCTGCTTCTTGGGAGCCACCGCTTGCGGATAGGTTGCTTCGAAGAAGTCCCTGAATTCGCGGGCGAAATTGTCGATGTTGACCTTGAGCAGGCCGAGCTTTTCGCGGAGATAGTCGTCTTCCATGCAGACCACAGTCAAATGGTCGACCGTGACATATTCGTTGTTGCGGGCCAGTGCAAGCATAGCAGCGGCCTTGACGAGTTCGTCGGCGCGTTGCGTGTTGAATTTCTTGCCGTTATCAGACATTTTACTTCCTTTTTAGTGCCTTAGTGCGCTTACGCTGTGCGATGCCCAGTGCAAGTTTTGAGACACGTTGATCAAAACAGATGCCATCGATATGATCGAGTTCATGTTGAAAGCATCTAGCCCACTTACCAGTCAGTTCTTCTTCGACGATTTCGCCGTCCGAATTAGAGTACCTGACCAATATAACTGAGTTGCGTTCTATGTCAAGCAATAGATTTGGAAAGCTAAGGCATCCTTCTGTCGCTTTTTCGACCACACCGAGTCGTTCAACGATTTCAGGATTGTAGCAGGCCCAAAACTTTTCCGAGGGGCTCCCCATTACGAACAGACGATATGGAACACCGATTTGATTCGATGCAAGCCCCATGCCGTTGTTCGCGAGCATGATGCGATTCATTACCGTCGGTAATATAGTTGCATCCATGCGTTGGTTAAAGTCCCAAGGGAGACTTTCTGTGCGGAGAACTTTGTCTTTTTCTCCGACCAATTCTAGTTCTGTTGTTGAATTTTTCCAGCTCATAACCAGACCATAAAGAAAAAGGAATCGCTTTTCAACGCCTTTTTTATAGGTCTTTAAGCTTTGCCAACAACTCGTATTGGGCATTGTTGAGTTTGGGCTGTTGAAGCACCACTTCAACCATCATATGGCCACGGCGACCATATTCGTTCCACAACCCTTTCTCGGGAACCTTGATGCTCTGGCCTGGGTTCATACCCGCATGAATGCGCAGGTTGATTTCGGATCCATCGATACACGGGATCCGTTTGTTTACGCCTAGCATGGCTTCGATGAAATCAATTGTGACACTCGTTGATATATCGGAGTCATTGCGGACAAAGCGACCATTTGGCGCTACCGTCACAACCACATAAAGGTCACCCGGAGGAGCATTTGGATTGCTGTCATCACCCATGCCTGCATAACGGATTTTTGCTCCGTCTCGGGTACTGCGGGGAATCGAAACTTTTATGGTCTTATTGGGATTGCGGGCTGTTGAATAACGAAGCTCCACTTCCTTACCCAAATAGATATCCTCGAGCTGCATCGTGTACTTGAGGATTGTGTCTTTATTTTTGACGTGTTGCTGATTCTGCCGTGCCTGATGTTCACGAGTACGGCGCAGAAGTTCCTCGAACAAATGGTCATCAACGTTACTGTATTGACGACGGAGTCCATCATCCCAATGGGATCCACGAGGACTGAAATGATCTTTGAATTTCGGCCCAGAACCTACGCGATCATAATCCGCGCGTTTCGTCTCGTCCTTTAGCACATCATAGGCTTCGTTGACTTTACGGAACTGTTCGGCGGCCGTCGCGTTATCGGGATTCAAATCTGGATGAAACTGTTTGGCCTTCGTACGGAAAGCTTTCTTGATTTCATCCGCTGTTGCGGTCTTTTGAATTCCGAGGGTTTCGTAGTGTGAGGGCATCAATTTGCCTTTGGCTTGGTCGCTGGTACAGGAATGTTGGTATCAGCGGTTTCCTCGTTATACTTGCGGTAGTAGAGGACGACCTGTTGCTGTTCCTGCATGAATCGGTTGATCTCAACGAGATTGTAGGAGAGATTCTCGAAACCCTTTGGAGTTAGTGCGAACAATGCGAAATTCGGATCCGGATTCGCGTTCAGATCCGCGAGGAGCTTTTCCAGCTCAGGCTTTGTGATGACCTTCCATTCAACCTTGCGCATTTGCACAGGAAGAGTTTGCGGTTCAACGACCGCAGGACGCGGCTTATATTGGTAGACGTATTCGGTCTTTGTCGTGCAGGCAGCAAGAGCCAGCATCATCGGCAATACGAGAACAATTGGCTTCATTACTTTTTCCCTTGACGACTCACGTTTGTAATAGCATCGAGCATCTTCTGTGTGCGCTCGTTGATAACCTTCTCAAGAGCCGGCGCATCCGAATTCGCTTCCTTGGCGTAGTCAGTATTACTGATTTCGAGCAGATCTTCAAATGTTTTCTGCCTAATGTCGTCAACCGTCAACTGATACTGCTTCATGAGGTCTGCTTGAGTCTTCGCATCCTTCTCCATCAGTTCGATCGTTGTCTTCTGGGTTTCGACGCGCTTATTGGCTTCATTTAGCTCGACTTGAACAGTCTTAAGCTTTTCCGCATTGATCTCGTTACGCTGGTAGAAGAACACCAGACCTGCGACCAGCGCTAGGATCAAGATGATCACATACTTGCTCGGTAATAGATTCTTGATGAAATTCATAACGATCTCCCTTGTGTTTCACGTATTTACTTAGGAGCCGTTTTACGCTAACTGGATGGTAAAGGAGCCTCATATGTATTTGGTTGACGACGAAGAATGGTTGATTGAGCATCAACTATCCCGCATCGATGGAGATTGGATTCTTAGCTTCTCCAAAGAGGAGTTGAAACCGATCTTGGACTGGTGCAAAGCTCAGCACGCAATAGATCCAGGCTTCCGTTGGCTTTACAAACGAGACAAAGATCAAGTCCCACAGATCAAAGTCATAGCCACTGACTTGGGGCTGAAGGAAACCTACAGTATCAAGACATCCATTATTGGTTCGTTTTTCTACTTCAAAAGAGAGCAAGATTTCATGCTTTTTAAGCTTGCCTGGGCCTAACTCTGGTTGACAACCCTCCTTCCTGTGTTAGAGTCATAATACGGAAACGGAGAAATACAACAATGGTTCTTAAGATTGCAATTGCACTTGGTATCGTAGTTGCTACTTGGCTTGGTGGCGGTTCGCTCCAGCACATTTTCTCCCTCGGTTTCGCCGGTGTGTTTTTGGCGCTTTGGGCAGCAACGCTGGTCTCGATGCGCATTTTCATCTGGGCACGTTTCGGCATTGTTGCTTGGTTCATTTACTGCGTGATGTTGTTTACCGCGTACATCGGTGGTCACGGCTTCAAGTATGTTTTCTCGGATATGCCCTCTTATACACTGGAAGCAAACATTCCGGTCCAGGTCGAACTCATGCAGCGCGGTGGCGTAAACAGCGGTGACGTAATGGTCACGAATCTTTCCAAGGACGTGCTGGAGCAGGTTAAGGTCACTTGTGGCATCATCGGTAACGATGGTGTGCGTGTTGATCGTGAATTCGTCGGCGGCGCATACGGCGCATACGCAAGCGGTGCTTCGCAGGGCTTCAAGGTCATCCACAACTCGGACTTCATGAGCTTCCGTGCTAACCCGGCAACGATGACTTGCAAGGCGACCACTGCAACGTTCCGTAAGACTGTAGGTGCTGATGTTTCGGTTCGCTTCGAGCAGAACGCACAGGATTTTCGCAACGACTTCTACGTGACCAACAATGGTTCGGTTGCAGTTCGTAACATTCAGATCGCTTGCGTAACCGAAGCTGGTCAGTCGCGTAAGGTCAACATTAGCCCCGCTTACACCAATGTTGCTGGGGAGACTATTATCGACGCTGGTAAGACTGTAAAGTTCACCGATCGCGCTGCTAACTGGGATTACAAGAGCTGCGAAATCACCAACGTACTGGTTAACTAATATGGAACACATTGTCGAAGTTCACGTTCCCGAGAATATGAACATTCATACGAGACTCCTGGAATGCGATGAATGGTGCAAAGACAACTACCAGACCTACAGGAGTGAAAGCAGCCGGTGTAGCTGGAAACGCCAATGGAGTGATGTCCGAAAGGGCACACTTTGCTATCGTTTTCAAAACAACGAGCGCATGGCCGCCATCTTCAAGTTGAGGTTCGGATGACCGAGAAGCAAAATTGGTTTGCTCCCTACCGCGACTACTATTGCCGACACGTGAGCTTCGCATTCGAGTTCTTTGCCACAATGCGTGAGTTCAGGGACGTGACGTTCCGTAAGCCTGTGATCTATCGGAAATTTGATACACTGGCTTTGTTGTTCAATACGATGCTGGGGCAGGCTTTGCTCATCCATGCCGCATTGTGGTCATGGTCGGTGTTTTCGGCTTTCAACGTTTTCAACTTTGTTGCGAATGCGACAAGCCATACCAATAGCGTGAGCCGGCGTCTTGACCTTCCAGTGCATTGGGCATCTTGGGCCGGCCATCCCGTACGGGTCCCTCTTTTGGAGAAGAATCCAGATGGAGTCTATTCGGGCCAAGCGGCTGTTCAAAAGATTCAATGGGTTCGTGAAAACACTAAGGCAGGTGATTGGTCCTTCATCGACCATAGTGGATTCCTTAAGATCGTTATGCGAGATCCTTTCCATGTATTCATCTCCAGTATTAATTTGGAAGCTGAAGTGACCTTCTTGTTCAAACGTCGCAAAGACGCGATGCTGTTTAAGTTGACATTCGGAGGTGCCTAAGTTAATTGCGGCATACACCCTTTCCATGTATTATGGAATAAAAGGAAAGGTAAAAACATGCCACAAATATTTTGTGATTTCGACGGCGTACTCGTCGACTTTGAGGCTGGGTTCCTCAAGAACTTTGGTTTTGCTCACGATTCGGTAAGCGAACCCGAAATGTGGAAGTACATCACTTCCCATGACCGTCATTGGCACGATCTTCCGATGATGCCCGATGCAATGAAGCTTTGGGAGTTTATCAAGCCACACAACCCAATCATCCTCACGGGTTGCCCACGTTCGGGTTACGAACAGGCCAATATTGGCAAGCGTGAGTGGGCAGCTAAGATGCTTGGCCCGGAAGTCCCAGTTATCACTTGCTTGAGCCGTAACAAGCCCCAGCACATGATTAGTCCCGGTGATATTCTCATCGACGATTTGACCAAGAACATTAAGCGTTGGGAAGAAGCCAACGGCATCGGTGTTCTGCACAAGTCGGCTGCTGATTCGATCGCACAACTCGAAACCGTATTTGCGATGCTCTAATGTTTTTCAGAAAGTTGTTCTCATCAATGGCTACCGTTACCATCAACGGCCGTACTTTCTACGGCGATAACGTCACCATCCGCGGCGATAAAGTATACGTGGATGGTCAACTCTCCGACGTCGGACTTAACCCGGGACAGAAGGAACTCGACATCAAGGTCACCGAAGGAATTCTTGGTACCCTCGATGCTGGTGGTTCAGTAGTGTGTGGCGAAGTCCATCACAATGTCGATGCAGGTGGTTCAATTACCGTAAACGGCAATGTCGGCGGTGATGCAGACGCTGGTGGCTCAGTTAGCGTCAACGGCGACGTTCGTGGCTCGGTGGATGCCGGTGGCTCCGCAACAATTTCGGGCAGTGTAGCGGGCTCCATTGACGCAGGTGGGTCGGTTCGTGTCGGAAAGGCCTAAGCCGCATCTGCGGTTCTTCCAAACCTACGAAGGCCCATATAGGATATCGTTGGACGACTTTATTGCTCGTTCAACGGAATATCTGTTTGACAACGATATATTTCTCAATGTAGGAAACGATGACGATCCCGAAATAGGGTTCCGGCCTGCGTTCATCCAATATTTAGAAGATCGAAACCGACATGATATTCTTGACCGATACCAACGTAGGTGTCCTATGGGTTGGATTCTCCGTGAAGCCAACTTTTCGGCCGAAGAAGCTGTAGAGATAAAGCTGAAATTCGAGTTATGAGAGAATTCAAATTCGGGACCTACACCTTCGACAAGGTAGGCCCTAGCTTCGTTGCGTTTCGCATTGAAACTCCTGAACAGATGACCAAAAACTTTCTCGAAGAAATTGGACTCATCAAAGTCAAGTCAGTAAAACGGTGGAGAACCTCATACGAGTTCGACCCTGACTTTCAGGAATTCCTCAACGACCACGGCTACTTCAATACGGCCGAAATCATCAAAACCCTGCGCACGGTTGGCCTTCTGTTGAAAGCTGATCGTGCTATTGCTTTTCGGTTACGGTTCCTATAATTGGTTGACTAAGCTGGCTCCTATGCTAGTGTAGTGATTATCATTGGGGATCGAACCATGTGGGAAAAGTTTGTCAAGTTCATGACGGGTCCGTTCGCGGGAATGACAGCCGTTTGGGAAGTCATCGAAGACCGGATGCGGGTGTCCGCGGCAGATACCACAACATGCCTGTTGGTTCAAGAGCTACTCGAGACCCATCCAATGGCAACAAGCCAGATGCAGCAATTCTCGGGCGCCAAGATCAACAAAACCAACAATCAGGTTCGCTGCCACGCAATTCCCCTCGGCAAGGATCTTTGGGCGGGTGTCCAAATTGGAATCCACGGCCGCGACTACTCCAAGATCTTCATCTGTGAGGATCAGAACGCCGACATCGAAGATGCGACCCTGGTATTCTGGGATAACGTACGGATTCCCGGTGCATGGCAGAACGATATTCATGCACTTCTCACGGATGCGGTAGCACAAGCTCATGAACTCAAAGCTATGGTCACCAATGACCGACAAGCGCGGGATCAAGCCCGGGCCAATTCAGCTCATTTCAGCGGGACGGAAAATGGCTGAATATCCGCCGCCGGCTTATGAGTTCTCACCTCACGTGGATGGCTGCATGGCGTTGCTGTTCAACGTGGACGAACACATCTATGACGAACGGTTCTTCACCGAGGACAAACTTGGTGATCGAGTAGCTTTGCCAGGACCAAAAGCATTTTTGGTCCAACATGGACTTTGGGATTCCTACAAGCGAACCCTGAAGGAATCCATTGAGGGTCATCGGTCGATGTCGGTGTTTGTGATGCCCACGGATGTTGCAATGTTGTTCAAGTTGACCTTTCTATGAATTTCTATTCTCGCGATGATAACTCCGGTGATATTGAAGTCCAATTCTCGATGAGATTCTTCGAGTTCCTTAGAGCATTTGCACGAGTCGACGTGCTCCAAAGCTTGGACTCCTGGAATGAGAATTACACGTTCAAAGGGATTTCCAACAATTTTGCAATCCTGAATGAAGAGTTCAGAGAGTGGCTTGAGAGTGAGGCTGGACCATACTTGCGTCAGCGAGTGACGCAGAGCTTCGTAGACGCTGTTATCGACTATAACAAGCGCATGTATTTGTCCGAGCGAAGAGACCAATTGAAGGCCGCCGCTATTGGTATGCACATCAACGTGCAATGGTACATGAGCAAAACTGATGCTCTGACTATGAAACTCAAATTTGGTTGACACCAACGGGTTTCACTGCTATAGAAGCACCGTAATCAACCTGAAAGGATAAGGTCATGTGGCGCATTATAGGATTATATCCGTACCTCTAAAGGGGTGGCGCCGGACCTTCGATTTCCCAAATAAAATATTGGAATCAGGCTGCCCACCCTGTTAATGTTCTCGCAACAAACAGGATTAAAATCATGGGCGGCAATGCTTTTCCGCGCCTCGACGTGAGGCGTGTTCACAGAGACCATATCAAGCCAACAGTGGAATTTCTAGTTGAGACTATGAACTTCCCAGGCTTCACACTCGAATACGCGCTGGACTCCGTTATGGGTTCCGCGGGTAAGCAAGAGTCGAGTGGTGACTTGGATTTCGCAATGAACACCTTGAGGCCACGCTTTGTAGGTCAGGCTGATCTTCCAGTCTTCGATTTGCGTGGGTTTGCACGTCGTATGCGCGAGGTTCTCCCAGAGGGCCACATGAGTACGAAAACGTTGAATGGTGGTCAATTCCAGAGTGCATGGCCAATCCTAGGCGATCCCGCGAATGGTCTCGTACAGTGCGACTTCCTCGCGGGTGATCCTGAATGGCTCAAGTTTTCACACTGGAGTCCAGGCAAAGATAACTCGCCTTGGAAGGGTGTTTTCATCAGCACCATGTACGGAGTTCTGGCAAAGCGTCTAAAGGATTTCGAAGCATTCGTCGGCAATGACCCCGAAGCCGAGAGACTCGCGCGGGTTGGATGGCACTTCGACTTGGAGCTTGGTCTCCACAGGAAGTGGAAGATGCAACGTCGTGTTGGTCAGGGTATCTCGGATGTTGGTCCAGATGCAGTTGAAACCCGATTTGCGGATTGTCCAAGACTTCCACGTCTAGGATACCTCACGAATCCCACAGTCGTGCTGAGTGTCCTTTTCGAAAGTCCAACGGTACATTCTGACGTTGACACCTTCGAAAAGGTAGTGCAGAAACTGCGGAACAGATTCCCTGAGGAATTCGATGATCTCAAGGTTCGATTCTTGGAGGCTCTTATGAGAAGCGCTGCACGAAACGAATACACGATGGAAGAAATGGAGAAGGCGTTTGAGTAAACGCGCGAGTGCATTTGAACGTACTTCAATACATAGAGCGGCCGGACAAATAGCTCCGGCCGCTTCTCGCTCATACGAAGGCGGAAGTGAATACTCATACGACAAGTCCTTGGTTCGCCGGTCAAGTTTCATCCTCCCCGTGCCTCAGATGTTCCAGCCGAGCGAATATCTGAAGGGTGTGGAGTTTGACTCGTATGAGGCGGGCTCCTACAATTTCGCCAACAAGATTTTCCACTACATTGACAAGTACATTGAAAATACGATCAAGCCGTGGCTGGAAGAAAACGACATCACCAAATATAGAATCTATCGTCTCCAGGAACACGAACGGCCGTTCCAGCTATGGCTCCACGAGGGATCAAGCGAGACATCCAGTGAGCCAACCGAAAATCGTCCCGACAACATGCTTTGGTTTGAACGCGGCGGTTATTATGTCGGAGCCGGAATAATCTTCAAGAACCCCAAGCACCGTATCCTGTTCAAGTTGACCTTCTGATGGCACGATTCGTAGACGATGGTTGGAGAGACTTTGTCGAGACTGAACTCGAACAAAGAAAGTCTGACCTGTTTCGGATTCGGATGATCGTATGGCTCTCATTTGGGCTTTGGATATTTGCTGGAACAGCGATTGCCTTTCAGGTCATATATTGGTATCGCAATCTGCTCGATTTTATCCCAGTCGTTGCCCTAGCAGGGCTCGCTATTCCGGTGCGTTTGGCTCTTCAGCAATATTGGGGCAAAGTTTACCCATACTTCGACTTCCGAACGCGAGGATGGGTATTTAGGAAGCCGACGTTTATTGGTGTGCGCGAACTCACAAACGATGAATCCACAAGCATCGATGAGTGGTTAGCTTTGAATCTGCGACCAGATCAATACTATGAATCCAAGTATGTTGCGTCGCGCCTTGACTTTGGACGCTTCTTCTTGTTTAAAGATCCGAAGCACGCGATGTTGTTTAAATTGGCGGTATGAATATGCTGGGATGGCTTATAGGGAAAAAGGATCAACTCAAGGTATTTGTTGCGACAAATGTCATTGAGGTCGACAGCATCGGCGGAGAACTCACGTTGATGCCCAATGCGGATCTCAGAGAGTGGTTGATTCCCTACAGAGGTCAATACAAGTTTGGGTATGACACTCGCAATGGCAAGCGTTGGATTGAATTCGACGACAAGAACATTGCGATCATGTGCAGGCTGGTCTTCGCATGATCGGAGCCGGATACGCGCGGAAGACTCTCGTAAGGCAACGAAGTGTGATGTTTGCGGCAGTAGCGGCAACCATATGTTTCTGGTTGTCCCTGTGCATCTTTTTCAACTGGCAGATTGCCAGTATTATTGGTTTAGCTCCCGCAACACTTCTAGTTCTTCTCGTTATCAATGCGGGCGAGAACTCCGAAATAAACTACATCGAGAAGATTTTCAACGGACATCCTTGGCTACTTTGGAGCGGGCATTTCATTGAACACCAGCGAATGCCTGAGGATGAGTACCAAGCAGTGAACCCGAATCCACAGAATGTGATTCAGGTAGGTCACTTCGTGCATGTGGCACGATCTAAACGTGACCTCATGCTGTTGAAATTGTCTTTGGGAGATTATTTGTAACGGTAGACGATACGACCTTTGGTAATATCGTAAGGGGAAACTTCTACATCAACACGGTCACCCAAGAGGATGTTGATGTTGTTCTTTCTCATTTTTCCGGAAATGTGCCCGAGTAGTTTAGACCCATTCGTAAGTTCAATACGAAAGGTAGTGTTCGGGAGTACCTCGAGCACTACTCCCGTGAACTTGATGCATTCTTCTTTAGCCAAAATTCTTTCTCATTAACTGGAGTGTTTTTCTTATTTATGAGGAAAAACAACTGGCACAATTACATGCTCATCCAAAGCAAGCGGGATGATCCAACGCAAGTTGTGAATCACATTGATGGGCAAGTTATAGGGATTCAGCAAGTGGATGCTTTCGGTTTCCCGAGTGGTTGCATCATGCACCTTATCCGAAAACATCTTGTAGAAGAACACATTGAAGTCATCGCCTTCGAGGCGGGTGTGGAACATCCATTGAGCTGGCGTTGTTTCCACACCCGTTTCCTCTTCAAACTCACGAGCCATGGCCGCTGCGGGTGCTTCGCCTTCTTCGATTTTGCCGCCGATTGCATTGAACAGACCAGCTTGCCATGCTGGACGGTTCTTGAGAACCATCGCCACTGTCTTTTTATCTTCCGAAAACATTAGTCCCGCAACGTATTCCATATTAGGCTCCCATAGTGCGAACTTGGTCGCAAATGTTGAGTTCAAGGGCTTCCTCCGGAGACAACCAAATATCTTCCGCCGGAAGCAAGCGAGCGCGAATGACGTCTTCAGTCAGACCCGTGCAAGCCTTATAGTGGTCCATGATGCGCTTCGTGGTGAGTCCAAATTCCTTCACCGCTGCGAAGAGCTCGTGTTCCTTACCCCAGCTAGCCCATGCCCACTGATGCGAGAGAATCGCAGTATTTGGCGTGAGAACGCGATGTCCCTTGGCGCCCGCCAGGAACGTCAGTAGACCACAGGACGAAATTTGTCCAAGACCAATAGTGTGAACCGGAAGGGCCGAGCCCTTCATGGCGTCGATGATTGCGAATGCACTGGGGACCTGTCCACCCGGACTGTTGATGATCAACGTCAGGTGTGTGAACGTGCGGTTCGGGTTCAGGTTAGCCTCGAGGATCCAAGTGATCACATTCTTGGCCAGTACCGGAGTAAAGCTTTCGCTTATGATGTAGATGCCCTTGTCCGCGAGGGATGGCGTCTCTTCCTTAATTGCAGTCGGCGACGTAGAGGTGTCGGCTGCGCTAACGGGGCTTGTGATGCTATAGGCGGGAACGGTAAGTCCCTTGGTGTCTTCCATAAGACCACCCCAGCCCTCGTTTGTTACTGATTTACCGATAAACAAAGTCTGCTCCTTTATTAAACTTTTACCAAAATAACAGGAATACCTCTCCTATGTCAAAATTCAATGTTTGACTTTGGTGTATTTGGCAACTACAAAGAAGCAATGAAAAAACCTGTGGCTGATCAGATTCGGTTCCGACACGTCGAGGCGAAAACCAATTGGGGTGCGCCGGACGACCGCTTCTGTCTGCATATTAAGCCATACGATTACAGTCGAACTGATTGGACCTGTTTCTCCGTTGCCGAGTACGAAGCATTTGGAGATGCTGCAACGGCTTGGTGTCGTAAGCTGTGGAAGAAACCTTTCCAGCGTGACATGAACCCAACTGGAACATGGTACGCGAATACTGATCGAAAAATGTTTGTCTTCCGTCGCAAAGAACAAGCGATGCTATTCAAACTAACTTGGTCAGCGTGACACTCCTAGTAAGCGATACTCCTAAGTTCCATACTTGTAAGTTCGAAACGTCCGATGAAAGTGTCTACTTCATTGACGGCTTATTCATGGGCAATGCTTTCATCGATATCGATGAAATAACTGAGTTTTGGCTCAGGGTTTTAATGGTCGAACAGAAGAAGCTTCGCAATCTTTGCGAGGAACTGTTTGGGCCATCCATCGATGAAGATCGCATGGTTCGTTGGTACTGGGATAATGATGAAGAGACTTTGTATCTGCGTCACGAACGCGACCTCATTCTGTTAAAGTTATCTTGGCCATGACAATCCTCCCCTACAAGGGCAAAAGCATATTTGATGCGGCTGTCGTTTACGCACCATATGTCCCACTTCAATTCGCAAAGCAGGCTATCATCGTGAACTCAATTAAGCTGGTTTATGACAATCCGGATTTCAACCCACGCATTAGGTTCCGGCCACGTCATTGTGTTCGCATAGATCCTAGCTCGCGAGTATCTTCGCTGACCAAACTCAAGTTCTTTCGAGACGCCATTAAATGGTGCAAAGACAACGCCGGAAACATCGATACCGATTGGGTCGTCGATGGCAATCACGATCGGGTTTGGTTCCGTGAGCAGAAATCCGTTGTGCTGTTCAAACTAACGTTTGATGGATTTGACAAAACCTAAACCTGTGTTAGGATCCTAACACAAAGGAGATCGCTATGGCACGGAAGCAAAGATCACTGGGTTGGTTCAAAGACCACGATCAGTACTCGTTCGAAAAGCATCGAGGCGCAAGCTCGGGGTTCATGGCTGCGTTCATCACTCGGCTTTGGGACTGGTCCATCATGTTCGACATTGGTGGCGAGAACGATAACAAGAACAAAACCCAGCGGGAATTCGTCGAGCACACCTTGGCTTGGCACCGTGGGCAGATCCTCGAAGAACTTCTCGAACCGGGCATCAAGCGTCCGCGTAAGAAGCATTTGCGTTGCCAACTCATCGGGCTTCGCCTGACGCGCCAGCGGTATTACGAAATGATCGAACGGGGCGTAAAAGAACGCGAAAGACAAGCGGCCGAGGCCAACAAGGAAGCCAATGCAGTTTGAATTCCAACACTGGGACTCTCCCCACGTAATTTCACATCACAAAACTGGTGGCGGCTTTTGGTTTCAAGGACTCGCAAAGTCGTACGTGGAAGTCCCAACCGGCGATGTTGCTGCACACTCCGTACTGGGGAATCTCAAGGCTTCCTGCTGCCCAGAAACTCAAGAAATCTACGAGTGGTGCAACGAGACTTTCGGCGAAGAGTGGAAACGCTGGCATCTCAAGCTGATTGTGAACCTGGCGAAGGATCGCTGGTCACGGCAGAATGCCGCAGCCCACAAGATATCCGTTGAGGCGTTCTTCGTTGATCTCGCAGATTTTGCGATCTTTAAATTGCGCTGGCACGAATAATTATTGAACATGGTGTCCCACCCAATTATAGTGGGCTTACTACGCGGTTGTGGTGAAATGGTAGACGCAGGGGACTCAAAATCCCCCGACGAGAGTCGTGTCGGTTCGAGTCCGACCAGCCGCACCAAACAAAACGAGAAACGTATATGTCATCAAAACTCGAGAAAGCCGAGGCACACATCAGTGACCTCGAAACCCGCAATAAGGCACTCGAAACGGATCTCAACTATTACAGGGGCGTTGCTCGCACCTTATCCTCCGCACTTGATAAGATGGGTGTCTCCGTTTGGGTTTCCAACGGGCAAGAGCATGTCCTAAAATCTCAGATCGATGCAACCAATGAGATCCTGAAAAAGGGTCGTCATATGGGAATCCTAGAGAAGGCGATTCAATCGGACGAGAACGTGTCCAACGCCTGGAACAAATTTATGGTAACCCTGCGCTTGTGTGGGTTCGACAATAACGACGAGAGACCAGATGCCAGTTGAACACGAATACAAGTACATTTTGGACGATGATGTTGAGCCGCTAATCAAAGCGCTCACAAAGAAGTATCCGGTCCAGCATATTCATCAGGTCTACTGCACCAAGAACAACCGCTTCCGTGCCATCGCAAAGGTAGGCAAGAAGAAGGTGACCGCAAAGTGGTATCACACCTTCAAGAAGAAAATCAACGGCGAAGTTCTTGAGATTGAATCCGAAATCCCATCCGAGGATTTCAACATGATTCGCAATGCCGAAAATCTCGGCGAACTCTACAAGATCCGTTACACGATTCCACAGGAACACGGACAGTGGGATATCGATTTCCTGCTGACTGCGCCGTTGTCCGAGGGCGGTACCCGTTACTTCGCATGTGCAGAATGCGAGCAGCCCAAAAATATCCCAGTCGATGTTCCGAAGATCCTGTCCAAGTACATTCGCTATGAAGTTCCGCATGAGCACTCGACTGTGTTCAGCAACTTCAAACTGGCCGATCAAACCTACGCAAGCACTGCGATTGAAAGCAACCTCGAGTTGTTGAAGAAATGGGCCTAAATCAGTTTCTGCGTAAAACAGCTCGTTACCTACACAACGTCAAGCAGTTTCATTTGATGTCTCGTTTGGGTTTCAGGCGAGGTATGCGGGACCTTGACGTATTTGCCCGTCGATATCCGATCACTGCCTTTGTTGTCACCCAATACTGCTGGGTTATGAACCACAAAGACGCCCTCCTTTCGCCTTTTTGGACTAGGTGGCACGCATTGAAGGAGAGAATTCTATCGGGGCCAAAGAAGCTTACGCTTTCCACGTTGAATCGTCGTGATTATTGCGACCCCGAAGAACTACTGTTGCACGCGAGTTTCCAGATTCTGGTGGATTTCGTTGAGATCCAACTTCCTCATGAAGACCACACTCTCACTAATAAAGAACTAAAATATGGGAAGCGATATCCGGATATCGCTTTGAAGTTCTTGAACCAGAACAAGATCACATATGGCAAGCATGCCGAAACCCTTGCCCTATACGAGTATTGGACAAAAGTAGCGATTCCGTGGCTTGAGAATGATAGCACGGCTGCGAGTAAAACACTTGCGATGAAAATCATGAAATCGTCAGATGATAAATCCTATTACAAGTTGGATTCGCATCTGACAATGTTCCACCAACGGTTTCAGCAGGAAATGTTGACACGGTTGATTGCACATCGCCACAATCTATGGACTTAAAATGAAGAAGAATAAGAAGCGTGTTGGTCGAAAAGCCCGTGCTGCAAATGCTTTTGAAATTCGCAAACAACGTGATCCCGAGTTTGCCCTGGCCTGCACTCTCGCAGACGAACTCCGAAAAGAAATCGACATGGAGATCAACGCTGAGCTTATGGCGATGTTCAAAGTGATGAAGCTTATGGATATTGAGCAAGTCGTTAAAGTAGGGTAGAGCCATCCAAGCTACGCGAAGGCCATCCACCAGCATAATCATAACGGATGATCTCTAAAGGGTCATCCGTTGCCATATCACGAATTGTGTCCTTGTGGAACCAACTTACGCCGAAATTGGTACTTACGTAGGTTAGAACAGAAGTGCCAAAAGTTGCGAGTTCTGTTGCATCCATGGGAACATCATCATTGTTTCGCGAGCGCCATGTGAAGTTCGCAGGCAACGTGACACCTAGACTCAATGCACCACACATTCCCAAAATGTTTTCGCGTGCTCTTTGATCAGAATCAAATTCATAGCCCATGAATATCACACCAGCATTAATTTTCGAATCACGGAAATCATTTATGCTATCGTAGACCCTGCGACGAACCTGATCCAGAGTTAGACCATCGAAGCCTTCGAGGTCATCGATATCGGTGCGTTCCTCAGTGGTGGCGGCACGGATTGAATCACCCTCGATGATCCAATACTTGGGGAGCAATCCAATAACCGCAGACAAATCAGGGTTAATGATCCAACTAGCTGGGTCATAATCCGGTGTGTTCGCGGAGTCCAAATATTGTTTGGAAATTCTATGTAGAACTGAAGCCATAAATCACCCGAATGGAATGCCTGAAGTTGTCAACGAAACGTTATTGGGAGAAAGATCATCGAGGGCCGTTGGAGTAACTCCGGGTGGTCCCTGTAGCGACCAACGTCCGCGGAGATTCTCATGAACTACGTCGGCTTCCTCGAGAGTGGCGATAGTCTGAATCATTTCCGCAGGCAACGCGGTTGAGTAAACTCGATAATCACGAAGCTCACCACGCATGTAACTCCCGTAGGAAGAAGTACCAGTACGCTGCGCACCGATTGTCGCACTTACTGGTGTGATTGTGGTGTCGGAATGGCTCACCGGAGTTGATGCAATACCATCTACATAGACAGTAAGGGTTTTATTCTGGAGTGTAGCCGCTATATGATACCATCGATCACCAACGGCGCCACTGAACCCCGTTTGAATTACGTCCCAACCCGTCAGGATGATTAGAACCGGATAGCTGTATTGGAGAATCCCAATAATCTGCCCGTTATTCCAATTCAATCGGAAACTGTTACGGCCGAGTGTTTCCCACTCACTTATAATATCGAAATTCTGTGTTGCATTAGCTGCTGAAATTTTAGCTCGTACCATAATGGTGAATTCAGTATCACCACCCAAAGCCGTTGTCCGTGTCGTCTGTTGTGAAGCAGTGAATAATAGACTCATAGCCACTCCAACTTAATTGCGGAAACCAAATAATCACCAGTAAGAGTATCGGAACCGTTTGCGCCCACCCGTACAACCTCGATCTGAAATAGGTCCCCGATGGACAATCCAAGAGTAGCCAAAGAAATTGTGGTATCCGTCTGTGCAAACGTCGATACTCCCGAAGCCACCGATACGTTGGTCAAATTGATCGCAGAAGACCATGCAGAAGGCGCCGTACCCAGGGGATAGCGTTTTACGTAAATTTGAAAGACCGCAGCTACTGACGCTCCTGGAGCTGTTCTGGCATGTCCTATGAGTGATAGCTTCAAGTTAGCTGCATTTGATGGAACAGTCTCGGTGAAACCAACACCTTCGCTTCGAGCATCGTCAAAGCCACGAACGGTAAGAGAGGTGTGGTTAGGATCCAAATATGCTGGGGCCAAATTCGTAACAGGCCAGTTGCCGGCGGTTGATGGATTTTCCAACTGTGAAGCCAAAATGCTACGAGCACTCAAAACACCACCAGTAACTCTTCCGTAAGTGTCGACGGTTACCCTTGTGTAGGAGGCCGCTGCGACGCCTGTAGTTGCGAGACCAACAGTCGGATTCCCGCTTACACCATCTCCGTCGCTGACTGTTGTTTGACCGGCTGTGGCACTCAACGAACGTATTGTTGCGGTACCATTACCAGTGCGTACGATAATTCCCGTAGCTGTTAGTCCAGCGAGAGCGGTAAGGTCTGAATCCAAAGGTTGGACTTGACTCTGTAAGGCCAACAATTCCCATGTGGTACCAATATAGGTCTCCAAGCGAGTTGTCGTCAAATTGTATCGGAGAATACCTTGGAGTGGGCTGCTTGGTCGCTCTACAGTGGTACCAGCTTGGACTGCGATACCTGTGGTGCCTGGAAGCTCAATGCTTCCATCAGATTTCAAGTAGAATCCAATCGAGCCACCAGCGCTGATTGCAACTTCGCCGGGTTCCGAAAGTAGGAACCCCGATGCGTTATCATCAGTAAAAGTAATCGCAGGGAGAGCTTCTGAACCCGTGGGGAGGAATATTTTACCGGAACCCATCCGGAGGTGTCCACCAGTGAAGGTGAGGTCTTTAGACAGATCGAGCTGCTTCGGCTGTATCAGCATACAAAAACGTTACCCAGTAATCCAACACTATTATTGGATTTTCAGCACCAGTACGTTCGCATTGAAAGCATTGGACAGGAGAAGGTTAGGTTCAATAATATGGGCTTCCCAGCCCTCACCCAACAACAATTCCCAACGTCTGCACGAACGAGTTGCATCCTCCGTAAGCGTTACCGCTTTCCCTAGAATAGCTTCGTCCAGTTGGTCTGCCTCTCCAAAAGAAACGAGTTCACCACTAAGTAGAGTGTTATTTCTACTTATGCTTAGAAGATTTTCATCAAGTCGGAAATCGTCAATGATACTGGGCTTGAAGAACTCAAGCAGATCATCGTCGAACGCCTTTTGCTTTAGATCTTCGATGGATTCCGTGCGAATCAACACTCGGACATTTTCTTCGGTGGCTTCAAAGATTCCATCATGTCCATAACAGGTGAAACTCCAATCGGACTCCTCAATCGCGACTAGGTTCTTGATTTCTGCTAGGATAGTTTCGAGTTTCTTCGGGAATGAACCATCACGAGAAACTTCAACGAATACAAGGAAGTATCCGTCAGCATTTGGAGCCGGACTGACATCAGTGTCCAGCAGAATTACAGGAGATTTTTGGATGAAACGGTTCAGGTCATCAGCGGGTTCAGAGTCCTTTACGTAGAAGCCAATGACAATTGCGTCATCGTCTACCTTGGATTCAAACTCATCGATGCTGATCATTGGGATAACCAGATCCTCAAGATCCTGTTCTCTTAGACCTTCACGAAGTAGCTGTTTCATTATTCCTCTTCTCCGTCGCCTGCATCTTCAGCATCATCGGCCTCTGCCGCATCAGCATCGTCACCATCCTCGGCTCCGTCCTGATACGCATCTTCTTGGTCGATGTTTTCATCGCGTGCGTCGGAAACATCATCCGCGTTTACATCGTCATCGTAGAGTTCCAGATCATCATCGTCTAGCTCTTCGATAAACTTGCGGGGAATGCTAACGTGAACAAGCCAAATTGGCTCTTCAACGACTTTCGGCTTCCCCTTCTGATCCTTGCGATAATCGTCCGCGGAATCAATATCCAATGTTGTCTCACGCAGGTCTTTTTCAAAATACACATCTGCACCGTGCTTCTGCAAACGAACTGCGCCCTGTGGATCAGGCATGTCCTCATACGGATAGAGAAGTGTCAAGTCTACCCAATAACGACGAATTTCTGGTCCCTTGAAGATTTCACCCTTGAACCAGTTCTTGAACACGTAGAGGTCCAACCCATCAAAGAAGTCCTCGATCTGAATCAGGATATCGGTGAGGTTTGTGTGTTTGTGCAGACGCTTTGCGTGTCTTGGATCCATGGGTTATCTCCTTGCTCCCATATTTATAATTCCTAACTTGCTCTTGGTATAAATATTCAATACGGAATATCAGGAGTTTTTTCCATGAGATTGTTTGAACTTTTTGACGGGCCAGCAACACCGGCCAACATCGATAAGCTCGAGAAAACTCTCGATGATAAAATTTATCAGCCAGCTGCGAAGGTGAAGGCAAACCAACCCGTGTTGGACGTTGACATTAGCCCGAGCCCATCTAGTCACTTTATTCAGCGCTATCAAGAACGAGCCAAAAAGGCTGACTTCGGTCTCTTCGATATTATGAAGCTTCTAGCGGATGCAAAGACTGGAAAGCTTCCCGGATTTAAGGATCAACTAGATGATCTGAGCCGGGAGAATTATCCATTGGATAGCATCAAGATCCAAGGCGATGGTGAGAATCCCCTGACAGTTCCCGTAGTCATCAAGCCAAATCCCGCCGCTGCTAAGATGCAGGACGGCAATCCAGTTGCCGCCACGCGCAATGGACAGAAGGTTCCAAAGAACCTCATTATTCCAAAAACAGTTTACCGTAAGGGTATTGACGACTAAGCGAGTAGGTCTCGGATCATTCGAGAGAATTCAACGTCGTCCATAAACATGATCTGGTCCCGGTTGATATACGTGTAGGGGCCGTCCCGGCCGAGAAGACCTTTCTCATCCAGACGCCGGATAAGTTTCTGATCATCATCACACATATGCTCGATTTTACCGGCCATAGCATGGGCACGATTGACGCGCTCGATGAACCATTCCTTATATGAAGTCATATCGCGGTGTTTGTTTGCGACATCGGCTTCGGCGGTTTCAATACGCTTGCGATAGCGTTCCTTAATTGATCGTAACGCAGGAGCTTCACGCTCCAAATTTTCCTGGGTGATTCGATTGGCGTATTCTTGGAGCTCTTTCACACGGGCGGCAATCCTGTCGGCTTCCTTCATCTTCACATAGACGAGGAGCTTGCTCATGGTATCCCGAACGTAATCGTCTTCGGTCCAAAGATCCCCAATAACATCACCGAGGATATACTCTAGCGTATAGGGTTCCATACCGATATTCTCGGCTAGCCACTGTGTCCCACTTGCAACATCCTCATTGAGGTTGTGCTGGGCTTGCTGGGTGAGAATGTTGATATCCCTGGTGAGGTTTTTGTTTAGATCGTCGGCCTCTGCAATTCGCACCGACAGCTTGGCGCCGGCCTCGATGATTAGGGCAAGACGTCCCTGCTTGATGTAACTGCCGTGAATATAGGGCTCGTCCATTATGCTGCTCTCACCAAAAATTTATCCTGCTGGGTCCGTGCCAGTTTTTCCAGGATATACTTTTGTCGCAGTTTGTCAAACTCAGGCGCGTCATTTGTGTGAAAAACAAAATTGAGGATCTCCGCGTTGATCTTGTCGTCCTCAAGATGCTCCTCAATCGTCGACACCGTAAGGGGGATGTCAACACGGTACGTGGACATATCAAAGAGCAGCCGTTTGCCCTGAGCCGCTCGTGCGTTTGCGAGAGCTTGTTCACCCTGCTCAGTGAGCTTCCATCGGAAGTGAAACCAACGAAAGTAGCGATCCGAAGCATTTCCACTGTGAGGTTCAATACCTACTTTGGGACGAACCAGCTCAACATCGCAAAGTCCTTCTCGGACCACACGAAATCCCTTGAGAGTCAAAGCCAGATACTCGAAGAACTCTTCGGAACCTTCGTCAATCTTTTGATGCGGACTCGTGGATAAATTCAGGTTCATCCGGTTGTTGGTGGGATTATCCTTGATATCGCCCAACGCTTCGGCTAGCGCATCAACGTGGCGCTGGTTCTCATAATAGACTCTCTCAAGGTTTACCATTCAATTCACCAATTTGTGTAGAACCAACTTCTGTACGAAGCCGCGACCTTGCTCGTGTAGCTGCATCCGCGTATGTTGGGCAAGACGTTGGAGTTCCATCATTGGAACTTCGTCTTCGCGTTGAGTATAACTGATACCAACCCGTGCAGTGGCAACCGAAGTTTTCACAAACGCCGGGTAATCCAGATCTATCCGAATAATCTCATTCCAAAACTGCGTCGTGGCCAACTTGTCCATTCCACGACGAGACGTCCAAACGTAACCCTGATTGAGGGTTTCCAAAGCAGAGCGCCCCATAACAGTGAGCTCATAAACTTGAGCCGTCTTTGTGTATTCGAACTGACTATGGCTGATCTTTTCGATTAGGCCGAGGCGATACAGACACGTGTGGATATCGTACTTTCGAATGAACTGCTTGTTGTGGCCGACATCAGGAATAGCCTGTTTCAAGATTTCCTTTGTGGGACATGCGAACGCCGAAAGAATGTTGATGTTGATCGAGAATGGATAGATTGCAATGTCCGCCCGAGCGACGTCGTAGTAAAACCACATCCAGTTTTCGGCCGTGTACGGATGGTTCACGACTTCAATCTGATCACTCTTTGTGAACGGCAGTTCAAGACTCATGCAGATTCTTTTTCCATTATCGCTGCCCACTTACGCAGGATTGTATGAACGTGCTCGATGTTGAGGCTGTTGCGCACCTTGTCCCATATGACAACCGCTAGTTCAACGCCGGTGGTTTCATCGACTTCGACCCGTACATATTTGGAGTTTGTCTTGAGCAGCTCGAAGAACGCCCGATCATGGCCTTTGAATCGGCTGACCACGTTTTCTCGTTCTTCCACGTATTTCTGCACATTGTCGATGAGCCGTTGCCATGACTCCATCATGTCGGTGAATTCGGAAGCACGCATGACTTCCTGAAGCTCGGCTTCAAGCTCGATAACCTTCGTCTTAGCGTCTTCACAACGCTGAAATTCAGTGTCGAACGCCGTCTGTGCGGACTGGCAACGCAGCTGATAATCGAGGGTTGGCTTGGTGTGGGTGAGTTTGCCGACTAGCAAAAGCTTTTTGATCGTGGCAATTTCGTGATCGCTCGGATTGTTGAGGATTTCATTCCAAATCATTTCGGCTTCGAGACCGGGCATTCCGATTTCCTTGCCGATGGCTTCCCAGTTTTGCGACCCCGTCGGCAACCGCAGCTTGGGAGTCATTTCCGAATAATAACGGAGCGAACCGATCTGCTGCTTGATTTTCTGCAAGCGCCTGGTATTGTTGATCAGCTCTGTTACTTCGCCCGTATTGATGATTGGCATTTTGAAATCCATCGTTGCATATTTCCCTCACACTTAGCAGGGTTCTGGTATTTGTCAATCCATAATCAGCCAACCGTTATTCATATAGCCTTCTAATTTCTTGAAGACTAGACGTCGTTTCAAATCGATTGTGTCGGGGCTGGTAATGGATTCAAGCCATTCGAGGGCTTCCGGAGATATTGAAGTGTGCTCGAGGTATGGCTCCATGAGCCGAAACGTCATAGCGGGATCGGGCTTGTCGAGTTCGAAGTTATAGAAAACGCCCGAATCAAAGCTGTGGTAGAAGCGCTCGCCTAGCTCTGTCATGAAGTAGACGACTTGATAGGACCGATTAGGATCATCCGTAATGATCTCAAGATATGCAAGATCCCAATTCACATATTTGCAACTGAGCATCTTGTTGCGACGAAATTCTTCCGCAGCATCGCGGGTGGAATGGCGATCACCGTAGTCGCTTTTCAAGAAGACTGTTATGCTCCCGTTTCCAAAACACCTTTCGTGGAGTTCATGAAACCCAGCACGTTGAGCATTGAAGTTTGCGAATTTCGGGGGCGCCATAGAATACTCCTTTGCGAGTATCCTAACACAGGAACCTGTTTTGTCAAATGGAAACGGAGCCCAATGGGCTCCGTTCCTATGCGTTGCGTTGGCTTTTTAGATGGACTTGTCCTTGTAGATACCGAGGAGTTCCTTAACTACTGGGTGACGCTCAACGTCGCCCTTCTCAAACTTGATAACGCTAATGTGGTTGCTCGATTCAAAGCGCTTCAAGAAGTCTGCGAGACCGTTTTCGGCTCCGCGATCGCTCTGTGCAAGGTCACCCGTCACGACCATCTTGGAGTTCTCACCAATACGTGTGAGAATGGATAGCATGGAGTTTGCTGTTGTGCCCTGTGCTTCATCAACTAGGATGAATGCGTTCTTGAAAGTACGTCCGCGAATAAATGCGATCGGAACCATCTCGATGATGTTTTCCTCAAGCATGTACTGGATTTCTCCGGAATCGTAATATTCAGCGAAGACGTCCAGGATTGGCATCATCCAAGGTGTCATCTTCTTCAAAATATCACCAGGAAGGAAACCGATATCCTTATCGTCGACTGCCACGTTTGGACGTGTGATAACAATCTTTTCGACTTCCCCTGCCTTCAAGGCCTTAATCGCTGCAAGAGTCGCAATAAGCGTCTTACCGCAACCAGCTGGACCAGTAGCAAACACGATGTGCTGGGAATCATCAGCAAGTGCGAATACCAGGTCTTCCTGGTTCACGTTGCGAGGAACCAGTTCCACGGCGCGCTTCTTTGTCTTCTTGAAATTGGAAAGTTCGATAACGTTGTTACGAGAATCACCGCCACGATCGTTACGTGAGTAACGCGAATCTGATGGACGACCGTAGTCGTTAGGTGTTCTGTTGCGGTCTTGACGAGGATTGCTGCGCGTAGCGCGTTTCATTCTCTTGGCCAATGTTCCAGCCTCCATTAGGATGGGTTGCGACTGCTCATTGGTATTTATATCTGCGAATAGCAATAAAGTGGCAGTTTATCCTGCCACTTTAACTTTTTCGAACCATTCCTTATGAATCACATATTGAGTTGATCCATCGAAGAAATCTGTTTCCTCTACAGTATAGAGGACCGAGAAATTGTCTCGGTGTGCGTTTTCTTTAATTTGCGTGATGATTGCCGACTTGTTCGCGAATTTTGACCACGACAACTCCACATTCATCCGATTCATGATGGTCGAGTATTTTTGCCTACCATCCTTGAATTGGCCCAATAGTTCAAGCTCATTCATTTCTTTGTAAACACCTCAGTCTTCAAATAGCTCGCATATTTCTGATCAAACGTCAGAGGAACACCAGGAACTTCCGGCGGCATATCGTAATGCAGATAGCGAACCTTTACTTCTTTGTCCGGTTTGTGAAGACCATCCTCAAGCTGCTGGCGAATACCAGAGATGTGGGTGGTCTTCTTGCTTCCAATTATGTAGAGAGGATCGTTCTCGGCTAACTTGGCTTTGATCTCTAAGAACTTTTTTCTCCCGTCCACATAAGCGTCGAGAGTTTTGTCCTTCATGCCATCCAACCCAATTGGTAGCAATTCTCATCGCTTATGCAGTCGTAAATGTCCTTCCACGACTTCACACGCTTTGAGTATTTGATGTCGGCGTCAACGTTATAGGGCTGTTCCATTAGGAATGCCTTATGACCCAAACGGCCACCATCTTCGGCGTGCTTGACCTTATCGTCTACCCACCAAGTCGGCTTGTAGCGATCCAGGAATGGCACCTTTGAAGCACCGAGACCAACACAGTGAATCGTATCAAATACACCGGGGAAATACTTCTCCAGATTGTCCCTACGTGCGTCGTGCGTCCAAACGTCCGTGCTGCAAGCGGTGATCGCAACAAAGCGGTAGCCCTCTCTATGGAGCTTATTGACGTACTCTACGGCATGGTCATAGGCTTCGATGTGCGGGAAGTGATCCTTGCACTGATTGAACTGCTCAATCAGCTTACGAGTGTTCGCATAGGAACAATCAAGCCAATCCTCAATGTCGTGTGCATCACGCATACGACCCTTCGGGGCAGGACCACCGAATGTCGGATGGGTCTTCATGTACCAGGATTCGAAATGTCCGCCCCAATCGAGCAGCACTTCGTCCATATC
>RCUQ01000248.1_pt1 | contig 29390 bp, 26 predicted proteins | sample 2166351 | NCBI WGS metagenome assembly RCUQ01 (sample SAMN09932597, study PRJNA488358) | compost metagenome | feature: garden; material: soil; isolation source: compost soil in acetonitrile-enriched culture | place: Germany: Experimental Botanical Garden Goettingen | collected 2016-01-27
TCGCCGTGGTCGAGGCCCAGTACCCGGCCAGGTTTGGCCTCAAGGCGGACTGCTATGTCTGCCGCGCCAGCGCCGGGGCGGGGGTCATCGCATGAAAGAGTTCCATCTGCGAAATGCAGCGGGTCTGCGGTTGAGCGTGCTCGATTTCGGGGCAACGCTCACCGCCCTCGAGATCCCGGTCAACGGCACGTCTCGCAATGTGCTGCTGGCCTGTGATCCGGTGGATTATCCCGAGCAGCGCGCTTATTTGGGCTCGATCGTGGGGCGTTTCGCCAATCGTATCGGCAACGCCCGTCTGGAGCGGGATGGGCAAGAATGGCAGATCGATGCCAACGAGGGCACCACCTGCCTGCACGGGGGCAGCCACTCCCTGCACAACCGGGAGTGGCAACTGGCCGAGCTGGCCGAAGATCGCATCCGTCTGCAAACCCGGCTGGCCGACGGCGAGCAGGGCTTCCCTGGCAATCTGGACGTGACGGTGGAATACCGGCTGGAGCAGACCGATCTGGTGATCGCGTTGAGCGCCACCACAGATGCACCGACCCCGGTCAACCTCACCAGCCACGCCTATTTCAATCTGGATGGCGGTGACGTGCGTGACCATCGCATCACCATCAATGCGGATCGCTATCTGCCGACCGATGAGCACTCGCTGCCGCTTGGCATCGCACCGGTCGAAGGGGTATTCGATTTGCGGCATGGCAAGCGGGTCGGGGAGCAGTGGATGACCCACTCGCAGCAGGAGAAATGCCTGGGATTCGATCACTGCTTCTTGTTTGATGACGCCTCGTCCGCACCACAGGCCACTCTGATGGCAGGGGATGGCAGCCTGCTCATGGAGATGCATACCAACCAGCCTAGCGTCCAGCTTTACACCGGCAACTGGTTGGCCGGCGCGCCCAAGCGCGGGGGTGGGCATTGGGGAAACTATCAGGGGATCTGTCTGGAGGCGCAGCAATTGCCAGACAGCCCGAACCGTCCAGAATTGGGCGACCCTTGGTTGATGCCAGGTGAACGTTATCAACACGTTACCCGTTATCGGCTCATCCCGGTCGTGGCGTGACTCATTGAAGGGGCGCGTCAAGTCGCCCCTTTGTCGTACCTCTTCCGCCCATCGGCTTCATCATGACCGCATTCAACACAGAAAAGGAACGAAACATGCTGCCCGCAGCTTTATGGCCTCGCGCCATTGCGATATCAGTCGTGCTTTGCGTCTCGGTATTATGGCTTGATGCCGATTATCTCGGCCTATGCGCAGCCTTCTTGACCACAGGATCCTTTGCACTACAAGTGCTGCAGATACTGAAAACCAGGGAGACCAAAGCGATCTCGAACAGCATGTATCTCGCGTTCAGTTGCGGCGTGCTGTGCTGGCTGGTGTATGGCCTTCAGATCGGTGACATCCCCCTTATCATTGCCAATGCCATCACGCTGGCCTTGGCATGCACAGTGCTGCTGCTCAAACTGAAAAACGAATATCTACGCATTCATTAGCTGACCGAGTGGTGGACGAGGCCACTCAGTACCCATCATGGGCTTCTCATTTTTGATTCTTACCACACACTTTCGCGGGCATGACGGCATAAATCTCAGCACGATCCGTGGCATAAGGCGTCGCTGTGCCACAGGTCATCGAGAAGGGTCAAAGGCGGTTAACTGGCCGGCCCCTGGTCGAGGCGCGGATCAGCAACTCGCCCTCCAACTTCATCTGCAAAGCGATGGGCTTCTCTCCTTGCGCCAGTTGCAACAAGGTATCCACCGCCTGTTTGCCCATCTCGTCGTAAGGCAGTTCGATGGAACTCAAAGGAGGCTCCATTTCGCTGGCCAGCATCTGGTTGTCGTGGCCGGCCACCAGAATGTCTTCCGGGATGCGCAACCCCGCCTCGGCAATCGCCTGATAGCAACCCTGGGCCATGTAATCGCTGCAACAGAAGATGCCATCAGGCGGCTGAGGCAGTGCCAGCAGTTGCCGGGTCTGTTCATAGGCCTCGTGCAGCGACCAGTTGCCCACGCGCACCCATTGTGGTTCAGGGATCAGATCGTGGTTGATCAGCGCCTGGCGATACCCTTCCAACCGCAGGCTGTTCGCTTCCATCCAGGGCTCTCCCTGAATAAGTGCAACCCGTTTGCAACCTTGATCCAGCAGGTGTGCCGTCACCTTATAGCCCGCTAACTTATCGGCAGGCAGGATGGAATAGCGCTCGGGCAAGCTCGTGGCTTCCAGATAACAGTTGAGCAACACGGTAGGTACCTGTGGGGAGAGCTCCATCTCGGCGAGTTGCCTTGTCATGGAGGAGGCGAAGATCATCCCCAGATAATCCCCCTGATTGATCTCCTGTTCGATCAGTCTGGTGAGCTCCGCGCTGTTGCGATAATCGAAGGTAACCAACATGCGATCAGCCTCCCAAGCACGTTCATTGCAGGCATTGATCGCATCGAGAAAAGGGTCATAGGAGGTGAGGCCATTGAATACGAAAGCAATTTTTCGCGCAGATGGCCCCCTGGGTAGATGTTCGGCTCGCTTATGCTGGTAACCCAGCTCGACCGCTTTCTCGAGCACTCTGCGCCGTGTTTCGTCCGCCAGCTTGATGGTGGTCGAGCCATTGAGCACGAGTGAGACCGTTGATTGGGAGACGCCAGCAGCCGCGGCGATGGCACTCATGGTGATGCGTTTATTGTTCATCGGTATGACCATAATGTGAGCGGTACCGCCCAGATAATAATATTAATTATTTACCTTCCATCATGACTCATGATTACGGGCATGAGCAAGTAGTACAAGCGCTTTCAGAGACGATGCAGGAGTTATCTGGCACAGAGCGATAACCCCGAGGAGACAACAGCTCGCCAACTCCAGCTTGAGAACACCTTAAATTTGTTCGTTTTGTGACTGATCCCAGAATTCTATCCTTCATCATTTGCAACCAGAGTTATTAGCTAATAATAATTAGCAAATAGACACAAATAATTAGTAAAGAGGTTCTCCGATGGCGGTACAACAGTGGTCAACAGAACGGGCTTGGCAGTGGTGGGATAAACAACCTTGGCTACTGGGCTTCAACTACCTGCCCCGTACGGCGGTCAACTGGACCGAGATGTGGCAGGCCGAGACCTTCGATCCCACCATCATCGATCAGGAGTTGGCCTGGGCCAGCGAACTGGGCTACAACACCCTGCGCACCAATTTGCCGTTTATTGTCTGGCAACATGATCGTGATGGCCTGATCGCACGGATCGAGCAATTCCTCACCCTGTGCGGCAAACACGATATCCGCGTGATGATGACCCTGATGGATGACTGCGGTTTTTCTGGTGATCATCCCTATCTGGGTAGCCAGAAACCACCGCGGGACGATGTTCACAACAGTCAGGCGGCAGCAAGTCCAGGCCGCAACATCGTCACTGACCCGACCCAATGGCACGAGCTGGAGCGTTACATCCGCGATCTGGTGCGTACCTTCGCCAATGACGAACGGATCTTCATCTGGGATCTCTACAACGAGCCGACCAACCGCGGCATCTTCTCGGAAGGCGATGTCGAGGTGCGTTTCGATGAATCGCTGGAGACATATGCCCACTATCTGATGGAACTGGCCTTCGTCTGGGCCCGGGAGGAGAACCCCATCCAGCCGCTCACCGTCGGCGCCTGGCATGCCCCCTACAGCATCGGTCAGGGAGATGCGGAATTTACCCCGGAAAACACCTTCACCCACCCCACCGACCGGCGGGCCATGGCGCTGTCGGATGTCATCACCTTCCACTCCTATCAGCGCATGGAGGGGTTGAAGATCTCCCTGGAGGTGGTCGGCAGCTATCGCCGTCCTATGCTCTGCACCGAGTGGCTGGCACGCCATGTCGGCAGCACGGTGGAGCAGCAATTACCCCTGTTCAAGGAGCTGAAGATTGGCGCCTATCAGTGGGGCCTGGTGAAAGGCAAAACCCAGACCCATTTACCCTGGCCCTTCGTTCGCAATATCGACCCCGACTGGCGCCGGGTCTGGTTCCATGATCTGCTGGAAGAGGACGGCACCCCCTACTCCGCCAGCGAAACAGCACTTATCCGCGCATTGACCCGCTCATAACACAAGAAGGACGCCACAGCGGTGGCGCTCTTCACAACCCATTCATGTCGTAGAGGTTGGCAGATGACAGACCAAAAGATACAAAATAGAGAGCTGGCGGGATATTTCAGCTACGCCGTCGGGCAATGCCTCAGCTTCGGCCTGGTGGGTTCCTTCATTCTCTATTTTTACACCGATATTCTTGGAATATCGCCTGCTGCGGCCGGGGCCATTTTCCTCGTCGCCCGTATTTGGGATGCCATCAACGATCCCCTCATTGCCGGCTATATGGATACGCTGAATTTCAAGCGCGGCAAATTTACCCCCTATATGTTGTGCGTGCCCTTCCTGATCGCGGGCGTCACCTCCCTCAGCTTCATCGGCCTGGATCTGCCGATGGCGACCAAGGTGGCCTATGCGGCGGTGACCTATATCGCCTGGGGCATGATCTACACCCTCTCCGATGTGCCGTTCTGGACCATGTCGTCTGTCATGAGCCAGGAGCCGCAAGAGCGCGCCAAAGCCGTGACCGTCGCCATGCTGGGGGTCAATATCGGCATCGGCGGTGCCTCCATCATTTTCCCGAAGCTCACCGAGCTGTTTGCCGCGACCAGCAGCACCAAGGGCTACATGGAAGGCGCCCTCTGCCTGATGCTGATCGCCCTGCCGCTGATGGTGATCGGCGCCAGCCAGATGAAGGAGCGCGTCAAGCCCAACCCGGATGACAAGATCACCATCAGGGACTCCTTCCGAGTCCTGCGGGCCAACAAACCGCTGGCTTATGTGCTGGGCTCCTTCTTCTGCAATGTCTTCTTCAACCTGGCGACCGGGCTCTACATCTTCTTCTTCACCTACAACATGGGTGACGCCGGGTTGCTCTCGGTGATGGGGACCATAGGCGTGGCCACCTCCATGGCCTGCATGCTGGTGCCGGTGTTGACCAAGCGCTTCAGAAAACGTGATCTCTTCCTGATGCTCACCATGCTGGAGATCGCCCTGCGCGTCGGTTTCTACACGGCGGGTTACGACAACCTGATATTGGTGTTCGGCTTCCTCGCCCTGATCCATGCCGCCAACGTCATCACCAACCCGCTGATCTCCGCCATGCTCAGCGAGACCATCGAATATGCCGAGCTCAAGTCCGGCCGTCGCTGCGCCGCCATCGCCTTCTCAGGGCAGACCTTTACCGGAAAATTAGCCTGGGCCATTGCGGGCGGGATCTCCGGCACCCTGTTGATCTGGCTTGGTTATCAACCGAATACAGCGCAGACTCAAGCAACGATGGATGGGCTGTTTATCTGTATATCTCTGGTACCAATCTTGGGCAGCATCATGCGTATTATTATCATGACACGGTACAACTTCACCGAAGATAAACATGCCAGGGTGCGTCACGCCTTGATAAAATGGCGCTCGAACAACCCTATTTAAACTGACTGAATGGTGTAACCTGGTTCGGTGTCTGGCGATAACTAGATCTGTACAACCCATATCTATCAAGATCTGCTGACATAGCTCCCCGCTAGCCCTCAGAAGGGCTACGACTGAGTGGCAAGTTATCCAATTTAAGGATGAATAGCCTTGAGTTTCGTAGAAACTGGACTGATCCCCGGTGTTGGATCAGGGACTCCTTGCACAGTATCTCGCCACTTGGTTCACCCTATGCAAAAACATGCCAGAAACTGGGGCTGCAAGGTTGACACCCCAGTCCAGAAAGGGTTTAATGCGCGCCGTTGCCCAGATAGCTCAGTCGGTAGAGCAGGGGATTGAAAATCCCCATGACAGTTTCCATACCACAGCGCTGGACAGCACACTCCACAAGGCTTCGCTTTCAATGCGAGGCCTTTTTGTTATGCGTCTCTGGTCAATCTCTGGCAAGGTTGCTCACCGAGCTCGGGAGTAATAATCCCAGGGCCGCTGCTTCATCTGACAACAGATAGCACATTACGCCCCCTTCCCTGCAATGCCCCCGCCTCCTACGAACAACGCGCTCCCTCCCTGCCAACTCTGCGTGATACAGGTTGTGTCGTGAGCCGAATCCCCGTTATTATCGGCTCACCATGTGAGCCAAATACGCATCCGATTTGGCTCGCATACTGAGCCAAATATGCATTCGATTCGGCTCATCGGTGACGTGACCTGTAGCAATAAGGGGATGGGCAAGCAGATGACTGAAGATTGGATCTGGCAGCATGAGGGCTGGCCACACTTTTGCTGGCAAGATGAACCGCTACAGCCACGGCTGCGCACGGCGCAACGTAATCTGGGGATCCTGCTCGGCACCCATTCCGTTCACGGCTCGACGCAAGCGCAGCAAGCCCAGGCGCTCGATACCCTGCTGGCGAATATCCTCGCCTCATCGGCCATTGAAGATGAACGGCTCAATGCCCAATCGGTACGCTCATCGCTGGCCCGTCGCCTCGGCGTATCCGAAGAACAGCCCTACCCCATCTCGGATCGCTCCGAAGGCCTGGCTGCCATGATGCTCGATGCCATCGACAATCGACATCAACCGCTAACGCTGGAGCGCCTGTTGCAATGGCATCACTGGCTGTTTCCTGCTGACGACTGGACATTACAGCGTGTGCGGGTGGGCCAGCTACGCGGTGAAGAGCCGATGCAGGTGGTATCCGGGCGACTGGATCGGCCCACTGTGCATTTCGAGGCACCGCCACGCCAGGGTCTGGAGCAGGCACTCGCCTGCTTTATCGACTGGTTCAATGCCAGCCTGAACGACCCCGGCCAGGATCCACTGCTGCGCGCCGCCATCTGCCACCTGTGGTTTGTCACCCTGCACCCGTTTGATGATGGTAATGGTCGCATCACCCGTGCCCTCACCGATCTGGCGCTCTCTCAGGCCGACAGCCAGAGCATCCGCCTGTATGCCATGTCGGTGGCGATCCTCGAACAGCGAGCCGATTACTATCGTGTGCTGGAACAAACCCAGAAAGGCGGACTGGATATCACGGCCTGGCTGATCTGGTTTTTAGATACGCTCAATGCCACGTTGGAGCAGGCCCAACAAGCGATCACCCGCACCTTGGCCAAGAGCCGTTTCTGGCAGCAACACGGCGGCGAGCCGCTGAGTGCCGAGCAAATCAAGGTGTTGAACAGGATGCTGGACGGCGGCGAGAACGGCTTTTTACAGGGTATCAGCGCCAGCCAGTATCAGAAGGTGGCCAAGGTCAGTAAAGCCACCGCGACACGCCATCTGGCCGACTTGTTAGAGAAAGGCTGCCTTGAAAAAATGCCTGGAGGAGGTAGAAATACCCGTTATCAGATCAAGATTACATGGTAATCCCCACATTGTTTTTCGGGGGGATTACCATTGGGACTAACGCCCAATTCAGCGGCGAGTGAAACGAGTCAGATGCAATTGTTTGTTGAATGCTTTTGCTTCATTCTCCGCTTTTTGTACTTGTAATTCTAAAAGTCTGTCTTGCTTTGGTTGAATTTTGGTATGCCAATGATAGAACCCATACGCAGTAAAACCACAACCAAAAAAGAAAAATCCCGTTAGATATAGACCAAGCTCAAAATCCTTATTCGATTTTGCGATTTTTGACTTTTCTTCGAGTAAAAACAGTTCAAGCTTTTCATCTTCTGTTAGCGATTTTTTCGCCTTCAAAGTCTCTATTGGTATGTATCTTTCAAAAGCCATAGCATTGTAATGCTCATGCCTGACGAAAAACATAATTCCCGTTGTAAACAATATTAGCAGTCCAAAGAGTGCGTAAAACTTAAAAATATTGTCAGTAGGCAGTGGTATTCTCGACTGCATCTAGCCCTCCTTGTGCATATGTAGAGCTAACCGGCAAGGGCAAGCGACCAAAGGGAGCGTGGTTGAGCACCATGTTAGAAACATTTTGGGTTGATCTCGATGTCGATCTGGTTCAATTTGGCTATATCGGAAGATTTTTTAGAAATCTGTACTTTTAATTCATCAATCTTCATCATTCCGTCGTAATCAATCGCCACAAAATCGCCCTGACCAACTTTTGACTTGTTCACTATCGCTTGAATGTCAGAGATGGCGTCCATTACATCCCGGAGGAATTTAATCATAGATTGATCATCGAAGTCAGATATTGATTTTGCCCGTTCTTTTCCTCGGATGGCCCCCTTAGCAATCAACTCGGATATTTCTCGGAGTCCTTGGGTCATGTCGGTTATATTTCCTTCACATGACATCATGTGCTTGATTGCGTTGCGATTAATGGTATTAAGAATGATTTCAAGAGAGTCCTTATCATTCCAAGGATGCAATGACGAATAATCTTGATGCCGCCGCACAGCGTTTAGCATGTTTTGTATTTGATCTTCATCCGCCTTGTCGCAAAGTTCCCCAATAAAATAGCTCGGGTCAATGACTTTGCAGTAGGTTGGGACGGGGTGTTTTGATGACTTACAGAACCCGAATATATAAAGAGCTGAGTAGCTATCTTTCAGGCTAACGCCAGCGTCGTTTTTTGTCTCGAAGGCTTTGATTGTTTTGTCGATCTTTGCCGGACTCGCATTCGACGTAACTTGAACGGCAATCATTTTTTTGTCGTCCGCCAAGTCAATTGCGGGAAAATTAACCACTAGCTGATTCTTGTTCACTAACTCCCCAATACTGAGTGCACGAAACATATGAATGGATAATGCCTCAAGCATCCGCTCCATGTCATGGAAGCCAGCCTTTTGGCGTTGGACAATGTAGGTTTGAAGCAGCGCGATATCTGCTTGCAGGTTTCTGATGAGTGCATCAATCACGGTAAATTCTGCCTGGTTTCTAACGTTTGGTTAAGGGGCGGGCTTTAGCCCATCCCAATGAGCGAAGCGAGCGATTTGAAGCAGTTGTTAGGCCTCCTTTGGCTTGATTGGAAAACCGTCAACTGCTGTCCTGACGAGATTAGTAATGTACTGCTCCTCAGAGAGACCACCAAAATCCCTACCAACGGTCGACGCAATGCGTTCAAGAATACACGCAATGCGCGACTCAGCCTCTGGTGACAATGGAGGTGAATCGAACTTCAACTGGACGGTAACAATGACGTGCAAAGCCACCTTTAGGTCGGCCCGGATCTCACTAAGATAGACATTCAGTTGTTCTCTCCCTAGATCAGAGTCAAGGTCGAACCAAGGTTCTAAGAAGAGTCTGTGGGCGAACAAGTTACGCCGAAGCAGCAATCGGTCGAGCGTCTCTATAAATTGATTGGGCATTTCTACACGAAGACTGAAATGACGTAGAAGACTACCCAACGTTTCCTTGTCGCGGAGGAGTGCAGCACGGAGCTTTGCGTCGGCCTCTGATTCGTGCCCCATGCTTAGAAGGGTAGCAAGCAGCAGTTGCTCAAAGCGCTGAAACATGAGCAGCGTCTCACCAATCAGTTGAACTAACACATCACGAGAAGGCGTAATCATGAGACCTAATGTTTGGTTAAGGGGCGGGCTTTAGCCCGTCCCAGTGAGCGGAGCGAACGACTTAAACCAGTTGTTAGACTTCATCTGTCGGTGGCGTAAAGCCCAAGGCACGTGTAACTGCAAATGTAATTCGCTTATTTTCATCATTAGACATTTTTAGCCACTCAGTCATAGTATTAAGTCCGGGCCAATGATCCTCAAGAAACTGTCCAATTTTATGAGTGGCAATTTCGACAGGTATTTTATTGTTTTCATTCGGGGTGGTGGATAACTTCTTGACTTCCGTTAGACACATGGCAATAGTCTTTAAGCCATGACTGCGCTCGCCTGTGTAGGCAAAAAAGAATAACTCAGGAAGGGCTGCGGAGAGTATTGGGGCAAATTTCCGAACTTCTGGAATTTCGAATAACTCACGAGGGTCTTGATCATATCCGTGAAATGATATTTCAATTTTCCCCTGGCAGTGCTCTGCAAGTTCACGGCTAGATTTTATTCTGTCAAAGAAGTTTCGAGCACTTGAAACATCTAAGGCTTCAACCTCACCGCGGCCTATAATGAATAAAAAGTGATTATAGTCAACGATGATGTCATTCATTGCCCAATAGCTCTCTACTTCACTTAGGTAGTCCGCAGGTGGAGGTAGCAGGCTGATGATTGTGTTTTTTGAGGTTTCAAGCTTATTTTCAAAAGGAATAGTGATTTTCCAATTATTTCCAGCTTTAGAAGTGGCCTCTGGATCAAAAACAGCCCAGTAGCAGTCATTTTTTTCAGGGTGACAAATAATTATTAGTGTGGGTGTTGGGTAGTTGGCAAGATAATTAAAGTGCTTCTGCTCCCCGCGATAAACGTAGCCCCATTTATTTTTTTCAGTAAAAAATGATACGCCATACTTTATTTGCAAGGCAAGCATTTGGCCTGTAACTGCTCCGCCTTCAAGAACGACATCTACCAGTGCATCAATCCCGAAGTCATGCTCCTGATGGTTGCGTTTGAATAGCCATCCGAACTTTTCGTTTATCACGCGAGAAACTAATTCAACGCCACGATCACCCTTTTGGGCGGCTTTGCTATAAGTTGGAAATCCTCGTGTCATACTCAAACCCCATTTAAATATACAGCTGGGTAGCGGTTATTAATAATTGCCTAACGCCTCACATCACCGGCTGAAAAAAGCAGAGCGACAAAGCAGCGGCGCTATTTGCAGTCCGATTGAATGTGATTGTTCGATGCTCATGCAATTCATGCGGTGCGCTTTGCGTAATCTTCGCGCCAAGTTTTCAATGAAGCCATGTCAGCCAAAAGATCGTCTGGCTTCGGCAGCTCCACAGGCGATTCTGTTGGCTGCGAGTGTTCAAACCCTGAGTATTTAGTCATGAGCGAATCAAGGAGATTGCAATCCGTGTCCTTCAATTTGGCCAGATCCTTGAGTTTCAACGTATGGACCGGTCGTTGGAATCTTTGGACCACACCGCACAGCAGATCATTTTCAATAGAGCGCTCCACCAATGTCCTGAAGTCGCTACATATCGACTTCAGCAAGATTTCGGCATATTCAAACTCGCCGTTTTCACTCGCCGTTTTTGCATCCTGATACCGCTGATTAATGAGTGTGTTCAGGGCGGATTTGATGTCGCTTTGCGAGAGTGGAATGGGGGCTGGCTCTCCGGTCCCCCAGTCCGCAGAGCGGATACTCACCACATCGGGCTTGATGGTCTTCTTCTCGGCAAAATGCCGGACCGTTCCCAGCAAGGACAGGCGGTGAGTAAAGACAATGACCTGTTTATCCTGAGACAACTCGATCAGCCTTTGAACCACAGCCTCCTCATAGCTTTGGTCTAGCGAGGATATTGGATCGTCAAAGATAAACGGGGCCTGATTGCTCTTGCCGGTGACGTCGGCCAAAAATGCCGCAATGGAAACGATCCTATTTTCTCCCTCGCTCAGCACATCGGCGAGCCCATTCTTAGAGGCCCCTCGAAGCTGGAGCTTATGAAGGACGCGGCCCTTGGAGACTTTTGACTTCACGAGCTCGACCTTCACCTGAGACGCGCCGAGGGCCTTGAGCTCCGAGCTGAATCTTTGCACGAACGCATCCGTGATCAAGGCTTCTGCCAGCTCCCCTTTCTTCTGGGACAGGGCTTTGGTGTTGGTCGACTTCTTGGCTTCCTGAATTTGGTTCAGTAGCTTCAACCGGGCGACTTCTTCATCAATGGCGGCGCGGTGCTCAGACAACCACTTTCTGGCCTGTAAGTTGTTTAGCTTCTTCTTGATCTCCTCCCGATTGTCACTTTTGGCATCTTCGTCATATTTTGCCGCTAGTTCATCGAGGCTTTTCGACTGGGCGTTGGCTGCTTCAATCCATTTCGGTAAGAGCAGCGGATCGGGAATGGCTTCTTCGGAATCGATCTCAGAAAACAGGTCTTTTCTGGCCTGCAATTGAGCAAAGAAATCCGTAACCTGGCTGGCGACTTCATCCTGTGGAATGCCAGCCGCATCGATACGTGTCTTCAGCGTCTCCGATGTCGGTAGCACTTCGATAGTTTGACTGGCGGTATCGTATTCCTTGGCCGCATCCGTTGCGGCTTTCTGCATTTCGCCCTTCACGAAGTTTTCGAAGGAGATTAACCGCTCCTTGGCCTCCTGGGTCAAGGTCTGGTGACACAGGACACAACGGGAACCATCGACAACATTTGGGTACTCGGTTTCTCTGTAGGCAGCCGATACAGAGTAGTTCCGGGCCGCTTCCCAAAGTTCTTTCCAGACATCGGACCCTATGCCTTCCAGCTCGCTGCCGGAGAACACCTTTTGCGCCGCCGTATCTGCCGCCGTCTTTTTAAGGATCGACTTCTTCTTGGCAGCGATGATCCGCCGGTAATTCTCGTCCGATAATTGTTCCAGATACTTTTGGGCATCCTGGACCAGAGTGTCGATATGCTGTTTCTGCTTTCTCAGCTGTCTCGCCTTTTCTGCCGGTGCCTGTTCGGCAAGGCGTTGCTGCAGCGTTTGCATCTCGGAATCGTCAGCACTGCTAAATGCGCAATGCTTGTCGATGTCCTGGGTGGTGGTTCTGGCACTGATGGCTTCGTACCAGATGCCTTCGGGAGTTACCTTCTTTTCAGCCGGAATATTTGGCTTTTTGGACTGGTGCCGGCTGGCCTCGTTGTCTAAGGCCGATGCGACCTTTTCACATGCGAGGATGAGCGAACTGAAGAACGATAGAATCGGCGGCTCGTAGCTCACCTCGTCTTCGCTGCTGACAAAGACCTTGCCAAACGAGGTGTCGAAAATATCAACGCTATTGAGCTCATCGCAGATACCTTGACCAGACCAGGTATGAGTCTTCGGTATGCCGTCCTGCTCAAACGAAATGCAGGCTTTCTGTGCGACAGAGCCGGGCTTATAGACATTGCGATGGAGGGTGCCCGTCTCGCGGGCTCCGCATACATGTTTGAGGAGTCTGACGTAACCGGACTTGCCTGACCCGTTGTTGCCATAAACAATCGTGATATTGCCCTTACCAAACTCAAGTGGCTTTTTCGGAGCAAGGGCATTTACTCCTTCGATTTCACTGATTGAACACAGACGCAGGGAGCCTGCTGCGCCCAGGGAGAACGCGGTAGCAGGAAAGGAACAGGTCGTTTTGGGCAGCTTACCGTCGGTTTCCTGCTGGCAAAGGTTTGCGAGCTCAGAGACGTCTTTGTCATTAAGCTCAGACTGCTGAAGTAGCCGAGTAGCCGCCATCTGGAGCCACTGGGGGCGCTCTGAAAACCATTTAGTCAAGTTGTCGATTATATTAGCCATTTATCAGACATTCCCTATGTGCAGGCTCTTTCATCTTGGTAAGCATCGAACAGTGATTAGATGGAAGGCGGTACTAATCCGTTAACAGAGGCTTCCATATAACTCCGCCCTATTTTCATCACCGCCAGGTGAAAATCAAAGTTGAATCATAGCATTACCGTTCTATCTCTGGCACCTGACGAAACTCAATTGGCACCCACCATTGCACTGCATCACGCTTGACAACGGCAAGACAGTTTTTATCAAGCCCCCGTCAGCCGGCCTTTCGCCTTACGACGCAAGTACCCCAATACCAGCCTACTCGGATAATCGCTGTCTCCTAGCAGCCCCCAAAAGACTACCTTAGCGCTCCAGACAGATGACACAAAAGAGGGGAATGGTAGTTTTCTGAGCAAGATCAACAAACTAATCCGCATTAGAGGGTGATGGGCAGCATCAACACGCGAGAAACTCTCACTTTGTTGATCAGCGTGCAAAAATGACTAGGTTTCTGGGGTTTTAAGCGTCTAATTTTGCTCCCCCGGGAGTGTGTGCAACCGTCCGTTCTTTGAATCGGAGAACCCCGCTCACCACAACTTCAACTAGCTCCATTCAAGCCACATTGATTTGGTCAACGCCCCTAGCCACCTAAGGCTAGGGGAATCCATCATCTTAGTTGCGGGCCAATCTCCGCCAGTCGTTTCTTAGCCTTCACATACTGGAACAGCCGACGGCTAGTACGGAACGCCTCCGGGTATCGCAGCGGGTAGCTTTTTATGGCAGGTAGGAGAGCAGGAATAGCGAAGACAACCCGCTGACCCAGGAGCATTTTTTCTCTGCGAGTCGCCTTGCGGTCTTTGAGTGAGTAGGCATAGAACCGGCGTTTCACAACAACACGCTGTAGGTCAAAACCAAAGACGGCCTGTAGAGCAAGCTCCAGCGCTCGGCGATAGGCTCGTAAGTCAATCTGGTCACGGTGCGAAGCACTGACCAGCTCGTTGATTTGATAGTTACGGAAGTGAGGCATGATGAGTCCTTATTCATCAGATTAGGGTTACAGGGCGTGAAAAATTGCCCCTATCTGTATGTTCGAATCTAAAAACCCTTCTCCTGCATAGCCTTTTTCAAAACTACCGTTCACCCGCTATCAATTGCTGGTCATCCTGATTTCCTGCTCCCCCCTTCCCGTAAAAGCCCAACCCTCAAACATATATGAATCCCTGGATAACCCATGACCATTCCGGTCCGGGAACATCCAAGGATAACTTCCATGTCTGAACTTTCATTGTTCGATGCCATTGGCGAAGGCAAAAATGCGACTCAGGATTATCTGGATACCCTGTCGCGGGCACTGCTGCGCCATCATCAACTGGTCAAAGCCATCCGCATCCACGGTCGTTATGTACCGGAATCGTTGCCAATGCCCGGTCTGCCGGTATTGGTCGCCATCTTCAGTCACACCAATACCTACACCTTGCACCAACTGCCCTCTACTCAGATAGGGCAGTTGGTGCTGTCGATTGCTCGCTTCTCCGGTCAGGCCACCCATGATCTGGACAACGGTATCTTTGAAGAGGTGTGGGACATGGGTGACAGCAGCTTCACCACGGACAGTGCCGAGCAGGCCGTCTACTGGCTGCCGTTACCGGAGCGCTGGATCGCTCTGGAAGGCACACAAGTGGCGCTGCACGATAAAGAGCATCCGGTGTTCAAGTTGCTCAACGTCACCGCCCGGAACGCTGGTCCGGTCCTGGATATCTGCGATGGTGTGGTCAGTCTGGTGCTGGCGTCAGAGTGGGATGGGGAGTGGGCCGCATGACCGAGATCAACCGCTCCTCGCTACTCGCCAAGCTCAAGCACATCAAGGGCATGAAGCTGCTGGTTGAGCAGGCCGTCTTGCTCTACCTGTTGATGGCCGACGAGCAGACGCCTGTGTGGGTCAAGACCATCGTGGTCAGCGCACTCGCCTATTTGCTCTGTCCGGTCGATGCCGTACCGGACTTTATCCCCGGCGTAGGTCTCACCGATGACCTGGGGGTCATCAGCGGAGCCATTGCCTCGTTAGGCAGTCATATCCATCAAGGTCATCGCAGTAAAGCGGCTGACTTCTTCAAGTAATCCCTTCAGAAGGAACACCATCATGGCAAAAGCCACACAACCGGCAGCGTCGGCTGCTCCGGTCTGGACTGTTATTAAATCTGCTAAGGCCCCGAAGATCAGCGCACGGGCCAGTGGTTTGCTGCACTACGAGGTGGGCAAGAACGATGAAGGTCGCTACGCGCTTCGCATTACCGCCAACGACACGGGTGGCCTGTTCAGCAAACACTGGTTATCGCTCGATGACATCCTGGCACTGCTGGATATCCTCAAGGATGTGCCATTCAAATCGGTAGCGCTCAAGGCGCTGTTTGTTCGAGGCAGTGCCAATAACCACGGCTTCCTCGCCGCCATCCTGCGTGCTGAAAAGTTACTGGTCGCCGCCGAGCCCAACTCACCGTTCCACCGGGTCGGCCTATCCCTCAGCGACTGGTCTACTCAGCTGGATGAACCGGCCAATATGGATAAACAGGCTCGCAAGGGAAAAGCCAAGGGACAGAAGGGCCAAGATGACACGACCGATGAGATAACCATCGAGAAAGGCAATAAGCCCCCGTTTTTGGAAACAGCCAACGACCAGGCCGGTTTGTCAGACAAGATGGATGAGACCGGGGCCGAAACGGGATCCGAGACCGGCGACGAGGTAGCCGGACAGGAGACCCAGCCATGAGCAACCGTGACATAGCACTGAACTGGCAGGGCCTCCCCCTGCCGGTTTCACCCCGGCTCGCCGTATGTCTGACTGACCTGCTAAACAAACACCATCCCACATGGCCGCAAGCCCGCGCCGTCACGATGAACTTCCGTGATCCGGGTTATGGCCCGGAAACCGGCGGCTTTCACCCGGTGGAAATCCGTCTGCAACGCCGAGGAAATCTATGGTCCTTGGTCTATATGACGGACTTTTCCTATGTCGGCATGGGTGACTATGCCGAATTGGCTAAGGAGGTCGATTTTGACTTCTCAAGCCAGGAAGGGCTGATGGCCTATGCGCATGTGGTGCCGTTGTCTGAGTTGGGTGAGTTCTATGAATTATGGGAGGGCAATTTCCTCACCTACCTGTCGCTGGGTGTCTATGCGATCACGGTAGCCACTGAATGATCCCTCCCTATTAATGCGCAAATTTCGCGGGTTCACGGGGTTGGCGTCGATTTACCCAATCTCTCCAAGGGAAAAACGCGCCCCGTTTCCCCCCCGCTCACACGGGGCGGGCACAGGGCTCGCCGTGAATACTCGGGGCAACCCGACCTATTCATTCACTCCCCCCATTATTTCCGCAAATTTCGCGGGTTCACGGGGTTGAGATGGAAAAGTCTAATCACTCAAAGGGAAAAACGCGCCCCGTTTCCCTCCGTTTGGGCGGGGCGGGCACGGGGCTCGGTAGCATTTTTACGGGATCGGACCGGGTAGCGACCGGGGCAACCATCTGCTCACTCACCTTTCCCGCGTTGTCATCGTGCCGGGCCAGTCAGGCCAAGGCGCGATGAGCAACGACCATTTTGATCGCCAAGCCAGAGACGGGGATTACACCTCCTTTCCACTGTGGAGGGGGCCTATGCCGTGTCTAACCAGCTCACATGTTGAGGAGCGAACCATGAACGAAACACCCACCCGATTTAAATTCACCAATCGGCGAATTGCCGATCTGCCCCCTAACCCAGATGACGCTCGCAGTACCGAGGCGGAGTATTCAGATACCGACGTGACCGGTCTGCGCTGTCTGGTTGGCAAAGGGGAAGGCCGTCGCAAATTCCTGCTGCGTTATCAGATACATGGACGCAAACGGGCGATTGCGCTGGGGCACTATCCCGCATTGGATGTCAGCGCGGCTCGCAAGCTCGCGCTCGACTACAAACGCAAGATCGCCGAAGGCGTTGATCCGCAACAGGCCAAGGAGGACAAGCGCAACCAGAAGACCCTAAGCAATTTGTTTCAGGAGGACTATCTCCCCTATCTGCAATCGCGAAATCGCAGTTGGAAGACGGATGAACATCGCTTCCGTAATCACCTACGGCCAATCTTCGGCAATCTGATCCCGGAAGAGATCACCGTTACCCGCATCCAGAACATGCAACAGAAGTTACTCAAGCGCCTCACCCCGGCCACCTGCAATCGAGTATTAGCATTGCTCAAGGCCATCATGACCTGGGCAGCTCGTGCCGGACTGATCAAGGAGAATCCCGCAGCCCTGGTGTCGTTGCTGCGAGAGAACAACCGGCGCGAACGCTACTTCACCCCAGATGAAATCCGTCGCCTGTTCCGGGCTGCCGATCAGCATGAAAGCTTCTATACCGGTCAGTACGTCAAGATGTTGCTGCTCACCGGCTTGCGACGGGCCGAGCTGGCAAGGGCCAAATGGCAGCACTACAACAAGGAGGACAAGACCCTATACATTCCCCACACCAAGAACGGCCATAGCCGTGTGTTGCACCTGAACCATATGGCGGTGGAGCTGTTGAACTACTTACCGGTGACAGAGGGAAATCCCTATCTGTTTCCCGGCAAACGGCAAGGGCAGCCATTGCAGAATCCCACCAAGGGTTTTCAGCGGATGCTGGCGCGGGCCGGTATAGATAAGGAGGGGGTTTGCCTGCACACCTGTCGTCATTCGGTAGCGGCGTTGATTGTCTCCAACGGCGGCACCCTGTTTGATGTGCAATCCCAACTCGGACACCGGAGTAGTCAGACATCACTGCGTTATGCTCACCTGCACAACACTCGGATGCAGCAGACCAGCCAGAAAATAGCCAACTGCATCCATGATGCCCTGACCAGCTCTGTGCCATCCAAGCCGTTGCCACTTCCCGAAGAGGGCGAGTGGGTTCAGGCCAGCTAGGTATGTCGGTATCTCATCCAGTGGTGAGATACCGATATCGCTGTTTAGCCGCCCGAGGAGCGGTGTTAGCCCGTCCTCCTCACCAACAGCGACAACCTACCCTGACCGGCCTTCCCGGCCCGCTCAATAACGTCTCCTTCACAGATAACAAAATCCAATATCTGATCACACCACTTATCGCAGGATCACACAGACGACTAAGCAAAATACTTAGGGCATTACTTCTCTATATTGGATTCATGTTGCAAAATATATCTACTGAGAGTCAGAAGACAAAGAGCCTATGTGAACACGGATCGGATGCCTTAACGATATGATATTTCTAGTAAAATGTAGAGCTACAAAAAAGCAGACTTGAAGTTGAAGTTGAAGTTGAAGTTGAAGTTGAAGTTGAAGTTGAAGTTGAAGTTTAGTCATGATAGCTATGTCTAACGTTAACAAAACACATTCAATGGTAGATACCGTACATAGTCTTCACCGAAAAGTAATCAGGACCTATAGAGGGGGTGGTCAACGAACTTACGGATAGATGGCTAGTTACTGTATAGTAAATTATCAAAATTTTACCGACTACTGGGCTTCATATGAACAAGAAAGAAAAAATCAACAAATACGCGACACAACTAATTAGTGAGCTTAATCCTAGATTAGGCTCCGACATTCAGGTAAACATTGTTATTTACACCCCCAAATCCAATGGGGGGGTTGTAGAGGTCAAACTTGACCGAACGAATAAAAAAGAAATCAAGAAGATTAAATTCGACCAATCTTACTCTAATGTAAATAACATCCTTAATAAAATCCCTCAGAAATTTATATCCGGTGATTTAGGAAACATTAAGTTCTCAGGCACTAATATATCTTTGGAAGACAATCGCATCCTTGTAATTAAGGGTGATGATGAACACTGGTCTGAATCAGATGCTAAAAAAGATATAAATTCAGTATTTCACGCAAAGGTAAAGTGATATGACAGACTTTGCGAAGAATTTAAAGGCCCTTGGCCAAGCCAGTGAAGCCATACAAAAAATAGAAGGTCAAGTAAAGGATAGCAATTTCGATTGGTCACTCCTATTTCCAGAGAAAAAACAACTTCACTTGGGTTGGTTAATAGGCTCTGTAATTACATTTATTTTATTTTGCGCAGTGTCAATCTATCTTAACACAAAAAACCAAAGTTTGTTTTTAGCTGTTTTTGGTGCTTGTTTTCTTTGCGCTGCATGGGTTGGTGTTTGTGTACATTTGAGATTTGAGAGCAATACAGTAAGTTTAGGTTTGGCCTTTTTCCTGGTAATTATAACTCTGATTTCAAATAGAATAATCACCCCAGAGCAAGGAGCCATGAAAATAATGACACAAATATCCGACAGTGCTAAAAATGAAAAAAGCAATAATTGATGTTGGATTCCTCCCGGCACTCCAAGACATTCATTAAACAATTATCAAAAGCACACCCAGTGCCGGGGTGGATCTATATAATCTGATGTTGACAATATAGCAGTCATGATCAGCAGGTCTTCACGCCCGGTATTGATTCTAAGCAACCCAGCAGCACTTTCTTGGTCCTATCAACCTCTCCTACCGGGTCTTTCTGGCCCGCTCAACCGCTTCTCGCCGGTTGATAACAAAACCCCTCTATTGATGACAAAAACCCATCGCCGATGATGGGTTTTGCGAAAAACTGCCTGCAATCCAATTCGTCACGCCGTGTCGCGGCCTGTTTGGATAATCCGCGACACGGTTATCCCCCTTCTGTGATGGTATGCACGAACACGACAAGATTGCTCAGCGCCTCGGTATGCTCCTCACCCGCCTGTACAGCGGTGAGAAGCTGTACCTGAGTGATCTGGCCACCGAGTACAACGTCACCGTGCGCACCCTGCAGCGGGACTTCAATCAACGCCTCAGTTATCTACCGATAGAGCACCGCAGCCAGCAATACTGGCTGGAGCCTGGGTTCCTCAATCACAAGAGCGATGGAAAGCTGCGCAAGCTGGCCGAACAGTTGGGTATCACCGACCTGTTCCCCCACGCCAGTGAACATCGTCTGGGTCAGCTGCTGGACAGAGACACCCCAAGCCTCTTCGCCATCAAGGGATTCGATGCCCAGTCCACCGACTCACTGAGCCATCAGTTACCGGTATTAGAGCAGGCACTGACCCAGCATCTGCAATGCTGGCTCATAACCAAAGACCAGCGCAAGCAACTGTTTAGCCCCTATCAGCTCGTCAACTACAAGGGCACCTGGCACTTGGTCGGCGTCAGCGAGGGGCGGTTGCAAGCCTATCCGCTGAGCAACATCACACTGGTTGAGCTATCGCAACAGACCTTTATCCGTGACGCGCTCATTGCGCGACAGATCGATACCGACCCGACGCTCTGGCGCTCCGGCATGATCGAGGTGCTCCTCAAGGCCAGTGCCTCCATCGCCGTCAACTTTCAGCACCGCCCGTTGCTGCCCGAGCAGGAGATTGTCAAAACCCTGGATGACGGTGCGCTGGTATTGAGCAGTCGTGTGCTCGATGCCAATCAAATTCTGCCCGTCATCAAATCCTGGATGCCGGGGCTCACCGTGATCTCGCCCGGATTTATCCATGAGCAGATCGTCCGTGATTTACGCCATCTATTGACCCTGATGAGCCAGGCTCCGCCCTGACCCACTGTGTGACAAAGATCCCAGTTTATACATCTGGCGACAGCGCCTGACATGCCGCGACACCACCTGTCGCCGCTGTTCAGCATTGTCGTCAACCATCAAGCAGTAGCAATCCAAGGAGTAATACATGAGTAAAATGATCCAGATGAAAGAGTCCACCGCAAAGCGCGAGGTGAAGCAGGAATACGGCCTGACCGAAACGGATGGCCAGGCTTTCTGGGATCGGGTGAACCGGGTGATCGGTGAATCCCGAGAGGAAGTCGATAATGAAGACCGCGTTCCTGCCGGATATGAAGTGTATCGATAACGTCAACACATACACGTTAGTTGATCATTAGTTGACTCCTGTGAGCGATATCTGCCACGAAACGCTCGTAACGACAAAGCGGCCAGTTCTACTGGCCTCTTTTTTTGGACCGTTCGACAGCACCGGCTTGATCACGCCAGTGAGCAATACCGGGGTAATCCCGCATGGCGAGGCACCTGTATCGCGGTTTAGCGACCCAGTGAGCCGTTTTGGCTGCACCTCCCTCCAAACCTCCGCAAAAAGATCATCCTGACCTTCTCAGCCTACTGAAATGATGCTCCATCTTCTGCCTACGGCATCGACATTACCTCCGCCCTTCAAGGCTTCTAAACCTTCCTTACCCGAGTGTACTTGCGCTAAATAATGTGTGAGTAAGCAACCATGATTTCCACAAGAAAAGTCCTGCAAATCCATCGTTTCGTCAGTCGTGCCATTGATCAAACACCCTCTATGACCACCCAGGGTATGGTGCAAATCCTGGACTGGACCATCATGCGAGTGCAGCAAAACCAAATCAGGGAGGAGGCCTATCCCTGTATCTTTGCCAGAGGGGCTGAACTGTTTTATCTGATTAGTTCAATCCGACCGTTTAGGCGATACAACCAGTTAACCGCATTGTGTGCTGTCGACTGGTGTGTCCGACAACATGGCTTTGGCCTCAAAAATCTGTATTTGGATGAACAGCAGGTCATAACGGATCGCATACGACGCGATTACCGGGAACCGATCTTACGCGCATGTGATCATTTTGCTCAGGAGTACCGTTTCTGGTTTTTCATGCATAGCGAGCCAATCTGTAAAAAAAGTGCTGGGTCTGCTAGTGCAATAACATCCATTAGTCGCAGCTTGTTTGATCTCAGCTGGTAACTGCCGCTCCCCCTCATTCTTACCTCAACGAGGTGAGTAGGAACATAGTCATGAGGTGTGATCCCAACCCCTAGTTCAGTAACAAATCAATCGGGTGGGCCGGTCACACCTTAACAAAAGGTGGTCGTATGCAACCAATAGCCTCCCGTGCTCGAAGACATCAGCGCCGTCATAGAGAAAAACGAGCACAAGCCGCGATAACGGGCCAGCACTACCATCCCACAATCCTCTTCTTTACGGGGGCGGGCTTGTCAGCGGAAAGCGGTGTGCCCACGTTTAGAAGTGAGGGCATTTGGCGTAATCATGAGAACTGGTGCTATTCCCACGCTAATAGCATGAGTACGGATCTGGCTGGCTTCTTGGCCTTTCACAACCAACGGCGTCAAACCATGTTGGAAGCCGCCCCCTCACAGGCGCATTATCTGATGGCACAGCTACAGCATAAATTTACTGTTAGGATCATCACCCAAAATATTGATGACTTACATGAGAGAGCAGGTAGCCGTGAAGTCCTTCATCTGCATGGTTCAATCCAGTTTTTGGTCCCCATAGGTTTTCGTAGCAAAAAATATCGGCAGCCTTGGCATGAGGATGTGGCGATCGGTGAGCGCTGCCCATCCACTGGCTCACAATTGCGTCCAGATATCGTGCTGTTTGGCGAAAATGTTTATGAGTATCAACAAGCTCGTCGCTGGCTCTGCGAGGCTGATATCGTAGTAGTTGTCGGCACCAGTTTGCTTGTTGAGCCTGCGAGTTCTTTGTTACAAAACATCAACCCTGGCGCATGTGTCTACTACATCGATCCCGATCTTGGTTTGTCATCCAGATTACCGTTTCCCGGTGAGCTGATTGTTGATGGGGCCAATCGCGGTATTGCTCACGTATTGGAACTAACCATGGAGAAAATGGCATGAAATTATATTTGGACGATGAAAGAGAAACCCCGGCAGGGTGGATTCGCGTATTCTGGCCTGATGAGGCGATTGCATGGCTAAAAACAGAGATGGTGACTGAAATTAGTCTTGATCATGACCTCGGTGATGATGGTAGAGGAACCGGATACGATGTTATTCTCTGGATAGAAAATGAAGTAATGACAAATTACTTCATTCCTCCCAAAATTCATATTCATTCGGCAAATGTCTCCGCAAGAAGAAAAATGGAACTGGGCATTATGGCCATAAATAGCTTTTTAGGGAAGTCAACATGACAACTCCAGAGCTGTAACTAAACTTCAGATATAGTAAGTCATGCCACTATGTATAAAGCCCTCTGGCTCTTAGTGAAGAAATGATATCTGCAATGATTTTCCAACAGTTAAAAGCCATCCCCTGAAAGTAAAAGACTTCTAAAATCGATAAGCACTCAGCCAGATTGGATATAAATCTGGCTGAGTTAAAACAAAATCTTTGCTGTTTTCTAGATGCCTTTCGGTTAGGAGGATAGTGGCGGTCTTTTGCTATTCCCTTCCGCACTCACTAGGTTAAGTTTAGTTATGGCTTAATTTTATTAACTAAATAGCTTCATATCCATTTTATCCTGAACGGTAATGATGACTTCATATAGTGCAGCAAAAACACTGTCTTCATCACGCTCACTGAGCTTTGCCCACACAGAGCCGTCATTGCCCCAATTATGAGGGATTCGGTTTTTCCCCTGTGGGTCGAGGTCCCAGCTCCACCATGACCAGTATTTATTTGATTTACCTTGCATGTGCGGGAAAAGTGCTGACATGGCAGCTGATATTTTTTCAGTTCGACCTGCCTTTTCGCTTATCCCTGATATGCCAAAATACAAACCATTAAAATTTGCTCGATCAAATTGCCAGCTAAGATGATGCGTGTCGCTTGAATCTAATGATATGTAAAAGCCAGCCCAGCGACTTGATGTATCAGTATCAGAAATTTTAATCTTTAAGTTATGGTTTGTTAGCTTCTCATTTAAATCTTTGATTAGATTTCCATACAATTGTTTGCGCACAACTTCAATTTGATTATAAATGACAAATGCAGATTCTATTGTGTGACTATCTTTCTTAATAATTTCAGATAGTTCGTCGCTGTTATCCATGATATATTCGCCATTAATTGATTGGTTTACATACTTGATTAGGGATTCAATGAATACTCTGACCGTTCCAGCTCGGACGTACAGTAAACAATCACTTAGCCACTCTACAACTTTATACCAAGATACTGTTAGGATGTGTTGCTTCAGTACGTCTGGTGTGTCTCTGGGAAGACTAGACTCGCTAGGTTCATGATTACACAAATAAATTAACTTCCATGGCTTTCCAAGCTTGTTAAGCCATTGTGCGTAATCTCTTAACTGGTTATCTTGATCCTCTGCCCATGGCTTGTTTTCTATAGCAATAATGCCTTTAGGTGTCGTCAATAGGAGGTCTATTTTTCTCCCGTTTTCAATTATGACTTCATAATCTACTCTGGCTTTATGAAAACAGTCTTCCGTGGCGATAGGACTGTTATGCCCTAAATTTTCAATAAGGGAGAGGAATCCTTTTAGAAATAAAATTGACTGTCCGTGGCTTTCATTGGGGGATAGCAAAAAACGCAGATAACGGGACAGTGCTAGCTCGTCATTCTTCAACCAGTCCATCAAGCTAAAGTCCGGTGCTAGCTCAGCCTGATATCGTGATTTCGCTCGACGAGTTACCTCTGTCCAGCGAACAACGTTTTCAAGAAGTGCTGCTGCCTTCTGATGTATGCCGTTCATTTCGTTATCCTTTTTGCAGAATCTGCACGGCAGAATAACGCACGTCATCATTTGGGCAAGCACAAGCCATAAAATATCTGACCAGCATCAAGCCAGGGGATTTTGGGGCTGCGTTGTTGAGTTCATTCTGAGGCCCCCCGGCTAGGCACCTGTATCGCGGTTTAGCGACCCAATGAGCCGTTTTGGCTGCGCCGCCCTCCAAACCTCCGCAACAAGATCATCCTGGCCTTCTCGGCCTGCTAAAACGTTCCTCCCCTTGCTGCCTGCTTTTGCCACCGGATCCCATAAAAGCAAAGGGGCCAGTTCGCACTGGCCCCCTTTCATTTTTTAGAATTTTTCGACTTCCACCGATATCTCTGGCATGTCTGGTGAGGACTCAACCATCACGCACCCCGTCTCGCTCGTCGCGCGGCGGGTGAAACTCGGAGCGGGGGAGCCAGGGGCCGTTGATGAACCAGTACTGCAAGGTTGGACGAGGCTCTCAGTCCGTTCATCAAATAGCGGGCTTCTAAATTGAAATACCTTGTTCACCGAGAATACGTAATAATTGCCAGGAAGGCTGTCTATTACGATCTCTTTGACATATCGTCCGTCAGCATAGTGCACTATGTACCCGTTTTCACGAAGCCACTTCATGACCAGCTTCGGCTTGCTTGTCAACAGTTTCTGAAGCTGGGTCATTTCGACATAAAGCTTTCCGTCTTCCGTGAATCCTAATAGCTCCCGCACTTCCATGGATGGCTTGCCGATGTGGATCTTTCTTCGTTGCTCGGAGAGCGTATCCAATAACCGATAAGCCTCTCTGGTGACATCATCCATGATGCCGTCCATCGACATGAGCCACCGTCGGAAGCATACCAAAACTGCATTATCTGCATACGCCACATCAAACGGCAGAATACCTAGCTCAACGGCCAATCGCCCCGCTGCCATGACGTTTGCGAAGCAACCAGCACCACGAGCAGCAAGAGGCGGAGGGTTTTCTAATCCCGAGCGACTCATCAGCCACTCTTGGCACTCCTCACGCTTAGCAGCAAAGATAACCGCTAAATCAGCAGGGGTATCGATGTCTGGCATATTCAACAGCGCCTGAATATATGCAGGCATCGCCGTACCGTAGTACTGAGAGGTTGCAGCTTTAAGGCCATTCACCCGGCAACGAGTCAGCTCAAGGCTCTCACCCGCCAGCGCGACATCCTCCGCCATCATCTCAATATCCAGCAGTCTGACGAATATCCCCCCTTTAGTGCCCGCCTTGCTCCGCTCTAGCAGTTCCTTGAAGGATTCCTCCCCCGAAGAGGGAGCACAAACATTCGATGCCAATGGGCTCCTATTACCTGTGCCCTTCAAATTGCCAAGTACTCTCGACTGTCCACCCGTCACCGAATAGGCAAACTGAAGCGGATCGTTACTAGACAATGAGCCCAGTTCATCCAAACAAATGCCAATGCCAGTTCGTTGTTGAAACATGCCTTTGAACCCAGCAGATGTTCCGTCCCACTTCACAATCGCCGTTGCGGGGCCCGCACTTGGGTCAGATGCCACGCCTGACACACTCTGCCCCACTTGTAGAAGCGTCGTTTTGCCACAAGAGCTTGCACCATAGAAGTGAAAAATCATGGTCCCTGTATTTGATAACTTCATGAATACATTGGATAGATTTGCCATGATTGCAAAGAGCATAGTTGGTGACTCTTTGACAGGAAGCGCGACGTTCTCTTTCCACTCCAGCAACGTTCCATTCGAGTGGATAGCGTCATGCTCACCAGGCGCGGACAGCAGCTCGTGCTGAGGACCACTATAGCCCGTTTTGTAAATTGACCGACCTACCCAGACATAGCAGGGATGTTCGCTAACAAACCCCGCTTGCAGATGCTGATGGACCACGCTGATATCTTGGATACTGATGCTGGCGGACATGTATGACAGTAGCCCCTCCTCCCGTGCACCTGGGCATTCAATCCCCGCGCGGTATAGCGCAGCCCTCACTGTTTTGTAGTCCTGAATCACCCTATCGAATAATAGGTCGATGCGCTGGCATTGCTTCCTCTCATCCAGATACATGAAACGAACACCACTGATGTCTGTACTGTCAGCTTGGAGTATCGATACCGGCAGCAATGGCTTACCGAGTATCGTTTTTGGCTTGCCATGATCGCTAGCCAATTTCCCCCACGGGGACATCGCAAACCCATCAGGAATAGCTATCGAATGAACCGGTTTTTTCATCTCCGGCTCAGGTCTGGAAAGCACCAAGCCATCTGGGTCACACACAGTCCCATCAGAGGCAATCGAGCAACGCCCCTCGTTGTACAACCTGTATTCTGCTGAACACTGATCCAGCATAAGAAGTTCACGACGAACGAAAAGCTCATATTGAGTCTCACTGTCGGGGTATGGCTGACAACATTCGTGCTGTTCGGACATTGGGCTCACAGCATCGGGGGCAATATTCGCTCGATGAGCATCACCATGGTGTGCATCAAGGTTCGTTTCCTCCACCAGTAACGGCAGCGAGTCGGGAGCGACTGCAGGGTGCGATTCTGGCGCTGATGCCTCCTGATCCGAGTCCGGTACCGAGTCTGTCGGCGGTACACCCTGACTTGCCATCCAATCAATGGATGCTTGAGTCCCTGGACGACGGGCAAAACGACTCGGGGGGTTATCACTACTAGATCTTGGTCTACGCATAATTCTTAATGGGGGAGTCTCCCTCCCCCATCTCCTAAAGTTGGTTAGCAGGTGAGGTTAGGGAGGTCCCAGACGGTGTGAAGTGCATCGACGGCCTTGACCAACGTCTTATCGTGGTACCTGGCGTACCTTTCAGTCATCCGAGGAGAGCTGTGGCCCAAGACTTTCTGCAAGACATCGAGCGAACAGCCCTTGTTCAGCAGTGAAGTCGCGACGGTATGACGGGCATCGTGGATGCGTACCTCTGTTAGCCCACAATCATTGCAGACTCGGTACCAATACCGACGTGGTTCTGAAATTTGAGAGACACCGTCCTGGCCTCGAAACAGCAGACCAGTCGTGCCATGGCGCTGGAGTTGAAGTCGAATTAACTCCAGCGCGAATTGATTAAGCGGTATTAGCCTTTCCCGACCAGACTTACTGGTAGGTAGGTACGCTATTTGTCGATTGAGATCGCAATCCTGCAGCTTTAGAGCTCTAGCTTCTCCCATCCGGGAGCCCGTTGCGAACAGGAAGAGCAACAGACGAGCCTTTTCTTCGTCAATGTCTTCCATCAAGCGAGCGACCAGCTTATTGACTGCCTCATCGGGTAAGCCCTTGGGAGGCAGGACAGGTTCGTATTTAGCGCGTATGCCTGCTGCAGGCGATGATTTGAGAATGCCGCGCTCCACTGCGAAGGTCGCTATGGCCTTGATCTGAGCGACGTAGCGATTCACCGTAGCAACAGATTTGGTTTTAGCTTGCTCCGCTTGAAAGCGCTCGATGTCATCACGGGTGACGCGGTTCAGTGGCTTGTGCCCTAAAGCTTCCACGATAGGTTTCACACGGGACTTAATAGTCCTGATAGAAAGATGAGTTTCCTGCACTGCGGGTAGGTAATCATCATAAATGAAGCGTTCTACCGATAAACTAGCGCGATAGGTTTGATTGAATCCATCAGGATCTGTAATGAGCTCCGCCATCAGTTTACGTGCTCTATCGCGTATCACTTTGAGGCTAGCCTCATTAGTATTCGCGATAATAAACCGATGACGCTTATTGTTTCTCTGCACATTGAAGTAGCCGCCCCTGGTACCAGATGGACATGTGATCCATGAGAGCCAAGGGACGTACTCGTCTTTCACCTCTTTTTGTTTGGAGCCGTGTTTTCCACGTGACTCCGGCCTACTTTTAGCAGTTGGCGTTGACACTTCGCTGCTCACAACTACCTCTCTAACCATAACCGTCGGGATGACGGTGACTAGCAGGTTTTTTCATATCCCCCCTCAAATTACAACAGCGTCAAACGCACTCATAGTGTTGATATTTAATGAATTTTTCTTTTTTGAGGATTCTAAAGGCAGTCATATGAAGACGATTCAGTGGCAAATTTCAGATCCCGCTCTGGAGACCGACTTTCTGTATCTCGTGACAAACGCTCCTGATTTGCTGGGATGATCGTGATTTGCCCACACAAAAAATGCCTGTCGATTGAGTCCTTTTGCGGAGTGTAACCAAGATTCATTTTTGTGATACTCATCACAATAAATTTGAGTTCCCCCGCCGAAACACCATCAATTCTCTTCTTCACAGGGGCGCTGAGGAGCTGACGACCGGAGGTCCTTCGGTATCGACGCACCAAACCCTGTCTGGTCAATTTCTGGTAACTTTTCAGCGCACAAAAAACATGCACGTTAGTTCATCAGTTTTTTGACAAAAAATGGGCTCACGTGTTGGAAGCTCGGGATGGGCGAGAGGGAGAAAAGGTAATTCTATAAAGGGAAAAATCCTCGATAGCAGAACCTGCCGACAACCGGCTTCCGGTGTGGAGTCAGGGGCTTCTTGCACACTATCTCGCCACTTAGTTCACCCTATGCAAAAACATGCCAGAAACCGGGTCTACAAGGTTGACACCCCAGTCGAGAAAGGGTTTAATGCGCGCCGTTGCCCAGATAGCTCAGTCGGTAGAGCAGGGGA
>RCUQ01000254.1_pt1 | contig 29025 bp, 24 predicted proteins | sample 2166351 | NCBI WGS metagenome assembly RCUQ01 (sample SAMN09932597, study PRJNA488358) | compost metagenome | feature: garden; material: soil; isolation source: compost soil in acetonitrile-enriched culture | place: Germany: Experimental Botanical Garden Goettingen | collected 2016-01-27
TGGACGAGAGCGGTGTCGAGGATCTCGTCGCCCTGGTGGTGGGCCACACCCCGGTGGGCCTTCCGGCCCGGCTTGGCAACGTCTACTACATAGACACCGGCGGCTGGTACCCAGACGAAGGTGGCTTCTTCACCCTACTAGATCTGCACACCCTGATGCCCCTGCCCCCGGGTACGGTCCGATAAGCCCGATCCAGCCGCAATCCTGCACAGCCCCTTGAGCCGCCCCCTTTGAGCGTTCAATAAACCGGCAGCCAGGGCGCCCGGGCTTCGCTCTGCCTGCGCTATGGTTTACCATGCTGGCAACTGCGGTGCATGGCACCGCCCACCCAGGCGCCATGGCGCCGCCATCGGACACCTCACCTCGAGCAACATGAGCAAAACAGCACAGCCCGGCAGCGAGCCCACCTTCTACTTCCACGTTTTGCAATAAATACTTCTTAAGTCAATGATTTTTATGGAGTAATATCTCCAATCTCGATGGAGGTGGTACACAATTGGGACATGGTAAAATTTTAAGGCATTGCTACAGATAGCAACGCTGCTCGTGTGAGTAACTGAAGGGTCAGGACTTCATCCGCTTTGGCCGCAAAAAACAAGTAAGACCAGTCCAGCTGTTTCATATGTGAAACACAACATGCAGAAGTTCGTGGACATAAACTGCAGAAGTTCAATTTATATTTACATTTCAATGCGTTGAAATAACATTCAAACGTGCTGATTCCGCGTACTACACAGCAAAGTCATCCGGCCGTAACAGCATCAGACTGGCTGAGGCACCCAGCCTCCCGCTTCCAACTTGCCCATAAGCCTCCCCCATAGTAGGAGTGAGCTTCTTATCATCCCTGCAATGGATCGTTCCGGGCTAACCCTGCACTGCACGGCTCAACTCATCCCATCGCAACAGCCCTTCCCACTGTTCCAGCGTGCTTTGGTAGGTATCCGCCGCGTTGTAGTGGACCATGGCATGCAGGCGGGCATGATGGCCAAGTCGCTTGACCACATTGGGCATGGCATTGAGGCTTGCCAGCACCCGCGCCAGATCGCCAGGATCGTTTGGCTGATATTTTCGGCAATTCACGTCATCGGTGAGGTGTCGATCCCACCAGGCGCCATCGGCCGGGATCACCACACATAATCCCGCCGCCATGGCCTCCAGAATGGAGAGACCGAACGGTTCCTGATGACTGGTGGAGACAAAAATGCCGCATTGAGATCGGATCTCGTCAAGGTTCTGCGGGTTGGCATACCAGTGCGTGTCTGGCAACTGTGGCTGAGGCTGGCTACAGGGCTGCAGCGTGTCCTTGGGTTGCAGATAGCAAACCATCAGCTCGGGGCGAGTGTCAGTGATCATTTGATGGGCGGCCAGCATGGTCTCCAGTCCCTTCCAGCGCAGCAACGAGGCCGCCCACAAAATACGGGTACCACCCAGGGTCGCTTTGGGCCAATCAATCTCGCTCAAACCGTTGGTAAATGGCTGCCAGTGTGACGGGAACTCGGTCTCGCCAAGCCGGGCCAGCAACGCCGACAGGGAGCTGCGTGTCGATTCGAGATAAAAGACAAAACTCGCCCGTTGCAGTGCTCTGGCAGAGAGCCCCGAGCACCCCACAGGACCATGGATCAGCTGAACCACCCGGCACCGCAACCAGCGGGCCGCCCAGTAACAGCAGATATCCACCCCCGGCCCGGACGCAGCCACCAGGCACTTCACCTCCCGCAGACGCAACGCCAGCCAGAGGATCAGCAGGGTCTGCCACCCCTGTTTGAGCAGATAGCCGATGCCGGACTCCTGTCCTTTCAATATCTGAGGCAGCCAAAGTGGGTGATGCTGACAACGGGGCCAGGAGTCGGGATCCTGGGTCAGCACATGGCATGTGAGCTCGGGCATCCGCTTGGCCAACTCATCGAGCAGCACTTCGGTCGCAACCTTGGAGCCCCCGCGAAACGGGATGGGATCCACGACGATGACCTTTCCAAACACCGGCTCAGTTTGCATGCTCATTTTGCTGCTCCCTTACTCTGGAACCTTGCGGCGGCCAAACCCCAGCTGCACTTTTTGCGCCACTTTTGCCATCCCACTCGCCAGCATGCAGCACCCTCTGGCAAGGAGTCGTTGCCCAGCCCAATGAATGAGTGTGCGGTAGGGGGCGGGAGTCGTTACGAGCCAACGACCAGCCAGCGCGGCGTCCCACACCGCCGTGACTCCGTCGACATAGCGCGCCACCGTGAACAACTGTGCGGCACGCAGCTGAGCGGCCCGCCCCATCGCACATCGGCGTTGCGGATTGCTCAATTGCCGCCAGTGCTCAGCCATCTCGGCCCAATCCCCCGGGGTTGCCAGCAAGCCGGTCACCCCCTCCTCCACCACTTCCGGAATACCGCCCACCCGATAGGCACTGACCGGGAGCCCCAACATACCCGCCTCCGCCAGGGTCAGACCAAACACCTCCTCACGGGCTCCGGAGACCAACAGATCCACCCCGCCCCGCAAGATAGCCGCGCTGTCCGGCCGCTCGCCGAGAAAGTGGACCCGCTCGGCCACCCCGAGTTCGACAGCCAACACCATCAGCACCTCCCGCTCCGGGCCGCTGCCAATGATCAGCAACTGAGCCTCCTCCCCCGATGCAATCAGGGCAGCCAGCGAGCGGAGCAGCAGATCAATCCCTTTGCGTTTGATCAATGAGCCGACGGTCGCGAGGATCAGATTCCCCGGAGGCAAGCCCAGCATGCCGACGACCGGCCAGTGAGCACCGGCATTCAGGCGACCGGCGTCCACCCCGTTGGGCACCCGGATCAAGCGATCGGCCGCGCAGCCATCCTGGTGCCAACCGGTCAACACCGGCTCGCTCACCCCGATCAGCACGCTTGCCTGATGCACTAGCAGGCTGAATCTGTCTCTGGGCTGGTAACGGGCATGGAGATGGCACACCAGCGGCACCTGCAACGCCCGACAGACCCCCGCCAACCACTGACAAGGGGCCGCACTGTTGGCGTGCACCAGCCCAATCTGCCGCAGGGTGATCAGCTCTCTGGCTCGCCGGGACAGGCGCCTATGGGCAGCAAGATCAAAACGGGGCGCCTGCCACCCCAGCAGCAGGCTGAACGGCTCGACCATGGTTTCTACCCCGAGAGTGGCCGCCTCTGCCGCCAGAGTAGGGCTATTGCACCAGAGCAACGGCGTAAACCGGCTGCGATCGAGGTGGGCCAGCAGATCCAGCAGGCAACGTTCGCTGCCGCGGATCCAGTCTTCACCGTAGTGAACCAGCAAAACAGGGGTTGCGTTCATCCTCTTGCTCCCTTTGGTGGCACTGCCGGCAAGCGGGTTGCCTCCCGGTGCTCATCAGCGGTGGCCTTCGCCTCTATGGCCGCCTGCTGCACGTACTTGATGGCGGCGACGGCCAGCGCCAACTCCAGATAGATGGGCCAGGTAAACCCCTGAGTCAGGAAGGATCCCGAAATCACAAACCCCACCATGCTGGCCATCACCCCCTGCATCGCCGTGATCACTGCAGGAGGCATGCCAGCGAGCTGGCAACGCCAGCAACTGCGCAGGGTCACCGTTACCATGCCGATAAACAGCGCCAACCCGACAAAGCCGGTTTCAGCCAGCACCCCGAACCAGGTGGAGTGCACAGCATGATTCAGTCCATCCCAATGAGGGCTGTAGAAGAAATAGTTGTAATAGAAATTGGACAAGCCCACCCCCACCAGCGGATGACCCAGCGCCATGCCCCAGGCCGCTTGCCAGGCATAGATCCGCCCCATGGCCGAGGCATCGACCCCGCTCTCGGCGGCGCCGCCAGATGCTCGGTCGCTGATCCCGGCCGCCACAAACAGCACGCTGAGCGCCAACCCGCCCGCCATCATCAGCAAGGCTTTGGACTTCACCCGCTGCCAGGCAAACAGGCCACTGACCGCACATACGCCCAGCAAGCCGCCGCGGCTCTGGGTGGCAATAATGGCGGCGGCGGTCAACGCAAAGCCGAGCCCCCCCAGCAAGCGGCCTCCCACCCCATTCCCCTGATTGAGCAGCAGGCTCAGCGAAAAGCCGGCAGGAAAGAGCAGCACCAGCGCCAGATCGTTGGGATCCCCCAGCACAGAGCCCAGCTCGCGCCCTATGGTCACCCGGGTACCCTCCACCAGCCCGATCCCGCTCGCCTTGTTGTAGAGGGTCACCAGCGCCACCAGACAGCCCGCCACCACAAAGGTCCGCACCGCCAGCGCAAAATCTCCCGGGGTGCGCACCAGCCAGGCGGTCGCCAGGGTCATCAGATAGATCTTGCTGTAACTGCCGGTCCAGGTGGCGATCGCCTCGCCCCGGTTGCTGGCAAACAGCACACCGATAGAGACCATTACAAAGAAGGCCGTCAGCCAGCTCAGGGGCTGGCTCCAGTAAGGCTTGATCCGGCCAGTCAGCAAAATGTGCCAGACCAGCGCGCCGATGGCGGCCAGCGAGAAGAGCAGCGGGATCTTGAGGGGATAGAGCTGGGGGAACACCTCATGCAACCGAAAGAAGGAGAAGGTGACAAACCCCAGCACCATCAAGAAGGGCCAGCGCAGGGCAAACCAGATGGCGGGAATGGCAAGGCCGAGCACCGGCAGCAGCAAGGGATGGGGCAGCCGCCACCAGAGCAGGGCCAGCACCAGACAAATGACGCTTGCCCAGAGGGCCGGGGTTAGACGAGCCATGATCCTGCCCACCATTGACCCAGCCAGACCATCGCCAGTGATCCGAGCGCACTGGCCCACAGAGTCGAGAGGCTATACGGCAGCGGCAGCAACCGCTGGCTCACCAGATAAAAGGCCAGCGCCCGTACCAGATAGACCAAAAGCAGAGTCCAGATCACCCCGGCAACCCCGAAGGGCGGGATGGCGAGCAGAAAGCCTGCCACGCCAAGGGTGCTGCAGCCCAGATTGATCACCATCTGGGCATTGCTCTTCTCGCCGCTAAAGCAGCCGACATTGAGCAAGTCCGAGACATTACGTACCGCCATGCCCAGCACCAGCAGCGGAATATAGGCGATCGCCCCGTGATAATTCTCGGGGGTCAGCCAGCGAATGAGCAAGGGAGCGGTCAGCCCGACCACCCCGGCGGTGGCAAAACCCAACACCGACCCCAGCACACTGTAGTGGGCATTGAGGCGCAGTCCATCCGGCTCGCGCAACAGCATGAACCGGCGGGGATACCACCAGAGGGCAAAGGGTTGCAGCAACAGCCCCACCGCCAGCGCCAGCTTGCCCGCCACCGCGTAGTAGGCGAGCAGTGCCTCCCCCACCACATCGGCCAGCAGCAGACGGTCCAGCCCGCTCAGGGCAAACCCTGCCAGCCCGCTCACCACCAGTGGCAGCCCATAGCGCAGCAGCGGCCGATAGTGTTGCCAGTCAAAGCGGATCCCGCTATCTCGCCACTGCCACAAGCTGAGCAGCAGCGCCAATGCGACGCAGGTCAGGGTGCCGGAAGCCAGCACTCCGCTCACTCCCCAGCCGAGCCAGAGCCACCAGCCGGTCAGCAGGGACTGGATCACCGCCTTGCCTGCGGTAGCGGCAAAGAAGAGGCGCGCCTGATTGCGCATCCGCAGCCATGCCAGCGGCACGCCGATCACCCCTTCAAACGGCAGGGCGCAGAGCACCCAGCGCACATCCGCAAGGCGGGTTTCCACCGGTAACCAGACTTGCACCACAGGCGCCAGCAGCCAGAGCAGCACCAGACTGGCCAGGGCGATCAACCAGACCAGACCAAACATGCGGGCCACTACCTGCTGGCGCTCTTGCTCATCTTTCGCCAGTCCGGCAAAGCGGTAGAGCGCATCCACCAGCCCGAAGCCCAAAATGAGGGAACCCAGATTGATCAGGGTCAGCAGCACCTCCAGCTGACCGTATTCGCGAGGCAGCAACTGATGGGTCAGCACCGGCAGCATCAGCAGGGAGATCCCCTTCATCAAGAGCAAGCCGACGGCGTAATAGAGCATGGCAATCTGGTTCACACCAAGTTTCATAGGGCCTCCCAGCCACCAGGAGCATCCTGCTCCGGGTCAGCTAGCGCTGATGCAAAGCCCACGCCACTCGATCCCGTCCTGAAGCGATAGCCTCTCTACGTGGCTTGGCCTCATTGGCAAGGCGAGAACAAGCTCAGAATGAGACTGATAATTGCGTTTTGCACAATGCCGGCTGCAAATTGCACCTCCCCAGTCGATTTGGTCCCCCGCTTAGCTCGCTCCCTCTGAGACCATCTTGTTGGCCCGATCCCTGCTTCCTGCTTAGGTAGCAATGGACAACGGACTGCACCAGAGGGAGAGATCGCCATGAACACCATCAACCTGCACCGGATGAAAACTTGGGCCAAACAGGGGGAGACGCCACTGGCCCGCCGGGTGTGGCGAATGGCCAAAAGCGCCCGCCACTGGTCGCTGCCCATGATCCCCCCCTTGCACCGGCTGCTTTATCGGCTCTATCTGCTGGGTAGCCAGAGCATGGCGACCCTGACCCGCACCCTCTGGTGGACCCCCTTGTTTCAATCTCGCCTGACGGCGCCCGCTCCACGACTCTACCTCTATGGCGGCATCCCCTATATCAGCGGCCCGGTCACCATCGAGATTGGCGCCGACTGCCGGCTCAGCGCCGCCATGACCATTAGCGGCCGGACATCGAGCCAAGCGCCACGGCTGGTGATCGGCCGTAATGTCGGAATTGGTTGGCAGAGCACCCTGGCGGTGGGCAGCAAGATAGTGCTGGGGGATAACGTCAGGATTGCAGGGCGCGCCTTTCTGGCGGGCTACCCTGGGCACCCCGTCAACGCCCGCGACCGTGCTCTTGGCAAACCGGATCTCGACGCACAGGTGGGAGCCATTGTGCTGGAGCAGGATGTCTGGCTCGGCACCGGCGTGATGGTGATGGCAGGCGTCACCATTGGTGCCGGCACCATTGTCGCCGCCGGGAGCATAGTCACCCGGGATCTGCCAGCAGGCGTGCTGGCGGCGGGCGTACCGGCAACCGTGCTGCGCCCCTTGCAACCACAGGATCGCAGTGACCCTGCACACGCTACGGAGACCTTTGCATGAAACCACACTCACTGCCGCAACTGGTGGTACTGGGCGAGGATTGGGGCCAACACCCCTCCAGCACCCAGCACCTGATCAAGCGTCTGTTGCCCGATTATCAGGTGCTCTGGGTCAACTCCATCGGCATGCGCTGCCCCCGTTTTACCCTTCATGACCTCACCCGCATCGCCCGCAAACTGGGGGCTGTGCTGCGCGGCGTGCGCCATACGGGCGGCCAGTCGGTTTCGCCATCCGACGCCAGCCGCCCCCGGGTGCTGCCGCCGCTGGCCCTGCCACTGCCCGGCAGTCGGCTGGCGGGCAAGATCAATGGCCACTGGCTGGCAGCGCAGATCCGGTGCCAGTTGCCCGAGCTGGATCGCCCCTTGCTCTGGATCTCCCTGCCCAGCGCCGTCGATCTGATTGGCAAGCTGGATGAGAGGGCGGTGATCTACTACTGCGGCGATGACTTCTCGGCGCTGGCGGGGGTGGATCATCAGGCCATCGCTCGCTGCGAGGCCCGACTGGTGGAAAAAGCGGATCTCATCCTGGCCGCCAGCCCCGCGCTGGCCAGCCGTTTTCCACCCCATAAAACCCGGCTCCTCAGCCACGGCGTGGATCTCGACCTGTTTATGCCCCCCAGAGAGCGCCCGGCAGATCTCCCCTCCGGCCGCCCCATCGCCGGATTTTACGGCAGCCTGAGCGACTGGATTGATATCCCCCTGCTGGCAGAGACGGCAGCCGCCCTGCCCCACTGGGATCTGGTGCTGATTGGCCCGGTCCAGACCGATATCTCCCCCCTCAAGGGGATCCCCAATATCCATCTGCTGGGGCCCCGTCCCCACCACACGCTGGCGGCCTATGCCCAGCACTGGCAGGTGAGCCTGCTGCCCTTTGTCGACAACGCCCAGATCCGCGCCTGTAATCCGTTGAAATTGCGCGAGTATCTGGCCGCAGGGCGACCCATCGTCAGCACCGATTTTCCGGCGCTCGATGGCTATCGGGATCAGATCCAGCTCCCCCGAAGCGGGGAGAGCCTAGCCCAGGCCATCAACCGGGCCGCCTTTGATCAACTCAATCCGGGTTGGTTTCAAGAGTGTGGCTGGGAGGAGCTCACCCGCAACGAAGGGCGCCACACTCGCCAACAGCAGGTGGCCCTGCAAAGCTGGGATCACAAGGCGGCTGAACTGAGTAACTGGTTGAAGGGGCTGGCCGGATGAGCAGAGGGCTCTGGCTGGTTATCCTGCTCTGCGCCAATGTAACGATGGCCGCCACCCGGCTGGAAGGGCAGACCCCGCTGCCCCTGACGGGCAACCAGACACCCCAGCGGCTCGATCTGAGCACCCACAACTGGCCAATAGGCAGCGATGATGAACTGGTAATCGAGGGCCATAACCCCAGCGCCCGCCCGCAGACCCTGATCCTGCGTATCGACGATGAGGCCTCGCTCAACTACCGCAGCCGGGTCAATCTGGAGCGAATTGTCGCCCCCGGCCCCTTCATCCAGCGCTTTACCTTGAGTGAATGGCGCACTAGTCAGCCCAGAGCGCTGGCGCTGGACAAACTCACCAAGCTCTATCTTTTTATGGCCGATAACGCCCCCTCAATGACTATTCACCGCTGGTACTGGGAGCCAGGTTTGACCTTGCCCGCAGGCACCATTGCGCTGGATCTGGGGGCGGCCGCCGCCCCCCGCTTTACCGGCTTTGAGCCCCTGAGTCCGGGGGATCCCCGGCTGATTGGCCACCCCACCCCCATCTTGCGCCCCTCCGGTGATGCCCTTGTGCGCGATGGGCTGCGCAATCTGGACGGGGTGCGGCTGGACCTAGCCAAGGGACGCTACCAGCTCACCCTCTGGCTGGATGACCCCGGCGAGTGGGAGTACCTGCCCCACCCCTTCGAGCGCAGCGTGCTGGTCAATGGCGAGCCCATCTGGGCCGAGCAGTGGCAACCGCAGGAGTGGCTAACGCAGCGCTATCTGGCGGGACAATCCCGCGAGGCACTGCCAAATCCGGATCCCTGGCAACTGTTCGGGGCACGACAAGGCGGCCCGGTCCACGTCACCCTGAACCACCCAGGCGGCCCGCTCACTATCACACTGGTGGGCCACTCACCGGATGCCAAGTACCTGGCGGGGCTGCTGCTTGCCCCCTATCCGGCCCCCACCAGCAAAGAGGCTCTCCCGGATAGTGGAAAAGATCACGCCGTATTGGCTGACGCTACCGCAAGCGTGCTGACCAAACAGCGCCAGCTGTTTTTGGAAAAGTGGACCCTGGCCCCCTATTCCCCAGCCCCTGCTTCGCAGCAGCTGAGCCTCACGCCGATTGCGGATGCCGCCCCAACCCTGCAGATCGCCCCTGCATCTACGGCCGATGCGCAGCAGCAGGCCTCCCAACCCGTGCTTGCCGCCCGTGGCAGCCAACTGCTGCTGGAGTTTGCCATTCATGCCGCCACCGACGATCCGGCCCCTTTGCTGGTGATCCAGCCCCCCGAGCAAGCAGGATCGCCGCTGGCGCTGACCCCCTATTACGGTCGGTGGCATCTGGTTCGCCCGCAGGCGAGTGGCACCCTGCTGGCCCCCTCGGATCAGGAGATGGTCGAGGGGATCGCCGGGCTTACCCTGCTGGCAGACGTACCTCGACGTCTGGTGCTGCACATCACCGTCCCCCGCGATGCTCCTGCCGGTCGCTATCTGGGCAATATTCAGCTGCTCAGCCAGCAGCAACTGGTGCAGTTGCCACTGACTATCGAGGTGCTGCCGCTGACCCTGCCCGCGGCCAGCAAGCCGGTCGGCATCTATGTCGAAGCGCCCCCCTATCTGAATTGGCTCAGCCCCAACCCCGAGGCGCTAAAGCAGCAGATCGCCGAGGCCAGTCGCTGCGATCTGCTGCGGCTTGCCAAGCTCGGGATCAGCGGTCTCTCGCCCGCCCTGCCACAAGATGAGGCGGGGATGCGGGAGATCTTGGGAGAAGCGGTGGGGCTTGGCTTTGTGCCGCCCCTGCTGGCCTATACCCCGCTCAAACGCTGGGGGGGCGACCCTGCCAGCCAGCTGGATCAATGGCAGGCGCGGCAACAGGCGTTGACTGCCAGCGGCTTGCCCCCACTGGCATGGAGCCTGTTTGATGAGCCGGATCTTGCCACCCTGCCCGCCATCACCACCCTGGCGCGGGAGATGAAACGGCGGGATCCGGCGGTGATCCGCGCGGGCCACTTCAACCATCCGGGTCAGGTTGGCCTGTTGGCAGAGGTGGAGATTGCCCTAATCAACGCAGGCTTTGGCGCCGACAAGGCCGATGTGGCGCGGGTGCGCCAGCACAAGGTCACCCCCTGGTTTTACAATCTGGGCACCCCGAGAGCCGCCGGTTTTTATCTGTGGCAAAGCGGCGCCGAGGGCTATTTGCAGTGGCATGGCCGCATGCCCACCGCCCTGCCCTACGACCCTACCGACGGGCGGGAGAGCGACTTTATGCTGCTAGGCCCGCAAGCTTGCGAGGCGCATCGCCTCTCCCACGATCTGTTGCTGCTGCAGCAAGCCATCGAGGATCTGCGCTGGCTCGCCTGGCTGGAGCAGGAGGCCCGCTATCAGGTGGATGCCGCCCTGCTGCTGGAGCGTCTGCACGAACAGCTGCCGACCCGCTGGCAGGTGGCAGAGCAACTGCCCTCTGCCGCCTGGATCCAGTGGCGCCGCGAGATTGAACAACTGGCCAAGCGATTGAAAACATTGCAAACTGGTGCCAACTCCTCCTCCTGAAGTGACTGCGTATGGCCAACCAGACTCCCCTCTCCACAGCCAAAGACAGCGCTCTGCGCCGCCTGTTGCCCTTTATGCTGCCGCTGCTGATCCTCACCGGTTGCGCCCGTCAGGAGCCGGTCAATGATACCCTGCCGATCCTCAACCAGTTGCGGGATCAGCAGCTGGCGGAACAGCCCCAGCTGCAACTGCAGTACCAGCAAGAGGAGACGCAACTTGCGGCCGATCAGGAGCAGCAGCTGCATCAGTTTTTGGGACGCAAGGATCCGGCCCGGATTGCGCTGATAAGCGGCCCCGGGCTGCAAACAGACATGCTGGAGAGTGCTCGGATAGCGAGCGTACGGCTGACGGCCCTGACCCGTTTGCTGGGAGCTCGCGCCATTGAGCTGGAGCCCCGCTATGACCCCATGCTGGCCCCCAATACCTTGCTGATCCGCATTCTGCCAAACGGTGAACCGGGGGCTGTCACCCCATCGGCGGCGCAATAAGGTCAATGCAAGAAGTCGGCAAGGCCACACGATAGAGGGGATATGGGGACAGCCCCCACAATTTACGCCAACCCTGGCTGAGCCGATAAGAGAGCAACGGCGGGCTCTGGTGCAGCTCACCTAAAAACATCACTCCCTGACTCATCCCTTCACCCGCCAGCGTCACTGACATCGCCTCGCTATCAGGCGCCACCAGCATGGCCTGCAGCAGGCCATCACAACGAGGATGGGCCAGCTGATAGCTGACATAAGTGCCGCCCAATACCGGCGTAGCCACCCGCAAGCGCCATCCCGACTGGACCAGCTCCAGCAACATGGGCTTGGCTCCCTCGTTAACTGCCCGGTTCTGATAACGCCACCCCATGGCGGCAGCACTGAGCAGCGCCACCAGCAACAGCAGCAGATATCCCCTAGATAGGCCCATCACGGCGCCCCCTTAGAAACAGGATGGTCATCACCAGCAACATGATTGCCCACTGATAGAGCTGGGCCAGCGAACCGGTATGCAGCCAGCCGTACCAACGCAGATCCAGGCTCATCAGCACCAGCCGCAGCTGATTGGCCCCGATATAGAGCAGGCAGACCAGCAACAACATGGGCCACTGCCGGTAGAGGGGGCGCTCCGGAGCCAACCAGCAGCTGGAGACCAGCCAGGAGAGCACCACCAGATAGAGTTGGGAAAACGAGGAGCATCCCTTTAGCACGATGAGGGCATGCCCCCCCAACCGCTCGATGCGGTTGCCATCAAGGCGGACCTCCCAGCCCAGCAGTTGCAACCACTGGCCCACCCCCCAGGCGTCGAGGGCCAGCACAGGGCCGGAGAGCAGGGCAAACACCTGCTGCCCCCACAACACCGCCACGGTAAAGGCGAGCACAATCTGCAGCACCGCCCGCTCATCGCCACTCTGATGGCGGCGCCACAGCGAGGCCACCAGCAGCAGACAAGCCAGCGCCTTGCAACTGGCACTGGGGATCAGGATCAGCAGGATAAACAGGGTGAGCGCCAGCGGATGCGGGCGCCAGCTTGGCGCAACCCGCGATGCAATTTGCCACCAGATAGCAATCAGCAACACCACCAGCAGGTTGAAGTGGCCCATATTGAGCCACACCATGCCCCACTGATTGGCCAAACCAAGCAACAGCCAGTTGGGGGCCCACTGCCAGGGACGGATCGCCATCGCAACTCCTGCCGGTTATCAACGCTTTTGAGTGATGTCGCAAGTTCCATGCCTCTCCTGCCTCTACCAGCGCAAACCATGTCGCAAAGGTGGCACGCTTTATTCATTCCTCCTGCTGGCACTACAGCCAGGGAGAAGGAGTGAGCAATGAAACTCAAACCGTTGGCAGGGCTGCTGGGAATGTTGTTGGTAACCTCCCCCGCATACGCCTTGACCGAAGTCGATACCGAACTGCAACTGCTGATGGATGTGTCGGGCAGCGTCAGTTACTCGGAATTCAATTTACAGTTACAGGGCTATGTAGACGCCTTTTACAGTCAGGAGGTGCAGAGCGCCATCCTCGATACCAGCGATGGCAAGCTGGGATCCATCGCAGTGCAGATGATCATGTGGAGCGGAGCAACCCAGCAGGCGGTGATGACCGACTGGTTCCACCTCTACGACATGACCTCCATCAACAACTTCGCCGCCACCCTGGATGCCCTGGTACGCCCCTATGCGGGGATGACGGCGCCGGGCTCGGCCATGGAGTTCGGTGCCCTGCAGTTCGATACCAACGATTTCACCGCCACGCGTCAGGTGATGGATGTGTCGGGTGACGGCATCCAGAACAACGGGTTGGATACCGCCACCGTGCGGGATCAACTGCTCGCCTCCGGCATCGACACCATCAACGGCATTACCATAGGTCAGGACTATCCCGACGGAGTGCTGCAGGATTGGTATCTCAACAACATCGCCGGCGGCGAGGATGCGTTCGTCATCAACGCCACCACCTTCGCCGACTTTGGCAATGCGCTGGAACTCAAACTGGCGGCCGAAATTGAGGGGGGCATTATCCCGGAAGGCGCACTGGCCGCCCCCATCGAGGAGATCCCGCTGGCCGCCCAGCTGCTGCTCGGTATGCCGCTACTGCTGGCCTGGCGCTATCAACGCCGCTCTCAAGGCCGTCCGCAGCAAGCCAACTGGCAACAGACCGCCGCCATAGGCTAGTTAATCACCCCGTGTGGAGCGATTAGGGAGCCATGGCTCCCTGATTTTTTGCCACGATCATGGTCATCATGGCGACGATCATCTCCCTTGGCACGGGTGGCATAGATAATGTGGTGAATGCGTCGCCGCAGTGGTTGTAGCAAGGCCGATGATTCGATTCGCGAAGCGTCATCGGACGTTCGTGGCCTTTTTGTAATATGTCTCTTTGACTTACCAGAATCCGTTCATCTTGCTATTTCTCCGCCCCCCCCCCCTAAAACTCACGCTCGAACTGGCAGCCAACGTCACCACCGGTCGGGACGTATTGGCCACATTGACGTGGAGTGTCACCACGAGCGTCCGATTACGCCTGCCGGCTAATCGAACCTACGAGCTGAATCGCTTTATTATCGAGTTCGGTGATCGCCTGAACGGTCACCTGTAATGGAGTGGGCAGTTACACAGAGCTATTTACAGGCTCAAGATATTGTCAAAATGGAGATGTCATTACTTCCCGATTGTTTCAGTATAAAGAACGTAGTTCAACTTTGTATGAGTCAGTCCTTGTTGTTGCTTCTTGTATATTAAATATTTTATTTGACTTGGCGATTTCTATGAGAGCAGTTTTTTGCCAAGTAGGCATTTTTGAACCGATAATAAGTGCGCTAATGGCTCCTTTTTTGAATGATTTTAATCCATCACCATTACGATAGTTAATAAATCTACGCTCACATTCATATTTCCACTTTATATTTTTAGTCGACATTAGTCGTAATTGCTCAATGACAGCTGAGTCCGTATCCGTTCCTCTTGCATAAGTTTTCAAAAGATGAATTGGATCAATTTCCGGAGGATGTTCTTTATAAATCACATCGGTAACTATTAAATTATCATCTTCGAATAATGAATATTCATCATCAAACACTAACGCGTATCCTTTTAACCCATTTCCATAGTGCCCCCACATTAATTGGTCTTCGTAAGGTAAAATCCCATTGCCATCTTTGATAAAACAGGAAATACCTGACTGATGGAAGTATTTTTGTTGATTATCCAACTGATGGATCGCGAATCTAGAAATTCTTTCTGAAAGAATGTATCCTTGATTTTTTATATATACCTTGGTTAGAAACTCATCAGCACTTTCATTTAATATTATATACTTTTTGAAATCTTCATTTTTGTACATATCCCGAAATATTTTAATCGACTCATCATCGGTCAAATTGCACGACTTCCGACTATATATCCCTTCAAAAGGATCATTAAATGATGCAGGTTTTGAAAACCATGCAGAATTTTTTTCAAATGCTGAAATGTTGTTATCATTGAATGAGTGAAATTTATATAGCATTTGTTTTGTCACTTAAAGTTACATTTTCATATTTTCAATATACAGCATCTTTAATCAAAAGCCCATAAGGGTATTTGATTCAATGATGATCACGTCAATTTGTACGCCTACCGGCTAATCGAACCTAGCGAGGTAAAACGTAGTCAAGAAACGTAAACAGAAAATGCAGCCTCTATCCTCTTTTATTGGCCTGCCGCGATTTTTACTCCACAACCTGCATCATATAAAAAGACCTTATCACAAGGCCTTTTCAGAAATATCCAGATTCAGGCTGGCAACCTGCTTTTACCGCAATCACCCCGGCTCTGGTGACAAGGGCAGCACCTGCCCATCAAGCGCCTGATCACTGTGGGATGGATAGTCCGGCACTGGCTCGCAGTAGGGAATGCGGCTTAGCACCGGCGCCTTGACCAGTGCGGCCAGTTGATCGGAGCGGCGCAGGCTGGCATCCGCCAGTTCGGCCACCAGCGCCAGACCGCAGCCGAGCCCCAGCCCGCCAACAATGCCCGCCAGCAGAAACAGCCAGAGCGGGTAGTTGCTCGGTTTGCTGGGGGCAAAGGGTTTGTCGATCACCTTGATCCGCTCCCCCTGCTCGAAGTTGCCCAGATCGCCGGTCACCTTGGCCTTCTCATAGCGCAGCAGCAGGTCCTGATAGAGGGTGCGCTTGACTGCCAGATCCCGTTCCAGTTCGGCGAGTTGGCGTTCGGTATCGCCCTGGGAGTTGACTACCTTGTCCAGCCCATCGAGCTGGGCCTTCAAGCCGGCGGCGTTTTGCTCCGCCTCCGTCAACTGCGTCTGGGCCAGCTGCCACTCGGGTCCGCGCGCCATATCCGGCTGGGATTTGAGCTGCTCGAACTCCTGCTGCAACTGGTCAATCTGATAGCGCAGACTCTGCACCTTGCTGTGCTCGTCGCTGTAGCGGGCCCTCAGCAACACCAGCTCGGTGCGCATCAGTTGCAGCTTCTCATCCAGTTGGCGAGCAAGCTGGCTCTCCTGACCCTGTGATAGCTGATCGAGCCGAGCCTTGGCCTGCTGCAAGGCGATCAGGCTCTCGGCATAGCGCTCCTTCAAGCCATAGAGACGGGCGACGTTGGTACTCTGCTGCTGGGGCAAGGCGCTGGCATGCTCCCGTTTAAAATCTGCGAGCTGCTGCTCGGCCCCTTGCAGTTCGCTGCGGCGGCTATCGAGTTGGCTTTGCAGAAAACGCTCGGACGACTCCGCCGACTGGCGCCCCTTACTGAGCAGATTGAAGAAGAAGCGTCGCGAAATGGCTTCAAGCAAACCGGCGCTATTGGCCGCCGAGTCCGCCTTGACCTTTATCTCGATCACCTCATCGCCGATCAGCCGCAGGGAAACGGCACTCGAGAGCCAGTCCATGATGGCATCGCGCTTGGCCGGTGGGGTCTCGTCATTGACCAGACCGCGATCCCTCGCTACCCCATCGAGCACATAGCGGCTACGCAGCAGGGCTTCGAGCACCGCAAAGCGATCTTTCAGGCTCTCCTGGGTGATGAGATCCTTGAGGGTCGGGGTCTGGTTGGCATCTTGCGGCACCATAAAGGTGGTGCGGCTCTCATACTCCTTGGGGGTGAGCAGGCCGACCGTGATCCCCACCAGCGGCATCACCAGCACCGGGATCACCAGCAGATAGCGACGACGCCAGGCGGCGAAGAGAATGATGTAGAGGTTGTAATAGAACTGGACTGGCATGGCATCACTCCCAGAGAAAAGCCCTCCCCCGGCACAATGCAAAGGCAGTGCCACTACAGGTGGCTGATCGCCTCTCTGGGCAGATCGCAAGAGTGGTACAAGATTCGCATTCTCCCGCTATCCGGGGTGTTACCCCTTCCCTTGCCGGAGCGCGAACCATGTTGTCATCAACCCCGTCGCACAGACCCCATCCCCGCCGGGGCGCAAGCGCCCAGCCCATCGTGCAACCTGTTGTTCAAATCGTGCAGCACCTGCAGCCCGGCGGGCTGGAGACCATGGTACTCAACCTCACTCAGGCAAGCCCCGCCGCTCAGCCGGTGCATATCATCTCCCTCGAAGGGCGCAAAGCGGATGTGCTAAGCGCATGGCCCGCACTGCATCCCTTCGCAGACCACATTCACTGCCTTGAAAAGCCCGCAGGCTGGTCGCTGACGACCCTCTGGCGGCTCACCCGGCTGCTGCGCCAACTCAAGCCCGTCGCGGTACATACCCACCATCTGGGGCCCATGCTCTATGGCGGCCTGGCCAGTCGGCTGGCACGGGTGCCCACCTTGGTACACACAGAGCACGATGCCTGGTATCTCGATGATCCCCATCAGCGCACGCTGGCCCTGTGGGGGCTGCGCGCCTTCAAACCCATTCTGGTGGCCGATGCCACGCCGGTGGCCAACCAGCTGCTGGCCAAGCTGGGCCCGTTGTCGCCAACCGTCATCCCCAACGGCATCGATGAGCAGCGCTTTGCCCCGGGTGCCGCCGCCCTCGCCCGTCAGGAGATGGAGCTGCCGCAAGGGGGCAAATTGATTGGGTGCGCCGCGCGCCTTGAGTCGGTCAAGGGTCATACATTGCTGCTGGAGGCGATCCGCACCTTGCCAGAGGAGGTGCATCTTGCGTTGGCAGGGGTCGGCAGTTTGCAAAATGCGTTGCAACAGCAGTGTCAGCAACTGGGGATCGCCCATCGGGTGCATTTTCTGGGGCTGGTCGAGAACATGCCGCGCTTCTATCAGGGGCTGGATCTCTTCTGCCTGCCCTCGCTGGCGGAAGGGATGCCGCTCTGCGTGCTGGAAGCCCAGGCCTGCGGAGTGCCGGTGGTGATGAGCGATGTGGGGGCGGCCAGAGAGATCGTCTGCCAGGCCAGCGGCCATATCCTGTCGGAGCGGGATCCCGGCCGCCTTGCCCAGCTTCTGGCACAAGGGTTGCTGCACTGCCATAGCCTGCGTGCCGTCACCCGAGAGTTTGTGTGCCAGCAAAGCAGCTTGAGCCGGATGGCTCAGGCCTATCAGCAGCTTTACAGCCGTTGATATAACGACCCGATGACCAGAGGAGCATCCCATGGAGTGGATCATGATCGTGTTCTGGCTGTGCGCTGTACTGGTGGTCTACCACCATGTCGGCTACCCCCTGCTGCTCAAATTCGGTGGCCGGCAGGCGCGCAAGGTGGGCAACTCGCCCAGCCCCATGGATCGGGGATTCAAAGCAGAAGCAGGCGATGAGGCGCTGCCGACCATCACCCTGCTGATGCCTGTCTATAACGAGGCGGCGACCATCGCGGCCAAGCTGCAGAACCTGGCCAGCCTCGATTACCCCGCAGACAAGCTGTGGGTGCACGTGCACTTCGACGGCTGCAGCGACAACAGCTACCCCATTGCACTGAGCCAGCTCGGTGATCCCGCCCTGCAGCAGTTGCAGATCAGGCTGTTTGATCACCCGCGCAATCGCGGCAAGGTCGCCGTGCTCAACGAGGCCATGACCCGGGTGCACAGCGATCTGGTGGCCCTCACCGATGTTTCTGCCTTGCTGCCCATCGACAGCTTGCTGCTGGCGGTCGCTCATTTTGCCGATCCCAAGGTGGGCGTGGTGGGTGAGGCTTACCGGTTTTGGCAACCCGGCTCCCAGGGCGAGGAGAGTTATTGGCAGTATCAAAGCCAGATCAAGCTCTGCGAGTCGGCCCTTGGCGGCATGCTGGGCGCCCACGGGGCGTTTTACATGATGCGCCGGGAGTGCCTCACTCCGCTGGCCGCCGATACCATCAACGACGACTTTATCCTGCCAATGCAGGCCATCGCCAAAGGGTACAAGGCGGTTTATGACAATCGCTGCGCCGCACTGGAGCTGGAGATCTCCAATGCCGCGCTGGAGGCGACAAGGCGCAAGCGGATCGGGGCTGGCAACACCCAGCAGCTGCTGCGGTTGCTGCCCCTGCTGCACCCCAAATTCGGCTGGGTTGCCTTCAACTTTGCCAGTGGCAAGGGGCTGCGGGTGTTGATGCCGCTCTGCCTGATGCTGCTGTGGCTCTGTGCCATCCCGCTTGCCACCCAATCCCTGCTGTTTCAGGTACTGCTGGTGCTGCAACTGCTGGGGTATCTGCTGGTCATCTTGATCCAGCTGACCCCTTTGCACCCCTGGCCCAACCTGTTTCGCAAAATCCACTATCTGGTACTCGGACACTGGTACAACGGCATGGGCACCCTGCGCTACTGCCTGCGCGCCCCCATACGCTTCCTGTCACAGGAGAAAGCAGCATGAGACACCCCACCCCAAGATTGACCCTGGTGGTCAAACGTTGCATGGATCTGCTCGGTGCCACTCTTGGCCTGCTGCTGACGCTGCCGCTCTGGCCGCTGATCATGCTGGCCATCCGCCTCGATAGCCCGGGGCCTGTGTTCTTTCGTCAGCTCCGGATCGGGCGCAGCCACGCCAGCCATACCGAGCTGTTTTTCATGATCAAGTTTCGCACCATGCGCGCCGATGCCGAGGCGGCCACCGGGCCCGTCTGGTGTGGCAAGGGAGACAGCCGGATCACCCGCAGCGGCGACTTCCTGCGCAAAACAAGGCTCGATGAGCTGCCGCAGTTTATCAATGTGCTCAAGGGCGAGATGTCGCTGATCGGCCCGCGTCCGGAGCGACCCGGGATCGCCAACCGGCTGGAAGATGCGGTTCCGTACTTTATCGAGCGCACCTATGAAGTGGCCCCCGGCATTACGGGTCTGGCGCAGGTCAATCAGGGTTACGACGAGTCACTCGATGACGTGCGCAGCAAGCTGGCGTTCGATCTGGCCTACTCGGTCGCCCTGCTCCACCCTTGGCGCTGGCTGGTGCAGGATGTGCATATCATCGGCAAGACGATCGCCATCATGGTTGGCAAGAAGGGGCGCTAGTCACGCTGCGCCAACCTCAGCCACATCTCAACCTCCATCAGGCCATTGCCACTGCAATGGCTTTTTTTATGGCGCATCTTTGTGGCACATCAACGTTGATCGCAGAGAAGTCAGCGATCTGATCGCCATCATCACAATCATCCATCCGCAGTCGTTGATGTAACCATGAACAACCGCAGAAACCCAAGCGCAGCCTGATCACAGTGGCGATCCGCCCCCCTGTCCCCCCAACACCGACGCATAAAAAACGAGTGGCCACTGGCCACTCGTTTTAGCGGGTTTCCCCGTGATTCAGGCGCCGTAGACAGCCAGAATATCGGTCACTCTGTTGTTGACGCTGTACCCTCGGGCTATGGTGTTGCGCGCCGCCTGACTCATTTTGCTTCGTACCACCTCATCGCTGCGCAGCCAGTAGTTGACCAGCTCCGCCATATCCCGGACATGGCCAGGCTCTACCAGCCAGCCATTGGATTTGTGATCGATCAGGTTGACCAGCCCCCCCACCGCAAAGGTACAGACCGGTATGCCGTGGGCCATCGCCTCAAGGGCCACCAGCGGCAACCCTTCAAAGCGGGAGGTGATGCAAAGCAGGTCGATGTTGTGCCACTCATTGGCCATGGTCTGAAAGCCGTGAAGCTGCACCCGATCCCCATACTGCTGCAACAAGGCGCTTTTCATGGGGCCATCCCCGTAGAGATGAAACTCCCCGTCCGGGCAGAAGGCGGCCAGCTGACAGAACGCTTCTGGCCCCTTTTCCGGCGAGAGGCGGCCGACAAAGGCAATCCGGTTGCCTGCCACCGATGCCGGCGTCGCAGGCATGGGCACAAAGTTGCTGATCACCGTGCTCGGCACTGGCAATCTGCGAGCAATGGGCTCGCTCACTGCAATACACTTCGCAAAACGCGCAGTGGTGCGATCCAGCCAGCTGTAAAACTTCAGCAAGCCTTCCCCATCATCCCCGCTGTGAAAGGTCGAGACCACCGACTTTCCGGTGAGCCAGGCCGTCAGGCGCCCCAGCACCCCGGCCTTGTAGCCGTGGGTGTGGAGCAACACAGAGGCGGGCTGGCGGGCCAGACGGCGCATAAAGTCGCGGCTGTTGCGGCATACCTCATACGGCAGACCCTGCTGTTTGAGCAGGATCGTAAAGGGGGTCGTGCCGTGGTTGCTCACCAGTACTACGGTTGGGAACAGCCCTCTTGCCAGCAGATCCTTGGCCAGATGGATGATGTGAACTTCAATTCCACCGACCTGACGCGCATCGATGGCCAACCAGATCTGATGCATGGGTAACATAAGCCCCCTCCTCCCGTGGCACCATGCCACTTGAGACGAAGCGTTGCATAGAGCGGGCCAGTCAGGCGAAGAGGGTAAACATCAAGCTCCGGGACAGGTGACCAGCAAGAGAGTCATGTCATCGAGGGCGGCATCATTAATGCGCTCATCAAACCAGCGGGCGATACGATGAGCCAGTTGCTCAAGACCGGGCCCCGAGGTCAGGCAGAGCTCCTTGAGCTGCGACTCCCAGCGCTGGCGCTCCACGGCATCACGACTATCGAGCAAGCCGTCGGTCCAGAACAACAGGATCTCGCCGGGCTTGAGCTGACGCTCATTGGTCACAAAGTGGGGATCCGGGCGCAAACCGGGCAAGGGGCCGGTCACACCGACCTGACGGATAGAGCCGGGTCCGATTAACCAGGGCGCAGGGTGGCCCGCACTGGCCCACTGCACCCGCCCCTCGTTCCCGAGTTCAATGCAGAGGGTGGTGAGCAGGGTGGCCCCCAGGAGCGGATCACTGTGGACTGCATTGGACAAGATGGTCAGCAAGCGAGCGGGGGCGCGCTCCAGATCGTGCGCCGTCAGCAAGCCGCGCAGATAACCGGCATAGGCATGGGCAAAAAACTTGGCTTCAGCGTCGTGGCCCATCACATCCCCAAGCCACAGCACCCGATCCTTGACCAGCAGAAAGTCCCCGCCCCCCACGGTAGCCGCGCGGGTTTGCAGCGCCAGCTGGTATCCCCCTATCGAGGTGGCAGGTAATAACGGGCGCAGCGCCGAGGTCATGCGTTGATCCAGCTGCTCGCCCCATTGTGACTTGAGCTGTATTGAGCGTTGCAGTACCCGCGAAACCGCCAGCAACAAGTCCTGCTTGGTGATGGGTTTGACCAGAAAGTCATCGATACCCAGGGCCCCCGCCCGACTCTGGGTCCACTGATCCTGATGACCGGTCAGGAAGATAAAGGGCACCCCCTGAATATTGGGATCCTTCATCAACTGCTGGCGCAGCCCAAAGCCATCGATCCCCTCCATCTCGATATCGGAAAGCACCAGCGCGGGGGGCTGCTTCCCGAGCGCCAGCAGGGCGGCATGGGAGTCGGCATAGCTTTCAACCCGGTAGTGTTCATGGAGATAGGCCGTGAGCAGGGCACGCATCACCTTGTCATCGTCGATCACCGCGATCACCGGCAGTTGATTGACCGGGCCCTGTTGGCGAAGAGTCACGCGATTGTGCTCACCTTCGCGAGAGAAGTGGACCTCGGCAAACAGCTGGTGCACCAATGCCAGCCCGTATCCCCCCTCCTGCAACTCATCGGGTAATGGCGCACTGGCAAGACCGGGTTGCGGGCCGCCATCATCCTCCAGCACCAGACTCAAGCCCGCCTCATCTGCTTTCAGGGTGAGCCAGAGCTGGGTCGCGGGAGGGGCTGTGTGCTTGACACTATTGGTGGCCAGCTCACTGAAACAGAGCAGCCAGTTGGCTTGATCCTGCGGGGAGACCTGAAACAGGGAGAGCCCCTGTGCAAGCCGGTTGCGCAGTTCGCGCACCGCCTGCAGGGTTGCCGGAGCAGATCGCAACCAGTCATCCATATCGGGCCTCCATCTGTGGGCGATCAGATCCTGAAATTGAGCAAAGCACTGCGTCGGCACCAGCGCTTGAGCCATTCGGTCACCCGGTTGTTGGGCAGCCGGTTGAGTTCGCGCAGGATCTCGCTGGCCAGTCCCGGGTTGAGCTTGTCGTTATAGACAGCACCAACCAGGTTGGCCTCGGCACGTGTCAGTTTATCCACCGCACTTTGCACCACTGTCGTCGGGGTCACCCCGGCCAGCACCACCAACAGTGCCCCCTCACAAGCACCACACACCTGATCGGCCGGAATATTGCCCCGATTGAGGGCTGTGAGCGGCGAAGTATCGAAGATCACCACATCGTAATGTTCCAGCCAGCGAACCAGCAGCTGGCGCAAGGTATCCTTGTTGCGAAAGGCCATCAGATCCTTGCCCGGCGCAGGGAGCAGTGACAAGAAGCGGCCATTGGCCACAGGTTCGGGCACATCATTGGGCCCCCAGGCAACTGCTGGAGCGCGGCCGGGGTGATAGAGATTGAGATCCACCAGCAGGGTGCGCAGTCCATCCGCCTCCGAGCGCCTTGCCAGCGCATCGCAGATGGAGCTCACCCCCTCACCCCCTTCTGACGAGGTGACCGCCAGCGAGCGGATCCCCCGAGCGACCGTCGCCGCATAGAGGGATTCGAGCTCCAGATACTGAATGGGGATGCTCATATCAAAGCGTCCCGACCAGGGCTACTACCGAAATCGTGGTCAGGATATCGCGCATGCCATCCATGAAAATGGCCCAGTTGCTGCTCTTGCTGTCAGGGATAAAGACGGTGTCCCCTGCGCGCAATACCGGCAACTGGCTAAAGTCAGGCTCTTTGGCAAAGCCGTCGAGATCGAAGCTGCGGGCCTGATCCCCCTGGCCACTGGTGGCCATGTTGATCACCACAATCTTCTTGATATAGGCGGTGTTGGTCGGACCTCCCGCTTCGGCCAGCAGATCCAGCAGGGTCATGGAGGAGTCAAAGCGGTAGCGACCGGGGCGGGCTATCGCCCCCAGCACCCGAATGGTGTTCTCCTTGGGCTCATCGAGCCAGGGGCGGTTCTTCTCCGGCAGGTAGATGGAGTCGCCGGGCAGCACCTTGGGCAACAAGGTTTCATCGCCGGTTTCAAAGTACAGGGCAAGGTCGAGCTTGCTGACCCGCGCCGAACTGCCACTGCGATGGGCAATACGCACATTACGCAGATCCGCCGCCGCAGTCGGGCCATCGGCTGCTGACAGAATGTCGATAAAACCCATCTGCTCGTTGAACGCATAGCGACCGGGTGCCCCGACCTGACCAAAGATGTAGATGGAGCTATCCGGTGACTGGCGCACCCACTGGGACTTGTTGTCACTGGGGTCAGTGGGCAGCTCGGGGATCATGATGGTGAACCCGGCATGGATCTTTGGCAGGCTGGCCAGCGCCCCCCCCTGGTGGAGGAATTTGTCGAGATCAAACAGCTTGGGGGTGGCCTGCCCACCTTCGGACGTCAGGATCTGCACCTTGGCGATATCGGCCCGCTCGTTGGGGCCACCGGCGTGGGCGATCAGATCCAGCAGCGACATCTCGTCAGACCATTCATAACGGCCCGGGATGCGCACCGCCCCCATCACCATCACCGCCCGTCCGGGCGCCACTTTCAACCAGGACTTCTCGTTGATATCAGTCTTTTCCGGCACAAAGATGGCATCACCGGGTTTGACTTGGGGCAACGCCTTTTGCATGCCCTCGGTGTAAGCCTGCAGATCGATGGGTTCGATCGTGCCATCGGTGCGCAACAAACGGATCTGGCGGCTCTCGGCATAGCGGGTCGGGCCACCGGCATTGGCCAGAATATCGAGGAAGGAGTCCCCTTCCCGCCCCTCATAGGCGCCGGGTTTGAACACCTCGCCCATGATGTAGATGGTGCGCGCCCCCCGTTTTATCTGCTCTTCATCCTTGGGCACGAAGATGGTGGCGCCCGGCTCCAGATTGGGCAGCAGCTCGTTGTTGCCAGAGTCGAGGTAGGCTTTGAGATCGAACAGCTCGGGGGCATCACCATTGATCACCCGGATCCGCTCCACCCCGGCAAAGCGGGTCACCCCACCGGCCCGCATCAGCAGATCCACGATGGAGTTGCCACTCTTGAAACTGAAGGCGCCGGGGTTGTTGACCTCCCCAAACACCTTGACCGCCTTGCCGGTATCTCCATCGCCTCCAGCCGCCAGGGTCGCCGCATCAAAATCGATTTGCACGTTACCGATCAGAGGCGATGCGGGCACGAACACCACATCAAGGGATTGCAACGGCGGCAGGACGTTGGCATCGCCGGTATCGAGATAACGCTTGTAATCGAAGCTCGATACCGTGCTGCCGCGCCGCACTTGCATATTGTTGAGCTGGGCACCGGGCACCAGACCGCCAGCGGCATCGAGGGCCATCTGTACGTTGCCATCGGGTGCCAGATCATAACTGCCGGGTTTTTTGACGTAACCCATCACGCTGATCAGCAGCCGCTTTTCCAGCAAGGTGACGGTTAATTGAGAGAGGTTGTTATAAACAGGTTTGAGGGCGGTGCGGATCAGCTCATCCGCCTGTGGCAGTGTCTTCCCCCCCACAGTGACGTTACCGACTTCAGGCAGTGCAATCTCCCCCTGCTTGTTGATCTGGAAAGGCTTATCAAAAGCAGGCTCACCGGGTTGCACTATGGCCAACCGATCACCGGGAGCCAACAAGGTGGAAGCCAGTAACGGGCAGGTGAACAACAGCAAGAGAACACAGATCAATCCTTCGAGCGCGCCCCGTTTCATAGACATCCTTTTCGTCTGTTACGTCTGCCCCCATTGGCGTAAGGGGAGCCCTGACCAATCAGCACGACAGCCATCCGCTGTTGTCTGTTGCAGCCGCAAACGTACTTGTTGTAGTGATTGTGCCAACACGCTCTGACGCCAGGCTACATCTGCCCAGAGCCGTCCGTGCATATCCCGTTCAATATCAATGCGTTGAGATTGTAGTCGTTTCAACTCGGCAGGCATACAGCCCTGCAGGCTCGCTTGCTTTAATTGCGTCAGCTGCAAGTCGAGTTCCTTCTGACGCTCATCATAACGAGACCAGACCCGCCGTTCATCATCATTGACAGGAATACGGGTGGGTCTTGCCTCAGCCATGCCACCATAACCCTCCGGCGGCCATTGCACGCAACCCGACAGGACGATGGAGGAGAACAGGAGACCCCACCGCTTCATGACGCAACTGCCATCATGCCACGGGAGCGCATATAGGCCTTGATGCTCTCATGGCAAGGGACCACCCGGTCGATATGCAACATCTCCAGCAGGTCGTGAGGTTGGCCTGGTCCACAGACAAGCGCCATCTGATGCCCGTTCATAATCAATCTTTTATAGAGAAATACCAAGGCTCCTATCCCTGAAGAGTCAATAAAATGGACATCGCTGATATCGGCCAGGACATCTCCAGGGTGGGTCGAGAGGGTTTCAAACAACGGGCGGAGCTCACTGACGGCCATCGCGTCAAACTCGTTTTCCAGTACCACAACCTGGGTATCATTAAGGGTGTAAGTCATGCTTTCCATCGCTAGCTCCTTGTCGATTCTAAGACTCTGCGCTGTTACGGCATCCACCACTCTGCAAATGTTATGCCGAGAAGCGCCACTGTGCTTGTTCTCCAAATGATACTCTTTGCGCCTTGTTTACCTACCCCTACACCTTATGTTTGTTGCCAGATTGCAAATAAAACACGCCAAATGTTGCAAACTGCAACTCACTTTATCCGAGGCAATCAGGTAACCGGCTAAAAAGCGGATAATTTGCGCTGGTTGCACCGGGCCCGATAATTGCTTGTCTCTGGAAACACCTCACCAGCCACCGTTGACTCGGCACCCATGCCGCCTTATTCCAGGAAGGAGACATCATGAAAACAGGCCTTTATATCGCACCGCTGCTGGCAGCCCTTTGTGGCGCAGCACACGCAGCCCCTTCCCCTGACAGCGCCGTGTTGAAGGTAGAAGGCGCCATCAGCAGCCCCACTTATCAGGCCCTGGCCCTGTGGGACAGCGCCATGCTGGATCAGTTGCCGGTACACGAAATCAAAACTCACACCCCCTGGTATGACGAAGCCAAGACATTTCGCGGCCCGCTGCTGCAAGATGTGTTGGCCAAAGTCGGGGCAACCGGCAAACAGCTCACCATTACCGCGCTGAATGATTACTCGGTACAGGTGCCGGCAAGCGATGCCCAGCAGTATCAGGTCATCCTCGCCCGCACGATCAATGGCAAGCTACTGTCGGTGCGCGACAAAGGGCCGCTGTTCCTTGTCTATCCGTTCGATCAATACCCCGAACTGCAAAACAAGCTCTATTACGGCCGGGCTATCTGGCAGATCAGTTCGATAAAAGTGGAGTAGACCTCATCATGCGTTCCATGGCGGCCAGTCAACGTTTCTTGTTTGTGGTGCTCTGCGTGCTGCTCCTGGCCTTTGCCGGTATTGGTACCATCCAGTACCGGCAATTTCAGGATCTGCAACGCAGTACCAGTCAGGGCGAAGACAACGTGATGTGGAACTATTTCCAGCTGTATAACGAAGCGCTGCGTTTTCAAAGCTCGCTGCTCCATGAGTCGCAACCGACCTTCCAGCTCAGATACGATATTCTGGTCAGCCGCATGGATCTGGTGCTGGAGAGCAAGGATCGCAGCCTGCTTCAGCAAACAGAGATCTACCAGCAGGCAAGCAAAGCCATTCGATCATACATCTCTCTGGCTGATATCTGGCTCGGCCCGGATGCCACCAAGCCGCTAGACCAGCTTGCCCACCAAGAGCTACGCCAACAGCTCGACTCTCTGCTCCCCCTGCTGCATCAGCTGACTCTGGAGGTCAACCAGCAGGCAACCCTGTTTGATGTGGCCCGCCGCGACAGCGTGAGAGAGCAGATCATCACGACGACACTCATCGCGACCCTGCAGTTTGCGCTGCTCTTTGTGCTCGCCCTGCTGATCTGGCGGCAAATGAACATCTCGTTTCTGCAGCACAAACTGATGCAGCAACTCAATGAAAAACTGCTGCGGGCAAATCAGGCGGCAGAGGCTGGCACAAGAGCAAAAAGCAGCTTTTTGGCCAACATGAGCCATGAAATTCGCACCCCCATGAATGGCATTCTCGGCATGCTCTCACTGCTGGCTGACCGGGATATGGATCCTAGGGAGCGAGACTACCTGGAGACGGCGCGGGAATCGGCAAACCATCTGCTCGGCCTGCTCAACGACATTCTGGATGTATCAAAGCTGGAAGAGGGCAAGATCGCGCTGCAACTGGCCCCCCATCACTTGCCCCAGCTGCTGGAGGATATCCGGGCCCTGATGCAGAGCAACTGCGATGCAAAAGGGATCAAACTGACCCTGACCCTTGCCCCCGATACGCCGGAGTGGCTGATGATCGACCCGCTGAGAGTGCGTCAGATCCTCTTCAATCTGGTAAGCAACGCCATCAAGTTCACCCATCAGGGGGGAGTCAATATTCACGTTGATAGCACCCGGTTGGAGCAGGATCGCCACTCGGTACGCATCTCGATTCAAGACACCGGGATCGGCATGAGCAAAAGTCAGCTGAAGAACCTGTTTCAACGTTTCGCCCAGGCGGATGTCTCTATCACCCGCCAATATGGCGGATCTGGCCTGGGGCTTGAAATATCCCGTAACCTCGCACGCCTGATGGGCGGCGATATCTCGGTAGAGAGCAGTGAGGGGCATGGCAGTACCTTTACCTATATCTGGCCCACCAGAGCCACGACCCCCTCGATTGTTTGCCTGCCGTCCAAGCCGATGGATCAGAAGAGCTATCGCATCTTGCTGGTTGATGACAATGCCACCAACCGCAAGGTGATAGGCGCCATGCTCGATTCCGTGGGCCATCACGTCACACTGGCCGTACAGGGAGAAGAGGCGCTGGAGAAACTGGGTCACACCGCATTTGATCTGGTCTTGATGGATGTCCAGATGCCAGTGATGGATGGTCTGGTGGCCACCACCCGGATCCGCACCTCTCAGAGGCCCTGGGCAGATATCCCCATCATCGCCCTGACGGCTGATGCGATGCCGGAATCCAAGCAATACTATCTGTCCCATGGCATGAATGGATATATCACCAAACCGATCAATAAAGAGACCCTGCTCAACGAGATCAACAAGCATATTCCACGGGATCCACACACCCCCGATGCCATTGCTCAGGGTCACAGTTAAACGGCAAGACCCAGCGCAATCAACATCGGTCCGTTTCGCCCAATAAACCACCACCTGCACGGCTCGCCCTTCGTTCTGCCTGCGCTATGGTTTACCATGCAGGCAATTGTGGTGCCTGGCACCGCCCACCCAGGCGCTAGCCGCCGTCATCGGACACCTCATCTCGAGCAACATGAGCAAAACAGCACAGCCCGGCAGCGAGCCCACCTTCTACTTCCACGATTACGAGACCTTCGGCATCAGCCCCGCCAGGGACAGGCCGTCGCAGTTTGCGGG
>RCUQ01000255.1_pt1 | contig 29023 bp, 22 predicted proteins | sample 2166351 | NCBI WGS metagenome assembly RCUQ01 (sample SAMN09932597, study PRJNA488358) | compost metagenome | feature: garden; material: soil; isolation source: compost soil in acetonitrile-enriched culture | place: Germany: Experimental Botanical Garden Goettingen | collected 2016-01-27
AGTTTTGGATGCAAATTATGCGGCTAAGTGGGTCAGTTTTCGATGCAAATCAACAGCCAGCCTGATTATTCAAAAATTGCGCGTACTGTTAAGCAAACGCTCGCTGGAATCCAAGCCGGTTTCATTGAATGAAGTCATCGACACTTCGCGCAGTTTGCTGGGCAATCTTGCGATCAAACATCATGTCTCGATATCAATCGAGCTGACGCCAGACCTGCGATGATCATGGGCGACAGTACCCATTTACAGCAAGTGCTGATCAATCTCGCCTCCAATGCGATGGAAGCAATGGAAACCATACCGCCCGCACAAAGAACGCTCTCGATTAAAACCGAACAAAGCAATGCTTCGCACATTCGCCTGATCGTTGCATGGGACTCGCCATCGTTCAAACAATTGTCGACGCACATTGCGGCCTGATCGAAACCTTCAACGATCCGGCTGGCGGTGCAGCGTTTGTCATCACCTTTCCGATTGCAAAGAACGATAGGCGCATCATCGCCACCAGCATTAGCATCGTAACACTAGTGATAGGCTCTAATGCGGTCGGTCCGATTTTCTGAATCACACAGCGTCAGTGAAAGCCAAGTGGGCGTTCTGACGCAAATGCATAAAGAAAAAGGCGAACTGATGGTCGCCTTTTTTATTTCTCCGAATGTCTGCTATTGGCCGGAAGCAGACATCAATATCAAGGTTTGCGGACCAGACATTGGTGTGAGTACATCCAATACACAATTTCTAACGTCTTCGTAATCACCTGAACAGTCACCGACCTTCCATAAAAAATGGCCCAGTCTTTCAACGGGCCATCTAACGGTTTGATTTCCTTTGCATTTTGTCGGTCCATCAAGAGCTTAGAAAGCGCTTGATGGACTCCCCACGACAGCGACCTTCAGCTCTGCTGATTAAAACAATTTTCGCAAACGTAAGCTGCCACTCTGGGCAAGAAAGCCTGATCCTGTCTGTAAGTCATAACGGACAGACAAGCTCAGATTCTTCTCGCGCAACAATGTCGCTCCCAACGAAATCAGCGCCGAATTCCTGATCGGGCTGACACCAAGCGACGTGAAGCTGGTTTCGCCACTTGGGTCTGCCACAAAACGTGCATTGGTCGCCGCACGATTATTGTCAAATTCATGACGCCAAGCCAGTTTTAGGCTCGGTATCAAATTCCCATACGAAGTCGCCAGTTCGCGTTCGAATTTAACACCCAGATCACTTTGCAGCGAGTTGACGCTCGTTGAGCCAACAGCCAGTGCAGCGCCATTGCCGCCGCTTTCCGTATAGGCATCCTGATTCAAACGGCTATAGGTCAGACCTAATAACGGGGTGGTGGTGACATTACCTGTGGCCAGCGGATAACCTACTTCAGCCTTCGCCACATACTGCATGCCGTCAAACTTGCCGGTAGCAACGCCAGCGAAACTAGGAAAGCTGACGGTACGGGTCGTAGCGTAACGTTGCTGGACTGCGCCTGCAGAGAAATTCAGATACCAGGACTGCCCGCTATAACTTCCGTAAGCCAGCAAACCGTAGGCGTCTACATCGCTGGAATCGCCTGCATTGCTACCGGTGTCACGAATACGAGCATTGCTGTAACTGAAGACCCCGCCTATATTCCAGCGCTCATCTAACTGCTGGTCGACGCCAAATAACAGGCCGCTGTAATTGGCACGATAAGCGCTAACATCAGCGCGCTCATCCTGTCTGGCTTGCCCAGCGAAAGCCTGTCCCCATACACCGGTCGCTGATGCCGCATTACCAGCGGAGAGACCGCTGGTAATGCCGCTTTGTGCCAAACGCAAACTATCCGTATGGGCGGCTACGATATTGAGTGTATCGAGTGTTGGTGCGGTGACTGCCTGGCTGCTGACAGTCGATGAGGTCGGATTTAACTGACGGCCAGCGCGATTGGCATCCGCAGTCGAACCCGGACTCAATGCCTGACCTGCATTGAACAGATTTAAAAGAGCCGGATCGATGCCTGTGTAGCGAGACAGCCCGCCGAGTGCAGCGACAGCATTCGGTGCGGTGGCAGGGGAAGATGGCGCAGGTGTGGCGGGATTGGCTGCCAGCGTGACTACCAGATTGTTAGTGCCACCGGACGTCACAGTGCTACCAGAGAGGGATCCGGTATAGCCGGAGGCAGCATAATTCAATGCATTCTCGTTGTAGCTAGCAGAACCAGCCGCAGTCACTACGACAAAGCGTTGACCTGCAGCGAAGGCGTAGGTAGTTAATGGTTTTAACGTGACCGCTGAACCGGCGGCAATCGTGGCGCTACCTGAAACCACCAAACGACCGTAACCGCTATCAGAGTTAACGGCGCCTGTTGATACCGCACCATTCGCCACACCTATGAGCAGGGTTGCGCCAGCGCCTTGATTGTAATTGCCAGTGATGTTGATGTTGTTATTGATCTGCAGCGTGGCTGCGGTGTTGCTAACAGTGTGGGTGCCGACGTTGATATTGTTGTTCAGCAGCAGATTACCGGAGTTGAAGATAAGATTTGACGAAGTATTGGTGATGAGACCTCGATCAGCGCTGCCTAGGCCTGCGCTGGAACCTGTCAAAATCCCGAAGCTGGTACCGCTGGCACCATTGATAGTCAGGTTATTGGCAGACAGATTCAGGATCGTACCGGCGATCGTACCGCTATTGGTGATAGGACCAAGGGTACCGCTTGCTGCGTTATAAATCGCATAAGCGCTGCTTGAGATGGTTCCGCTATTGTTCAATATGTTGATATTGCCTGCATTGGCAACGCCACCCAGTGCGCCTGTGATAGTGCCGGTATTGACCAAGGTACCAATAGTCGCGTTGCTGCTGGCGCCGATACCGACGTTGCCCGTTCCCGAGATGGAACCGTCGTTGGTGAGGGTCCCAATAGTGATCGAGCCAGATGGAGTCAGGTTTCCTGCAAGAACGCCAGTGTCACCACTAATCGTACCGGTGGCAGTGTTATGCAGCGAAGTGATGCTGCTACCGTTGTCGGTCTGGATACCATAGGTGCCACCTGAAATGATGTTGCTGTTGTTCAGGGCGGTCATAGCGCCCGTGTTGTGGATCCCGGCAGCAGTGCCGTTGATTACGCCATCATTGCTCAATGTTCCTACGACGCCTGATACCTCCAAGGCGACCAATTCCCCACTAAGACTCCCGATGTCAATAACCGTAAGATTTCCGCCACCCCACGCTATACAATTTTCAGGGCCATGAAGCGAACTATTGCCGTTAAGGTTAATGCACGCGGCATTGGCATGAGTACTATTACCCAGTGCGAAGCCGACTGCCAAAACGATGACTGAAAGTTCGGCACCTTGTTGTACTGAAGGCAGTTGCAAGCGACGCTTTTTAGATTTTATAGACATGATGTAGGGTTACCGATTGTTTAATATGCCGAGATTTGCTTTGGTCGACGGACTACTGAGCCATCAAAAAATAGGAGCTGCTGTACTGACTGACCACTCCCTCGACATCGTCATAATCCGCTTGCCAGACCAGCGGCTTCATACCGTTGAAGGGCGATGTTAGATCACTATTTTTTGCTCAGATCAGTTCAGATATCCATACATCTGCGCCTGCATTTTGCATTTTGGCTTGATGTTTTTGGGCAACATATTACCCGAATGCTTCTGATTAAACATCACTGAAAATAGGTATTTAAGTATATTTCGGCAGTATTTTGCGGATGCGTGATGAGCGGTGTCATGCCGCTTTGGATCGAAAACTCACATTTCCGATCAAGTTTTCGAATCATGCATTGGTGTGTATACAGCCTACTTAAACCTTCCAATCTCACCTGAACTGTTGGACTGCTCCCCGGCCTATCATAAAAAATGGCCCAGTTTTTCAACGGGCCATCTAACGCTTTGATTTCCTTAGAATTCTGTCGGTACATCAAGAGCTTAGTAGGCTCTTGATGTACCTCCTTCGTGAATTCATTGAGTGTCTACTCCCGACCCAAAGCGGACATTTTCGTCATACAAAATACCAAGTAAAAGCCGACCTCTTGGGTCGGCTTTTTATCTCTGGCTACTTCATTCTTACAGTATTAAAACACCCAACGATAATTCGCGGATAACCAGTAGCTCGGTGCTTCACCCTGTGTTGTGACGTTAAGCATCATTCCCGCTATACCTTCACCGACTTTTGCTTCCAGGCCAGCGCCAACACGCAGCCAGTTCTGATGAATATCCTGTCCCGCGAAACGAAACGAACTCAAGCCCACCAATTGCCCGGTCGTCGCAGAGCCAGTGCTTTCAAAGCGATGCGCGGCCTCTAATCGACCTAGCAGCGTCAAGCGTTCGCTGACTGGCCGCACGGCATCGAGACCGATACGTGCAGTCGTCGCACGTTCGGTACGCGCATCCCACACTACCGGGAAGGCAACCCGTTGTTCGGCATAGCCATCCATCCTGGTTTCAAGGTAGGTCAGACTGGCATATGGCGTCAGCATGGTTTTGCCAAGGCTTGCGGCATTGAGCCAGTCGAAACGCAGGCGTGCTCCTATCGATGTGAGTGACGGGTCCGCAAAGCTGCGTTCAGCTGTGCCAGCATTCAGATAGACACGGTCTATGTCTGAACGTCCTTTGCCGTAGTAAGCGCTGATGGTGGCATACACCGATGAAGGCAAGGAGACGACCAGTTCCGGCAACACAAAGTTCGATTGCGTCTTGGTTGCACCGCCCAGCCCGGTATTGGCTTTACTGTAAGTACGGCCTACAGAGACGTTGAATTGCAGAGCATCGTTGAAGCGATGGGCATAGCCGACTTCGGCAATGCCCAGGTCACTATCGTAGCTCCCATGTTGTTGACGTCCGACATCACCGCCGACCCACATGGTGGATTGTCCGTTGCTGAGTAAGCCGCGCATAGGATTGCTATGCAGGCCATTCATGCTCAGTTCGGCATCGTTGGATGCCAACAAGCCGGAATTGGCAACGCGATAAAGTCCTTGCGTGAACGCTTTGGTGTCTATCATGCCGCTACCACCTGGCGTTACGCGGGCAATAAAAATAACATTATTGCTAAGTGCGCCCACTACGATATTTCCGTCAGCACTGACTCCTTGGGCAACGTAAGTAGTTATACCGACAACGGCGACACCATTGGCAGCGAGCCAGTCTTCAACAGATTGCATGCCAGTAGCCTCGGTCCAGCGAAACGCAACAGTGCCATTGGCGCTTCCGCTCTGTCCCACCACGACATTGCCTGCCGCATTGACGCCAGTAGCATAAGAATTGTTGCCGCCAACCAGTGTACCGAGGTCGCTCATGGTACCGCCGCCGTTGCTGCCAGCGCCTTCGACCCAGCGGAAGGCATGAAGGCCGTTCATGCTGCTGCTCTGTCCTACCACGACATTGCCGGCCGCATTGACACCATAAGCGGAAGAACTGTTGCCGCCAGCCAGTGTGCCGAGGTCGGTCATGGTACCGCCGCCGTTGGCACCGGCACCTTCGACCCAGCGGAACGCCCGAATACCATTGGTGCTGTTGCTATATCCCACCACGATATTGCCGGCCGCATTGACACCATAAGCGATAGAACCGTTACCACCCGCCAGTGTGCCGAGGTCGGTCATGGTACCGCCGCCGTTGGCACCGGCACCTTCGACCCAGCGGAAGGCACGATAGATATTGGTGATGCGGTCATACCCCACCACGACATTGCCGACCGCATTGACACCTTTAGCGACAGAGATGTCGCCTCCCGGCAGTGTGCCGAGGTCGGTCATGGTATCGCCGCCGTTGGCACCGACACCTTGGACCCAGCGGAACGTATGAACGCCGTTATCTCCCACTACGACATTGCCATCGGCATTGATAGCATAGGCACGACCAACCAAACCTGGCGTTATGACATCGCTTGCTGCGGCAGCGAAGCAAAGGCTGCACAGGGACGTGCTAAATAAGGCTGACTTGATGAAATGCATGGATTATTACCAGACTTTTTGGTTGATATGAGTGCGAAGTTCTTACGCCCCGCGCTTCTGCTTCATCGATGCCGGAACTCGCATCCAGTACATCTCTTCTTGCTTTACGCTGGTCAAGACAACGATGTAAAACGGGGCCAGCAATTACATCCCAAAAACTTAGCCGCGCATATCACTGAAACTTGGTATTTGAAGCGCTAGGGGCGAGAAATTTTGAGCCGGAAGACTCAAGTGGGTTGGTCTGCCGGTCGGAAAATGAGGGGCAGGTATTGGATAGGAAAGGTTTAGTCAATATGTGCGTGCATGGTTTTGTGCACGAGATAGTAGTGTCCGCTGTTGGCCGATTACGGACATGGGAGCCCACTAAAGTGCTCCAATCGAACAATGGTGCGTATACAGCCGTATTACACCTCCCATTTCTACAATTGGGGATCAGAACCACGGGGGCCAGCAGCGCTAAATTGAAGCATATCCCGAACTCATATGTACTTGTCTAGATCGGGATACTTTTCCAGCATGGGTCGCAGGCAGTCACACCATATATCCATGATCTTCTCGTAGGCTCGCAGCCCTCTTTCGCTGTATTCCTACTTAATTCGGGGATCAGGTTCTTGCGACACCTTCATTGTGGTAAGTAAGATTGCATTCTTAAACGTGGCGCCCGTTTCGACGCAAATCGAATGCTATTAACTCATTCGAACGCATCCAATTTATATCCAATGGTACGGACGGTAACTAAACTTACTTTGTTATCCGGATTTACCTTCAATTTGGCTCTCACTCTCGAGATATGGGTATCTAGTGTACGGAAGGCCGTCATCACACTACGCCCCCATACCTCACTCATGATTTTCTCGCGTGATACCACCTGCCCAGCATGCGAGAAAAGCAGCACAGCAACATCAAATTCCTTTGGCTGAAGATCAACTGGATGGCCGTGGAGCGTGACAATCCCATGTATCAAATCAAAATGGTAATAGCCAACGTCCAATGAATCGAGCATTGGCTTTATTGTTTTACTGCGCTTAATTAATGGACGTGGCCCTATTTTTGATACCGCATAGATACGAGCAGATAACTCTGGTGCGCCTATAGGTTTAGTAACGTAATAATTGGCACCCGCCTCCAGCCCCAAGACAATATCCACTTCCAAGATGCAATCGGTGAGAACCATCACCATCATGTTTTTTCTTTTGCCGTTCCTAATGGCTCTGATGACATCATTTCCTTTCATGTCCGACAAATGCCATTCCATAATCAACAAATCAAACATCTTGTATTGAAGAGCGTCGAGTAAATATTTTCCTGTTGAGAAAGCTGTGCATTCATGACCTGCATTAACAATCATGCCTTCCAAGATATCGGACTCAATTTGATTACTCTCCAATGTTGCTATTTTCATTTCTATTTTCAGTACAAGTACTGTGGCCCTGTTCCGGGCGGAAGTAGCCGAGCTAGCCGGTAGACTATCGCGTCAAGGACTACCGTCCCGAGAAAGCCAGAAGATAGCCTGTGCAAACTCACTCATGGAGTCTGCTCAGCCACGATGAGTTAGCTTACTTGGCAGTATAGGCACAGTTGATCAGGATCGTCTATCCGGTAACCGACTAGCCATCGCTCATCAAATGGTGGATCTCTTGGGGCGATATCTAGACTAGTTACTGAGCGCTATTGTGTTGCATAAAAGCATTTATTTGTTCAAGATGTAGCCGTACCTGAGCGATATCCCATACAGGAGCGCGCAATCGATATCGATTCCTTGACTGACCTTGATTCAACAATACATAGATTTAAACCTACGCACTGAATCAATAGGGACCTTTAATGACAACTTCCAATCGTGAATTTTTGCACCGCTCACATGTTTCAAACTATTCTAATGGCGGAGTTGAATCATGGTGCGCCTCCTATAGCAAAAATTGCCGAACCAACCATGACAACGCGCCCTTCCTTCATCGCCGCACCCTGATCCTGTCAACCGCGCTCGCCGCATTGCTATATGCAAGCGATGCTATGCAACAGGTGCACGCACAATCGGTTAGCTCCACTGGCGACTTGAATCATCTCCCTCCAGGAGGAACGCAGCATTGGAACGTTGGTGACGATCTCGTCGTTGGGGATACGAATACCGGGACGTTACTTATCGACGCAGGTGGAACGGTACAGAACAACTGGGGCATAGTCGGCAACACCGGTACAGGTAGCGGAAACGTTATCGTCCAGGGGAAAGACGGCAGTGGCAATGCGTCAACCTGGACGAGTTCCGGTCAGGTTTATATCGGTGCTGAAGCAGGCAGCAACGGTGCGCTCAACGTTCTGAATGGTGGCGTGGTGAGGAACACCGAGACAGTTGCTATCGCTAACGATAGTGGTAGTACGGGCACTGTCTTTGTTTCAGGCGCCGGATCAACATGGGAAAGCTCAAGCATATATTCGTTTCAGATCGGCTCTGGCGGCAGTGGCGCGCTCCAAATCAATAATGGTGGCACGGTACGCAGCGGTCAGGGGCTTATCGGCGTCTCCGCTGGCAGCGATGGTCACGTTACCGTTACAGGCCCCGGATCGACGTGGGCCCCCGATAACAACATCTATGTCGGCTTCGAGGGCACTGGCACGCTGGATGTACTGGATGGCGCTACGGTGAGCACGATGCGAACCGGAGGTGGTGCCTCAACGATCTATGTTGGCTTTGAAAACGGGGGTCAAGGCACAGTGACCGTATCAAGTAGCACCGGCAATGCCTCGACCTTAAGCGTTTCTGATGATCTGAGAGTTGGCGTGAATGGTTCCGGCACGATGACCGTCGAAAAAGGCGGTCTGGTGATCGTTAGTGACAGGGTCTATATCGGCGACGGCGCTACGGCTAACGGTACGCTGCATGTCAACGGCGATGCCAGCGGACGCGGTATTGTCGAAACCCGTTCCGTGAACGCCGGAGCCGGCACCGTCAACCTCGATCTCAATGGCGGCATACTGCGCGCCAACCGCAATGAAGCCAATTTTCTGAACGGGTTCACCGGACTCACAGTCGGGACCGAAGGCGCATGGTTCGATACCAATGGGTACACCATAGGTATCAGTACGGCTTTCACCGGCACCTCCACCTTCAACAAACTGGGCGCAGGCACACTGACACTGACCGGCAATAGCTCAACTTTTACCGGCAACAGCACAGTCAATGCAGGAACGCTGCAGATGGACGGTACGCTCGGCGGCACTATCGATGTACTGGCAGGCGCACGTCTGACTGGTATCGGCCAGGTCGGCGTCACCACCAATCGCGGCATCATCGCTCCCGGTCATAGTAGCAGCCTCGGCACACTCACCATCGCCGGTAATTACACACCGGCAGGCGGCAGTATCGAAATCCGGACGCAACTGGGAGACGACAGCTCCGCAACAGACCGCCTAATCATCACTGGCAGCACCTCGGGTACCACGCCGGTCACGGTAACGAACTTCGGTGGAACTGGTGCACAAACGACAGAAGGCATCAGGATTATTGAAGTACAGGGTGCCTCTAACGGCACCTTCTCACTGGTAGGCAATACTATTTTCGAGGGCCAGCAAGCTGTGGTGGCCGGTGCATATGCCTACCGCCTCTATGCGGGCGGCGCGTCCACACCTGCGGATGGTAGTTGGTATCTGCGTTCGGCTTTACTCAACGTACCAAACACGCCGCTATACCAACCCGGTGTTCCCAGCTACGAAGCCTATCCGCAAATCCTGTTAGGACTGAATGGTTTGCCGACACTACAGCAAAGGGTGGGCAATCGTTTTTGGAATGATGGCAGCAGTTCTTCCTCCAAAGACAATGGGCGCGGCGTAACAGGTACGTTTACCGAAACGAATGGTATGTGGGTGCGGGTAGAAGGTGGCCATAATCGTATGACGCCGAAAGAGTCGACCTCCGGCAGTGACTATCAGTACGACACCTATAAAATGCAGGGCGGCATTGACGGCGTGCTTACGGAAAATAGCAACGGCAAAGTCGTTGGCAGCGCCCTCATCCACTACGTGCATGGCAGCGCCAAGACGTCCTGGCGTCACGGAGTTGGCAACTATGGTTCCGGGAACATTTCCACCGACGGCTACGGCGTGGGCGGTGCATTGACCTGGTATGGTGAAAATGGGTTTTATGTCGATGGCATGGCGCAGCTGACCTGGTACAGCAGCAACCTGTCTGCCAATTCAGTTCACAGCCTGAAAAGCGGTGACCATGCCTTCGGCCAAGCCTGGTCGCTTGAAAGCGGCAAGCGCGTCAAGATGAATGGCAACTGGTCGGTGACACCGCAAGCCCAATTGCGCTATTCCAAGGCAAGCTTCGATAATTTCACCGACGTCTTTGGTGCATCGGTCAGACAGGGACGTGATGATAGCTTACAAGGCCGCCTCGGCATCAGTCTCGATTACCAGAACAAGCGGACTCGCTTCTATGGCATCGCCAACTTGTACAACGAATTCTTTAATGGCACCTCAGTCACGGTTGCGGATCAAACCTTCGCCAGTCGCAATGACCGGCTGTGGGCAGGACTAGGATTCGGTGGCTCATACAACTGGAATAATGATAAGTACTCCGTTTATGGAGAAGCCAACTACAACTCCAGCCTGGCGAGTAGTAACTCTCATGGATACGGGGGGACGATCGGTCTTCGATTTAAATGGTGATCGGGGGCAGATTGCTCCGCTACATGACAAACAAAAACAAAATGGATAAAGCCCATGGATCCGCGTACTAGCATTTTGATCGGTAGTATCACCTGTGCCCTGATGGCAATTGTAGTGACATCTTTAGCCAGAGCAACACCGCTTCCCGTGCCGGGCTTTAGAGCCTGGGTGGTGGGAGCCTGGATGATTTGCGGTGCGTTACTTATGCTAGGCTTGCGCGACTGGGTACCGCATTTGGCATCAGTGACTCTGGGAAACTCTATCCTGATGCTGGCTTACGTGGTCTGGCTTTCTGGAACTCTTAAGTATTTCGGGAAACGCATCAAATGGCTTCCCTGGCTTGCGGTTGTGGCCGTGGCAACCATCGCGGTATCTTGGTTTGTTTATTCCGATGCCAGTTTCCGTGCTCGTGTGGTCCTCGTCGCCGGTGTTTGTGCCGTTATCAATGCGTACCATGCGAGTATCGTTTGGCGCTCTGCGCGAAAGAGAAACAGCGCCAAAGCGACTGGCATCATTGCGACGCTTGTTTGGCTAACAGCATTGGTGCTCATATACGGCATACGCAGCGCTCATGCACTGGTATTTCCACAAGGCGACAGTGGATTGCTTACCCAAGATCTCACCCAAATCATCTACACGGGTAGCTTCACCGTCTGCAATATGATGCTGGTGATCAGCTTCGCGACGATGGCTTCTGACTTTGTACGTGTGCTGATTGAGGAGCAAGCTACTCGAGATCCGCTGACCGGTGCCCTGAATCGGCGTGCGTTTTTCAATGCAATCGAACTAGAATTCTCACGTAGCCAGCGCCATGGCCATTCATTCTGTATCGCAATGATCGACATTGATCACTTCAAGAGCATTAATGATCGCTTCGGGCATCTCGTGGGTGACCAAGTTCTCACCGCCATGTGTAAAAAGGTGGACGACTTAGTGCGTCCGCATGATGTGTTTGCACGCTATGGGGGTGAGGAATTTTTGATTTTAATGCCTGAAACTGGTTTGTCTAACGCGACGCAGGTTGCTCAACGGCTGCTAGGTGCACTTGCAATTTCTGAAGATGATGCCTTGCCTACGTTTACCGTCAGCATTGGCTTGGCGGAATGGTCAACGGGCGATGATTCGATTAAGTCCTTGATCGCACGTGCAGACGGTGCCCTGTACGAAGCCAAGAAAAACGGTCGCAATTGTATTGAGATTGCGCCTGCGCTCAGTATGGCATAACGAATGTGTGCGGTATGCGCAATGGGTATGAAAGCCACAATTGCTTGTCGCAGTTTGATAAGACTTTTACCGAGGTATCAAGCCAACATTGGTGTGTATACAGCCGACTTACACCTTCCGACATCTTGGGAACCACTGGACTGCTCCCTACCTGCCATAAAAATGGCCCAGTTTTTCAACGGGCCATCTAACTATTTGATTTCCTTGGCGTTCTATCGGTGCATCAAGAGCTTAGTAGGCTCTTGATGCACCTCCTTCGCGAATTCATTGAATGTCTGCTTCCGACCCAAAGCGGACATTGTTAATGTTAGATAATTTCCCAAATATGCAGGTAGTGGCAGCGCTTCATCATCTAAGACGTAGAGCATCTAACACTAGTGAAAAAGCTGGAGACGGTTGCTTTCGGCTAGGGTAGTAAAGGTAATACCCATCGAAGGGTGCGCACCAGTCATCTAACACACGTTGCAACTTTCCATCGTCGATATGCGGCGCGAACTCAGCATCGGGCAAAAAAGCGATACCCAATCCCGCCAATGCCGCTCGCACGATGTGCGGTGAACTGTTGCAGGTCACCTGACCGTCCACCCGTACGTTCAATTTCTGGCCATCCTTTTCAAATTCCCAAACGTACAATCCACCATGTGTCGGGAAGCGCATATTGATACAAACGTGGTTTGTTAGGTCGCGAGGATGTACAGGGGTGCCGTGTTTATTAATGTAATCAGGGGTAGCGACTGCAGCCATGCGCATTTGGCGGCCTATAGGAACGGCAATCATATCTTTGTCGATGGTGTCGCCTAACCGAACCCCAGCATCGAAGCGCTCTGCAACGATGTCGCAAAATCCATAATTCACATTGAATTCGACATTGATATCGGGGTAGGCAAGTAGCAACGGTGTCAGTCTTGGTAACAACGTGGTTTCAATCACATTGTCGCCGCAAGTGATGCGCACTGTGCCGGCGGGCTTTCCTTGCATCTCAGTGAGTTCATTAAGCTGTGCCTCAATCTCATCGAAGTTGTGTCCGATTGATTTCAAGAGCTTGTCGCCCGCAGCAGTGGGGGAAACGCTACGCGTAGTTCGCGTTAAAAGGCGAATGTTCAATGATGCTTCCAGGCCACTGACCGATTGACTGAGAGCGGACTGCGATACACCCAATTGCGCAGCAGCGCGAGTGAAGCTGCCTTCACGTGCCACGGCGATAAATGCGATCAAATCGTTGAGGTTTCGCTTGGTCATATCCGCAGTGTAATCCGAGTCATTGATAAGTAGTTCTTATAACGGTAATTGCAATTCATTAGCTAGTCAATATTGTTAGAAGCGGGAACAATGGAGGCATGAAAACGCTTACCCGCTCTTTATCCAGATTGTTGGCGCTTAACTTAGCAATCTTAGGAGTCATTCTGTTCATGCCCGTGCAGTCGCCAGCGTATGCGGCGTCAGCACAACCAAACGTTGGGAGTCGAACGATGATGATACGTATCGAAATAAATGGAGAAGTAGCGACTGCTACTTTAGAGAATTCTGTAGCAGCCCGTGACTTCGCGTCCATGCTTCCAATGGAAATTACGCTCGAAAACTATGCCGACATCGAACGTATTTTCTATCTGCCACGCGAGCTGAATACGATAGACGCCCCCGCTGGCATGAAGCCGAAAAGGGGAGACATCAACTATTACGCCCCGTGGGGAAATTTAGCAATTTTTCTAGATGAGGCTGCTTATGCGCGCGGTCTTGTCAAGCTTGGAACAATTGAATCCGGGCTTTCTGCGCTAGAGAGAAAAGCTCCATACAAAGTGCGCATAGTTCGTATTGACCGCTGACTACTCATCAATAATGATTTCAGAGATTAAAGACGTAAATATGATGGATGAACTCATGGCAGCCCCGGCGCCGGCGCCAGCATACTGGGGCGGAGTGTTTGCAATGACCTTGTGTGTATTCGCGCTGATTGCCTCTGAATTCATGCCTGTGAGCTTGCTTACTCCTATGGCTGCCGACCTCCATGTTAGCGAAGGATTAGCTGGGCAAGGTATTGCCATCTCAGGTGCGTTCGCTGTTTTGACCAGCTTGTTCATATCAAGAATCGCAGGCAATCTCAATCGTAAAACACTGTTGCTGGCATTAACCGGATTGATGGCGCTCTCGGGATTGGTCATAGCACTGGCACCGAACTACACCATCTACATGGTGGGGCGCGCGTTGATTGGCGTCGTTGTGGGCGGATTCTGGTCGCTATCTGCGGCAACGGCTATGCGACTTGTGCCTGCGCTGGAAGTACCACGTGCGATGGCCATTTTCAATGGTGGTAATGCGCTTGCTACAGTGGTGGCAGCTCCCTTGGGTAGTTATCTCGGTGCGGTCATTGGCTGGCGCGGTGCTTTCTTTTGCTTGATACCGGTCGCCGTCGTCGCTTTTGTGTGGCAGTACATTGGCCTTCCATCAATGGAAGTTCAGAGACGACAGCATGATTCTGGCAGTGTTCTTTCCTTACTCAAAAACCGATTCGTGGCGACAGGTATGTTGGCAGTGGGCTTGTTTTTTATGGGGCAATTTGCCTTGTTCACCTACCTGCGACCATTTCTGGAAACAGTCACGAAGGTGGATGTCTCAAGTCTGTCACTGATTTTGCTTCTGATGGGATTGGGAGGCTTGGTCGGAACGATGATTATCGGTAGGTTCCTTAAAATGAGTTTCTATCGGACGCTCATTTTCATCCCCATCATGATGGCAGTCATAGCTGTGGCATTGATAATGGTCGGTGATATCGAGCCTGCTGCTGCAGCCTTGTTGGGATTTTGGGGATTGATTGCGACGGCAGCACCGGTAGGTTGGTGGAGCTGGGTGGCCAAGTCGATGCCAGAAAGTGCTGAAGCCGGTGGTGGGTTGATGGTGGCGGTCGTCCAACTGTCAATTGCCCTTGGTTCCACTATGGGTGGGGTGATGTTCGATTCAATTGGCTATCAAGCCACGATTATCTTCAGTGCGCTTGTGCTGATACTTGCTGCGTGGCTGACTTTGCAAACTAGTAGGCAAGCAGTCCATCTTCCTGCTCAGTAACCGTCACCATACATTTCAAAAGTAGACATTTTTCAAAAGTACCCACTCCACTTAATGTCCGCTTTGGGCCGATAGTAGACGTATGCTCACGACTCAAAGCGGACATTCAGGCGGTTAAACTAACCGGTTAGTTTTGAAGGAAGATAGTCCTGCCTTCCTTAATCGTCTCTAGCACTTTAATGTCGCGGATAGTTGCAGGATCAACTTTCAGTGGATCTTTATCCAAAATCACCAAGTCAGCCAACTTGCCGACACTGATCGTCCCTTTGTTCTTCTCTTCAAAGTACTGGCGAGACGCCCAATCAGTAATGCTTTTCAAGGCGATGTAAGGGCTGACCCGTTGATCCTCTCCAAGGACTGCGCCGCTGCGTGTGGTCCTATTCACAGTTGTGTGCAGAATCATAATGCTGCTTGGCAATGCCACGGGTGCGTCATGGTGCTCGGTGAACCACATGCCACGTTTAAGTGCGGATTGTGTCGGCGAAATACGAAATGCCCGATCCTTACCGAGTGTTTCATCTCTATGCCAGTCGCCCCAATAAAAGGTGTGCATAGAAAAGAACGAAGGAACAATGCCGAGTTGCTTCATGCGATCAAGCTGATCTTCCCGCACCGTCTGCGCATGAATCATGACAGTACGACGGTCTCCTTTTCCGTATCTCTTCTCGGCTTTGGCGACGGCGTTGATTAAGGCATCAGAAGCCGCATCACCGTTGGAGTGAGCCAGCACCTGCCAATTATTCTTGAAAGCTTGGTTTACCAATGACTGCAAATCATCATTTTTTGGAATAGCAGGATAACCTCGATAATCGGCTGGTTGACCTGCCGGAGCATGCACATAAGGTTTGCTGAGCCATGCGGTCTTACCTTGCGGCGAACCATCCAAGCTTAATTTAACACCAGCCACACGGAAGTGATTGCGATATGATTTTTGCACTCCCACTTCGCTCATAAAAGACCGCTCAGCCTGTAGATCTGGATAAGCAGCGACATCTATCTTCAGCTTTCCTTCATCGGCCAGCTTGCGCCAAGTTTGCGTAATCTGCTTACTTGCACGTCCCTCTTGGGCAGTAGTGAAACCAAACTGTGCGTAATAGTCCACACCGGCAAGGGCAATTTTTTCACTGACGTTTTGATCAAAAGAAGCTAGCACTTTAAACATCGGAGCAAAGAAAGCCATTTCCTCCAACACGCCATCCGGGGTGCGCCCGTCTGCCAAGCGTCGTATTACACCACCAGGTGGATTCGGGGAAGCCGGAGTAATGCCCGCCAACTCCAGTGCCTTGTGATTCATGGACGCTAAATGACTGGATTGATGAATGATGACGATAGGGATATCAGTCGATACCTGATCAAGATCGGTGGCCGTAGGGTGCCTTTTCTCTGCAAGTTGGGAGTCGTCGTAGCCGAACCCAATAATCCAGCCCACCTTGTCTATTGCAACGGGATTTTTACTTTGCCATTCCTTGAGTAAGGACAGCAAAGTCGGAATGTCGCTGCCTTGTCCGTCCGGTGGCGGAAGAAGGTTCGCAGATAATTTTTGAAAGCCCGTCATCCACGCATGTCCGTGGGCATCGATAAATCCTGGCAATAAGGTTTTACCAGCAAGATCGATCATGCGCGTGCGTTCATCACGCAACTGCAAAACAGTAGCCTTTGAGCCCACGTCTAGAATTTTTCCGTTTCGAATGGCGACTGCTTCAGCGTAGCTGGGCATATCGTCCGCCATAGTCAGAATGCTTCCTCCAAAGTAAATGGCTTCAGCGCGAGGTGCAGGAGCACTTTGGGCGAAAGCAAATGAAGTGAATACAGTCAATGCAGCGACAACGCTATTTTTTAAAACAAACTTACATTGTTTGATATCCCTCAGCATCCTTGACTCCTCTAATATTTAGATTCGACGGTTTAAATAGAAAGGTTCGTCCGCCAGCAACTTAGCCTCATCGAACACAGATCATTGCCGACTCGTTCATTCATGAATATCCCATGAATATGGGATCATTGAAGTTAAAAGTGAATTGTTCGCTTATGACAGATAGCCGACATGCGCGGGACTAGGTGTGTCAACCAAGCGTTGGTGTGTATACAGCTAAATTACGCCTGCAATCGCTGCAAATAGGGGGTAGTTAGATAGGTGCAACTCTGCGAGTAAATCAACAGCATCACTTATATTGTTGAACTCGCCGCATCAATCAGAATCCGGGCTTGCGCTGTCCCCGAATGAAATGCCTCTTGCCGACTAGCGAATGGTCGAAGAGGAGTGGGCACATGTTTGCCATCAATAGAAATGCCAGTGAACCATTGGCCTTCATTGATCTCGAAAATAGTCATGACGAGAACACTACCGTTATAGCTGCTAGTGTGTGTGCAAGAAAAATTCATTGCGAGCCCAATCGCTACAAGAAATTTTAGATTTCTGAGATACCAATAAAGCTACTGATTCAATTAAAGAATTTACTCTGCATCTGCAATGTATTGATCAATTAACTTTTTTACACTCTCCGTAGTCACTTCAATGCATTGGTCGACACTAGTACTAGGCTGTAGGAATGAAGTCGAAAAAGAATTTTCATATGCTGTTGATTTGCTCGCAGAGTTGACCCTCTCTAACTGATCCACCTTCCACTGTCTGGCGAAGGCTGCTACCCGGTCATACGCCCCTTCAAATCCCAATGCACACAAGTCGATGTGCATCTGTTTCAAAGTCCGACGTTGCTTGCGTGACTTCGTTGTCTCAGTCTTTAACCAAGCTGAAAGCTTGAACGCGTATTTGTCGAGAGAAGTCGGAGAACGTCGATCAGCGTAGGCTGGCTCGACAGTTTCAGCGCGCAGATAACGCCTGACGGTATTTCGAGAGATGCCCAATCGTTTGGATATCTCCCTTAATGAGACCTGGTCACGAAGGTGCCAGCGTCGAATAATTCCAAGTAATGCCACGTCGATCACTCCAATCTCCTACTCACTTTGGTAAGTAGGATTGTGTTCTAAACGTGGGTCAGTTTTGGATGCAAATTATGCGGCTAAGTGGGTCAGTTTTCGATGCAAATCAACATTAATGATGTTGAAAAAAAAGCCCGAATCAATTCGGGCTTTTTTTTAACATGTTGCTAATTTCCCCGCATCCGGAGTTTGTCGATAACTATACTCTTCAACGAAATCCGCATACAAAACCATATTAGCGACAGTAGCAATCGTTAATCTGACCAATGCCTTAAAAGTAAGGTTGAATTCGACAACCTTACCAAAAAGTGCATTCACCCCTACTGCAAGCCCTCGGCGAATTATTCTCCAAACTGCATGCATTGCTACAAATGGCAGCATCACCAATGCCAACACGAGTAGAGGCCCCGAACTCAAGATCATATAACTCATCATTGTTTGAACTGCGGATCTACGAAACGCCAATATAAAAGCCGCCTCTGCTGGATCTTTGACGTTAAATTTTCTATCTAACTTACCCTTTAACTCTGTCTGCAATTCCTTGCTTTGCTTAACACTATTCTCAAGAAACACAAATTGAGTAAAGGAATAATTTTCAGTAAAACGCAAATATCCGTTAACAAGATCTCTTAAATTTTTATAAGTTGGAGAAGACAACTCCCAGCCATTTTTTTGAAAATCGACTCGCAATTGATCGCGCATATCGAAAAGTTTATCTCTGTAATGATCCAGTATGGTTTTACGAACCATCAATTTCCAGATCAGCATAAGCAGCAAAACATTCACGCCGATTAAAAACAGTTCCATTTCAGCTCCTGTCTTGTTAACTAGGTGTATCACCGGTATCAGTCAAACCACTAGACCCTCTATACGGATCGCCGGATTCTTTCTGCTTCCGTTTTTGGCCAGCCTCTTGAATCAACCGCTTTTTACCTTTGCGCTCGACGTACCAAGCGCCTGTTGCTATAGCGCCGACAGCATATCCAAGAATTTGACTGATCTGAAGTTTCTCAGCCAATAATGCCAGCGCACTCACTGATGCGGGCGCTGCAGCCGAAATATCTGTAAGCCCCCTAAATATTAGCCAAACACAAATGCAACCTGTTGCCATCGAAAAAAAATGCTTCACAAGCTGCATCGCATGACGAACATTCACCGACCGAATCTGAAGTTTCTGAAGCTCGAATTCATACTTGTTCATTCTGACCTACGCTCCCCATGCTTTGTTCATTATTCTTATATGGGCGCTGATCTTAGCATAAGCTAATTGTGCAAAGGCAACTCTGTAGAACTTAATCAAGCATAAGAGTCACGCAAAAGTCACGCAAATGCAAGAGGCAAAGAAAAACGGGCTAGCGTCGTTAAACGCTAACCCGTTGATTTTACTACTGTAATACTGGTGCGGCTGGCAGGAATCGAACCCACGACCCCTTGGTTCGTAGCCAAGTACTCTATCCAGCTGAGCTACAGCCGCGAAAGAAAAGATTATAGCCGAGTAAATTGCATTTTGGAAGCCCAGTCTGCAGATTTTTATTAATTTTATTCAACAAATACATACTCTCTTTATATACACCCCACTCACAAAGGCATACAGCAACATTCTTCCAGAGGATCTATATATATAAGGCATCAATAAATTACATGCGTCTACGCTTATAGCTGACCCACCACACATCTGCCCTGCTGCATTCCGCATCTTACTGCCATCCCCTTACTTGCGGGTATAACGACAAAAAAACTTATGCTACAGTCGTCGCAGTTATTTTTATCGGTCCAAACACTGAGCTGTCCACACCTATATAACAAGCAGCTTGCAGGAGACGAGATGGTCAATCCGCGCGCCACAAGCAAAAAACATATCGAACAAAAGGGAAACATCATTAATACGATGCAAGCTGAATGGCTGCCAACGATACTGCAAGGATCGTTCAGCGAAATCTACGTTTTAAACTGCAACACCCTGCACTTCGAATACGTTAATCCGACTGCCTGCAAGAATCTGCAATACGATCAGGACGAGTTGACGAAAATGTCGCCGACCTGCATCGCAAAGAATGTAACGCCTGAAGCCTATGCACAGTTCATACAGGGCTTGCAGGATGGCAGCAGCACTTCCATCGCAATCAATACACATCACACACGCAAGGACGGCACTAGCTATCCGATTGAATTCCAGTTGTTTTATCTGGCGTCCGATACTGCGCCGTCGATTATCGCGATAGGCAATGACGTCAGCTCACGCGATAAATCAGATAAAGCCTTGCGCGCCAGCGAATCGCGCCTGAGCGCGATGGTGTCGAATACACCTGGTCTGGTTTACCAGTTCAGGCTAGGCAAGGATGGCAAATTCTCCTTTCCTTATGTCAGCGACGGTTGCGAAGCATTGTTGGGCATCAGCTCAGAAAAGCTCAGCGATAACCCTGCCCTGTTTACTGGTTTGATTTTGCATCAGGACATGGCCTCTTATCGCGACACTATGCGCGTCTCCATTGAGCAGATGAGTAACTGGAACTGGGAAGGCCGTATCTGGGTTGAGGAATGGAAGGACATCAAGTGGATCAATCTGCGCGCCACGCCGCGCGCGCTGGATGACGACAGCGTGCAGTGGGAAGGCATCATGACCAACATCACTGCCAGCAAACTAGAACAGGAAGAGATCATCCGTTCGCGCGCGCAACTTGCCGAGTTGTCGGAACACGTCAACACAGTCAAAGAAAAGGAGCGGACCCGCATCGCACGCGAGATCCATGATGATCTCGGCGGCAATCTGACTGCGATCAAGATGGCATTGGCATTACTAACGCGACGTCTGCCCAACAAATCACCAGAAGTGCAGGAAAAAGCTGACTACGTCGAGTCGCTGGTGGATCGCACTATTGAAACAGTCCACCGCATCGCTGGCGATTTGCGCCCAGGCATACTCGATTTCGGTCTGGTGGCAGCGATCGACTGGCAGAGCAAGGAATTTGAAAAGCAATTGGGCATCCCCTGCGAATTTGTCTCGAACAAAGCAGACATCGATCTCGACCTGGATCAGGCCACCGCCTTGTTCCGCATCTTCCAGGAAGCGCTGACCAATATTGCCAAACATGCGCAAGCCAGCCTGGTGAATGTGCATTTAGTACACACGCCGCAATATGTGCGTCTGGAAATCATAGATAACGGGCGCGGCATCGAACTGGCTGATCGCGACAAACCCAAATCATTCGGCATCCGCGGCATGGTGGAACGCTCAGTCGCCATGGGCGGCAGCTTGTCGGTCAGTACTGCGCCCAAAGGTGGCACAGTCGTTGCTATCAATGTACCCTTGCCCACTACGCCACTGCCTGGCAACTTCCAGACACATAATATTGGGCAATAAGCGACAGAATTTGGCTGTCAGGAACCTTGATGCGCCAAAATTTGTCACATGTAAACATATAGCCAACAAAAATCTGGCGCTGTTATGCAGACGCTACCAAGCAAAACAATGACCACAAAGAACCTAATTAAAGTCTTGATTGCTGACGATCATGCGATCGTACGTGAGGGTTTAAAGCAAATTCTTGCGGATACGAAAGATATCGTAGTGGCGGGCCACGCTGAAAACGGCATAGAAGCCATCAAACTCTCGCGTGAAGGTGCATGTCAGGTTTTGTTGCTGGATATCTCGATGCCTGATCGCAGCGGCATTGAAGTACTGAAACAGGTTAAAAAAGAATCCCCAAAGATCGCAGTCCTCATGCTGTCCATGCATAGAGAAGACCAATATGCGATCCGCTCACTGAAAGCCGGCGCTTCCGGCTATCTGAACAAGCAAAGTGCACCGGCCGAACTGGTCAATGCGATTCGCCAGGTAGCTGCCGGCCGCAAATACATTAGCGCGGCACTGGCGCAAGAACTGGCCAATCAGATCAGCGACGATCACGAAACACCATTGCATGAAACCTTGTCCGATCGTGAATACCAGACGCTCACCATGATCGCGTCCGGCAAAACCGTCAGCGACATTGCCAACGAATTAGTGCTGTCGGTCAAAACGATTAGTATGTACCGTTCACGCCTGTTACAAAAAATGAAGCTCCGTCACAACGCGGAATTGACTCACTACGCGATCAAAAATCATCTGGTTGATTAAGCTTTCAGCGAAGTGTGCCTTACAGCTGGGTCGTTTCAGTATCATCTGCAAACATCATCTTTAAACGCCAGCTATTTAGCATTCCGCTTTTAAGTATCCCGTACCGAATTCAAGCCCATCACGGGCTTCGTGTCACCGCTTTAGAATTGCCTTAGAAACAATGTAGCCAACGCCCTTTTTCCATTTTCCGTTGCGTTTTGGATAAAGCTGCAAAGTGGTCAGCATTTGTCCGCTTAATCCCCTCATCAAACCTATCTACATAGTTATATGATTGCGAGATAGGCCGATATTCAGCCATCTAACGATAAAGAAACCCGCGTGCATTCATGCAAGACAAGCGAGACACCCCGCCACAAAATCCTGCAGAAATCGCACGAGAAGCGTTCCGCCAGCTAGCTGTTCGCAGGATAGCCCCTACCCCTGATGCCTATCGTGCCATTTATGACGAGATAGCGGGCTATGCCGCAGAACCGACGCCGGAAGAGATTCTGTCTGAATTTGCAGTGTCCTTATCCAACGCACCGGATGGCGTCGCCATTATCGGCAAGACCCTGCAGGATGCCGCCAACACCTCTTATTGGCCAGACTTCAGCAAGGGGCTGACCCAGCTAGTCAAACACTATCAGGCGCAATTGGCAGCGCAGACCAGCAGCAATGTCGCCAGCGCACCCGTCACTCAGAACAGCTCAACACTATCGCTGGTCGATGACCCGCAACCGGCGCTCTTGCGCGAGCTGCTCACCCGCACCCTGACGTTGGCCGTCGCGTCCTTATTACAAGGCGCACCTGAACTGGCAACTGAAGCGGAAGCGCTGGGGCGCTCGATCAAGGATGCGCAAAGCGAAGCCAGCCTGAACGAAATCTCTGTCAAGCTCAAACAGCTCTGTTTCAAGATCGAGCTCAAAAGCGGTGATATGGCGCAGCAGCACGAAATGCTATTGCGCCTGTTCCGGCTGCTGCTGGAAAACATGGGCGGCCTGCTGGAACAAGACTCATGGATGCACGGCCAGATTGAAGCGGTACGCGATCTGATCTCGGCACCTATCAACGATGTTGCGCTCAATGAAGTCATGCGCAGCCTGAAAGAAGTCATCTATAAACAAGGCACGTTGAAAAACAGCATCAACGATGCCAAAGTTTCGGTTAAAAACATGGTCAATACATTCATCGATCGCCTCTCCGACATTGCCACTACCACTGGCAATTACCACCAGCAAATTGACAGATATTCGAAAGAAATCACGCAAACTGCGGATATCAACAAACTCAGCAAGATCCTCGACGAAGTCAAACGCGAGACCCGCATTGCGCAAACCGAAGCGCTGCGCTCGCGTGACATCGTGCTGGCCGCGCGCAAGGATGTGGAAGATGCCGAAGCACGTATCCACAACCTCGAACTGCAACTCGAGCAAATGAGCGAGCTGGTACGCGAAGATCAATTGACCGGCAGTCTGAACCGCCGTGGCTTGGATGATGTCCTGGAGCGCGAAATGGCCCGTTCGGACCGGCGCGCCTCACCCTTATGCATTGCCCTGCTGGATCTGGATGATTTCAAAAAAATCAACGACAAGTATGGCCATATAGCCGGCGATGAAGCCTTGATCCATCTGGTACGCGTAATCAAAGAGACTTTGCGCTCTATGGATGTGGTGGCCCGTTTCGGTGGCGAAGAGTTCCTGATCGTGTTACCAGACACGCAGCTGGACGAAGCGGTACAAACCGTCACCCGCCTGCAGCGCGAGCTCACCAAGCAAATCTTTATGCACAACCACACGCGTCTGCTAATGACATTCAGCGCCGGGGTCGCCTTGCGCAATGAACGGGAAGACCAGGCCTCGATCGTCAAACGCGCCGACATTGCGCTCTACGACGCGAAAAAAGCCGGCAAGAATCGGGTGATTGCAGCCAAATAAGCAGCCTGGCAGGTGAATAATTTCGCCTGCCAGCCGCTTTTTTCAGTTCTTCCGCAGCATTTTTCCCTTATTTCTGCCTAATTTCATTAGGTATTCCACAACGAATGCGCGGCGACCTGCAGCGTATTTACGACACTCCTGCCGCACTGCCGCAAAAACTTCGATTATTTTTTTATTGGATTTAGCTCTGAGCAAGCGCAAATAATGACCTATTTAATAACTTTCCACTCGACAGGAAATTGGAAAAGTTAAGGGTAAATTCGCTTTTTATTTGTTTTAAATCTCATCTTTTTTCCTTAAAGATTTTCCTGACAGCAACCGTCAAAGGACATATCTGGCTGCAGTTCGGGCGAGACCGGGAAAAATTTAGTTTCACTAGATCACTAAACTTTTCCCGGAACCGTCCGATAAAACTAACAACGACGCTGCATATGCAATCAATCGCACAGCAGGCGTTGAAGTACTTCAGTCGGACTTCTATCGGACTACAACAGGAGAATTAACATGGCCGCAGTCATTAATACAAACACCTCGTCACTGAATGCTCAACGCAATCTGACAGCATCGCAATCGTCACTCGCAACTTCCCTGCAACGTTTGTCATCCGGTCTGCGCATCAACAGCGCAAAAGATGACGCTGCAGGCTTGGCAATTTCTGATCGTATGACCAGCCAGATCAACGGTCTGACTCGTGCAGCACAAAATGCAAACGACGGTATCTCGATGGCACAAACCGCTGAAGGCGGCTTGGGCACAGCTACTGATCTGTTGCAACGTATGCGTACCCTCGCAGTTCAATCTGCCAACGGCACCAACTCCGCATCTGACCGCGCTTCGCTGCAACAAGAAGTTAGCCAACTGCAACAAGAGTTGAACCGTGTAGCGAACACCACCCAGTTCAACGGTCAAAACGTTCTGGACGGTTCGCTGAGCAACGCGCAATTCCAAGTTGGCGCAAACGCAAACCAAACCATCAACTTCTCGATCTCCAGCGCACAAGCGTCGGCTATCGGTAACAACACACTGACTAAAGCAAGTGCCGGTACCATGGCTGATGCTGCACTGGGTGCCGCAACGACCGTTATTCCTGCTTCCAGCGGCGCAGGTGTTGGTACTTTGACAGTTCAAGGTAACGGTGCAAGCACACCTGCAATCGCCACTACCGGTTTGTCGGCAAAAGCGATCGTTGACAAAGTCAACGCTGCTGCAGGCGCAACCAACGTTACTGCTTCGGCTCTGACATCGGCTACTCTGGATGTGTCCGCTTTGGGTGCTTACGGTACCGTTTCACTCACATTGCAAGGTGCACCTACAGCTGCAGGCGCTGCAAACCCAATCAACATCAGCGCAACAGTAACCAGCGCTTCGGATCTGGGTGCTTTGACTAAAGCGATCAACGATCAAGCAGGCTCGACCGGCATTACCGCAATTGCAGATGCAACCACCGGCAAAATCTCGCTGACCCAAGCTCAAGGCTACGACATCGGCGTTGTCAACAAAGGTACAACGACTGGCATCAAACTGTCGGGCGCGTCTACAGCTGATGGCGGCACAGGTGCAGCAGTGACTCTGACTGCAGCAGCAACGGCAACCGATGCAGCAGTTGTTGGTGGCAAAATCACCTTCAACTCGCCAACATCGTTCACAGCTACAGCAGCTGGTGCCAATGCAGCGGTTATCCAAAAAGCCGGCACCACAGCTAGCACACTGAGCTCGGTTGCTTCGATCGACATCACTTCGATCACCAACGGCATTCCTAGCGGCGCTAACGATGCATTGCAAATCATTGACTCCGCTCTGGCTAACCTGAGCTCGTCACGTGCATCCCTGGGTGCGTTGCAAAACCGCTTCACATCAGTTGTTGCTAACCTCAGCACAACCAGCGAAAACTTGAGCGCAGCTCGCAGCCGTATCTTGGATGCTGACTTCGCTTCGGAAACAGCTAACCTGACCCGCGGTCAAATCTTGCAACAAGCTGGTACTGCAATGTTGGCACAAGCGAACTCGCTGCCTAACGGCGTACTCGCCCTGCTCCGTGGCTAATCCTAGCCCGTCAGCAGCGTAGTAAGAAATGAATCCCCGGCTGCATTTTCGTAGCCGGGGATTCGTTACAACAGGAGTTAATCATGGATATCGGACAAATCGGTAGCATTGCTAAAGCAAGTACACGAATCGATAGTCACGTAGCGCCGATCGCCGGCTCGGTGGCCGCCCAGGTCAAAGCTGCACCCTCACCAGTACTCACATCCAGCGCTGTGCAACAGCCGGATGCCGCTCAGGCACAAAGTCAGCTCGGAGCAGCACTGCAAAGCATCAACAAAGCACTGCAAGCCTTATCCTCCAATCTGGAATTTACCGTAGACTCCGACAGTAATCGCACCGTCGTCAAAGTCGTCGATCAACAGACGAAGGAAGTCATACGTCAGATGCCATCGCTAGAGGCACTGGAGATTTCCAAGGCATTAGACAAACTGCAAGGTTTGTTGGTGAAGCAAAAAGCATAAATTGCATCAAACAGACGGGTAAATTGCCCTCTAACCTCGGCCTTACCCCCGTCTGCCTTCCTTTATATTATGGTTTTTCTCTAGTAGGAGAAGCAAATGGCCGTTTCTACAATCGGCGCTGGCTCCGGTTTACCCCTCGACGAATTATTGACCAAGCTCATGACGGCTGAAAGTCAGCCTCTGACCTTGATGGCGAAGAAGGAAGCCAGTTATCAAGCCAAATTGACTGCTTTCGGTACCCTCAATGGCGCGCTCTCCGCGTTTCAGACTGCTATGGCCAATCTGGGGAAAAGCTCGACTTTTGATAACCTGCAAGCCACCGTTGCAGACAAAACCATACTGACCGCTACCGCCACTACCAAGGCGGCGACTGGCAATTCTCAAATCAATGTGACCCAACTGGCGCAGGCACATAGCCTGACCACAGCAGGACAAACCAGCAAAACTGCGCTGATCGGCAGCGGTGCGACCACCACCCTGACCTTCCAGTTTGGCACCATCACTGGCGGCACCCTGGCCAATGGTACTTATACCGGCGCCAGCTTCGCGCAAGATGCCAAACAGGCGACTGGTACGGTCACCATCAAGAATGGCGACAATTCACTGCAAGGCATACGCGATGCAGTGAATGCTGCCAATATCGGCGTCACGGCGACCCTGGTGTCCAACGGTAGCGATGCACCTGATCACCTGGTCTTCACATCGAATAAAACCGGTGCTGCGTCGAGCATGAAAATCGACGTGGCTGGTGACCCTGCCTTGCAAAGCTTGCTCGGCTATGACCCGACCGGCACGCAATCGTTGAAACAAAACAGTGCCGGGCAAAATACACAATTGACGGTGAATGGTTTCTTCGTCGATAGCCCGACTAATGAAGTGAAGGAAGCGATTCAAGGCGTGACCCTGAACGTCCTGAAACTCGGCACCACCACGATGACCCTCGCCAAAGATACGGCGGCGGTCGAAACGAGTGTCACCGCTTTCGTGAAAGCATATAACGATCTTAACTCGACGCTAAAGAAGCTGACGGGCTACGATCCGGTGAGCAATACCGGCGGCCTGCTGGTCGGTGATGCGACGGCTCGCACTATTCAGGATCAGCTGCGCAATATGTTGTCGGCCCCGCTCAAAGGCTTGAGCAACACCAATATGTCGCTGCCTCAAATCGGCGTTGGCTTTCAAAAAGACGGCACGCTCGCAGTTGACTCGGCAAAGCTGACCAAAGCGATGAGCACCAGCTATGGCGATATTGCCGGTTTGTTTGCGACTGTCGGCAAGGCAACGGACAGCCTGATCAATTTCAGTAGTTCCACCACGGCGACCAAAGCCGGTAGCTACCCGATCACCGTCAGCAAACTGGCCACCCGTGCCAATCTGACCGGCGATGTTAATTTGAACGCAGGCAGCACCGTCATTGCGCCCAACACAAAATTGAGTATCAAACTCGACGGTATCGATGCCAAGATCAATTTGACCGAAGGCACCTACACCGCGAAAGAACTCGCTGCGATGGTGCAATCGGCGATTAATGGCGCCTCTGAGATAACAGCAGCAGGTTCCAAGGTAACGGCAACCATAGACAGCAATGGCTTCCTCAATTTGCAGTCTGACCGCTACGGTTCAGCCTCCAAAATTACGATCAACTCGGATTCCGGCACTGCCGCTTCGGTCTTCCTCGGCACCGCATCCGTTGGTACGGTTGGTGAAGACGTAGAAGGCACTATCGGCGGGGTCGCTGCGACTGGCTCTGGTCAGATCCTGAGTGCTGCCACAGGAACCGATGCTTTTGGTCTCAAACTGGAAATCGTCGGCGGCGCTCTGGGCGATCGCGGCAAAATCGACTTCTCACAAGGCTATGCCGATCGCTTAAATAAGCTCACTGATAGTTTCATCGGCACCGGTGGTTTAATCTCGGGCAATACCACCAGTCTTAACAGCAGCATTAAGCGCATTACAGATGATGCAGACGCGTTCAAAATCCGTTTAACCGCGATTGAGGCGCGTTATCGCAAGCAGTTCTCTGCACTGGACGGACTTATCACCAGCATGCAGGCAACACAAAACTATTTGACGCAACAGCTCGCTGCGATTGCTGCCAACAGCAGCTCTAGCTAAGTAGAACTACGGGAGACATCAATGTTTGGATCACCGCAAAGCGGGGCAAATGCGTATGCCAAAGTTGGCATGGAGACTGGCGTCATCGCAGCCAATCCGCACAAGCTCATCATCATGCTGTTTGAAGGTACGCAAATCGCACTCAACAATGCCTTGCAGCATATGCAGGCAGGAAATATCCCGGAAAAAGGCAAAGCCATTTCCAAAGGCATCCTGATTATCGAAAATGGCCTGCGTGCCAGCCTCGATAAATCGGTGGGTGGTGACATCGCGATCAATCTCGATGCACTGTATGAATACATGATCGGACGCTTGTTGCAGGCGAATCTGAACAACGATCCGAGCATCATTCAAGAAGTACAAACCCTGCTCAACGATATTAAAAGTGCGTGGGAAGCCATCGCTCCGCCAACCGCTGCACCGGCCCCGGTCAACGGCTTGCCAGGACAAATACAAGCATCGTCCTACGATGCACTCGCACCTAATATGTCTCGCTTAATGAAAGCCTGATCGATGATGAACGAACAAGAAATCATTTGTCTGTACG
>RCUQ01000258.1_pt1 | contig 28871 bp, 31 predicted proteins | sample 2166351 | NCBI WGS metagenome assembly RCUQ01 (sample SAMN09932597, study PRJNA488358) | compost metagenome | feature: garden; material: soil; isolation source: compost soil in acetonitrile-enriched culture | place: Germany: Experimental Botanical Garden Goettingen | collected 2016-01-27
GGAAGAACCAACTGGGTGAAGACAGCTTGTTTGCTTCATCCGCCAGAGAGATCACCTATGAATAGCTTAATCAATTATCGCTGCGAAGGACCGCTGGCCTTGATCGGCCTTGCCAGTGCTCCCGTTAACGCTCTCGGCCAGGCCTTGCGCGAACAATTGCTGGAGGCCTGTGAACGCGCCGCCGCGGACGCCAGCGTGAAAGCGATTATTCTCCACGGCGAAGGTTCTGTGTTTAGCGCCGGCGCTGACATTTCCGAGTTTGGTAGCCCGGCGTCCTTCGCAAAGCCGGACCTGCCAAGTTTGCTGACCCGTCTGACCGAGTTAGACAAACCGTTAATCGCCGCCATCGGTGGGCTGGCATTGGGCGGGGGGCTTGAGCTCGCCATGGCCTGCGGCTACCGGGTGGCTGAAGCCGGCGCGCGTATGGGCCTGCCGGAAATCAAGCTTGGCTTGCTTCCCGGTGCTGGTGGTACGCAACGTTTGCCGCGTCTGATTGGCGCTGCGGCAGCGCTGAAATATATTTCGTCCGGCGAGCCGATCGGCACCCATCGAGCACAGGTGCTGGGGCTGCTGGATTGGGTGGCACCCACCGCGGATAGTTTGCTCGAAACGGCCAAGGCACTGGCCTTGGCACTGATTCACAGACAGGCGCCGGGCCGCCCGTGCCGCCCGTGCCGCCCGAACTGGCCGCACCCAACCCCGGGTACAGCCTTGCTGCCGGGTTATTTCGCCGACTATCGCGCGGCGAATCAGTCGCGCTGGAAAGGCCAGAGCGCGCCGCAACGGGTGGTGGCGGCGATTGAAGCAGCCTGCAATTTGCCGCTGGCCGAGGGCCTGGCCCGCGAGGGCGAGCTGTTCAAAGAGGCCGAGGCTTCCACCGAGTCCGAGGCCCTGCGCCATGTGTTCTTCGCCGAGCGTGAAGTCGGCAAATTGCCGGGGTTGGACACCGGCACGTCGATCCGTCCGGTCAACCGGGTCGCGGTCATTGGTGCTGGCACCATGGGCGGCGGGATTGCCATGAACTTCGCCAACGCGGGCATGGCGGTGACACTATTGGAACTCAGGGCCGATGCCCTGGAGCGCGGTCTGGCGCTGATCCGCAAGAACTACGAAACCAGTGTCGAGCGCGGCAAGCTCACCTCCGAGCAGATGGAGCAGCGACTGGCGCTGATCCACGGCACTCTGGATTATGCCAATATCGCCGACGCTGATCTGGTCATCGAGGCTGTGTTCGAGGAACTGGCAATCAAGCAGCAGGTGTTTCGTACCCTGGACGAGGAGTGTAAGGTCGGCGCGATTCTCGCCAGCAATACCTCGACCCTGGATGTCGACGCAATTGCCGCTGTTACGCGCCGTCCACAGGACGTCGTCGGTCTGCATTTCTTCAGTCCGGCCAATGTCATGCGCCTGCTTGAAGTAGTGCGCGGCGCAGCCACGGCCGCCGATGTCCTGGCCACGACGCTGAAAGTGGCCAAGCGCATTGGCAAGATCCCGGTGGTTTCCGGGGTGTGCTTCGGCTTCATCGGCAACCGCATGCTCGAACCTTACTCACGCGAGGCGCACCGTCTGCTTCTGGAGGGTGCCACGCCTGCGCAGGTTGACAATGTGCTCACCAGTCTTGGCATGGCGATGGGCGTCTTTGCCATGCACGATCTGGCGGGTATCGATGTCAGCTTCCTGGTGCGCGAGTCGCGCCGCGAGGTCTTAGCCCATGATCCCGGTTACTGCAAACTTGCCGATGCGCTCTACGCCCTCGGCCGTTTCGGTCAGAAAACCAATCGCGGCTATTACCTCTATGAAGGTCGCGAGCGCAAGGATGATCCAGAAGTGGTTGCACTCGCCGAGAAAATCGCTGGTGAGTTGGGCATTCAACGTCGAGTGATCAGTGATCAGGAAATTCATGACCGTTGTGTGTTGATGCTGGTTAACGAAGGTATCCAGCTTCTCGATGAAGGCATCTGCCAGCGCAGTAGTGACATAGATCTGGTCTGGATCAATGGCTACGGCTTCCCGGTCTGGCGCGGTGGGCCGATGCATTACGCCGAAGGGCTGGGGCTTGAACATTTGCTGGAGCGAATCGGTCATTACCGAGAGGTACTTGGTGGCTATGGCGCCATGTGGTTTCAGCCAGCCCATTTGTTGGAGCGCCTGGTTGCCTCTGGCAAGACAGGTGTCGAACGCCTCTGATTTTTGCGGCTATTGGCGGCCATCGCAAACTGGCCGCCCGTCCCTGATGATGTTCCGCGCGCGTACTGTTTAAGAAACTATGAAGTTTTCTCGCCCCTTTATGGAGCTGCAGAATCATCAATTTCTTCGTGGCGACTGCTGAAAAGAGCCCAATGGTTCTGGATTCGAACCACGTCATTCTCCGGTTTTGTTTTAAGGGCGATCAGCACGGCGACGCTCAGGCACTCGGGAGTCAGTGCTATGCGGGTTCTCGACTGCGATGGTGTTTTATCGTCGCACTGGGAAATTGCGAGTGATTCGCTCAGGGGGTCGACTTCATTGGGGGTCAACGGGATCAGCGCCGCTAGCGCATCGTTCTTTTTAGGTGCACCTCAGGTACTACACATAACAAGACAAAATGGGACGGACGAGTCTTGATTTCAGGGCTTAGGAAATGTGTTTTTCGTTGCACTTTGTCGGGATAACTCAAAGTGATACGTACCAATAAACTCGGGGCAGGTAGGGGGCGTCTGCTTAGAGGACATATCTCGAATAACTGCTCCTGGCCAATTTTCTGTCTTCCACGACCGGTTGAATCCACAACCCAATGCGGACATTCGCAACACACCGCCTACCTTCATGAGGCTGCGCCTGAGTTAGCGGCGGACCACGCGAAACAATGACTGTGAGATCAATACTGCTCTGTCAGCTTTGCGTCCATCCGTGGTGATCATTGAAGTGTGCTCGGTCGCTGCCCTCGAAGTGCGCGGCATCACACTACTCTTGGATTTAGGCCGGCGCTCCCTTCGATAACTACTGGGGTTGTTCCTGAGCACTAGAGCTGACCCCGGGCTGGATGGCGGCGAGGAGAATACTGGCCTTTTCACCCTTATTCCGTATCTGGAGGTTGGCGCTAGAACCTGGAGGTGACAGTAGCTTTTTCGGGTAGGGCCAGGGCCTGTTCCCCTTAAACCCCCTTCCCCTGACCCTTTCTTCCCCAAGCTTTTTTCCCCATAGCCGCATGGTCACGGCTTGGGTGGGAGGTTCGCCACGCCGCGATTGAGCAAGTCGAGCAGGACGATTTCGCGGGACTGTTGTGCTTGCGCTAGGCCAACCAGGGCGTTTGCCGCTTCGCGTGCAAGGCGACGTGCCAAGACACGCTGTTGGGTGGAGATGATGCGACCTTCAGGGCGCCCGTGAACGTAGGTGCATCGCATGTCGTAAAGGTCCAGATACTCCTTCGCTGCGCCGGGCTCGACTATGGCGGCACTCAGTCTTGCCGCAACCCTGCGTGTCGGCGATTCGTCGTGATTATCGCCTGTCAGTCGCAGCTTGCGCCTGTGGTCTGCCTCGGCGCCAAACGCGGCCTCAATCATGATGAGGTGCGCCATCACTTCGTCGATGCCATCGGAAAGGAACGCACGAACCAGGAAGTGCTCCACCGGAGTTGAGAAAAGTTCCGACGCCTGGGCACTCGCTGCCTGCAGCAGCGCCCACCTAGCTTCCAGTGCCTGCCGCACATCCTCGGCGGTTGCCCAGGTTCGCAACCACATCGGGCGTTCGGATTCCTCCCACTCGTCGTGATCCACTTGGTGGGAGTATGGCTCCCACGACAGCCGCTCAGGGGGTGGCGGCGGAGGCGGGAACGCGCACAGGTCATTGTCGAGGGTGTATACCCAAGGCAGCCGGAAACCCCGCCAGTCCACCTCGGTCATCTCGGCCCAGTCTTCCCATGGCGCCAGCAGCAGGAAGAACAGCGCGCGCTCTACCGCCGCGGGGAAGCGCCCACTATGGGGAACAATCTCGCCCAGATCCTTTCCGAAGGGGAAGTCCAGCCAGGAGAACTGGCGATTGCCCGATTCGCCTCGAACCGAGATGTCTTCCTCTACGACCATCCAATGGAACTGGGACAGGCGCTGAGTATCCAGCCGTATACCGGGATAACAGCGCTCTAAGCGGGGCGCATTGAACAAAACCTCAAGTTCGGCAGCAGCGAATCGACCCATCCGGGCATTGCCAAACTGGAAGGACGGGAGCTCATCGGCCATATCGAGCGGGCAGAGGTATCGCCGCCTAGTGGTGGTCCGTTGAAACTCGTGAGCCAACGCGGCGGCCACCGTGCCCATGTCCGGCCTGGGCTGGTTGAGCAGATGGGGGGTGCTGCATGGTAGACCCAGCGACTTAAGCGCATTGCCGATGGAGGCCTCCAGCCCGAAGGTGGATTTTCCGCTGCGGTCACGCTTGGTGAGCAATTCCTTCAGTGCGACGAACTCCCGGCTGCTCCAGAGATTCTGTGGGCCGGGTGGCGGGATGTCCCACAGCGCTTGAAGGGCAGCGACAAGAGATTTATCTGGGGACATGAGTGGCTCGGCCCTCCTTGGAATGTTTGTTCAAATGATCCCTGAAGGAGGTTACCTTAGCAATCAGCTGCCGCTTTTTGGGGTTACACGCGCGCTGCCAGCTTTGCTAAGTAGATGGCTCCAGGCATATGTATGAGAAAAAGAACCTTCAGGAAGAAGCGATGATTTGTATTGAATGCGTCACTCCGGAACCTCTCAAGAAGCTGTTCGATGCGCACGGGCAGGACGCTGACTGCAAGTATTGCCAGCGCCGTGGAAAGGCAATTGAGTCCCAGGTTCTATTTGAATACGTCTATGCCCGGGTTAGCGAGAATATTGCCCGTAAGGAGAATCTCTCGGATTACGAGCTCAGCATGTTGTATGGGGCCAGGGTTGAACTGTTCCCCATTGCAGAAATAGACATTGTTCTCTCGGAATGGCTTGATCTCGGAAATGAATCATATTTCGACGATTTGTGTAGCGGCGTTCCCGCCGAATTCAATCTAGATGATGTCGGCGACACTACACACTTTTATGGCGAAGATGACGCGATGGAGGTGAACTTCTACGAAGGTCTTTGGGACCAGTTCGTAGAGGGTGTGCAGTACACGCACCGTTTCTTCAACGCGAATGCCGGAGAATTTCTCGACTCGGTTTTCTCTTTGTTGGTCGCCGATGACGAAGGCCTTAAGCCTGAAGCCATCCGGACCTTGGTCAATGGCGACTTGATGTACCGTGCGCGTCTTGCTAAAGGCTTCAGCGAAGCCGAGAAGATAATTAATGATCCCGCTGGCCAATTCGGTCCAACTCCGAGGTTCCTGGCAAGCAGTCAAAGGATGACGCCGAACGGTATCTCGGCCCTGTACTGCGCGCTGGAGCGAGAGACCTGTCTGAGCGAAATCCGCTCCATCACCGGGGATCATGTGGTGAGCGCAGCGCTGACTCCAGTCGCCGAACTGAAGCTCCTCGACCTCACGGTCTTAGACCAGGTTGCCCCCCCGGATCTGTCGCTCCTAGACGTGGGGTTTCGTGAAGCACTACACCGCAAGGTATTCCTGGGCTCACTTGTCAAAAAGATGTCCAGGCCAAAGGCTCGTAATGATGAGCTGAGCTATCTGTCGACGCAGGTGGTGTTCGAGTACCTACGGCTGCGCTTTGGCAAGCAGGTCGACGGTCTGGTCTTCCCATCCGTGCAGACGGGCGAGGCGGGTACCAACGTAGTCTTGTTCCCCGAGGCCAGCCGCCTTGCCTATGTACCGCCGCCGGAGGCCGATGCTGAAAGACTTGGCGACGAAAAGCCCCCCGTTGTGGTCGAGGTCGAATTGGACAATCCGTTTAAGCCGCCTACCAAGGTAATTGTTGTGCACGACTCAATTCGGTATCACAAGGTAACGGCGATTGAGACCCAGGCCCGCGAGTTTCGCGATATCTACGATATCTTCATGAGCGACGAGACACGCAAGCGGCTGAACTTGGACTAGGAAGCAGGGCTTCTCTGCAGAGGCACGAGGCGCGTGGCGCGAAGCCAGACAGCATCGAATACGAGGTGCGTTCCCTTCTGGCGCGCATGTCAGCAGAAAAGCGTGATGAGGCCATACGCGAGTTGCACCGGATCGACCCGGTGCAGTATCGCTGGCTACGAAAAGGACAACCCAGGGCCTGAATGGATCGAATCGAGCGAGCCAGGCGTTGAAGGGGCGATCTCTGCCTGTCGCGTCTCTGCTGCGCACTGGTCAAGTCGGATGCAAGCGGTGGACCAGCGCTAGGCTACAGCCAACCTGCCGGCGTTTATTGATCATCGCCGATGATCCTCAACCCGTTTCCATAGGGATTGTTCGGGCTGTCCGCACGGTACGGGCTGCCGGCACCATAGGGGTTATTGATGCTATCGGGTGAGTACTTGCTGCCATAGCGCCCGTAGGGATTGGACACTGAATCGGGGGCGTAGCGATTGCCGCTCAGCTTGCCGCGGTAGTTGCCTTGGCTGTCGTAGAGCTTGGGCGAGCTGGTCGTGTAGGGGGTAGCGGCGCTGGTGCTGGAGTACGGACTGCCATACTGGCCGGCCGGGTTGGTGATGCTGTTCGGCGCGTAGCGGCTGCCGGCTCCGTAGGGGTTGGCGGTTGAGTTCGGCGCATAGGGATTGGCACTGAGGTTGCCAAGGTACTCATCTGCCGCGGCGGTGCTGCAAGCCATGGCCAGTGCAAGCGCCGTGATGGGTCGAAGGTTCATAGTGGGTGTTCCCTTCGGTCGATGTTTGTCTCGGTTGATGGTAGCAACAGGCCCCGGACTTGCCTGGGAAGAGCTGCCCCATGTTCGGCGACGTGCTTGCCGAAGTCACCGGCGTCCCGGAGCCACCGCCCGCCGCGAAGGCTGAGTCCGCCCTGCGCGCTGCGGGGGACGCCCTGGGCGGCGTGGCGAATCACGCCGGCAAGGCCTTGGACGATGCGATCAACGGTCTCTGCGCCCTGCTCGGCGGCGGAAGCTGGCTGAATTCAGGGCTAACCTTCGATGAGGAAACCAACGCCAAGGCCAAGCCGCTGTTCATCTCAACCGCGGCGAACTTGAAGGCCGTCAGCCAAGACCTGCGCGAAGCGATGCGCATTGTGGTCCGCATGGTCGTCGAACGGTTCGGCGCCGAGGTGGCGCAGAACATGCAGCCCTACGTGGTGCGCGTCATCGCGGACGTGCGCGACGGCAAGGCCAGCCTGGAGAATGAGAATGAGCGCGGGACGGTACGCGGCGATGGCCCGCAAGCACTGGACGAAGTGGTTGCCGGAGAAGGTGGCGGAACTGAAAGCGGCCGGGGACTGGGAGTCGACCCTGCAAACGCGAGGCAAGTGGGCCGCGGAACGGGTGTTGGAACTGATGCAGCAGGGCTTCCCGCAGTTCGCGGCGGAAGAGGTGGCGCTGAGCGAGCTGATCCTGCTGAAACCGGAGCCCGCGGCGGAACTGGAGCCGTGGGAGCGCGCGGAGCTAGGAAAGCTGGAGGCCGAGTACCAAAAAATGATGAAGCGGGAGCGCGAGATCGACGAGACGGATGAGACGGACGAGTAACCGTCGACGGGGCGCCGGTCGGCAGCCCCAACGTCCCGGCGCGTAACTTCCAGATCACGACACCACCCGCCTGGGCCAGGGCGGGGAGGTGGAGAAGTTCAACGACAACCTCGCGGCCATTCGCACCCTCAATCAGATCGAAGCCGAGCAGCGCCGCGCCACCCCGGACCAGCAGGCGCTGCTGGCGCGCTACGTCGGCTGGGGCGGACTGGCCAGCCGTTGTGCCGCATGCAAGATCCCGCCCAGGGGGACACAAGCCCTACATGACGCGGCCTTGGCTCGCCTCTGCCTGGGCACGCCTGCTGGCTGGAAAGCCGCGTAGTTACTGGTTCTTGGTGATTCTGCATCTGGGTCATGCCCCCAAATATGCCCCCAAAACGAAAAGTCCCTTTTAGAGGCTAAACTCTTGCTCATTCTTGCCAAGCAATCGCAGCGCTTGCCGGTCTGAATAGCTCGCAGAGGTCAGTGATAACCGTAGACGTGGGAGGTGCAACATGAGCACACCGAAGAAGCACGTCAAGACTGTCTTGCTCTCTACCCGAGTGTCTGAGTCGGAGGTGGAGCCGTTGGACTAGCTGTGCCAAGCCACCGGCCGGGGGCGGACTGAGTATGCCCAAATCGCGGTGGAACTCTATCTGCGCGACAACGCATGGCGACTGAAAAAAACCGGGGAGAGCAGTGAGCGAAATGACAATTTCTGAGTTCTTCAACGACCTCGGCGCAAAGCTCAATAATGACAGGTGGTCTTGGGGTGCTGTGCGTGAGGCGGACGGAGCCGTTTTTCTGCGCGTTTGGCGCGACGAGAGAGAAAAATTCCAAGGCGACTACCTGCGGGACAACGCCCCTAAGCTGCACGTCCACATTTTCGACTTGGCAGGCCCGCGCCACAAGGAAAGCAAGCTCGGACACAACGAGCGCAAGGTACACCTTGATCTGATCAACAGGCGGGTGAAGGTCTATCTGGTCATGTGTGACGGCATAATTCTGCCGAACGGGAAGCGCCAGATTACCGGGTACGATTCAGAGACGTTGTACATCGGCGGTCGCACCACGCGGCGCGTTGACGGATGGTGGATTGAGCTGGGGGATGAAGTGCCGGTGCGCGACGTGCGAATTTAGCCTGCTGTTTCACCACCGTTAGCTAGCCGGCGCATCCAACTTGGCCGCCCTTCATGAAGTCTGAATCAGTCAGCGCCATACCTAGGCTCAGTACGAAGACAGGACAGGACAGGTAGAATCGCCGCTGCAGGCCTGCATGGCAAAGCGCTTGACGATTTCGAGGGGAATAAAGGGACAAGTCAACGCCTGTTTCTGCGCCCGAAAACGAGGGGGCCGTTCGCCCTCGAGAAGGGCGGCGAGATATTCCTCTGCAGAGAGTTCGTTCCGCTCCCAGGCGCAGAGGTGGTGAACGAAGGCTGGAGTGTCTACCCTTCAAGGGAAGACGAGGCGGAGGGCCAACTCAATGAGCGAAAAACAAGGCGCTTACCGGATGGGGAATGTGCTGTTCATCAGCAAGGTGCCCTATTTCTCGACATACACACCAGCGCCGCCGTATCACCCTGGCAGCGACAGTAAGCGCTGCACGAAACGGTATCTCCCCGCTTTGAGTACTCCCCAGAAGTAGAGGTTAGGCCACGACAGCCTTCCTCTTGCTTCGTATTGACACCGCCCGCCCGCAGCACGGTGGGCGACACAATGCCGAGGAAGATGGCGATGACGACAAGCCCTACGAAAGACCAGCAAACAACGTCAGCATCCGGCGATCAGGGCAATCAATATCGTGATTATTTAGACATCCCGATGATCAATTGGGGGCCCGCAACGCCACCAAGAGCCACCCCGCTATCTCGACTTTCCGCTTGGTTACGCAGGCTTAGCAAAGGGTGGTGGTGATCGGCTGTCATGGCACCGTTGAACGGGACAGGTGCCGGCCACCAGGGCGAACCCCTGCAGCCGGCAGCGGGTCAGACGATGCGCAGCTCGGGCGGCAGCCTTGGTCCGAACGGTGCGCCAGGTGCGAACGGATCGGGTAGCAGCTCGGGCGGGCATTCGAGGATGAAATCCATTCGCGCCAGTTGGCACGCCTGATAGAGTGGGCTTCTGTCGCCCCAGCGGTCGCCCCGGCGCTCGGCGCTGTTCTCCAGGTCGTGAATGGCCACCAGCTCGGACAGGGTGCGCCATCCCTCCCGGCGTGCCCGCTCCCGGTCTATGCGGTTGATGTTCAGCAGGTCAGCCAGTTGATCGAAGCCCAGCGCTTCGGCTATGCCGTCACGGTCGCGGATGATTGTCTGCCCATAGGCCACCAGTACACGGCGCAGGGCGGCTAACTCTTCGGCGCGGTGGTCGCGGGCTTGCTGTTCCACGTCGGCAACGGCCATTGCGGTGAACGGCAGGAATTGGCGCAGCTTGCCGGCCTGTCGGCGCAAGGCGCGGCTCTCGGCGTGAATGGCGTTCTTGGCCTGGCAGATATTGCGTAGGACGCGGCAGGTGATGGTCAGGCAGTCGCGCTTGGTGGTGCCCGGCTTCGAGGCGATAGCGGCCAGGGTCTTTAGGCTTTGCGGCATGGGGTTGGCTCCAGTGGGGTGCGGTCATAGGTGGCACGCAGCTCTGCCCCGATTACACAGTAACGGCCTTTGGGGGCGTGGCAGAGGCGGCACGGCATTAGATGGTTGAGGTACTGGTCGCGGGCTGCAATCCATTCAGGCGAGGCCGTGGCTGCCGTATGGATGGGGTGCTGTGGCTCGCGGTTAACTTCCACAATTTGTGGAGGTTGCGCGGTGGTGACCAATTGGAGCGATTGCGCCATATGGTCGGGCTGTTGTGCTCGATTGATCCACGCCGGGTTGCGGCGAATCAGTGCCGCCACCTCGGCAGGATCGCAGCCCCCGTCGATGGCATCCTGGATGGTGATGGTCTTGCGCCATTGGCCAGCCGCCCATGTGTTCTCCCCGGATTTATCGAAATGGTTTGGCAATTTGACAGTGCCGATTGCGGCGCGAATGGCGGAAAGGACGGGTTTTGCCCTTGCGCACTACTGTTTTGCCCATCGCTTAGTGCAGCGTTAACAGCAGCAAGCATTGGTATATGTATAAAGGGCTTCACTATCTGAAGCAGGTGTACCCCCGGTATCGATTCAATAATTGAAGCAAGCCAACCTGGTTTCAGCGGCATTTCACACCGATTTATGGTCATTTTGAGCCTCCCCTGCTTCATTAATTGAATCGAACGGCTTCACAAGTTGAAGTGGGCGTTCTGTTCTTTTGATGGAAAAACTTCGTGGCGGGGCGCGGGTGGCGTTTACCTCCAGATCAGCTCTTGGGCATTCGTCGATGGCATGCCAAGTCAGAGCGTAAAGAGCGCAGCGCCCCCCAGGATTAAGAAAGCGCCCCTCGCGTGTCCGAACGATCAGGTTTTTGTTCTGCAGTTCATCAAGCACCTTTGTAAGTGTTGCGGTCGATGCTATGCCGCGCGATTTGAGCTGCGTGATCGTTGCTGACAGGTTGCCGTTGTTTCTGCCGTTGTATTGCCGCACAAGCCAGTGAAGAACCTTGAGCGCACTGCCGGACAAACTTAGAAAATCTGGGTGATCTTCGACAACGTGCAGAAACATAGAAAACCCACCAGCCTCCCTGCGTCCTTTGGACTTTCCGTATGACTTGGCCATCAGCCAATTACCACCTCAAGCGGGAAGCTCTCGCGCAATAGTGTTTTACGTTGTGCATAGGGTGTTCCTGAAAGGATCAGCGCCGCATTTCGGCAGCGAATTTTTTTCAGTTCGCGCAGTGCTGTGATGTTTAGCGCAGAGTCCGCTATTGGTGAAAAAGTGCCGGTCAGCAGCCAGTTGCAGAGCAAGCCTTCAGTGCGGTAGTGGTGTGACTCGGTAGACTTTCCAGCGGCGGCTCGTGCTTGCTGCAATGCATCGCACATCAGCCGGGAAGCAGCGCACTTGTCCTGATGCTCCAGTAGGCGCAGCGGATCTGCTTTTTGTTTGGCGAGCCGGAGAAGCGCTTGGTGTTGGTCTAGAAAGGCATCAACCAATTTGGCTTGCCCTTCCATGGATCGTTTCCCGCCAATAAATGGCATCAGCACCAATGCGTCGCGCTCGGAAAGGCGATAGCAAGGTTGAGTCTTGCCTCGTGAGTCAATGTAATCTCGCGGCTCAATAGTGAGCTGCGAAATGGCCCCGGTCTCGACAAGACTGGCCAGCGAGCGCAGCACATTCTTGTGTGGGCGGCCGAACAGTTGAGCGATAGTGGTGGTATCCACTGACAGCTGGTCACGGTTCGAAATTACAAGTGGACTAACGGCTGGATTGGACTTCTTCATGTCAGGCTACCGTTCTCGCGTCGAGCTTGGCGAGTAGCCATGCCTCAACTTCGGCACGCACAAAGTACACGCGGGCTTGCCTGCCAGTGCCGTCTTTCATCGGCTTTGGAAAAGTGGGGTCTTTGGCGCGCAGCTTATTCACGCCGGATCTGGTTCGGCGAAGAAAGGTTGCCAGGTCGACCATGGTTATGAGTTCGGGAAGGGTTGCGGCGTTATCTGCGTCTGAATGGGTACGTTTCAAGATGGGTGCTCCTGTATGGGACAGGCGCACTGTGCGGAATGGATTTTTGTATGTCAGGGACGTTTATTAAATCGGTGTGCTTTCTCGCCGCTCATGCGGTAACAGTAGTGGGTGTATATGGATTTGTCCCAATAGTTGGCTACCCTTCGCTTGAGAGTTTCCGGTGCTTCATCTGCGTCCCAAGAGTCCGGTACCAAGTCAGGCCGTTGTGTGATGGCCTTGTCGCAGGCCGCCAGTAGAGACAGCACCGTCGATTCGCGGTAGAACTTGCAGGCCAAAGCATACAATTCGAATTCATCAGGCCGATGCGCAGCTCTTTTCCCTCGCTTGCCTGGAGGTAAGTCGCCAGCTATGAAGTCCGCGAAGCGAGGCCGGTTGAAAACATCTGGTCTGATCTTTCGTGCGTCGTTTACGGTAAGCAAGCCAGCTCGGATGTCCCGGATGAAATTATCAGCATTCCGCTCATCTGCCCATTCGATGAAGGCGCACAGCAGCTTTGCCGTCCCATCGGTGTCCAAGTCGAAAATTTGTTGGCGCGTCACGCCAGTCTTTTCCCAGATCAGAAGAAACTCCTGAAAACCATTGGGACAGTAGCGAAAGCACTTCCCATAATCCGGTCGGCCTGGCTCTAGGCCAATGACCATGACAAAGCCGTTCGCGTTGACCTCAGCGGCGAGCACGTCAAAGGGACTGGAAAGGCGCTCCTCGTTGCCTTCGCTCACCGCTGAAGCCAGGGTTTTTGCTGCGTGGAATGTGGCCGTAACCCCATTTGGAAAGCGCAGAATCAAACTCATGTGTCCTCTCTCTCCGATACTCTTGCGATTTGCAGATCGCCCAGGCAGGCGGCTGATGAGTGCTTCCACCCTGCCGGGTTATGTCTGGAAAAGCTTCTCGGGGAAATTCTGTGACAGCGCGCTGGTACCGCTGACAATCACTGCGCGGTTAAAATTTTCAATCTGGTCTGGTGTTATCCCAGTTTCTAGTGCGCCCAGAAAGTCGGCGTACCACTGAAGCATAGTGCGGCGTAGCACAACATATTCAGCGTTGTTGTAGAGGCCGGCCATGCCTTGCTCTTTGTGCGCCAATTGTGCTTCCACAAGGTCTTTGTCCCAGCGATGTTCGCGCAATAGGGTGCTGGCCGTGTGGCGGCTGCCATGTCCTACCAGGCGGCCTTTGTACCCAACCTTGTTCAGCGTCAGGTTGATGGTGTTTTCGCTGATTACCGGTTGCTTTGCGCCGATACCGGGAAACAGGTAGCGACCGCGTCCGGTCATGCGGTGTAGTTCGCGCAAGGCATCCAGCGCCTGCCGAGATAGAGGGGTGACGTGGTCACGGCGAGTTTTCATCTTGGCTGCAGGAATGCACCACAGCGCATCCGCAAAATTGATTTCATTCCACTCAGCATGGCGCACCATGCCGGGCCGGCTGGCAGTCCATAGCACTAACCAGGTGGCGACGCGTGCTGGCGTGCGGCTGGTGCTGCGGCGTAGGGCTTGCAGGAATGATGGCAACTCAGGCTCCAGCAGGTGAGGGTACTGCTTGGCCTTGGGTGTCGGCTTGGCGATTGAGCCAAGCTCACTGGCGGGGTTGTATTCGCAAAGTCCACGCGCGATGGCCTGGCTGAATATTTGGCGCAGGGCTACGCGGATTTTGTCGCGGGTGTTCATTGCGCCCCTGGCTTCGATACGTTCTTGTAGGTCGGCACAGTCTCGGCGGGTGATTTCAGTCAGCAACTTGCTACCCAGCGCTGGCAGCACGTCATTATCCAGATAGCCGCGCATCAGGCGTAGAGTGCTAGCGGCGCGGCCGTCCTGAGCCTTGCGTTGATACCAATACTCGGCGGCAGCGGCAAAGGTATTAGCGCTGGCAATCTCTTTGGCTTCACGCTGCTCGATCTTGTGCTGTATGGGGTCGGTGCCATGTGCAATCAGCTGCTTAGCTTCGTTGGCCTTTTTGCGCGCCAGGGTGCCGGGCAGGTCGGGGTAGCCGCCCAAGCCATGCCAGCTCCATTTGCCGTTCGGTTTTTTGTAGCGAAGCTCCCATGACTTGGTGCCGTTCGGTTTGACTCGGAAGTACAGGCCTGGGCTATCTAGCTCCCGGTAGGTAGTAGCTTCGGGCTCCAGGCTCGCCAGCGTAGTGTCCGCCAGAGGTCGGCGTTTGATCTCGCTCCGCTTCATTTCTTGTATGCCTAACTTCTGATTTTCTGAAGCATACATGTGGGCATACACGCCGCCAAGGCATACATGGGAGCATGTAGGGATATGCAGGCATAAAAAAATCGGCTGAAGTGGCCGGTTTGTCTGGGCTTCAGCTGATCTCCGACACATCCGGGATCATGCTGAGATATAGAAGTGGAGCGGGTGAAGGGAATCGAACCCTCGTTATCAGCTTGGGAAGCTCCTAACGAGGTGTCCTGGTGAAAGGAGGGAGATACTGGAGGTGGGATGTTCGAGCGTCCGGTTGAGTATGCAGCCAATAGCACTCACTCCGGCGTCATCATCACCGCGAGTGTCATTTTGATGAATTCCTCGTTGCGGTCGATCACATCCAAGGCGCCGCGCACGTTTTCGGCGACATCTGCGGCTCCCCGCTGTTCGACCCAGTTCGTCAGCTCCATGATTGCAGCTTCCAAGGCGAGTTGATTTTCGTTGATCTTGAAAAGCAGGGAGGGGAGTAGGTCTGAATTGGGCATCGCGATTCCTCCGTGAAAAAGAAAGCGTAGCAGCTTGAGAACTTCATCGAGCTTAAGACTGATTGCGGCTTGTCGCAAAAGACTGCCATCGACCCATTGCTGTCGCTCACGATGCCAGTCAGGATCCAGCCCACACCCGTTACGAAATAGCTGAAAGCGTATGATGGCGAGCCTTCATTACCGATAAGGAAATCGCCATGCGTCCTGACAAGGCCTGCTCAGTAGTTCTTTGTTCCGCGCGGCTCCCCAGGATCCTTTTGTTCCGTCATCCTCAGGCTGGGGTGCAACTGGTGAAGGGAACCATTGAAAAGGGAGAAACACCGGGCCGAGCAGCCCTGCGTGAACTGGCGGAAGAGTCTGGTATAAGCGCCGCCGCAATCGAAGACGATCTAGGATGTTGGGAGTCCGGTCATCACGGCCAGATCTGGTCGTTTCAGCTGTGCCAGGCGGGTGGACCACTACCTGAACAATGGTCACATCAGACGCTCGATGACCATGGTCACCTCTTCGAATTTTTCTGGGCTTCGCTCGACCATCTCCCTTATGACGATTGCCACCCTGTTTTTCGTCGAGCGCTGGTCTTTTTGTGCGAAGTCTTAGGAGCCCGTGGGCACTTGGTGGACAAGCATCCTTGATTCAACTGACGAACGTCTGCTATTGGCCGATTCTGTTGAAAAAGTCGGATTTTCAGCTCGCCTAAACTCAGGCACGACCACTACCGGAGAACCTACTCACCACATTGAGTGGTTTCTCGGCCCTTCGTTGACCTTTGCTGCTCTGTTAGTGGGTTAGTTTGAGGTTTTTTGCTTCGTGCAGGCGCACCTATCCCGTAGAAGGTGGCCCTTGAGATGCAAGTTTGGCCAGACGTCGCAGGTTCTGTACCGCGGCCGCCAGCGTGAACTCATCGGACGCGCCACTCATGCCACGTAGTCGCAAGCGATCCAGTTTCAGGATGCGCTTGAGGTGGGCAAACAACATTTCGACCTTCTTACGTTCGTGGCGAGAGCGCACGTACTCCGGCGTCGCTGCGATGCGTCGAGCCACATCACGAGCGGCTTCATGGACGCTGCGAACGATCTTGCGAATCGGAGTGTTCGGGCAGCACTTGGCTTTCATCGGACATGTCGCGCAGTCGGTCTGTCTGGATCGGAAGATGATGGTGTTGGCTTTTGTGACGTGCGAACGCTCGTTCTTGAAGGCTCGCCATTCGCTGCGTAATACGTTGCCGGCTGGGCAGCGGTATTCCTCAGCCTCTTCATTCCAGTGGAAATCGTTGCTCGAAAAACTGTCGTTCTTGCGCTCGGTTTTGTCCCACACCGGCACGTGCGGTTCGATGTCTTTTTCCTCCACCATCCAGGCCAGCATCGGCGCGGTACCGTAAGCGGTGTCGCCAATGAGGCGTTCCGGCTTGATGTCGAACTGCGCTTCGACCCGATCGATCATCGTCTTGGTGCTCTCGACTTCTGCGGTTCGATGAGCCGGTGTGGGTTCCACATCCATGATCACGCCGTGCTCGGTATCGATCAGATAATTCGTGGAGTAAGCGTAGAACGCTGGGCCACCTGGAGCTGCGGTCCAGCGGGCTTGAGGGTCAGTCAGTGACAAACGCTTCGGCAGCGTTTCGGCCAAAGCCTCTTCATCGAGGGCCTCAAGGTACTCACGCACGGCGCGGGTGCTCAGGGCCGGATCGCTCCAGTTGACCGGTTCGTCACCCGGTACGCCGCGCTGCCGACTCGCATCCGCTTTGATGATGCTGGCGTCCACGGCAAAGCCTTCGCCTTTAACCAGGCCTGCGTCCATGCAGCGACGCAGCACTTCATTGAACAACCAGCGAAACAGATTACTGTCCCGAAAACGGCCATGTCGATTCTTGGAAAAGGTCGAGTGATTGGGGACTTCATCTTCAAGGCTTAACCGGCAGAACCAGCGATACGCCAGGTTCAAATGGGCCTCTTCGCACAACCGCCGCTCTGAGCGAATGCCGTAGCAATAGCCCACGATCAGCATGCGGATCATCAGTTCAGGATCAATCGACGGACGCCCAATCGGGCTATAGAAATCGGCGAGGTAATGGCGCAGGTCGCTCAGATCGAGACACTGATCAATGCTGCGCAGAAGGTGATTGGCGGGGATGTGATCTTCAAGGTTGAACGAGTAAAACAGTCGCTCCTGCCCACTCGATAACTGTCCCATCATGCTATGTGATCCCCCGCCAGCCAATGCAGAGATTTTGCCGCAGTCCAGACAGGGGAGCTACTTTTTCAACAGAATCGGCCGATTGTTGCCTGTCGCGAACGCAGCCACCGACCCATAACGGACCCCGCCCTAAGTGCTTCAATTCAAGCTTGGTATTACCTTGAAGCCTTTAGCGGGGCTGATATAGGATGGCTGAAGGAGATGGTATTCCTCCTTTAACCGCCTTCGTGCTGATGATGCCTACGTGAACCCTGGACAGGGTGCGTAGGTATGTCGCCCTGTCCTCCTACTTAGGACAGGATCGTGATTTCAATCTCCCCGTTCATCCCCCATCTGTTCATCCAGTTGTCAGAGATTCCTCGCCTATTCATGCCGATAGGAGACGCGCAGCTATGCTGAAGTCATTGCTCGTTATCGCTATCGGCGCATCACTTGGGGCCTGGTTACGCTGGTTGCTGGGTATCAAACTCAATGCCCTGTTCCCAACTGTTCCGCCGGGCACCCTGATTGCCAACATGGTTGGGGGATACATCATCGGTTTAGCGATTGCCTTCCTGGCCGCAACGCCATCGCTGAGTCCCGAATGGCGACTACTGATCATCACCGGCTTCTGTGGGGGGCTGACAACCTTCTCTACGTTCTCAGCTGAAACTGTCACCTTGATTCAGGAGGGCAGATTGTTTTGGGCGATTGGTGCCATATCGCTCCACGTCGCTGGCTCACTGGCGATGACTGCAGCAGGGCTTCTCTCGTTTCAATTTGGCACACGCTAAAGAGGTGATCGTCATGAAAGGGTTTCTGGTGATTTTCTTTACCCAACAGAACCGCCGTCATCATGGAAAAATGCTCGGTGACTGGCTTGTCGATCTGGCCAAAGAAATGGGGCTGCGTGGAGCCACTCTGGCAACCGGTATTGAAGGCTTCGGACATTCGGGAAAACTGCATTCCTCGCATTTTTTTGAGCTGGCTGATCAGCCAACCGAGATCCGTCTGGCAATTTCTGAAGAAGAGTTCACTCGCTTGTTTGAGCGCCTTGCGGCCGAGGAAATTTCCTTGTTCTACATAAAAGCCCCAATTGAATTTGGAGCCGTTGGCATGCGGGCTGATCCAGCCGATCGCGTAGGTTGAAACGTGAGCATGTGGATTGCTGCAAGGAGATGCCTGCTTTGGCCAATATCTGCCTGTCGAGAGAGGCAGTTAACGACCGATTCTGTTGAAAAAGTCGGTTCACCCAAACGGCTTGGTCATTGACTGGTTAAAACGCCTTTTTTGCACACTGCTACGTGAAATCCGAGTCCGGAAGCCTCTGCCGAAAGTAAAGATTTCAATCTCGGACGCATACTTTTCTGCTGCGGAAACCATGGTCGACTTTTTCAACAGAATCGACCCATTGCAGCGACTCCCCAACGACTGCGATCTGGACAAAGCTACCTACCGAAAAAAGCACCAAATGCGGACCGACCGATCGTCACCAATTGGATTAAAGCCAATACAGGAGAGCAATGGTAAACAACCAGCCGATGCAGAGGGTGATAGTCAGGTAGATAACCACGAGCATCAGGGAGCGACTCCACATGATACTGACCTCCCATAACCACGGTTTGAGGCGCTTCAGGGGCGTCTGACAAACCGAACAAACGCAGGTCAATCCGTACTACAGCATCCGTGCTGCTCCTGGAGCGGCGGGCACTTCACCGTGCCAAACGAACAGAACACACAGCAGTCACCGGGGTTCGGGCGTAGCAGGGTTTTGCAATTGCCACACTCGTAGAAGAACTGGCAGGCGTTCGTGGGCATGGCCTCCTGCTTGGCGAAACCGCAATGCGGGCAGGTCAACACGGATTCGAGGATGACGACGCTCATGGTTGCCTCATTTGTGCATGGTGGAGGGATAACCCGCATTCATCGCCGCCTTGGTCAACGCCTCAGGATCCGCCGATCTGTTGAGCCATCGTTTTCTCCATTGAATCGATCTAACCTAGAGTCACTCTACACTCCGTACCCGGGTACAGAATCAAGGGGCGTGTGATGGCAACAGGGCTGAGTATCGGCAAGTTGGCGGAAGCTGCCGGGGTGAATATCGAGACTATTCGCTATTACCAGCGACGCGGCTTGCTGGATGAGCCGCCGAAGCCGCCCGGCGGATATCGATGCTATCTACCGGAGCAGGTCAAACGGTTGCGCTTCATCAAGAGGGCGCAGGCGCTGGGATTCACGCTGGATGAGGTGGGCGCACTGCTGACACTGGATGCGGCCTGCACTTGTCGCGAGACTCGAGCACTGGCCGTGCGCAAACTGGCCCTGATCGAGCAAAAGATGGCCGACCTTGCCGCAATTCGGCAGGTGCTGGACGGACTGGTGCAGGAGTGCGATGCAAGCGACGGCGGGGCCGCTTGCCCTATCATCGATGTGCTGAACAGGGAGTGATGCCCGGTTGCAGGGCATCATGCACAGGCGTCAGGCCAGCAACACATGCAGTGCAATCGTAAGGCCGCTTGCTAGCGGTCAGGAATGACCACTTTTGGCTGGCTATAGCCGGTGGCGAGCGTCCGCAATGGGGCGCTCTCAGGCTGTCATGGCTACGAAACGAGTTGATCAGATTCGATGCAAATGGCTGGTCAGGTCGAAGGCAAGCGGATGGGCAAGGCCGAGAAATTATCCAAGCTGCTATCGATCCACGGTTTCCTTTGAACGCGGTAGGGATCTATGCGTCTGTTGATAAGCGTATTTGGGAGTAAATCCTACTCAGCAACATTTTGAACCGAATGACTGAGTACAGTTCTATCTCGCAATAGGAGGGCGGAGGTGTAGGCTCAACAATATCTCAATATAGAGTCATTCCCTACACTACCAAGGTGAAGGCTGCCTGCATCAGAATCCGCTTGTGTAAGGAGGAAGCTATGACAATGCCGAACGAACGCACGAGAGCGCTTATTCAGAGTCATGATTTTCTAGTTGAGTTGGGCCAGGATCAAGCGCTTGCGGAGTCAATTCGTCGTCAGGCCTGCCAACTCTTACGGTATTATCCAAGCTCGTACGAAATACCACTGGCCGGCAAGCTGGAAGAACGCAGAACAGACCGAATTACGGAACAATTTTTGAGCTCCAGTGTGGATTAACTGCCTACCACAGTCGGTGCATAATTTAATGATCCTGTCGGACCGTACTCGTCATATTGCGGCCAATACCCGATGGTTGCTTTCAGCCATATTTTTGCACTGCTGTATAGCTTCGGTATGCAAGCAACTGGGGGGCATCTCTTGTGACTTTACCCAAGGACAACTGGCAACGTGTATAAAAGTGCAATGAGTACTAATATGAAATTGGTTGCTGTTATACTACCTCGTGGTTCGCTCACACCTTCAGTTCTACCACCGCGCTGGATGACAGGGCTTGGGTGCTGAGCGAGCCATTCACACATCTTTCTAGGTGGTGCGCACATCCATTCACTGCTAAGGACCTCAAATTTAAGGACCAAGACGACCGAAAATATGGGCGTCGGTCACATCTCCCGCGGTACTCACTAGCTCAATCCAGCGTAAAAATTGAGTACCTATTTCTTTTGATATCCTGGCCAAGCCATTAAGTGTGCAATTTTTCGTGCTTTGATTGTTTTAGCTAAAACGAATGCTATCGATCAGTTTTTTGCGAAATTTTATTAAATGCTGATTTCAGGGACTCAACGTCATTATTTCTTTTACTAACCGACTTAACAATTGATGAATCATCTACAAAGTTTTTCGCTTGCAGGCTTTCAAATGATTCGCGCTCTGCGGGGGTCATCGTGGACGTCAGATAGCCTGTCGATGCTTGTGTGTCCCGTATAGCTGTGGTAAGTGCACGAATATTAGGGCTGTTCATAATCTGGCTTTCGAACGGACACCATAAGTCCATTCTCTCGGGCTTATTTGAGATGATTTGAGATTGTATACATTGAACATCTTTTTTGTTAGTGAAGTATTGCGCGGATGAGTAAGCGGCATCTAGATCTAAAGCCGAAATTTTATGCGCGCCCCGTGTTCGTGCATTGCGGTAAGCAAGTTTTATCAGCTGAACAACTGCGCGCTTAATTCCGGCGGTGTAGCGAAAAAGTGTCGATGAGAAATCGCACGCGCTGTTAGATAAAATGCCTCCTGATACCCTAATGCACTCTGAAACGAAATTAAACCAATCATCTCCGTCAGGATCATCTGGCCACATCACTCTGGGTTCGACTAGTAGGCGCTGCCGTTCTTGCTGAGGCCTTAGCAACATTTTTGTGCATAAGTCGAAATTGGCTGCATATATAACTGGAAGCCCAATAGTCGCCGCATATAATAGTGAAGTACAAATTTTTGTAGCCATAGCTCCTTGCTCATAGAATTGAAGCTCATCTATGCTCATAAAGGAGATGCCGTCACGAAATGCAATCCTTCTACAAATTCTTAGCAATTCATCGACCCCAACTCTCGTCCCTGATTTACCTATGAGGTCGGGTATAAAGTCGTGCAATACTTGTTTAACACCTTTTTTGTCTTTCATATTTACGTGCCACAAGGTTTTCAGTGGGATCTTACCTATTCCCTCAATAAATAGATCAGTATCCTGGGAGAACATTCGCGGAATTGCTTTGAGAAGCTGGGACTTTCCAATTCCTGCGTAACCCGTGAGGCAGATCGGAAAGTATTCTCTGGTGGTAGGGCTATAAAGGTGCTTTTTGTACAGCTGTTCATCTTTATAACTCACAAAGCAGTGTGTATAGGCTAGTTCATTTATCTCGCGTAGTAGTTTCAGAGCGAACGAGTTTGGTAAGTAAATTGACTGTAATCGGGTGCCGAGGATAGAAGCAGATATATCAGGACTGAATTTTTCGAGCCCCACAACTTCAGGAGGTCGTACAGAAACTAATCTGTTGATATCGTCGTCACTACGAAGTTTTGTAAAACGATCAGCCCAAATATTAAAATTCATTTCTTTGTTCCTAGAGCTCTGTTTAAGTCATTAGCATCTCGAGTTTGAGCGACGGATTTTTTGGCCTTTCGCGAGATTTTTTTGCCTGTTTCCCAACCTTCACCAAGGTTTTTGTTCATCATTATTTTATATTCACCTTTAGCTGCTGATTTATGAACTCGCATTTTGGAGGCCGCCAAATTTCTAAGGCGGCTTTCCTCCTCTAACTCAGCATATGTCACAAACAGTTGAGCCCTGTCGGCCTTCATCGGTAACAAAGCATCCAGTTCAAATAAACGGTTACTGACATCAACCCAGATGCACCTCACGCATAAATCGAGCATAAAGCCCGATAGCTTAAAGCCCCGGCGAGCTGCAGAGTCATATACTCCAGTAGCTCGAAAATCAGGGCTGTCATATCGACGACACTTGAAATGTACTCCGTCAGACTCGATATTGACTTCTATAGGCGTTAAAAAACGGCGCACAGCGTCATCGAAATTCATTGGGTAAGCGCTTGATCTAGACCGTTGCGCGTAATACTCGTAAAAGCAAATTGGGGTGGTAGCAATGTTTTCAAAAAACATGTCAGGTGTCATTCTATTGCTAACATTAGAAGTTTGATTGTCAGCTACAACCCTCAGCAGTTCTCGCTTGATCATCTGAACTGTATTTAAATTGCTTTGTAGAACTACGGGTGGGCCTTCAATAGTCGTATTTTTTGGATGCGATGACTCAACGGTTGCTTTAGATTGTGGTTGATAAGAAGGGGCTAAGTCTCTGGCAGTCAAGCCTGCATCGATTTTTGCAATATCAATAGTCGCTCCAGGGCCTCTATCTGCAACCATATAAGATGGCATTCCTACAACTGGCCAATCATCAGGTTTAATATCGCAGCCAAATAGTTTTGCATACTTTGATTTTTCAAGCGCCATAGAAAACAAAGCCATTTTATAGGCGGCGAGAGTTTCGCCTGCATAGGAAAAACCTACACCCACTATGGCACCTGACAAACCGCATACAGCTCTAACGACGCAAAGTTTTTTAAGCGGACTGTTCTCTATCAAACCTGACGGTAAGTCGTTGGTGAAATATCCGTCAAATTCAACTTTTTGCATAACATTAGTAAGTTCTTCTGAAAATTTACCGCGCTCTTCTATCTTTTTTGATCTGATCCCCTTTGGACCGAGCTTGACCTCACCTCTTTGATAGGAGTTAAAGTGCTTTTTGACTCGGTATGTAAACTGATCTAGTGTCGGGAAAGGGTCTCCTTCTGATTGGATGAAATGCTTCCAGCCATCAACAGATATGATTTCACATTTGAAAATGTTAGTAATAACGGCCTCATAAATAGAATCCATTGACATGCCGTTATCCGCGTATTTTGCGTACCCACTAACAATTTTTTCTTCCATGTCTTTAGTGACATGGAATCCAAAATGCTTTCCTGTTACCAATGAGGGGCGTCCTAGTTTGCAAGTGACGTTTGCCATAAAGCGATCCCAGTGTCCGATTTTATGAAAAGTAGGCATCAATGCTAGTTTGTTGAATCCAAAAACGATATATGAATAAAACCAAAAGCGAATTCTGGATTCATTTTTTTTAGGTTTTAGCGATCGCGCGTGTTTATTGATTATGCGATCGGGATTTTCAGATGATAGAATGCTATCAATGTTTCTAACCAATTCCTCAATAGCAAGAAAGCGTTCATCCATATAATCTGTGTATGATTTTTTTTTGCTTTGACGGTGAGCGTCAGCAGTAGCGATGTTAAGGCTTTGAATGCCATGCAGCCAAGTTGGAAAATAAACTGCGCTATCGATTGTTTTTATATGGCCCTCAAGGATGCCTAGCTCAAAATCGCTTTGCTTTATTCTTTGCATTGTGGCTTTACCCTGGCCACGGTCATACTCAAAAAAAATCAAGCTGACTAATCTTTTGATCCCATCACTTCTGAGAAAGTGATAAGTGATTTGAGGCAGCAATGAGCGAAACCCCTCGCTGGCGACTAGCCCTGTTCCAATTAACATTGGGGAAGTCCCGCGAAGTAACTTGAATACACATCAAGAACATCTTGATCCTGAGGATTCATTGGGCGATCGATTAAAATAGGCTGAAAAAGGTTGAGCAAAAGTTCTCGGCGCCATACTGCACGGTAAAAAAGCATTCGAAATTCGTGCGCCTTCCCGTGATGTGAGGTGTATTTGTTGATTATTTCGGCCGCAGTTGTGTCTGTACCAATCGCTTGATTGAGTGATTGTGTAAAGTCCTTGACTGTCAAAGGGCTCAGCGTGATAAGCCTGTCCTCGGCGCTCATGCACATATCAAGATTTGCAGAAACTTCATCATCAATTGAATTTTTTACAATTCTCTGAGTTCTTATTCCTGCGTCTAAGTAATAAATACGCTCAATTTCGTGTCTGATTTCAGCCCTTTCTTTGTCACGTTGTCGCTGTTTCAGAGTTTTAACCTTACTTCTCCGGTGCTCGTTAAAATCAGATTCTGTATTTTTAACAGTCCAGTTAACACAGTAGGGACTACTATCAGAGCACTTTAGGTAAAGAAGGAGATCTCCTAGGTATGGAAATGGAAAACGTTCCCTTTGCTCACCATCATCGATCCATATCGTTGGATGTGAGCGGAGTTTACCCAAGCGCTCAGCGACGTCTAAAGTTCCTTTATGTGAAGCGAGTAGCATTGTCTGTGCCAGCGGATGACCAAACAAAGGATGAGTAGTGGGGGTGGGGTGAAGCATTTTTTGTTCATGAATTTCAAATACATTCGGATTGTAAAGTGCAAGATTCACAGCTCTAACTTCGGGAGTCGATAGTAAGTGAAGCGTACGGCCATACCGTTTCCAATTGAGCTCCCGTAGTCGAGATATGCTGGGGCCTTCGGAACGAGAAGCGCGTATAGACGGTTGGTACTGGTCTCCCCATTGAAAGGAAAGTTGACGTTCGATGATTCTGAAAAAAGCATTCTGTGCTCTGCTCATACTTTCGTCTGTATAGAAGGGCAACTATGATACGAGCGCTTTGTTACGCTCTGTTACGCATAGTCGCGATATATTCTAGTTGCAATAGTTCGCCTTCATCAGAACTTGCCTTTTGATGAGCTTGAACAATTAAGTCGAGGACGAATGGAGGCGCGGTGGGCCTTGACGGCATACCGGTATTAGCAGAGAATGGAGTTGTCATGGCGCCAACCTGACATCACCATAAAAGCCCAGGGGTCCAACCTGGGCTTTTTCACATCTGCCCCTCAGGGTTTTCATTTATTCATTCAAAATTCCTGAAAGTGGTTTTGCTGTGCAACGTTGTTTAGCCAGCCAAAAGGCGACGTCGCGAGTTAAGGCAAAACGGCCACGCCTATGTTGTAAGCCGAATGTCGGTACGCCTATAGAACCCCTTGATATCGAGCGTTGCATAGCAGTCATTGAAGGGTAACTGAGCTCTCGCCATAAGCTTCTGCTAGGAATGAGCTGCCCGTATTTATCCGCTAAACTATTTTCTATCGACTGTGCGAGGAACAGCACTTCTTCGTCATTTTCAAGCTGGCTGTCCATCGTAGTTACCCTCTGTCCGCAACAATTATTAGATGGTATACCTGCGTCTCAATTTTTTGAAGTGAACCTAAGTTTCCATAGTTTGGTGGTTTTTTACATATGGTGTATGTCAGTACTTTTTCTGATGGTCCCGCCTTACAAGCGTTTGTGAGGAATTTGCTCAGTGATGCAAAAAGTTTACGCATAGATGGACTCGATCGGGCTGGCCAAATCGATAGTTATATTTCAAGAGGTAAAGTTCTGGCTTGGGTCGACGCGATAACGCTATCGCTCGGTGTTGTTGACCTTTCGTCAAAGTCGTCCATAGCCAAGCTTGAAAGTATGGGTACGGAAGACTTGGACGAGAAGGCAGTCAATCATCTCATGAAAAAATGGAAGCGTTTTACTTTAGGGGAACAGCTCCCAAATGCGGTTACGCTAGTCAAAACAGAAAGGGCGTGTCCAGGATCGACCGATATTTTCAAGCATCCACTATGGGCTATTTTGTCTGGAAAAAAAATCAGCTCTCAATCCATCATCGACACACTGCATGCAGATGCGGCTGCAATAACAAATAAATTAATGATTAAGTCTAATCGTGACAATGAATTTATACTTTCAATGTTGGATGTGCTAGATAAATGCCGTTGCTTTTACGATTGTCTGTTTGTTTGTGTTTGGTTGCTAAAAGTTAACAAGTGTCAAGATTTGGCTGTGGCGCTCGTTTCGTTTATACATAGGCAATTAGTTGTTAAGTCGCTTCAGCTCTTAAATCCTGCCGCTGCTTATATGCTGATATTTGTTTTTTGCGACATGCTGCGCAGTACAACTACCAATGCCGGTCTATACGCTGAAACTCCTGAAATGGTAATTAGGTACGCTATTGCGGTTAAAGCTTCTGCGATGGAGAAGGAAGTTTGGACAGGTCGGTCGGTAGTTAGTGCCTGGGATGTCAGCGGAAGAAAGGTGATGATGCCAGACACGCCGCGGACTCCCTATGTAAAATTAGCACTGACTCCAAGCTTTTCAGCGCAAGCAAGCTTGAGTAATGAGGCGAGATGTTTTTCTGGTGTTACGGTTAAATACTGGGAAGAGTGGATATCCAGATATCCTGTTACGAAATTAATATTCGACGCCGCTTCTGAGGTGTGCTCGGATTAATATAGGTCCTTATCTTATGGATATTCCTAGTATTGACTGGCTTCCAGGTGAGAGTTTCTATGGTCTGTGTTGTAGGTTGCATCGCCTATTAGGGTGCGCGAAGATATCAACTACCAGCCAGTTATTGTTTTCTCATCTGTATCGAGGGTTTGAGCACGATTTTCCAAAGAGGCTGACCAACTTTGTAGTTAATAGTGGGCAAAAGTTTGGGTCTCAAGCCTCTATAGTTTTAAATCATACTATAGCGCCATATTATTTAATTTTTAGGGGGTCCTGTGAAGGCAAGGCTGGAGATTTTTATTTGGATTATTTTTGGCACAGGCAAAAGCTAAAAAACAATAAGTGTATTCTTGCACACCCGCTTAAGTTTTGCCTGGAATGCGGTAAGGCTGAAGAAGCTGAGTTTGGCGTTAGTTACTGGCATGTTATGCATCAGCTTCCTTGTGTTTGGGTGTGTGAGAAACACCATACACTACTAGTGGTTTATAGGGGGGCTCGTAACTCTCGGGGACAGTATGGGGTTGTGTTTCCAGATGCTGAAATGGCTTCCGCAATCGACTGTGATTACACACTTGATATCGGTCTCCTGGAGCAGCTTTTGCGGGCTGCAACAGACGTGTGGTTATTGGGCTCTCTCACCAATGTAAATGCTCGGCATTTACCACGAGCTTATCGAGCGCTGGCCAGTAGCACAAGATTTGGTGGAGATACACGTACTATAAATTTAGAGGTTGCCAGTTGCAGTCTATATTCTTTTTTTACTCGGATTAGATCTGTGCTGCCGTTTATTAATTTGCCTATGGATATCCGTACTACAAAAAAATTTTTGCGTGGTGTTTTATGGCCGGTAACGCCGGATTATAATCCTTCGCATCTTTGTATAATGTCGTGTTGGTTGGATGAGGGCGTCAAAAATGTGATTGCGATGTCAGATGAGTTGATGAAGCGGTCTTGAGTTGATGTGGGGTTGTGCTCATTTTAATAAGTCAATGGTTTTTGTTCTGGTTGATATTGGTTGTCGTCGATTAGATTTGACGAAAATTGAGTTTTTTTCATAAGTAAACTAGCGGCTTCCACGTTTTTAGTTAAGCTTAAAAAAGCAAGCATATGAAATGTCCACGAGCTACCTGGAGAAAGTATAAGCTGTGGTGGTAGTTCCTGGGTGGCTATATGTTTTAACCTCAGGTAGTCTGGTATTGATTGCTTGAGAGTCTCTAAGCCATATTTCATCTCGGCGGAGAAAAAGATATATTCTATAATGTGTTTTTTGTCCGCTTTTACATCGAGTTCTTTGGCTCTGAAATGATAGGTGTCTTCAAGGCTTATCACTCCAATTTGGAAGTGAGTGTTTAGTTGGAATGCGGCTAGTCTGGAAATGTCCAGATCTAATTTGTTGTATTCAGAAATAGTGGGTGACTGCAAGTTTTGTATAGTCCACCCACAGCAACATCCCCTCCATGGTAAGTCAAAAATAAACTCACTATCCAAGAAGTGTTTTTTACATCCTTGGCATTTATCAATTAGGGCGACGCCGTGATCGGCGCAAACTTTAACCTCTGTTGTTTGATGCTGGGTTTTGATAAAGCCATATCCCAAAGTTTGTATGTCGTTATGCCAACAGGTAATGCATATTCTGAAATGTTTTGCTTTTTGTTCAAAAAACAATAGGTTTGTTTTTTTTGTTCGGTAAAGTTTTTCGATAATTGTGTTGGAGTTGTGCGAGGTCAGAAAGTTCTGGTGGTGGAGTGTGTTGTAGCTTATTAATTTCTTAAAAGTATCAAGCCCGCCACCCATATATGTAGCTAGCCTCTGGAGCATATAACTACTCCAGCTATTTGAGGCGGGTATGTATCCAAGCACGTTGGATAATGTCGCTCTCGATTGCGAATTACAGGAGTAAAGGTGATGCCTCGACAAAAAACTATTAAGTGTCTCACCAGGTAGTGGGGTAATACCAATAAATAGCTCTTTCAAAATTAATGCCTTGATTTCGATTGTGGCAATGCCGCTTTTTCTATTTTTGGCGTTACCTTGGTACCTAAGTATTTTATACCGTCTGACCTTGCTCGATTCAATGGAGGCGTAGCCACTCATTGTATTCTCGACAGACTTAATTTCCCTGCGACAGACTTAATTCCTAAACATCAACAGGGGTTTCTGATTTACAGGGCATTTCTGCTTTTTTCGACTAATTACTCTAAAAACCGCTTTTCAGCGCCCGGA
>RCUQ01000259.1_pt1 | contig 28793 bp, 23 predicted proteins | sample 2166351 | NCBI WGS metagenome assembly RCUQ01 (sample SAMN09932597, study PRJNA488358) | compost metagenome | feature: garden; material: soil; isolation source: compost soil in acetonitrile-enriched culture | place: Germany: Experimental Botanical Garden Goettingen | collected 2016-01-27
GACTGGACCCAGAACTACGGCGACACCAACAAGGACGGCGTGGCCGAGCTGGCCGGGGCAGACATCACCACGGCGGCGGTAGGCGCCTATGTGGTGCGCTTCAACGACCAGACTCTGACCTACAGCCTGAGCGCCCAGTAAGCCTGAACACTAGCCCCAGGCTTTCACACTCTCGGACACTGAAACAGGCCTCCTGCCATATCGGCGGGAGGCTTTTTCGTATGGCGGGCCCCCACTTGCCGACGGGCAGGCATACTGCGTCCTCATCCCCCGAGACGCGCCTCCCCTATCGGCGCGCATGGCGCCCTATGCCTAGGATCTGGACCGGCGCTGGTGAGCGCCAGAAACGACAAAGCCGCTCACGAAGAGCGGCTTTGTCTGAATGTGGTGGCCCCTGCCCGACTTGAACCGTTATGTAGCACTTATTAAACCTACAAAAAACAAAATCAGCCGAGATGAAAACCTCAAGTAATTGATTTTATTGTGATTTTAATCTTTTCATTCTGGATGTTCTACCAACTCATAGCATGCACTACCAATGCGCACTTAAAAGTTACTAAAGCGTATGAGGTGTTGGGTCTCAAACGAGAGCTTTCGTTAAGTGTACAGAATGTATGTGGGACGACATCACTTTTAGCTTTTAGCTAGTCGTCCCAGTATGACTTACTCCACAGATTCATCTAGTACTGCAAACCTAACCTCAGGAAGCGAGTCTCGTTGTGCCTCATCCAATACACGAAGTAGTTCGCTATTATGACTTATGTTGTTTAACAATTCTTTCGCTAGCTCAACGCAAGAAGCTCGAACAAATGAGATACTAACCGACTCTCTACTTGATGGAGATATGTTCACATAATTGCTGTTGTCAAATATGACAGGAATTATTTCGACTAATGAATCGATATGTTCACTATTCAAAAAGCCATTACTCAACATTTTTTTAATTACTGAAATCTGAACACTTAATCCAGATTTAAAACTTGACTCAGTAAGATAAACCAACCGTAAAATTAGTCTCTCAATTACTGGCGACTCCATCATGCTTCTCCACTTAAGTAGAGCTCGGCAGGAATACGCTAAAAAATTTCCTTTTGAGTGAAAACCTTGTCGAATAATTTTCTCAACACGCTCTATCAATATATGGTTTTCTGTAGAAAAATAAGTAAATGCAATCATTGCATTAGGGTTTTCATTCTCATTGTAAAAGGCAAGGAGTTTGTTATAGTTCTCCTCTGTTAGTTCTGCCTTAGATAATGAAGGAACAATAGAGAGAGACAACGCATCCCCAATTAAGGAAACAATTATTTCATCTTCTTGCTGTGACCAACCAAGAAGATCATCCTCATCATTCCTGGGTCTCCAATGAACCATCAAATTAAATAGCTTAATAGCTTGTTTTTCTGATGGATAGATACCGCTATGCGTTACTCTTGTCGCCTGACACATATCGTTCAAATGATGTCTATTTAAAAAATTATTATTTTCAACATCAAAAAGATATCTACACACTGCACATTTAACTGAGGATGGATCTCCAGATGGCAGAGTTAAGAATGTATGCTTAAGTAAACCAGTCTCAGGGAGGTTCGAGTAATCTGGATGCTCTCCCCATATTTTTTGTGATAGTCTTTGCTTTTCATCTGGCAGTAAAAAACCACACTCTAATAGTGATAAAAGTCTAATTAAAGCTGGTGCAGCTTTGCTAGATGATGGCGTTACTGCATCAATGATTTCAGCTATGCGCCGGTCAAGTACGCTACTAGATACTCTATCTCCAGGTTCCCAGATAATTGGATTTGCCCATTTACCGTGGTCTTCTATATCAAGCTCTACTTGGAGTGGGAAGGATAATGCATCTAACAAAACCTCCTTCCGTTGCGATTTGGGGATGCTTTCTAATGTGAAAGTTACAAGGTTATTGACTGCATCCAAGAGCCAGAAATGATGTAAGTTTTTATTTTTTATTAGAGAAACAGAGAATTTGAAAAGGTCTTTCGCTTGCTCTGGTGTTACACGTACAGAGACCCTTGCTAGAACCTCCATAAATACGGCTAGGCGGCTAACCCCATAGTTATCAACTTTTTTAGACCAATAGCTGATAGCCAGCTTACACTGACTAACTAAAAATGAAACTTCTCTTTCAGAGAGACAAGCTATGCGAACTCTAGAAAATATTCTTTTTAGAACATCAGCTCCTCCACTGTTAGCAGCACGAATTGCCAGTGAAAAACGATGTGCATTATCAAGGTTATCCAACTCCGTTAGCTTCACTGTATTATCCACACAAAAGCTAACGTGCTCCCACCGCAGTGGCATCCCTATGGAATTTAGTATCCCCTCGAGTAAAATAAAAGGGTGCGTGTCATTACTAAATGTTACTGTATTTGAATTATCTTTATATCGCCCAGGAGCAAATGATGGCTCAATCCCCTGATTCTTTCTCTGTTGTTCCAGAGCTGAATTTATTCGTTCACCAATGTAGTCTATACATTCAGTTGGTGAACTCTTATATTGGTCATAGATGGCAGGTAATTTCTTAAAACTATTCCTATCGGATAATATATTGATGCCTCTCATGAGCCAGTGTGACCATGCTAGGCGAGATAATGTGTGAATCGACCCCCTATTATTACGGTGCTGTAACAATAGTTCTTGATGTGCGTCAGAAATCAGTTTCTCACCTTGCTTAAAGTTTCCAAGCTCCCCCAGTAGACCTCCCTTCTTTAACATCCAGACTGGAGAGCTACAAGTAATATCATTGACATGTGATTCCAGCTTGTCATAATCAAAGTCGTCTCTTGCCAATAAAGCGTTATGATATGAGAGTTCATTGCTACATTCTGGGTAATACTTGTCACCATTATTAAGTATATACTTAGTAGTCTCAATAATTGGTTCTGCCTCAGAAGAACTCATCCATCGTGTATTTTTATGAATGAGCACGGCAATCTCTAATTGCTGTCTTTTGGTGAGTGAGCATTGATTATCTGGGTTGCAAATTTTTAGTAGTTCTTGAACTAACCAATTTGGAAATACAGAAAATGTTACTTTATAATGCCAGCATATTTCATACAGAAGCTTCTCACGTTCTGTTGGGATCATGAGAGAGAGATTTTTTGGTGTAGGCCATGGATCATCTATGTGATTTTTTAATCTTGACTGAATGTCCGGTGGGCATACTACCCAATCTGGATAAGACTCACGATCTTTGGCTAGTAATGGAATATGGCCTTCGAGTAATTTAGCTGCATATTCAGGCTCTTTACGGAGCTTGGCATCCTCTTCCTGAGTAAGCATTTTCCGACGTAGATTTGTCGGAGTCCACTCCCAACACTGTTTCGGTCTAAGATCTTGTAATGCCTTAATGAAAATCCTCGTTGCTTCAAGATGCTTGGAGTCCTGCTCATCAAGATCAGCTACAAGCGCACTTAAATCTATGGGTGCAACATTAATCGACTCTAAGTATTTTCTTTTCGCTGAATTTAATCCCAGTGCACCAACTAAATATATTCTTCTGGTATGGCTAGATAAATGATCTCTAACCCAACCTGCCCATTGTAAAAAATTAGGGTCATCGCCGGAGAACCCAAGTAAACACAGCTCATTTTCAATAAATACTTGGCGCGAAAAGTTCACGAATGCTGCGTGGTTCTGAGGGTATTTTCTATAGTCTTCTTGAGTGAAAATGAGGTCTTTGGTGACGTCTATTGTCCCGTGTAATTTTACAATTCGAGGAGACCTAGCACTAGATAGGTCTTCTTGTTTAGAGACTAAACTGTAGGCGGGTTGGTATACATTTGCGGATGCTCGCTCTAACAGAGTATCCCAGTTTGTTGTTAACACTTCCGACCATGGCAACTCTAGCAAGTCCTTATGTAGGTTACCAGGTTTCCATGCAGGATCGTTGATCACTTTCTTGATCAGGTCATGCAATGCCTGTTTACCAAAAAATGCAGAGTACTCTTCTGCTAGGCGTAGCGGATCAGAACTTCTAGAATCTAATTCACTGGCTAATTCCTTTGAAAAATCATTCCATAGTGGCATTTTTTCTTGAGAATTACCTGTCGAGGCAGCGCACCTGCTGAAACCGGCCCCGACCATTACAGCGGCACCATGATAAGAGCCATCTTGTTGCCAAAGCGCTGCCGCTAGCTTAGTCAGCGTAACGTAATCGGGTAGCGAAAAAATATCTGTCATTTAACGGTGGCCTTATGCAGTCGTGATGCGGGAGCAGCAGAGAAAGTAAAGTACTGATTAGTCTGTCATAAAATTCATTGAGATTCAAAACAGGCTACACGTGTTGAGTGTGTGAATGCACTGTCAGGTTAATGCTGTTTCTCCGTACATCCTCTATGTTGAGTGACATAACAATCGTGATGTTGCTCACAAAAACAACATCTGGCGTCATTGTTAAACTTGAATAGAAAATTGCATAAATGCGAGTTCGAAAAACCCCGCGCTCAATAAATGCACAATTTATTTTCAGGTTATTAAATGATCACTTCTTACTATTTCAGGTAATTTCTCGTCTTTAACTATAAAAAATACTAGTTGTATCAAACATAAAGATCGGATGTTTATTTATGCCTTAAATAATACCAAGTGAGATATATAATATTTATATGTAAATTAATATGAGGCGGATGCTATTCAGTAATTGAAGATATTTATGTCTTACCCCATTTTTTATAAAGGCGTTTGATTCTTGCAGATGTAAATGTACCCTCGTATCGTAACGCATATTAATTCGAGGGATGACCTATGAGCACATATAAAATTGTAGGAGTGCCTATGGATGGGACTCTAGTTGATGAGCATGGCGTGGCTTTTAGACCATTCTCAGTATATATCGGTTGTCTGAGGCGCCAGGGATATGCAGTAAATACAATAAACGCCTACGGACAACATGTTGCTCGATTCCTGAACTACGTTAATCAGGCAGTAGACGTATATAGTGGTGAGCTCAACATCAATGGATGGCGAGAAATTATAGGATCTTATGGGGACTATCTATTATATGGTGTCGAGGCCAATGATTTTATCGCTAGGCAGATTGCCCAGAAAAAGCAGCGGTGGCGTAAAACTGGTATTCGTTCCATGGGTGTTATTGAGACCGCGATTGTCAAATATATAGAGTTAGGTGAACTAGAACAATTCAATGAGACTGATTCATATATTCACCCTATGTTTCCTAGAGAATATAAAAACCTTACTAGGTTTGAGTCTACCGAGAGAAAAAAACGAAGCTTTTTTGGCGGATTGATATCAGCAAGAAATCAATCTAAGGAAACGACAACCTCGAATATATTTGAATATCATAGAAAAAAATCTGTATTTTTTCAAAAACGGCATTTCCCATATGAGCGGATAACGGATTTTATTAATGGAGCTAGCTGCTATCGAGATAGGGCTCTATATGCGCTACTTGCAGCCTCTGGTTGCAGGGTACATGAGGCTCTACAGCTAACCCTAGATGATATCAACATAACCGATTTTAGTATAGAACTGACAGACTACAGGGATAATATGACCCGCTTAGTTGGACTAACAACAAATGAGATCAGTCAGCTCGCATGGAAGGGCCGAGCAACTCCAAAAACATTTTTAATTGAACCATATAAAAGCCTATTTTTTAAACATCTGGAGAGCTATTTCAGATACGAGCGGAATGGAGTCGTGAATCATCGATATGTTTTCCAAAATAGGCATAATGCTAGACCATACTTTTCGTCAAGCAGGCAAACATTAATTACTTCATTTCGTCGAAATCTTATTAGAGCAGGTATCAATGATACAGAGGGGTTATCTCCACATTCATTACGGCATGCATATGGTAGATACACGCTGAACTACCTACCATTGTCAGATGGGAGCTATGGCCTACCTCTGGTATGGGTAAAAGTTTTAATGGGGCATTCGGATATAAGCTCAACACAAATCTATGCTAAATCTGACGAGGATTTTATTTCCTCAATAGTAGCTCATAGTAATCAAACCGTTTTTAGCAACAACCCTCAAAGCATATCAGAGGTGCGAATTAAATATTTTAGAGATGAAATTAGCCGCTTAGTCGAACAAATAGAAAAACTGGAGAATGGTAATGAGTAACAATAATGACTTTATCTTTAACTCTACAGATGAACTGCTTTTTTTGCAGTCTGGTGAGGAATGGTTTGACACGGTTGAACGCTCATTCAGGATGTGTATACAATATCATGTGGATTTTTACTATGATGGGAAATCCCCCAAAAGCCATGATGTGATTACATCTAGAACGTGCGTGGAATTGAACATTTATAAATATTTTCATGATGCAAAAAAACATAGGAAATTTTTCACTCATGAGTGGGCTAAAAAAGTTCTTAGTATATGTTTGCGAAAAAAAGATAAACGTAATTGTTCTCTCATGATAGATTTGATTCCAGATTACGTATCTAAGGGCGACTTGAAAAAAACATCATATAATATGTTGAAAAGGTCGTTGAAATGGTTGTTATATTTCCTGAGGTTTAATAATGCTTTGCTGCTACCAGTTATACTCTCATTTCCTAGGAATCCTCGGGGTAAAAATGGTACTGAACCATTATTTAATTATTACCCAGAATTGATGAAGGTATTTCGTGCACCATATTGCATGCACGAAATTAACATGCCTGATTTTAGGCCACACCTTTCAGTTTGCGGCGTATCAGAATATCAAATGCGCGATTATGCATATAAGATAATCACTGCTAGCACCTGGGAATGTGTCGAGGATGTTACTATTGAAAGCGCGTCTAAAATTGCACAGGATATATCATGCTCAATTTCGGCTGGAGATTCTAGCTACAAAAATAATCTACCAGTCATTCCTATGCTAAAGCTGTTATTATCGATGTATCCATCTAGATGCGGCTATAATTTGATTGATATTCAAGAGTTTTCAAAATCAAAACGCTATAGAGTAATTAAAGTCCAAAATTCAGATGAATTATGCAAAAACCACTCTAGGATTATTTGGGAGTCTCTACTAGACGACTACATTATAGCTCTGACTAAAAAGGGACGAGCGAGTGCAACGATAAAACAGTATAGGCATGCATTTAATCTATTTATGTCATATTTGTACAAGGATGATCCCTTAAGAAGGATTTACCCAAAAGACTTTAAAAGAAAAGATTTTGTTGGGAATAATAGTGGTGATGCATTTATAGATGAGGTCAAGTCATCTAATAATAACGTAAAGTATGGGATTTTAAAGCGGATCGATATTTTTTTTAGTTGGGTCTCAACTCAAACGCAATTAGATTATGCTGTAGGATTTTCTAACCCTATCAGCAAATTGGATTATCCTACTACTAAACGCCCCAAGGGAACTAATAAGATCATACCTCCTGTACGTATATTTATTAGGTTGTATTCATTTCTATCAACATTGTGTGATTTTTACTGGTGGTTGGTAACAAATAAAAAATATCGTCCAGGGCTAGCGCTACGAAAGGATGCATATGACACCCAGTCTTTGGGTATGACACCTATAGTATGGATTGAGGGCAGGGCACTACCAATATACTACATTCCATGTAAGCTCACTGGAGAGGCTATTGCTACTATAGATAAAAATAAATTTTCTTATCCAATATTTCAAACATTGTTTGGATTATTTGTGGCTATGGAAACTGGAATTAGAACAACTCATATAAGATGGTTGAGTAATGATCATTTCGATAAATTCTGTAAAAATGATTGGTTAGATTATCGAGATCTTGCAGTTTTACCTGAGATGCCATGTGATGCAATGAAAATGGTCGTGTCATCAGATAAGGTGAAAACGGATCCATGGGAGGCATTGGTTAGCACTCGTGTGATCAGGATGCTGAAACGGCTGCAATTATTTTCCTCTGCACTGGACGGGGATATACCTGAGAAATGGTATAATGAGTCTATAAACAGTGTTCACGGGAAAATAAGATCACTTTTTCATTTGAAAGAACTGGGCAACTTACAAGGCGAACCAATTACATATAATTCTATTCGAGACCAATTTAAGCTTCTCCAGTTATTTTTTGACCTGTGGCAGCGCTCACATGTTAAGACATGGTTGGATAACAATGTCATAATTAAAAATGAGTTTGAAATAACACAGCTTAATCAATTTGAGGGGAACATTCAGGATGTATATGATAGGTTGTCTAAAAAGGGGGCAAGGTTAAATGATTTAATTAACGAGACATTTTATTATTCACGTAGTTATAGCGCAAAATATACACCTCATGGTATCCGTGCATCCGTTGTGTCACAGCGAGTCACATTGCTCCCCCCAGATATAATTGCACAGTACATCACTGGTCATGAAACAATTAACGCATTATCACATTATGTCGTACTAGATGACTCAATAATAAAAATGTTGGACGCTACATCTATCTATAAAAATGGGGTGCAGCTATCTCCACCTAAAAGTCTGGATGCGTTCAAAACGGACAAAATCAATGAACGGATACACGAGGTCATCAGTAAAAATCCATCATCGTTCTACGAACTATATTCGCCAGTTTCATTTTCTAGGGAACCGGATAGTAATGGAAAAAATACACAGATAAAAATTGACGTAGTATCAGAAGCATCATTTTTTACGACACACTTATGTCCTTTTAATAAGGACTGTCCAGAGGACGTTGTTAAAACAACCGGTCGGTATCAGTGTGGGCAATGTTACGCATCGATTAAAACTATTTCGCATATTCCACGAATTCTTGCACATATGCGGTCAATGAATCTGGATTTATCTGTGCTGCGTAACCGAATAGAAGCTGCTATAGCTGATGGAGCAGACCATGAGGCTATTGCCCCTCTTGATTATGAGTATCGGCAACTAGCTAACGAGCTTGCGGCATGGATACATACGTATGGCATACTAAAAAATAATTTTGAGAATAAGGATGCCCATGATCAATATTTTGTGGCCAATCCAGAGCTAGTTTCCATGAAAATTATGGAGAATGAGGGAGATAGAAATGAGCTGAGCCTGTTCATTTTAATGCTAAATGATGCTAAGGAATTTGCTGAATATCATACACCGAATCTTAGAGCTCAGATTATGTCAATCGCTAGCAAAATTAAGATGAACCATCAGGCATTTTCTAATGCACTCTCTAGGGCTGGTGATTACTCCATATTGGACGAGTTACGAGGGCTAATTAAATCATGTTCAGATGTCCATAATATTGGGTACACCCGAGCGCTCGAAATTTTGTTGGCTGAGCAGCCAGTCCCAGTACATATCCAACTAGAGTGATTTTACTATGTCCAGAGGAGCCAAAATTGGTGAGAACAGGTTCCGGCAGCATGTTGAACTATGTACTGCGGAGCGGGAAGATCGTCTGTTGTCTATAGTAATAGATATTCAACGGTCTAAAATATTATTTAGATCGTTAACCTCTATGTCTCACTATGTAGCAAAAAAATTCAATGAGTCAGAATTCTCAAAGGGTAAAAAAATTACCAATACCACAATATTACGCAACCCCAGATATCGGGACATATTGTTACGATTGTATCTAGGCGATACTCAGCTAATTGGTGACAATAAAGCATCCTCGGAAACTCTACAGCTCAGGCTAGAAAATGAGAGGATTAAAAATGCGCTAATGAAAGCAGATCTAGAGATAAGAAAACTTGAAAGTGCGTTCGAAGAGAAAAAGCGAAATTCAAATTTTTATGATAATGGGTTTAGCATTGCGAATTTGGACGCGTGTTATAAAATAATCTTATCGATTTTAGAGGCTAGTAATGGAGTGTATGTAATTACTGATGATGGAATAATTGACAAATCAAATATTTTTGATAATGTTGTCGTATCCAAAAAGCTTCTAACTATGTCTGGGATAGAAAAATACCAGCAAATATGACTGACTGCATGTTCAGATCTAGTTATCACCTGACACCGCCTTACCGGTGTCTTGTTTACGCTACTTTCATGCACAGTGCCATTGGCATCAAGCTCAGAGCTATTCAACGTGCTGTAGAGGGATCTCCTTGCATCACCCTCCCCTGTTGCTCTACCTGCCCCTGCACATCCTCTAAACTCCAATGATTTAACCTGGTGAGGGTGCAATCGCTACCCCTTTGCAACCAAGCAATCTGTTGAGCCAGCCATTGGTTGCATAGGTCTGATGATTGCAGCTGATTTCGTAGAACTGCTGGCTGCTATGGCCGATGAAATTGAAGGCTTTGCTGACGTTATTGAGCTCTTTGGTGGGGTCTAGCTGGCTGGGTCTACGACATGCGACTTCCTCGCTGGGATGACATATGGCTTCATTATCCGTTTTGAAGACGGATGATTACTCCCTTTTGTAGGCTGTTGTCAGGTGAATACTATCTCCAAACAAAAAAGAGAAAAACCCTGACCAGAAAGCATGCCAGGGCTTGGATTAAAATTTTTAAATGACAATGTTATTTTAAATAAAAATCTGTTTTTAGTGTTTAGATTTTTCTTTTCTTAAAAACGCATAAACAGTGAAGGCCCATGCAACTGGAGAAAACAACACACAGAGAATGAAGTTAGCAAAAGCTATCTTTTTTTCTTTCTTATAGATAAACAATATAATGCTGGTTATCAATCCAATCAGCGTAGCAACTGCAAAGTAAATATTATTGTTAATATCCATATCTTCACCTCATCCAAAATAGCATTTATACACTTTGCCCTCAAATCCACATTTGAGTGGAGAAGATGAACCGCCTGGGCCGATGTTGCTTCCACCTCCAAACGAAACGGGAACATCAAGTCTATCCAATGCTTTAATGAACTCTTGGAACGTACCTGGATCACCAGAGAATTTATATTCGTTGTTAAGATACGTTTTATCTAGAGGTAATTTATTACCATCCTTGTCACGTGAATCAGTTAGATCGAAGGTTAACTCACCGATATGATTAAGACCGGATATTCGGAAGTTTGCAATTGTACCGTCGGAGAACTTAACTGTTGCGTTCAAACGCACGCCATGTAATTTCCCTGCTATATTTATAATTAGCGACAAATAATCCACAGCATTCTGCCCATAGCTGGACGTTGTGAAGTAATATTGTGAAACCTGGCTCTCCAAATATGGCCTTGCAACGAGAGAATATGCACTTGGAGCAATTTCAGCAGGTATTGAAATCGATGTGTCAATGAATTTTTGATAGTCATTCTTTAACCGTTTCTGCACTACCATGTTAGACGCCATTGGTGCGTCAAGTGGAATGGCATCATATGCAAGAGAGTAAATTGGATCACCAATCTTATTGTATCTCACACTTTGGTAAACTGAATATTTCTTTGCAACACTTGTTTCAAAGTTAATAACATAAACCGTGTGAGAACCATTGAAATTACCAACTTCTTTTTTTGCAGCAGCAAGAAAGTTTCCATCAGTCACACATGTATTACAGACTGTTCGAAACTCTAAGGCATTTGCGCTCGTTGACGCTATTAGCATAGCCACTGCTAACAACTACTTTTTCATTTATATCTCCTTATTTTATTTGCCTCCATGGTTTCAATCGGAAAACAAACTACAATCAAGAATCAGGAAACGCAATAACAAGGATATAATTGGGGGTAAAATTTCATGAAGAACAAATAGCATGCAATAAAATACTCTCAAAGAGCCATTAATTAGTGATTGCTATTGGGGTGCCCTCCTCTTAAAGCACCACAACTGGCTCTGACTAGACGTCCTGGCCTACTCAACCTCATCTCGCACATAGCGGCGTTGGCTACTACACATTTTCATATCTTGCACCACTCGTGGTGCATACGCCCCAGCTATCTGGCCCGCTCGTTAAAGTCATCATCAGGCGCCATTACTCTCTGGAAGGTCTCTAATCGTCCTGGGATTAATGCCATCCTCCTACTGAATTATCTGCGTGCCCGAATCAAAAACACAGTGTGATGATGTCTTCACTCATCAACCGATACGGTTCAATCGATCCAGATTGCATACTAGGTCATGTGCATCTCGGGAGTGACCAGGCTGGGGGGCCCACCATTACAGCTAGGCTGTTTGTCGAGCAAGCCCTTGTGCCATAGGTCTGATATCGTTTCAAACGATGAATAGTATTTTTAGTGACAAACTGAGAGTGGCTATTTGTTTGATCTATTAGCTGGCGGGATGTTATTTTCTAATGAATAAGATATCCCAACCTGTTTAAGAGCATTAATAATGCTATCGGTATATCTTGTGAGAGTTACCGTTTTACCCGAAGGAAAGTTAATTTTAAGAATCATAGGTTATCCCCTTTTAGTTGATATGGTGTAATCACTATATCCGCCCTCCAAACATAAGAATAATGAATCGAAATCATAGAAAATAAGCATAGCTTATATGTAAATAAAAAAAACATTAAAATCAATGACTTAATCATTAGCGCGATAACATTTAGGTACTAGGTTGACCGATGGCAACCAAACTTAATAAGTTTAGCTAATGATAACTTAGTTTTAATCATTTGAGCTTATGGATAATTTTATGCAGTATATTGGTTATTCGATAACGTCAGCCTCTCTGCAATCTTGGAGATAAGAGATTGAGTATTCAAAAGTTCATTACAGAAAAAATCAATGAATTGAAAGTGAATTTTAGGGTGATTTACTCTAATCTTATTGATTTTGGTAATGCTCAGGAAGAGTATAATATGAGAGGGTTGAAGAAGAAATGATAGATGGAGGCATTGCATGTCAGTTATACCTTTGATTAGTCCAAAGATATTTGAGATTGCCCCTGGGTTTAGAGCTATAAGCATAACTGTCTTGGCATCAGAGATAATTGATTCTGATGTAGCGACTCAGGCACTTTTAGACTCATATAAATGTGTGCATGAGAATAATCCTACTTGGGCCGAAGCGCACCTTGCTGCATGGGGAGAGGCATTCAAGAAGTTTGGCGCAAAACCGAAAAGAACGCCATGCTCTGCTGAAGCTTTACGTAATAGAGTCCTAAAGGATGGTGGGATCACAAGTGCAGATCCTATCGTTGATCTCTATAATGCCATCAGCATTAAATATGCAATTCCTGTGGGTGGTGAAAACTACGAAGCATATGTAGGGATACCACACCTAACAATTGCTGAAGGTACAGAAGCATTTGATACAGTTAAATCAGGTCAGCCAGCAAATGAGCCACCAGAGAAGGGTGAAGTCATTTGGAGAGATGAAGCTGGGGTAACCTGCCGTAGATGGAATTGGCGTCAAGGTGTAAGAACTCGACTTGATGAACATGCAAAAAAGATGTGGTTCATTTTAGAAAGCCTGCCAGAGATGCCACTTGAAGCCTTACAGGCTGCCAGTGATGAACTCATTTCTGGTCTCAAGAAAATGATGCCCGATGCGCAAATTGAATTTACATACGTTGAAGCTAAAGCATAACCCAATATAGCTATAGTAGATTTTTCAACCTCCTTCATTTTAGAAGGAGGTTGAATTGTTATCAATTCATATTGCCAGACAGTATCGCTGCTTATTGCTTAGTGGTCATTTCACTCTTACAGCATCAATACTCATTCTTAAATCACCAGCAATCTTTTTTATTTTAACAGTATCTAGCTTTGAGATAGTGACTCGGATTGCATGAGTTTTCTTTTGAACATCAAATGCAGATCCACGCCGGATTAACCATCCTCTCTTCGCCATTTCATAGGCAACATTGTTTGAGTCTACATCAAGTGGAATCCAGACATTTAATCCATCCTGAATATTTGGGGTGAGAATATCATTCTCTTGCAATGCGCATATCAATCCCTTACGTAAGGTAGAGTATTTGATACAGGTGTCATGCAACGATTTTTCAATCTCTATTGATGACAGCAAAGACCAAGCAATCCTTTGTATAATATGGCTCACCCAATTTACCCCAGGTGCAAGCCTTGTTCTCAACTGCCCAGCAGTGGTTTGATCACAAGCCACAATGGCCAATCTGAGATCCGGCCCTAGTGCTTTTGAAAGGGAGCGAATAACAACCCAAGATATTGTTGTGGATGGCAAAATGGAAAAGTACGGCGTCTCCGAAAGAAGAGCAAAGTGATCATCAATGATAACTAGTACATTGGGATACGATGATAGTACAGCCTTGATCTCTAGTGCTCGTTGTCTACTTAAGCTGCATCCTGTTGGGTTTTGCGCACGGGGAGTAATGAGGACGGCTCTGGCTCCATTACTTAGAGCGTGTTCAAGAGCATCAGGCTTCATCCCATGCTCATCAAGTTCAACCCCCAGCATTTGCATACCAGACAGTCTGAACGCATTGATTGTGCCAAGGAAACATGGTTCTTCGACTGCAATCTTGTCACCCGATACTAAGTGAGCATTTGCCAATCTTTCGACTGCATCGACAGCACCGTAGGTCAACTCAAGCTCAAACTCAGAAGGACAATCCTCAGTAAACCACCTTCTACCAAATTCAAGCAGCTCTGGGATGACGGTTTTCTCTCCATAGAGCACAGTCTTCGGAAAACACCCTGGAGATACCTCCTGTAGATTGGGTAACCAATCAGGATTCGGGTTTCCATCAGCCAGATCTACAAGCAATGAAGAGGGGGTCAGTCCTTCAACCTCTCCAACCTTTCTTGGTTCACTAACAATCGTGCCTAGTCGGCCTTGTGTTGTAGCTACATTGGCTTTCACCAGTCGTTGGTATGCGGAAGATACCGTGTTCCTATTAACTCCAAGTATTTCAGCAAGTTCCCGTACTGGAGGCAACGATTCACCTGGTGCAATCTCCCCACATAAGACCAGTTCTCGGATGCAATCAGAGATCTCTAATGCAGTTTTACCTTTGATCTTCATTTTGTCCTATGCCAAAGATTGTTATTGTCTTAGTATTATATGGGAACTATGAACAACGTTCATCCACAACGAAGGAGCAAGAGAGATGTTCTCAGGACTAAGTGCTTTTCCCCTGACACCCGTCAACCATCATGGCATCGATGACAGGGCCTATATCCAGCTGATAGAACGATTAGCTCAAGCCAATGTTGACTCGATTGGAGCACTTGGTTCTACAGGAAGCTATGTCTACCTCAGCCGTGAGGAAAGAGCCAAGGTTGCTTCCCTTGCAGTCAAAAATGCAGCGGGTATTCCTGTCATTGTTGGCATCGGCGCTTTGAGAACTGATGATGTTCTCAGGTTGGCAGAAGATGCCCAAAGATCTGGAGCTAAGGGGGTTCTACTGTCCCCAGTCTCGTATCAAAAGCTGACAGATGATGAAGTCTTTGGTCTATATGAGACAGTAACTTGCAATCTGTCAGTCCCCCTGGTTGTTTATGACAACCCTAGTACAACCAACTTTACGTTCAGTGATGAACTACATGGACGAATTGCTCATCTACCTAATGTTGCATCAATTAAAATCCCAGGAGTCCCAACAGATGCTAAAGCAGCATCAGAAAGGATATTGAGACTACGAGATAAAATACCTAATCATGTAACAATTGGTATTAGTGGTGATGCTCTTGCTGCAACTGGGTTAAATGCCGGATGTGAAATTTGGTATTCTGTAATTGGTGGAATATTCCCCAATGTAGCTTTGGCACTTACTAAAGCAGCGCGTACTGGCGATGCAGCTTTAGCTATTCAGCTTTCTGATAACCTAACAGCTCTATGGAATTCATTTAAAAACAATGGTGGAAGCTTAAGAGTAGTGGCAGCTATAGCGGAGGAGATGGGGTTGGTTTCGGCACCGAGTCTACCCTTACCTTTGTATTCTATTCAAGGTGATGAGCGAGAAAGGATAATGTCGTTGATTCGTACATTGAGCCTATCTTGATGAAGTCATTCTATATGCTTGAAAGAAAATCTACTGAAGTTGAAAATGTACGTGGGCTTTTAAATTATGTATTGGCTGCATCATTAGCGAGAGCCGCTGATGGTGGTGCGGTTGTCGGTGTTGTCCTATTAGCCATGTCAAATGGAGCATCAGGGGCGATTACAGGTATTCTTGGTGCTTGTATCACTGCCCCTCACTTTCTTGGCCCCTTTGTTGCCAGGAAAATTGATACATCAGATGATGGGCGAAAAGTGATTGCATTGGCATGCCTTGTGTATGCAGTTGTAATGACAATTGCTGCATTAAGCTATGGGAATATATCATGGATACTTAGTGGAGTATTATTTTCAATTGCTGGTATCTGTGGGCCATTACTAACAGGGGGAATTAGTAGTCGGCTATCGACTGTTGCTGGGGAAACACAGCAATTACAAAGACGTTCCCAAGGTTGGGATGTGGCGTCATATGGCATTGGAGGGACTATTGGACCATCCATAGTTGCGGGGATGTCAGCTTATGCATCCCCTGCTATAGCTGTTATCAGCCTGGCAATTTCAACCATCTTAGCTGCGATTCTGATAATGAGGTTACCTTACTCCCCTCCTCAACATGGTGGGGATCTGAGTAAGGTTCCTAGTACATGGGCTATCATATGCGTGATGTTGAAAGATATTCGACTTAGACAGACGCTATATTTGACTATGCTAGTTGCATTTGCTGTTTCTGCACTACCAATAACTGCGGTAAAAGTTAGCTCTTTATTAGGTGAGCATGCAGCAAGTGCAGCTATATTAACAGCTGCATATGGGATCGGTAACTTGGCTGGCTCTGTATTTATAATGAGGAAGCCACTCTACGGTGATCCAGACAAGCTCATGATAACTTACTCCATCTATATATGTGGGGGGTTGTTTGCGATTATCAGTTGCTCCTCTATAGTTGCTTCTGCTATCGCTTTTTTGTGCACAGGTATCCTCAACTCATACTTCTTTGCAGCAACACTAATTGCTCGAACAGAATATGCTCCAGCACAAGGAAAAGGGCAGGTGTTTTTATGGGTGGCTGCAATGAAGATCTCTGCTGGTTCGGCAGGTACAGCTATTGCTGGAGTTTTAATTGAAAAGGATATGAAGATACCTATTATCGCTGGGATTATTTTGGTGGTTACAGGAGCAGTAGTAGCCTGGAGTTCAAGTGCCAAAAAAAATCTTCCAACATAGCTAGCTATCATACTAATAACGATATTAATGTCACAATTTAAACGGACATAACCCTAAGTTATGTCCGTATTTTTTTAAAATGCAGAGCAATTGCTGGCAGATACATATTGCATTTAGAAGCTACGTTAAGTAAGGGAATTCAACCCATCAATATTTTTCAAGATTAAAGTTGTTGATGTTTCAGATACACATGGTATTGCTTGTAACACTGACGGGATAAATTCTGCAAGTGAGGGGATATCCTTCACCCATAGGCGGATCATATAATCACTATCCCCAGTAACCATCATGCATTCTGTGATTTCAGGTCGCATTCTAATTGCATCTAGAAATTGAGAATGTCCCTCTGGTGTCTGCAATGATAGTTTAATTGATACAAATACGCAGATGCCTAGCCCTAATGCCTCTTCCGAAATCTTGGCTGTATACCCTTCAATAATTCCGGTATCCTCAAGTTGCTTAATTCTTCTGCCGCATGGTGTTGGTGACAAACCGACTTGTTCGGCGATTTCAGCAACTGTCATTCGGGCATTGAGCTTGAGCGACTCCAGAATTCTTCTATCAATCGCGTCAATGACAAATTTTGAAGTTTTCATTTAAGATTACCGAGATTTTAGAGTTATCGTGCACATACAGCATCATAATTGCTGATATTTGCATCTTTTGCAATGTAGATGTCTGGTAGATTTGTGCTGTATGTCTAACATGGAATTAATATAATGCGTCACACACAATACTTCCCCATTGGAGCAGCTCTACTATCTATAATCTCCCTACAAACTGGGGCTGCCTTAGCAAAGACAGCGTTTACTACAGTTGGTCCAGAGGGAATGTCAGCGCTTAGAGTTGGTATTGCCGCAATAATATTATGTTGTTTCACCAAGCCATGGAGAATAAGATGCAATCTCTCTGATCTTGTAAATATGCTCTTTTTTGGGGTAACACTAGGCTTAATGAATTTGTTCATATATATGGCTTTCAAGTATATGCCTGTAGGTATTGCTATTTCAATGGAAGTGATTGGCCCATTGACAGTTACACTGCTCAGCTCTCGCCAACCCAAAGACTTGATTTCCATTTTGTTCGCACTTACCGGGCTAACACTTCTTCCTATTGGCGGTAATAATGCATCAATAGAATTTCTTGGTGTGGTATATGTAGGGGCATCTGCACTTTTCTGGGGGCTGTACGTTAGTTCAGGTAGCAAGATTGCTTCCTTTGGAAGTCAAGGCTTCTCACTGGGCCTTATTGTTGCGTCTATGTTTATCGTTCCACTTGGCATCAATAGTGGAGTTATAGAAAAAATCAATATAGATGTTTTTGTTATTGGATGCACGATTGCGATCATGTCTACAGCACTTCCACTGATACTTGATAGCTTTGCATTAAAGTATGTTCCCAAGAGCATATTTGGTGTTCTGATGAGCGCGTCACCCGCAGTTAGTGCATTAGCTGGAATGGTGATCTTGGATGAAGTGCTTACCCTCTATCAATGGGTTGGCATTTTACTAATATCACTTGCATGTATGGGGGCAACGATGAGCTTCAAGAGTAATGTTGTTGCTACAAACTAGATGAATATCTACTAATAATCATTAGAGCATACCGCCATGGTCGGCGGTATGCTTGTCTTGATTAAGTGCTACTGACTGAATTTCTCTTTCTCACGACTGTCACTATGAATGAAGAAATAAATCATAGCTGAAATCAAAAATACAACGCCAACAGCCACTACCCAATATCCAGGACCAAAAGGAGCTGGGTTTAAAACCATGTACACTAGTGAGCCGATTGTACAGAAAACAACTGCTATGCGCAGCAATAGCTGGATTGTTTTATTATGACTATCTTTTAAAAGATGCTGTGCAAATAGCATGACAACCATAATCGCTGGGAAAAGCATCAGACTGACATCAAGATGCAGCATTCTAAACGCAAAGCCAAAGTCTCCTAGTGGTACATCCTTGGCCGAGTTATAAAGGTCGGCTCTATACTCCTCCAAGAACCCCATGCCTGCAACAGTTAACAGTATGCAGCTCCAGGTGAGGAAAATACCACCCAAGGTATATTTGGCAGACTTACTCAATTCATTGCCTGTGTCCTTATTTCCAAACAATATTGCGCCAACAACGACAAGACCACCATGTAGTATAAAGGTGCCTATCACAAAATCTGCCAGGTCAATCCCCGCTACACTGTGACCACGAAGGGCAAAAAATCCTTTTTCAGTAAATATGTGGGGAATCTGTAAGTCAGAACCCCCAAAGCCTGAAACAACAAGAATGATGACAAGCAACACCAAGCCAATGATTGTCATCCATTCACCAAGGAGTTTGAGCTTTAATGCAGCACCGATTAAGTTTCGACCATATTTTTTGCTTATGATGGAAAGGATTAGACTAATAACGGCCACAACAATCATATCAGAGTGAGATCGAAGTAGGCTATCTTGCCACTCTGGTAACGTATATCCAATCTTACCTGCGTACCAACTAAAGGCACCTAGCACGTCACCAAAGTCCAAAATGAAACCAGCTAAGTCACCAATGAGCGCAGCAGTTACCGCAGTACATGATGCAGCTATGGCTAAATAGTGAGTGCATGATTTTCTAATCTCACGGTCTTTCAGCACTATTATTCCAAATGTCATTACAAACAAAATCACATCAAGAGAAATAAATGCAAGAATTTGATACCATAGCATTAGCTTGGTATACTCCATTGAGCGGTTTATTGCCCCACCTGTAATGCCAAAAAATACTGTCGCAACAGTGCAATAAAAAATTATACGTTTAAGCTTGTCATCTACATTGTAAGTTTGACTTACAATTAAGGCTGTAAGCCCAGCAAGACCGACAGACAGACCATGGAAATACATTATTCTTGAGTAATCAACTGGCGTGTAGCGGTCAACAAAAATTGAGAATGGGTTAGCTATAAACACACTACCAATTGCATAGATAACTAAAGAAATTAAGAGCCATCTTATTACCTGCGGCCAGGAGTATTTCCCCAGTCCAATTTCATGACTGGCTATATCTTTGTTTAACATACTTTCCCCTAATAAAGTTTAGTGCATTGCTGATAATTCAAAAAATGGCATTTTAGTTATATGTACACTTAAGTAATTTTTGTCATCACCAAGTATCTCAATAGGAAATATTACCTATGAGTTAGGCAGGCAAAAATGATGCTAATTCTCCAGAGGAGATTAACTATATTGTGCTTTATACAAAGCATGCCATTGGTTGAAGCCATTAATTAATATCACCTACCCATTTATAAGTAAAATTAATTTAAATCATTGTGTATTAGCATCTCTTATGCGTAGGGGATCAAGATTCTAACTACTATGATTATGCGACTGAGTGAATAATCTATCTTTTGCTAATAGATGAATAAATAGAGCCTGGCGTTATGAATTCTCGCTTATTTATATTTGGTTTATTCCATGAAGAGAGTCTAGATGAACAAGATTCTTAGTAGGTAGCCATAATTAGGCTGTTCAAGAAGATTTATATTTATTCCGCACTAATGTACGGATGTATCCAGCTGATAATGTATTGGTTATATCTTCTACATAGAGCAGAAATTGCTCTGAAGGCATAGCCTTCTTCTATGCTATACCTAATTTTTATTAAAAGTTGCTAAAAGGGGATAAACTTGGTTTCTCTTCGCTGCATAGCAGCGGAATGTTGAAATTTTTTCTTTTGTTCTCATAAGTAATAAATGGACAGTTTTATATTTTTTCAAGTGGTACAAATGAAATAAAGTTGAAAAATATTATTTCTCTGATTTTTTAGCCACCGCCTTCGGCTTAATGCTTCCATCACAGTGACCAATTATTGGCACACACCGTGCTCAATCCGACCCACCAGATCGACAACAGCCTGCACTCCCATCGGTGTAGTCAATAACTTAGCTGGCGCTACGCCACTGAGGCCCCAGGCTGGTCTGTTTAGCCATGACAACGCCTTGGCAGTATCGTTCTTGTTGAGGGATAGTGCCGCATCGAGGGCCTGCACAACGCCGTATACCCTGGTGCCCTGAGAGGTTGATAGGGGAGCCCCCATCTTGAGTTTGCGGGCAACTATGCTCCGGCTTATGCCTGCTAAGCGGCATATCAAGCCCACATCTGTATTCATCAATTCAGCTACTCGATGAATGATGCTAGGAGCTACGCCAGCCACGATCCATAGATGCGCCCCTAATGAGTCAATCGGTATGCTAAGGGAGCTAAAGACATCATTGGCAGAAGCTACTGTCTCGCTAGGATGATAAGCAGCATAGGACATAGTGACATCTCCACTGAAATTGCAATACGCGATTACCTTATCCTATCTGTTCAGTGCGGCGGTGGCGATGTGTCTGAGAACAATGTTGGATGAGGCACTGAATGCAGAGGTTGAAGAGCCCCATTCGGGCAATACCAACTTCTTCGTGAATCTCTGGGCATAATTCTATCTGAGGTCTTTATGAGCCCCTTTTTATGATGTATTGACTATGTTCTAACCATCATACTAGCTAGCGCCACATACAGAGGATGACGTCATGAGTAAAGAACCGTCCGCACATGAACTGAAACAGACGTGGGGACTACCTGCTCACGCAAAAATGCTGGGGTGGCTACTGCATGACCCCTACAAGGACGAGTTTCTGGTTAAGTACACATCAAACTCTGATATGACGGGTATGTGGTGGGGGTTGAGCCCTGAAACAGCAAAAGCCTTCAAAACGCTAAAGAAGGCAACTGCCGTCCTCGAATCATTGGATCTTGCAGGGCGAGCTGTTGCTGCCCCAGCTTTTGATATTGGAAAGCAGATCATCGTTCTGACGGATGATATTGGTGTTGAAAATCCGCTGAGAAAAGTGACTCGTTTAATGCAAGAAGCTGAGCGTGATGATGCTAATAACTAAACATCCGGTCGAGAGAAACATCAATGGCTATCAATTTTGATTATCGTTGTGGAATCTTAGAGGCAGCCGACACAAAAACTGGCCGAGAATGGTGTTGGTATAAGGGGGATCCCGAGGTTACCAGAACTGAAAATGGCGAGTTATTGAGTTCGATATGTGTTCCCATCGGAGCCACTGTTGTCGAGGTGAAAACCCTTATTCGCATGGATACCAAAAAGTAACTAAAAACAGGTTGCACCATATATAGTCAGTCCGCGTATGATAACTCCTATTCTCATCTGATTAGGAGCTTAGCATGCTCGTAAAAGAAATTGTGCCAACAGAACAGGTCGTTGACATTCTCTGTGATGTCTGTGGTCGTAGTACAAAAACGAATTTTGGAACCAACCAATACGGCTCGTTATCGGCGGATTTTGGCTATGGTTCCCGTCACGATGGTGAACGTTATAAGGTGCATCTGTGTGAGGGGTGTTTTTTTGGTGTACTCGCGACAGTGAGGGAGATGCATCGTGGAAATCGTATGTTTGACGATGACTATGAGGCTGCAAATCCAGAAACATTTGGGCGTGATTATTCTAATAGGGAAATAATATGAATGATATTCTCCCATACTCTAGTTTGTGTGGAGAGAAAAATCTCTTATCATCGACTCATTCTGTGAGCCGATGATATTCTCCAATCGGCTCATTTCGTGAGCCGATCAAGATCCTTCATCGGCTCATCTGGTGAGTTGGTCTCAACGCTCACTACCACCTAGATTTAGTTTTTGGCTACAAAGTTTCATAGCAGATTGGAGCTAGGCCACTAAGCAGATCCAAACGCGATTTCGCTCACGTCTTTTTGAATAATGCTATTTCTATAATCGTCTTGGTGCCAAAAACAGTGGAGCTGATGCTGGGATTGAGAGATAATTTTCCTGATATAAAAATGTGATACATGAGGCTATCAATGAACGATTTTTTGAAAACACTGATGAATATTCGTAGTCTGCGAGCTGTACTGCGCGAGCTGTCTTATGAGCAGCTGGTTGAGGCTAAAGAGAAATTTGACGAGATTTATGCTGAGCGTGAGCAGCACGAGACCAAATTGAGAGAGGAATCTGCCGAGCGCCTGCAAAAACTGGCTGAGTTTACCGAAATGTTGAAACAAGCAGGCATCGATCCGAGTGAGCTGGTTGGCACTGCGGCTCCGGCGAAAGCTGAGGGTTCAGCTAAAGCGAAACGCGCTCCTCGTCCTGCAAAATACAAGTACACCGAAGACGGTCAGGAGAAGACCTGGACTGGTCAGGGACGCATGCCTAAAGCTATCGCAGAGGCTGTTGCGGCTGGCAAGGCTCTGGAAGATTTCCTGATCTAATGTCCCCAAATTCCCACGTCGAATGTCTAGTCCTAAAATTGTTAACACATTATGCGGCTAGGTTTTCATGACACAGAACCCCGATGTACCACATTGGGGATTCTGTATATCAATTCCTACTGTGGCCGTTCTAGGTTGCCGACATACCCTCCGGACAATATCCCTTAGCTAACCCAACTAACTCAGGCTATAGAGCAGCGACTTACCTTTCAAGATATCATTCCTCCGTTAAGCCAACGTATTCTTAGTAACTCCCTTCCAGGATTCAAGGTGCGGGATAATTCTACTTATAAGCACCCATATTCTTGGGGTATTACCGATGGGATGATGTTAGAGGATAGAGCGAAGACCTCGAAGGAATTTTTTGATGAGACGATTAAGGGGGGAAGTTATAATATCCCGCTGATATGAGCATTAGTCAATTAGTAACCCTTTCATCAAGTTGTCGCTGCGGTACTTGCTGGGTGTTTTATTAAATAGTTGTTTGAATGCATATATATATGCGGAGTCGGAGGAGTAACCCAATTCCAATGCTATATCCTGTATTGACCTTGGAGAGTCTAGTAACTGTAAAGATAATACGAGTCTAATGTTTTGCCTCCATAGGGAGAACGACAAATCAAATTCTTTTGCACAAAGCCTTGAAATCGTTCGTTCTGATGCACCAACACGCTGTGCCCACTCCTCTAGTGTGTAGGGCAAATCTGGTTGTTGCTTAAGTTGGTTAAAAACAGACATAAGGCGTTTATCTGTTGGAATTAACAGTGGGATTTCATAACTACTTGCAATATCAATTTGATCTCTCAATACAGTAAGTAAACTCGTCGAATCAGCTTCTGAATGTAGAGCCATTCCTTTATCAACTAGCAGAAGAACCAGCTCTTTGATAAATGGAGTCACAAGGCAAGGCTTTGGACTAATAGAATACCCAGCTATTTTATCTGGATTTAGATAAACAGCCAAAAATTGTGTATCCGTAACTGCTACAGCCTTATGGAACGTGTTGGCTGGTATATATAGCATCGCATTATGAGGCACTATTACACATTTATCAGCGATACTTGATTGCAATAACCCCTTAAGAGGAAACACAATTTGATGCCATGGATGTGAATGAAAGTCATCCACAAATCCATAAGGCATATGAGTAGTTCTAGCTATGAACTGCCAGTTTGGGTTCTTCTGTATTATTTCATTAGCTTGCATGCTTGGCGACTTATCGATGTTTTATGTCGTATAGTATAAATCATGACTCTGCTCCTTGGTATAACATCTCATCAGGTCGTCATCAAAGAGGTGCCAAATGAGAGCTCATTTTATTGTTCATGAATTTTTTGAGGCCCCAGGTGCATATGAAACTTGGGCAAAATCTCGTGGACACAGCATTAGCTATTCCCGAGTCTATGAAGGCGAGCCTCTTCCGGAAAACATAGAAGACATTGATTTTCTGATAGTGATGGGGGGACCACAAGATCCAGCAACCACATTGGATCAATGTGCTCACTTTGATTCGAAAGGCGAGCAGTCTGTGATTTTGAAGGCCATCCAAGCAGGAAAGGTTGTCCTGGGCATTTGTCTAGGATCACAGTTGATAGCTGAAGCGTTGGGGGCACACTACAGCCACAGCCCAGAGAGAGAAATTGGTAAGTTTCCAATCACTTTGACTAATGAGGGGTTAGCACACCCATTATTTAACCATTTTGGGAGGGTGCTTGATGTTGGTCACTGGCATAATGATATGCCTGGACTGACGCCCGATGCAAAAATCATTGCTTTTAGTGAAGGCTGCCCCCGTCAAATTGTTGCATACAGTGACTTGATATTTGGTTTTCAGTGTCACATGGAGCTAAGCAAAGAGATTGTTCAAATGCTAATTGATAATGATGACCTCAGCGAGGCACCAAAATATCGATTTGTTGAGGGGCCCAATATTTTGCTACGTCACGATTATAGTGAAATGAATCGAAAACTTTACGAATTTTTAGATAAATTAGCAGTCTCCTATAAATTGAAACCGAAAATTATCTAAGGTTTCCAGTTTGATTGGACTGTATAGACGATTTAAGGGGGCTCGTCGGAGCCCCTTTATCTTCAAAAGATCAAGGAGATTTGGATTGATTAAAGCTGGTAACTCCTCCTAATACGCCTCCCCGAGGGAGAGTCCGAACAAGTTAACAGATAGAGTCTTTTCAGACTCCTATCGTGAAGCCAATATCTCCCCACCGGATCTGATAGCGTGTATTGCGTCCGCCACCAGGTAATTTCTCAATACATCCCTTTTCCACCAATGCAGCCAGATGGCGGGTAGAAGTAGCCTTGCTGACTCCGGCGACTTTTTGATATTGACTGGCGTTGATGCCATTTTCGAAACCCTGTTCGCCGCCATCCAATAAACGGTTAACAACCCTGATTTGCTCTGGACTCAGACAGTCATGATTGTGTAGCAGCCAGAAATGAGCCTTGGCGAGGCTACGAGCGATACTTTGTAATGCCAACGCTATGGAGTAATCCAGTGTGTCGAGGAACCAACAGATCCAGGAGGTAATATCTAGCGGGCCCCTTTGCGCTGACTCAAGCGCTCGATAGTAGTCACCCCGCAGCTCTAGAATAGCAACTGGCATGGCATACAGCCGCATGCTGTGGCTGTCAGCCTGTGACAGCGCGAGATCGGTCAGTGCCCGCGCTAACCGCCCATTGCCATCATCAACGGGGTGCAGGGTCAGAAACCAGAGATGGCAAATCGCCGCACGAAGAAGGGGATCTATCGTGGGATCATGCCGAGTCTGGTTAAACCAGAGGGTGAAATCGGCCAGTTGATCGTCCAGAGTTGCTCTGGGTGGTGCCTCAAAATGCACGGTGGGGCGATCAACACGTCCAGAGACAACCTGCATCGGCTCATCTCCTCGCAACTGTCCTACATTCAGTCGCTGCACCGACCATTCATTGACGGGGAACAACCAACGATGCCATTGGTAAAGCCGCTCAATCGTCAACGGCTGTCCATGATTGTCGATGGCATCCAACATCATGGCCGCGAGCCCCTCTGAGCGATCTGACACGGGATAGGACTGAGTTTGTGAGCTCCCTAATCGCCTAGCCAGGGAAGAACGCACGGATTGGGCATTGAGACGCTCACCCTCAATAGCGGATGAGGAGATGATGTTAGCCAGTAACGTATCCAACGTTTGGTCGGAGTTCCCCAATCTGGAATGACTACCTATTAGCATTCCCAGCCTGCGTTGAGCATGCCGTAATCTGGGCAATATCTCGCTATCCCGCCAACGAAAATGGGGCCAATCTGCTTGTTGCCAAATCCAAAATGGTTCCATTATTTCCTCATCCAACGTGCTAGGGTTTCAAAAATGAGCCCAACCCGCCCATCATTCGGCTCAATATTTGAGCCGAATATAACACATGCAGCAGACCAGCAGAGCTGGTAATGAGGATGGAGATCTAGGTTGAAAATCTCAGACCGGAGCTAATGAAAAACTGGATTTATTGCTGCTGGGTGGAGCTACAGCAACCAGTAGATAGACAAGGCGGGAAACTCATTTTCGTTTCTAATAGATCTTGTGAGCTTGCAGCTTGCGCTGCATGAAGCCACGCACACGCAGATGCCGTCTGGTCTGCTCATTCATATGCCTGACGTTACTCACTAATATTGGGATGCCAGTCTAAGCCACCAGAAGAGAAGGATCGAACCACCGAGTAGATTGCCAGCTAGGTATTTCCAAGAGCGGTCTGACAAGAACAAAATCGCCCCCAGTATCGTTATCATGCCCCAGAGAGAGGGCATGAGCAGTACATATAGGCCAGTCAGTGAGTATTCATCGTTAAACCAGTCATAGACAGGCTGAATGAACAGGATCGATGCATTCAAGAGGTGATAGAGCATGAACAACACGAATACCCATGTTCTCTCTGTCTTCACTGCTGCGCTCACTTTAGTTCCCCTTGGAATGGATAGCTGAGTTCAATGACGGTCAAAAATGGCTTGTAGGCAAAGCGCTTGTAGTGTTGAAGAACAAACCAGCTTCTGAAACCGGACGCCAGGCCGTAGAACTTGACTCTTCCGGTCGTGGGGTCAGGGCCAATGTCAGGATAATCGAGACCTGTACCCGTATGATAGTGAGAAGTACATAAGCAAATTAGTTTATAAATCTATTTATGTATATATGAACAATTATTTTCCAGAAAAATATTAAAGCCTTTGACCTCGGCCCCAATAGAGCCTATGGGTAACATCGTAGGTTCCTAATATTATTTTCTAGGTTGTCTGAGCTACAACTAGGGACTATAATCCGCGGCCTAATTTTAATTCCTACTAATTTTTGTCTTTCGAGACTGAGGGCTGCCTATGGACTCCCAGATTGTGTGGTTACCAACCGCACTCTACACAGCATTAATTCGATTGCAGCTGAACGATTTCACTGCGACTGGGTGCGTAACTGCTGTTTTTGGTGCCAAGGCTGAATCGAAGGTACATAGGAAGCGTTATGACATTATTTATTGGAACCTAATCAAACTAGTCCGTTTGGGTCTTCTAAAGAGAAAGCACGTTGACGATGGGAGGCGCTTTTCTCATTTCATCAAGACTCCCAAGTTCGATGAAGTGCATTTCAAGGAGGAATTTATTGGGCCAGAGGCTCTGGTGACGGAACTGAAACAGGAAAAAGACATGAAATTGAATAGTGCTGTTTTGGATGAGTTGGATGCGAGAGCCCAAAACTATCGCCTTCAATTAGAGAAGCAAGACGCGATGCGCGATGAACTTGGTGTGTTACGCATAGACTTTCCTTTTCTGGAACCTGCATTAGACAGGGCTATCAGTGATGCAGTTGAGGAGAGTTGGGAGTTGCAGGGCAGGCTGGCGGCCGTTGAGAGGATCTTGAAGGTGTTTGGGATACGGCCTTCTTCATGAAGGCCTGTGACGCACTTCAAACGAGAGGTTGCGTCTTGCTAACAATACAGCGGCATGTGGGGCTTTGATAGCGACATACAGCTTGGAAAGTGGTGGCCCCAGTCCGACTTGAACGGACGACCAATCGATTCAGTTAACCCAATACTTTCGTAAAGGCCTGGACTATATCATCATCCTCGCAGAGCGATAGGATGTCGGACGCTAGTGATGTATTACACAGCAAGGTCGTGCTGAACCATCTAGTCTCTGAACCTTCTCTTCACGCTTGAAGAGCTTGGCTGCTGATTGGCATGAGATATCGCTATCTTTTAGCTTTCCAGCAATTCATCCGATTTTTCCGTATGTCATTACTGACACAGGTCACAATTTCTTATGAGTCGACTGCTCTAACCACTGAGCTATGGGGCCGTTTCATCTATGCACCATTCTACTAGCACATATTTTTAAAGCAACTGAACTCAACTGCCTTAAAAATCATAGCTTTACTTGACTCTTACTACTTCTTTAAGCATGCACTGAAATCATGGTTTACATAAGAACGGGCGACCAATCGATTATGAGTCGACTGCTCTAACCAACTGAGCTAAGGGG
>RCUQ01000264.1_pt1 | contig 28375 bp, 22 predicted proteins | sample 2166351 | NCBI WGS metagenome assembly RCUQ01 (sample SAMN09932597, study PRJNA488358) | compost metagenome | feature: garden; material: soil; isolation source: compost soil in acetonitrile-enriched culture | place: Germany: Experimental Botanical Garden Goettingen | collected 2016-01-27
CCAGACGGTCGATCTCTCCGACTCCTCCGAGTTCAACCAGTTGTTTGGGCAACTGCTGCAACTGCGGGAACAAAAGGAAGTGGTCGAGCAACAGGAGTCCCTGATCAAGCAGCGGCTGCAAGCCACCCTGGGTGAAGCCACCGCCGGGCTGTTCGCGAACGGCAAGATCACCTGGAAACGCAGCAAAGATAGGCTGGCACCGGATCTGGAGCGGCTTGGGCAGGATCACCCCGATCTGCTCAGCCATTACGTCAAACCGGTACCCGGCGTTCGCCGCTTCACCATTCAATCCCAGAGGCAAACATCATGATCAAAGGACTGGCAATTACCCCACCCGTGATCGGGCGGATCTGCATCGGCAAGCTGGTGCAGAAAAACGATAAATGGGTGCCGGAGAAGGACGACAGCTTCACCCTCACCACTCAGGTTCAACAGAAAGGAGGATGGCTGCTCCATCCCTTACACCAACAGTTTGCTCAGGGACATGAGCACGCCAAGATCCGTGCAATCCCGGTACGGGTGTTGTTCAACGACAGCGACCTGAACCTGCGAGCAGAGTACAGCGCCTTCGACCGGCAAACAGGCAGGCCGCTCTGTGTCGGCAACGGGGAAGTGGCGAGACGCGTCGGCGCACAGGGGATGGAAGAGGTCAGCTGCCCCGGCCCGGAACGCTGTCCTTACGGCCAGCAACAGGGCTGCAAGCTGTATGGGCGACTGAACCTGTTTGTGGAGGGACAGGGGGATGAGCTGGGCAGCTTTATCTTTCGCACCACCGGCTACAACTCGGTGCGTACCCTGGCGGCACGACTCAAGTACCTGGAAGCGGTCAGCGGCGGCCTGACCCGCTATCTGCCGCTCACGTTGCGGCTGCGGGCCAAGAGCACTACCCAGTCCTACCGTACCCCGGTCTACTACGTGGACCTGACCCTGCGCGATGAGCTGACCCTGACCGAGGTTGTCGGACAAGCGAAGGAGGCGGCACTACGAGATCATGAGGCAGGGCTTGATATCGAGCAGATGGAGCACACGGCCCGCGAGCTGCTGCGCAACGGCCAGTTCGAAGAGATGGATGAAGAGGTGCCGTCTCTGCTGGAGGAGTTCTATCCCGAGCCAGAGGCGGGCGAGGCATCATCAGCCTCACCGCCGATGGCAACAGCGGTGGTAACGACGCCAGCACGCTCCCGCCCTCGCCCCTCCCCCTTGACCAACAAGCTAGGCAGCGGTGCTGACCCTTCGTCACCCCATGCCTGAACTCGGTACTACCGACCGTTAAATCCTTTCAAATCAATTCGTAGCGATGCGTTCGGCTGCGACCTCACGACGGGACGTCTGTCACAAAACGGCCCGTCGCGTATTCCCATCACTGGTTTGGGGTCAATAGATCAAGCCCTATTGCCCCTCACGAAATAGGCACCTTTTTCAGCTATTCCCCACCCATTTCAGGTCAATAAGGTCTATTTGAGGCTTTTGACCTGGGGTGTCAGTGTACCTTGCCCTATTGACCGGGAGGAGACCATGGCACTGGTAGGTTATGCACGCGTGAGCACGGTAGGCCAGAGCCTGGATACCCAGCTTCAAGCGCTGGCCGAGTGCAGCAAGATTTTCCAGGAGAAGGTGAGCGGCGCCAGCGATGACCGGCCCCAGCTCGCCCTGCTGCTGGATTGTGTGAATGCAGGCGACGTGGTGATGGTGACCAAGCTCGACCGTTTGGCACGCAACACCCGCCACCTGTTGGAAATTTCGGAGTACCTGCAACAGCGGCAGGTGGCCCTGCGCATCTTGAACCTAGGCGTCGACACCTCAACCCCGACCGGCAAGTTGATGCTGACCATGATCGGCGCCATCGCCACCTTCGAGCGGGAGTTGATGCTGGAACGCCAAGCCGAGGGGATTGAGCTCGCTAAACGGCGTGGGGCCTACAAGGGCCGCAAGCCCACCGCGATGGCAAAGGGGCGCGAGGTGCTGGCGCTAGCCAAGCGCGGGTTACCCAGGGCCGAGATCGCGAGGCAGACGGGGATCAGCATTTCCAGCGTGCAACGCATCCTCAGGACAACAGAAAAATAATGCCGGGGTATCTCCCGGCGCATCGGATTCGTATTCAACACAAGGAAGAAAAATAATGAAAAAACATCATCATCTCTCGTTAATCGCCGCTTTGGTCCTCAGTGCTTGCGGCGGTGGCAGCGACACTAGCAGTAGTGATAATGGCGGCAATGGCGCTCCTGCCGATATCACCCTAACCGGTCGCGCCCTCTCCGGCGACTATCTGGCTGGGCAAGCCGCCTGCCTGGACCTCAACGCCAACCAGCAATGTGACAACGGCGAACCGCAGACCACCACCGACAGTCAGGGGCGTTTCAGCTTCACCCTGCCAGAAACGCAGCAAGCCGATGCCCGTCAGGCATGGGCTATTCTTGCTGCTCCTGCCACCTCGCTGAAGGCTGCTGCTCGGGCCGCCGCTACCCCAACCCTGTTCGGTTACGTTGACGGTGCCGAGTTTGTGGTCAGCCCCTATACCCACGATTTGGTCACCCGAACCGACCCTGAGCAGCGCAAGACCCACTATCAATCCAGCATCGCCACCAAGGAGAAACAACTGATTGCCAGCGAGCTGGGACTGACGACTCAAGAGGCCAGCGAACAGAAGCTGTTTGGCGACTATCTGGCGGCGGGTGACGAACACAGTGCGGCCCTGGCTGAAGAGGCAGCCACCAAAGAGCAGCAACTCGTTGAGGCAAGCACCCTGCAAGCCAAGCTGGCGGCGGCCCTTGCCACCAACAACCCGCAAGGATGGCAATCGGTCACGGTCAGCATTCGCAACCTGCGCGAGTACAACCGCAATCAGGACATCTGGCAGCAAATCCGCCTGCAAGAGGTTGTCTACACCAAACGGGTTGAGGCCATCGAGACGACCCGCACCGAGAGCACCCGCTGGCTGCTCGATGAGCAGGGAGGCTACGATGCCCAGCAGCCACTGCGCCGCTTTATCGACGAGGAGCACAAGAACTGGGACAGCAAGCAATATAGCCTGCACTCCGCTTGGGATTGGACCTACGACGAGAGCGGCAATGCCACCGTCAAAGGCGAGAGTATCCGCAGCGGCACCTTCAGTCAGGATGCGAATGGCCTCTACAGCTACCACACCACGGAGTTCACCAACGAGGGCACGCCCGTTCCCCATGACACGGCCCCGTTGCCTGAGGATAGTTATTGCGAAGGCTTCGACATCAAGGCCGAGTTCGCCCGCTGGCAAGCCAATCCAAGCCTGACGGCGCTCGACCAGTGTGTAGGCAATGTCCTGCAAAGCGATGACCAGGAGAACCTCGACAGCCAGGGCGCATGGACACAGCACCGCGCCCTGACCTTCTGGCTCAGAGGGGAAGACCCCATCAATCCCAATGGCCCACCCAGCAGCTACGAGACCCGCACCAGCGTCGTCACGGCGCAAGGGGATACGCAGTTTGTGAACCAACTGGATAACCAGGCTCTGACCATCAACTCCCCGGCGCTGGGTCAGTCTCCCTTCAACCTCACCCGCGATGACAAGCTGAGCCATACCGGTGACAGCCCCATCAAGCTGGCCCAACCGATTTGTGGCGGGTGCGCGGCGACCGAACTCGACAGCAGCATCCCCGGCTTTGGCAAGGTCGAGCTGCAAAACTACAACCCGACCCGCTGGCGCTCACTGGCCGGGGCCTATCTGGAGCAGGATTACCGAAAGCAGGCAAATGGCTTTACCCTCGCTAATCGCTTCTACCAGCTGGACGTACAGCAGCCTGATGGGCTGGCCAAGCCATTGTTCTTGAAATACGCGGGCAATAGCACGCCGTTTATGACTCAGGACTGGCAGTTTGATAGTGCCAGCCAGACCCTGACTGCCACCCATCACTACACCCCCGTTGCCGACCTTGCCGATGTCTGGCCACTGCCACACCAGGTCATGCAAGGTGACGCGTTGGAACTGAAGGCAACCGTCACGCTCGTGCAATCCAACGGCTTGCCCAGCGCCACGCAGACCATGACAGTCGATGGTGGTAATGCCATCAGCATGCCCACTTTCGCAGAAGGGCTCTTCAGCTCGCCGCTGCGCTGGAGCGTGCAGAGCAGCGATACCAGCCCAGATGGCCAAGAGTTCGCCGAACTGCTGTTTGGCACCGCGCCGCTGAGCTTCAAGGCCAGCCGTGAGGCGGGTATCAGCCAGGGTATCTGTGGCGGCGACCCCGCCACCGTGCGTCAGGAATTGCTGTTCGCACCGGTTGGCGGGGACATGGTAGTGAGCGTGGTCTGCGATGGTGTCGATGTGGCGCAGCAATATCTGTTGCGCGTGACCACACCGTTCAACGGCACAACCTTCCAGGCAGAGCTGCAATTCTTTGCCGATGGCGCCAACATCTACCGGGAGGCCCCATTCGAGCGTACCCAGCTCACCTTCACCAAACAGTAAGCCTCACTCGTTCGACAACATAAATCCCACAGGGCGTCACCACATGGTGACGCCCTTTTTCATTTTCAGTTCATAAGGAACTGCTATGACCATGCCCCCTCTCAACCTCGGCGACCACCTCGCCGTCCAGCGCCTCGGCTACAGCCACCACGGTCTCTATGTCGGCGACAGGCAGGTGATCCACTACCAGGGACCGTTTGCCAACGATGACCGAACAGGCCAAATCGTTCTGTGCTCGCTCGATGATTTTCACGGCGAGCAGCCGCTACAGGTGCTCTCTCACCCAAGCCGTCCGTTCAGTCCGGAAGAGTGCGTGGCACGGGCGTTCTCCCGCTTGGGCGAGCAGGACTATCACCTGCTCTTTAACAACTGCGAGCACTTTGTGCAGTGGTGCATTGAGGACCGGCACAGCTCACCCCAGGTGAACCAGGCCACCACCGCCCTCGCGGCCACCGGCAGCCAGTTGCTTAAATCCAGCCAAGGCAGTCAGGCCATCACCAGCGCCTTGATGGGGGCCTCAGCCAGCTTGGCCAGCGCTCCGGCGACCAGCGGCACCATCTTGTCTGTCACCGCCGTCAGCGCCCCTGCATGGGCACCACTGGCCGTGGGCGTTGCCGTGGCCTATGGCACACATCGGTTATTCAAATGGCTCACCGATGACTAACCCCCTTCATTCGTCGCCCTAACCCCTTCATCACCACACAAGGAGCAATCCCATGACCATTATCTTCAACCGGGACGGCATCAGCCTTCCCGTGAGTCAGGCGCTGCTGATCCTGCTCAGCCAGGAAGCAGAGCGTACCAACCTCGACTTGGTGCGCTGCACCCAGCTCACCTTCAACTTCCGCAACCCCGGTTACAGCGCCGAGCAAGGCGGCGTTCATCCGGTCGAGATCCGCCTGGTACGCGGTCTCGACGACTGGTTATTCGATTACGTCACCGACTTCAGTTATCAGGGGCTCGGGCAGGATGCCGAGCTCTGCAAAGAGCTCGATTTCAACTTCCTCGACGGCGAGCACGTTATGCAGGGCTGGGGGCCGCTACAGCTGGTAGAGGCGCGAGAGCTGTTCGCGCTGTGGCAGCGCAACTTCATCGCCTACTGCGGGCTGGAGTGCTTCAGCGTCACCGTCAGCGGGAACTAGGAAGTATCGGTAATCCGCTGACCCACTCACCGCAATCCCCCCTTTATCGCAAAAAAGCACACCCCACCGGCCCATCGGCCCATCGGCCAGTGGGGCGAACGCTTTGGAGGATCAATCATGTTGCATCAGAAACTCAGCGCCGGGGAGCAACCCGGCACCTATCGGGTGACCGACTTAGTCACCGACGACGACTTGCTCACCATCGCCCAGGCACTGGCCCGCCAGAAGCTCGCCAAAGGCGTGGCCCTCACCGACAAGCATCTTGCTCATCAGGCCCTGCAAGGATTGCTGCAAACGCGGGATCGCGAAGTGTTTGCCGCGCTGTTCCTCGATAACCAGCACCGGATCTTGGCCTACGAGGAGCTGTTTCTCGGCACCCTCTCCGCTGCGACCGTCTACCCCCGTGAGGTGGTCAAGCGGGCGCTGCACCACAATGCCGCCGCGCTGATGCTGGTCCATAACCACCCGTCGGGTTACCCGGAGCCTAGCCGGGCAGATATCGAGATCACCCAGCGACTGCAAAGCGCCCTAGCGCTGGTCGATATCCGCACGCTGGATCATCTGGTGGTGGGGGCGGAAGGCGTGGTGTCGCTGGCGGAGCGTGGGCATTTGTAACGGTTGCGCCGGTCAGGCGGCCCTTTTGAACAGTCATGAAACAGGGTTAGCGGTGACCGACGCAACGCCCACCATCATTTGGAGTAAACAGAACATGAGCACGATAGGCAGTTGGGGATTACATTCACCGGTTCAGCCCCGTTTTGGCGCACGGGCCATTGTCGAACGAAGCGGAGTATCCCTGCTCTGGGATCGCAGCGGCGTCTATGGCGAGGCCAACGAGCAGTGGCTCACCGACATCGACACCGTGTTACCGGGGTTTATTGAGCGCCTTAGCAAACTCTTTCAACAAGGGGAACTGCTGAGCGACCAAGACAAATTGGTAACATTGAGGCAAGGGGAATGGGTCTGCCTGGCCAATCCAAGGGCCAGTTATGGTTACCTCTATCTGGATGTGTACCGACAAGAAGACGTATAAACGTAAAATCGACACAAGGGGACGAGCACGCTACTAGCCCCCTTATTTAGCACTTTTTTATCATTCCTATAGCCTTTATGGCTATAGGACACCACGGAGTCCTTTTACAAGGGAATATTTCCGATGTTTTTCTTCAGAAGAGCTTGAGTTCGTGGCCGCCCTGCGGCTGAAGTCTCAACCCCCAAGCCAGATCGGTAGATTTCCGGTAAGAACAAGCATTCCTCCCCAAGATTGCCATCAAGATCCTCATAGATCACACCGAGTTCTTGCAATGCCGCTAGTAATCCAGCATCCAACCCAGCCTGAGCGGCACTAAAGGGGACCCTCAAATTGCGAATATTCTGCTGAGTCATCAGTTCCATCCACTTTCTGAGTGAGGCAATCTCTGCTTTAGCCTCAGTTACCTTTTCTTCGCTACAACGCGGAATAGCTTTTCGCATCGACTCAGGCGCCAAAATACGATCTGTCCATGTCTGCCCTGTACGTTTAGATTCCTCATCTGCAGCAAACTTAAGAAAGCGTACTAGGTCACGCGCCTGCACATTGCCTTTAAGATCACACAAGGCTGCGTATACCCACCGAGCTGAATGCGCCTCCTTGGATTTTTCGCTGCCTAGTTTTTTTCCCCAAAGATGCTCAAGTTCCGTTTTCAGCTTGTCGAGGTGTAAACTATCAGGAGCCTTTGCTGGTGAATGCACGCCAGCTTGGCAGCTCAACATGTAAGCCAAGCGCAAGAAGCTTTCGGCATTCCAATGCAAGCGAAATGGATTGAAACGTTGCAGCCATTGACCAAGGTTCTGACGGATCGCCGCCTGTGCGTAGTCGAGCCGCACAAACACAATGGTACCCAAATGCGGGTTGGACAGCTCACTGATCCGATTGGTCAACCTCAGCAAGGCCTCTATGGCGTCACGTGCAGTGCTTTCTTCCGCCTCGCTGAAGGTATCCTCAATGCCATCAAACACCAGAATGACCCGTGCGGATTTGCCGATCAAAACGTTATTGACCGCCTGCAGCCCACCTTGATAAACCCCAAATTGAGTTGCAATGAGTTCATCCCAGAAGTCTTCCCAATGTCCGGGGGGATTCTTGAGCGCAGCAGTAATTCGCTTATCCACATCGGAGCCGCTGAGCAGGAGTTTCTTCTCGCCCGAGATCAGATCAAGAGTACGACCTTGCGCGATCTTGACTTCCCCCCCCGGCGTGTCTGGGACGTTATTGGACCACAAGATCGGGAAAATGGATGCATCTGTGATGCTATTTTGAGCAAACCCCAGCTTATCTAAGAAAGCTTGCCATGTACCAGCTTGCACTACTTGGCGGAAAGTGAATGTCTTACCTGCCCCCTTGGCGCCGATCATCAGCACATTCGGAAGCTCGTTAGCAAAGTGCTTGCCAAGATTGAGCAAGGGCTCAGTGGCCAAAATCGCCCCAGCTTTGCTTCCTTCAGCAAATTCCGCCGCTTTGCATACTTTAAATAACTCCGCAGCCACCCGCTGTCTTGATGAAATGTCCGCTTGAGCCACCACGGTACCCGAGCGATCCGACAGTGGGCTGGACTGTGTATACAGCGATTGAGCCCATTCCGCGGCACTAGCATACAGCCTCTGTGATTGAGGTAGGTTATCCAGTGCTTCGCGCAGGGAGCCAATGGACATTAAGGAGCTCAAAAACTCAGCTTCCAGCCATTGTACTGAGGGAGTCAATGGGTCCTCTGCTGGATAGGCCTCCCCCAAGGCTTTGAGAGCCTTCTCATAGTGCCCCGCCTCACGCAGCTCTTTGGTCAGCAGACTCAACACCATTGTTGGACGAATCTCTTCCTGCCAATCTGAAGGCAACTGCTGGTTGCTTGCATGCAGACAGCGCAACACCTCAGCCATACCCAACACGGATTGAGGTGCAACCGTACTGACAAAGAAATGATCGACGCGCGGGTCAAACAAAATGGGGCTGGCCAACTCACTGAGTCCCGCCCGTAGGTCGATGAAGACCGCATCCGCACCGAGGCGCTTACCCAGGGCATGCAGATGGTCGCTGAGCTGCCAAGGGTTGTCAGGGTTACGAGCTAAATGCTCAGGGGCCACTGGCATGTCCTGTATCTCGGCCAAATCTAGTGCCGCTGGCAAGACGAACAGCTCGCGCTGCAATCCACCAAAGCTCAGCGAAGTTTTGCGTAGCTCATCGGCAAAGTAATCTAGGCTAGCATCCAGCCCAGCAGGTGGATAATGCAACGCTTCGAGTAGCTGCACAAAGGACACTGTCGGGCGATTGATGTCATCCAGCCAGAAGCTGACCCCGGGAGCCTCCAGGTCGGCATCGACAACCAGGATCTTTTTGACGCCAGCGCTGGTAGAGTCACGCAGGCACGCTGCCACATAAGTCATCAGGGCTGTAGTACGCCCGACCCCCCCTTTGAACGAATGGAATGAGACCAAATCTGGACCATCTTCAAAACGCACAGGCACGCGGTATGCAGCCATACGGGAAGGAGAGGCATCAATGCTTGGATCATCCGTACTCTCGGTATCTCCCTCCTGTGTTATGGGTAAGTAGGTGACGTCACGCCATAGAGGATAGCTTGGGCCCGAGATAGGCAGACTATCTGCTTGTTCTTGTAGCAGATCGATTGGATAAGTTGCCGCACCAATCCGTAACTGGATAACACCTTGCTCACGCAAGTAAGCGCGCCCAAAAACCTCTGCAAGCCACGCTTCCACTTGTTGAGCCATCTCTGGCTTGTGACGGATCTCCATGCCACTGGCAAAACAATCCATACCTAGCACCCCCGTCGGCAAGCAAGTCCAGAGAGCAGTCCGTTGCTTGAGCAAACGTTCAACGTCCAGCCAAGTCAGCAAGCGTTCGGTGATTGTATTGTGCACGTTCATTTGAGCTCTCCTTGGATCCAGGTCAGCACCTTTTGGAGCTGCTGTTCGCATTCTTGGTCGGACGGTGCTTCACACTTGCCGCCATAGCGCCAAACCTGATGCACATCTCCAAATTGACCATTACGGGGAAGCTGGGTTTGACCATTAACAGCATTGGGTAACCGGAAAGCTTCGGGTAGCGACAGTCCTGATCCCACATTCAATTCCTTGAGCACCTGACGTAGGTCGTGGCCTGTTCGGCTGATGTCTGCCCCCTCAAACAGGGTGCGGCCTTGCCGCTTTAGCCAAACAGCTTTCAGCCCGCATTCCACCGCATAGAACAACAGCAGACGATGCGGATTTTGGCGAACACTGTTAGTTGGGGTAGCCACTGCTGACAACTCACGCCAAGCCCGAGTTAACTCTCGATCACTAAAGGGGAGCGCACTCATACCAATAACTCTTTAATGTTATTCATCGCCATACTCATTCAAATTTTTAGTCCTGCCTGAACTGGTTGAGAAAATACCCTGTTAAGCAGGTCATCTGTAGAGGTGCTTTCATATCGCTCTGCCAGCACATTGCGTAGTTTCATCAAGCGGGCGTTGGCCGTACCCACGAGGGAACCAAATGTCGTGGCTCGAACCCGCCCATACGAGCGCCCATCGTCACCAACAACTTTCTCACGGGCTACCCCAGCAGCCACTTTTTGCCCGACGACCCAAGCGTAAATAAACGGAGTACCTACCATCAAACCAGATGATGCAATATCCTGCACGTAACCATCCGCTTGGTTCACTTCCTTCCTAGTAAGCTCGAATCCACCCTTCTTCAGTTCAATTACCAGTACGTGCTGCATTTGCACAAGGGTCGGATCAATAGAGTCGAATGACTCGATGCCGGTCATCTGCCACGTCGATTTTTCAGGCAGAACCACAATGTCCGGACGGTTACGCTCGTTGATAAACTGAGCCTTCGTCTTCTTGAAGAGCTCACGGGCAACGGTTTGCAACGTCATATTCGAGCAGTATTCCGGCGATTCAAATTCGGGGCCAAACAACCACCGCGAGCGTAGGATCAGAGGATGGAGAGTGTGCAGCTCATCGGTCTCAGGATCATCTGCCAAGCGCCGAATGGTTTCGATCACGCTGAGCCTGCTGTCAATTTCATCGAGGACGTGCAACGCATCCTTGACGGTCCATTCAGTCAGCAGCCGATCTAGGCCCTCTACATCGTCGTGCTGCAATGCAGAGAGCTTTTCCAGCAATGCAACCCCGCTCTTGGTCTTTTCAAGATGAATAAGCGCTTTGACAGCAGTGGCAAGAAATTCTGGCGAGACTGTTGGATGCTCTTGGGCCACAGCCTTAGTGAATTCTGCCACCTCCAATCGAGCCCCCTGACCCAAGGCCGCTAGCTCTGAGCGGTTTTGCATCAGAGCATCCTCTGATGTGGCTTCGATAACTTCTACCGCAAGCTCTTGCGCAACCTTGCGAATGTGCTCAGCAGTCGCCCGATACAAGTCACGAACGGCATCTGTAGCACGAAAGGCGGTCCAGTCCTGCTCGACGTCGAATTCATATCCCTCTGTATCTACGATCACCTTGTAACGCCGTGCAAAGCGTGTTCGACCGTCGAAATTGGCAATTTGTCCAACCGCCCACGAAGGAGAGCCAACCAACCTACGTCGCACCCAAAAGGCTATGCCCTGATGCAAGGACGAGTGATTCAAGCGGGTTGAGTCGATTACAATCACCGTGGCATTGCGTCCCGCACCGAGGTTCAGTGTTTCCTCACTTACCCGCCCGTCAATTTCAGTGAAGGGGCGCAACATGCCATTCACTCTCACCTCGAACTCAGGGTCATGGATAAAGCGTGCTGAGAGGACAGTTAGGATTTCATCGGCATCAGGCAGTTTGCGCGACACCTGCACCGACAGTTGGGTACCGCTGCCGGTGTGTTTTTCCTGCGATTCGCTACGACATACGAAGGGACTAGGCCCCGACTCCGTGCCAACAACGAAGGTGGCCAAGGTGCCATCACGCCATGTTTTTACCTCGTATTCGTCAGCAAAACAGAGCAAGCCATGCCGACCAATCCCATTGTGGCCATAAGCCTTGCGCGGGCGAGCTGATCGGCCCGCAGGGAACTCGACATTAAGCCCTTGATGTTTTTCACGCTTATAGCGCAAGGTCATCCAGCGTTTCCTGAACTGGGCCGGAGTCATGCCGTGTCCATCGTCCGTCATTGTCAACGTGCCACCGATCTCGCTGGGAAGAACCAGGTCAACGCGGGAAGCACCAGCATCCCAGGCATTAGCGACCAGTTCCGTCAAGGCGACTTGCGGCACATGGGCCACCTGCCCGAGTTCTCGCAACAAGTAGTCATCCTCGAATAGCGAGTTCTGCAGTAGCTGGTCAGGCATAAGCAGGTATCTCCGTCGAAAACACTCGCTCCAACGTAGCGGGCAGCAGTGCTGAGTTGGCTTCGCGGATGGCAGTATGTTTGGCCTTGAGGGCAGCGACTTCGGCTTGCAGGCGGTCGAAGGTTTGCTGCGCAGCCAACGGCGGCATGGGTACTTCAATGGCCATCAGCTTATTAAGTCCTAACGTGCGGTTTCGACCAGCACCGCCGGGAGACGCCTCACCAATTTTCAACATTCCCTCATCGGTCAAGAAGTAGTAACGCAGGAAGTCGGCAGTCGTCAGTTCTGGATTTGCCTGGCAAGTAATGAAGCGATGGGAGCCGAAACGGCCAGCGTCTTCGGACTGAGCGATGGCAATCGCACCTTCCCAGGCGAACACATTGGAGAACATCAAATCACCGGCTTCGATGCGGAACAGGCGCTTGCTTCCCACTTCGCTGCCGGACAGAGGCGGCTTGTGAAAAGTGCCTTTTCCGAATGAACGTATGCCCAGTTCCGGATAGCTGCCATTGAGTTCGATGGACTGTTCACGTCGCACAAGAGGTGCAACTTCCGCCATTGACCGTAAAGTTGCATCTACAATCGTATCTCGGAAACGCAGAGCCAATAGGTGTTCAGCAGCTCGCTCGGTTGCTTCCAGATGCTCCTCAACCTGCCGAGTTTTCTCAGCCAGTGCGTTGAGACGAGCGACAATAACTTGTTGCTCTGCCAATGGGGGTAGTGCGATGAGCTGATCGAGGAAACGAGCTTCCTTGATACGAACACGGTTGGTGGTTCCTTCGCTGGCAGCCTTGCACAATTCCACGAAGGGCTTAGAGCGAACCAGCCAGCCCATGAATGCTGGGGCGCACTGCTCATGGTCGCGGAACTCGAACGACGGAAAATCGTTGCTGACAATGGCGCCATCTAGCTCTAATGGCACCAAACCGATGGCACCATTGCGAGCGTCAATTTTTGAAAGGATCAACTGGTTGGCTCGAACAACACGACGAGCCGAAGTTACATCGCTACCACGTACCTTTCCTCGGCTGATAACCCCCTTTCCCCATAGCTTGATGGTCACCTCATGATATTCAAGAGCTGGGTCAATCACCGCAGATTCGTTTGAACGTTCCAACAACTCACCCAAGGCAACTTTGGGCCATAGCTTTATACGCGGCCCTCCACACTTCCATGCACCATCTGTCATGCCTGCCCCCCAGCCACTAACGCTTCGATCTCACCCAAGAGGCGCATGACCTCAGCCTCATGGGTGCGCATCGAGGCGATAAGGCCCATTGGGTCTGCATGTTCGATCCCGGCCTTGGCATTCGGGTTCTTGAGATCCAAGTTATAAATGGGCCAGTAGAGGGCGTCACCCTCAGCTTGGGCTGTCTTGGCAGTTAGCTCGAAGGCTTGCTGCTCAGCCTTAAGGGCACGCAACTGTTCTTGCAGTGTGGCCTTTTCTCCGTTGCCAGCAACTTGACAGGCCTGCTCTAGCTCGCGGATCGGTTTGCCTAACGCGGTGGCTGCGTTACGTGCATCACCTGCCCGCTGCCAATATGGTGTGGCGGCCTCGAAAGCGGCTGTTCGCTTGGCGGAAAAATCCACCTTCCAGGCCTGTGGGTTTTCCTCACGGGAATTCCACCACGCCAGCACCGGGTCGAATTCGTCAAATAGTAATGGAGCTGTTTTGCTGTACTTCTTGCGCCCTTCGGGAAGCGGCAACTCGTAGTACCATATTGTCTCGGTAGGACCGCCACGCTCGAAGAACAGCAGGTTCGCAGAAATATCAGTGTAGGGAGCAAACACACCTTGCGGCAGACGCACGATGGTATGCAGATTGAATTCCTTTAGCATCTCCTCCTTAATGACGGCACTGATGCCATCACCAAACAGAGTCCCGTTAGGCACGACCACAGCGGCGCGGCCACCCCGGTTGGCAGAGCTACCTCCAGCGACTGGAGCTCCAGTCACACGCAGCTTGCGCATGATGTATTGCAGGAACAACAATGTGGTTTCGGCTGTTTGCATATTAGGCGGGAAGTTGCCCTTGATGCCAACCTCTTCTTCACCACCAAATGGCGGGTTGGTGAGGATCACATCCACGCGTTCGCTGTGACCAATTTCAGTGATCTTGCGAGCCAACGTATTGCCGTAGGTAATCTGGGGCGCCTCCAGTCCATGCAGCAGCAGGTTCATCTGCGCCAACATGTAGGGCAAGGGCTTGGCTTCCTGGCCGTAGAGAACATCGCGTTGCAGGTTGCGGCGCTGATCAGGTGTTGTCACCTGTGGCGCGATGTGATCGTAGGCTTCAACCAAGAAACCACCCGTACCACAGGCTGGGTCGAGTACGGTCTCGCCCAAACGCGGATCGGTTACCTGTACCATAAATCGCACCACCGGACGCGGTGTGTAGAACTCACCGGCATCGCCCGCAGCATCTCGCATCTCGCGCAGCATCGATTCATAGAGGTGCGAGAGGGTATGGATTTCTTCACTGGCCGAGAAGTTAATTCCATTTATCTTGTTGACGATGTCGCGTAGCAAATAACCGCTAACCATGCGGTTTTGTACCCCTTTGAACACGTTTGCGATGACTTCTCGCTGACTGCCTTTCTCGCCTTCACCTGCGAGCCCGCGCAAATAGGCGAACAGCCCCTTTCCGCTGCTGCCATCGGTCCGCACCGCGTATTCCTGGCTAATGAAATCCAGAAGCTCGTCACCGCTAATACCGTCCTCACGAGCCGCCCAATCGCGCCAACGATAGGGCGCTTCGATGATTGACTGGTAACGCTTGCCGTCGAGTACGGCCTCCTCCTCATGGACGATCTCTAGATCGTCAAGGAACTTAAGAAACATCACCCAAGTGAGCAGCGGCAGGCGGTCCACATCGCCACTGAGCCCTTTGTCCTTACGCAGGATCTTGCGGGCAGTACTAATCAACCCGGAGAGATTTTCGCGGGTTGTGAGTGGAGCTTTGGCTTTGCGTGGCGCGCGGGTTTTCTTTTCGCCAGTCGTAGTTGTGGCAGTTTTGGCCATCGGGACAGGATCTCGTTATTGGTAGAGTGCACTCTGTAGCTGAGATATGGCGTTCTTCATTCCACGCACACCACCGAAATGGCGTGTGGCGATCTCGGAAGGTGTGCCGTAATTGTCAAAGGGTTGTACCTTCATCAGCTCAGACAACGCATTGAATTGCAAAATGCCACGCTCGATGTACTGGTCGAGCAGCAGCGTAAGAATTTCGCGAGCAGTGTCGCTATGTTGGGCAAACAGGTCTCGTGCTTGGCGCTTAGCTTGTTCAGCGCGCTGGCTACGGGTGAGCAGTGGAGCATTCCAGGCCAAATGGCACAGTAGGTCAAACGGATCTGTGTCAGGCTGCTCGCTGCTGATAGCCAGCTCCTCGAAGCTGATACCGCGTTCCGTGAGCTCGCGCAGCACTTCATCACGGGTGTCAGGATTCGCCCAGGCGGATTGTAGTGCTTCGCGAGTGGGGTAGAGGGTCCGGACTGCACGACCAGAATATTCGGTATATTTGACCACTTGCAGTTTTTTGCCATCGGTGTCGAGGTCATAGACCAAATGACCGATAACTTCAACTTCGCCACCATCAATGTAGAACTTCCTAGGTTCAGTAGGTGGCTCTGTGATAATTTCACCACGACCTGAATCACCATTCAGATCCAATTCGCCAGCGTCTTCCGATTTAAACTCTGCATTATCTAATTCAGACTCGGCACCCTCTTCAACACTGGAGTCAACTACGTCACCAGCTTCATCGACCGTGACCTCCTCGATACGAGCTGGATCACCGTCGAAATCCGGATCGGCAAAGTGGTGAGTTGCTGTGCCGGTGAAATCGATGATATTAAAGTATTCCTTGCCGTAATCCACTTTCAGCCGGGTGCCACGACCGATGATCTGTTTGAATTCGGAGCGAGAGCCCACAACACGGGCCAGCACCACGTTTTTAACTGTCTCTGCATCCACACCGGTGGTCAGCAGTTGGGAGGTGGTGAGAATAACAGGCGTTGGTTTATCCACATCTTGAAAATGTGACAGATGGGTTAGTCCAATAGCCCCTTCATCAGCAGTGACGCGGCATACATAGTCGGGGTACTGCCTGACGAGATCACTGTTGAGGTTGTGCAACTCCTGTCGCATCTCGGCGGCGTGCTCTTGATCGACACAGAATATCAGGGTCTTGGCAAAGCGGTCTGTGCCTTTGAGAAAGTCAGTCAGGTGCTTGGCCATCGCCCGAGTGCGGGAACGTAAGGCGATAACGCGTTCGAAGTCCTTGGTCTGGTATTCCTCATCCGGAACTTGGCGACCAAAACGATCTTGCTCATCCTTGCTTGGTCGCCAACCGGCGGCATCCACAGTAGTAATGACCCGATGAACACGGTACGGCGCGAGGAAACCATCCTCGATACCTTGACGCAAACTGTAAGTGTAGATCGGGTTACCGAAATATTCGTAGCTGTCGCGGGTCTCCTCACGCAACGGTGTGGCAGTCATGCCGAATTGCACTGCTGGCTCGAAATAATCCAGCACAGCTCGCCATGCACTCTCGTCACGGCTGGAGCCTCGATGGCACTCGTCAATGATGATCAGGTCGAAGAAGTCCGGACGGTACTCACGGAACACGTCAGCAGTTGTAGTGGAAAGTGCCTGGTAGATGCCAAAGCACATATCCCGGCTCTGGCTGGTGTCATTGCCTGTGATTTTGTGTCGAGCATCACCGAAGGGAGCGAACATCTTAGCCATTGGGTCATCGACCAGAATATTGCGGTCGGCTAGGAAGAGGATCTTGGGCCGACGGTACTCACCAGTCCGATTCCAGCGACTGCTCCATAATTTCCAACAGATCTGGAAGGCCACACAGGTCTTACCCGTGCCGGTGGCCAATGTTGCAAGGATACGCTTCTGCCCCAGTAAGATAGCCTCGATAACACGATGGATCGCTATTCGCTGGTAGTAACGCGGCACCTTGCCGGAAACGAGGTTAAATGGCTCCAGCAAATGTGGTGCCGACACCTGTGATAGCTGCGTGGAGTCAGTAAGACGGGCAAACAGTTCGTCGGGAGTGGCGTAGCGCTCTACCTCACGTTCGGTACCGGTGATGTAGTCAATCTCGATTATGCGGTGGCCGTTGGTAGCATAAGCAAACTTGAGGCCGAGAATCTCCGCATACTCTCGGGCCTGTTGCACACCAGTTTCGGCCGGTAGCCCGACTTTCTTAGCTTCGACGACAGCTAAGGGATAATCTCGGCGGTAATACAGAAGGTAGTCAGCACACTTCTGCGGACCACGCCGGACCTTACCTCCCGCCACAAAGATACGACCGTCAGTGAAGCTTCGCTGCTCACCAATGGAGCGTGGAGCGACTCCCCAGCCAGCGTCGATCAAACGTGGCGTTACGAATTCGCGGCAGGTATCCGCTTCAGTGCTAACACCATCTTGCATTGCCTTCCCCTTCATTGCGTACCCCTTCAGTCGATCAAGATCTTGAAACTGGTTGCCAGTGCTACAGGTTCGATTTCACGCAAATTTTTTTTCAAGGCTACCAATCCATAGCTCTCCATCATCCGCAGTGAGCGCGATAGATTGGACACTTGCCGACCAGTAAGATCTGACAGAGCCGTCAGTGACCTGGGCTGTTTGTCACGAATGGTTCGCAATAGTGCTTGGTTATCTTCAGATAGGACTGCTGCCATCGTTGCCATAGAGGGAAACCAGACCGATGGTATTTCCTTGCTCAAAGTGGGCTCAGAGTCGCAGGAACGACGAATACCGACGATGCAACGCTTCATACCAGATGTCCTAATCACCTTGCCTAAGTCGTTGATCTTATCAATGTGACACAAGTACAGCCAGCAATTGATGAGTCCGATCTACATCCCCAGCATCAGACGCCCATGAACACCAAGCAAATCATCAGCTAGAAACAGGATCCAATCAGGCACGAATTCATAGATAGGCCGCAAACCTTACTGATCCCCTCATTTTTTTAGAAGATAGCGGCACGTTTATCGAAGATGTAAACATCTACTCATTGATTAAAAAGCCAAACCACGCTACAGGCCGCATAAAACCTGATTTCCTCTCTTTTTACGCTTCACTGTATATGCCGGTCAAAAAGAAGAGGGCATTCTTGGAGGCCGCGCCACGCCTAGCTCATATGAGGGGATGATTAAGGTATCTCACCACTCACAAGGCTGATCAATGAGTCTATAGCGTGTTAGGATAGTGGCTTTGATGTGCCTGCCTGGTTTAATGGGGCCGCCAAAACCGGCGGACGTTCGTGCTAACCGGCCGGAATGGCGAGTAAAGATTGAACTGTTTGAGAAGTAATGGAGATTATTTTGGCAACAATATATGACATCGCTCGTGTATCAAACGTTTCAAAATCTACCGTTTCACGAGTGTTAAATAATCAATCCAATATTTCCGAAGAGAGCCGTCAAAGAGTGATGGAGGCGATAGCAGCGCTGGATTATCAACCAAGCAAGCTAGCCAGAGCATTAACATCGTCAGGTTTTGATGCCATTCTGGTGCTCTTTTCCAGACCATCGAAAACGACCGTGGGGAACCCCTATTTCTCTGAAATGCTCACCATCATCACCGAGCGTGCAGAGCACGAAAATTTCGACGTTATCATTCAGACGGCCAAAAATACCGATGAGTATGAGAAAAAATGCATTGAAAAAATAGAAAATAAAATGGTTAAGGGATTGCTCTTGCTCAGTTCCCCTACCGATGAAAAAATTCTCACGACACTGGATAAATATCAGATCCCCATCGTAGTCATTGGCAATATTACCGGGCACTATCGACACGTCTATTCTGTTGATACCGACAACAAAATGGATAGTTTTGCGTTGTGCAAGAGCCTCATCGACCATGGCCACCGCCGCATCGCCTGCCTGCATGCACCGCTCAATTATCATGTATCGCTCGACCGTGTCAGCGGATATAAAAAGGCGATGGCTGCGGCCGGACTGACCGTGGACAACCAGTTTGTCATCGATTGTGGTTTCACTGCGGAAGAGGCCTACAGGGCCACCAAAGACATCATGGCATCGCCCAGCAGACCCACGGCCATCTTTGCGACCGATGCCATCAAGGCCATGGGGATTTATCGGGCCATCAAGGAGCTGGATCTGCGCATCCCCGAGGATATCTCGGTGATCGGCTACAACGACGAACATATCGAACCACTACTGCACCCCCTGATGAATGGTATTACCATTCCCATCAGAAGTTTGGGAGAAGTCGGTGCAAAGACCATGTTTGACCATATCTTTGGGCGGGCCACCGCGGCGCCCTATATGCAGGTAAAAACGATAATTAATGAGCGTGATTCGGTAAAAACTATTTAAATAAGAACCGGTTGATTGTTATGCGAAAATAAAAAAAGCCCCATTACTGGGGCTCTTTTTTATCAGAAGGCGTAGTTAACGCCGACGCCAGCGTAATGGAATTTGTCGTCGCTACCGTCTTCTTTATGCTCTTGCCACTCGTGGGCATATTCCAGGGTCATGGAGAGACCATTGTCGAAGGAGTGTGCATAGAGCATCCCCAGACGATTGTTGTTGTGCTTTTCACGCTCGCCATCGGTGGCCCAGTCCCAGTTGCTCCAGCGATCCAGGGTCAGCCTGGTATAGGGAGTGATGGAAACATGCGAGTTCAGCTCGATCGGCAGGTAGATACGCATCTCCTGGGTGGAGAACTCGCCATTATTGCGGTCTTCGTCGGCGTTATAACCGCGCTCCAGGTAGTAGTTGGCCTGCAATGACATGGTATCGGAGAGTTTATATTTGATGCCAGTTTCAGTCTCGATCCGGCTGTCGGCATAACCGGTTTCATCCAGATCGTTATGGAACTTGAACAGGGAGAGCCAACCATTGAAGCTGACATCCTGATTGATATTTACATTCCAGTCTGGCTGGAATTTATAACGCATCATATTGGCGGTGCCGGTCTTGTTACCGTTCTCATCTTCAAAATGATAACCGTAGTTACGGGCGCCACCGGTCAAGCCGATTGAGTATTTCTCGTTATCGATCCACTGGTAACGAACGTTGAGTTCAGGGCGATTGAAATAGGTGCTACGGGACTGCTCGCTGTAATCTACTGCGCCTTCCTGATACATGGCGACGGTGATGCTCCAGCGATCCTTTGAGGCATTGAAGTAGACGGACGGTTCATACAGACCATCCATGTCCTCGCCCTGGCCTTCGACGTTTTCTATCTCATACATGGCGCCGATGTTATAGCGCCAGCCACTTGGCTCCGCAGCATTTGCACTGGCAATGCCAGCAGCAGCCAAACCACAGAACAAGGCACTAAACTTGAATAAATTTTTCATTACAGACCTCTGTTATTAATGATTATTTTTGTATCGCCAGCTTGGCAATAAGTACAGAACGCGTTGTAGCTAAAGCACCGGCCATATATAAACGGTCAGCCCCAATAGATTGCATAAAAACAGGGAAGTAACTGGCACTGTCATAAACAGTGCCGGTTAATCTATTTTTTCATCTCAAGGAAAATGCAGTACGAGCAATAAGTGATTACGCGTGATCAGGCGACTTTCACTTCACTCTTCGCATCAAAGAAGTGGATCTTGTTCATATTGAACTGCAAGGCAATACGCTGCGCCGCATGATATTCCTGATCGGAATCGCCTCGCACCGTTATTTCATTACCGCCGATACTGCAATACAGCATATATTCGGCGCCGGTCAGTTCGGCCACGGCAATAGTTGCCGTCAGACCTTGCTCATTGGTCATGCTGGGCTGGATATCCTCGGGGCGAATACCGATGATGATCTCACCATTATCCTTTCCGGCCGCCTTGAGGTCAGCCAATTTGGCTGCCGGAATAGTCAGATCAATATCCGGTGCAATAAAGCGGCCAGCCTGAATAGTACCCTTGATAAAGTTCATGGCGGGCGAACCGATAAAGCCAGCGACAAACATATTGCTCGGGTTGTTGTACACCTCTTTCGGAGAGCCGACCTGCTGGATGATGCCGCCTTCCAGGATCACGATCCGGGTCGCCATGGTCATGGCTTCGGTCTGATCGTGGGTCACGTAGATCATGGTGGTGTTCAGTTTCTGATGCAGCTTGCTGATCTCAGCCCGCATCTGCACCCGCAACTTGGCGTCCAGGTTGGAGAGCGGCTCATCCATCAGGAAGACCTTGGCATCCCGCACTATGGCGCGACCCAGGGCGACCCGCTGACGCTGCCCGCCGGACAGTGCGCTGGGGCGGCGTGTCAGGAGAGGCTTCAGCCCCAGGATCTCTGCCGCATTGTCGACCCGGCGCGCGATCTCGTCCGGCGCAACCTTGCTCACCTTCAGGCTGAACGCCATGTTGTCGTAGACCGACATGTGGGGATAGAGCGCGTAGTTCTGGAACACCATGGCGATGCCGCGCTCCTTGGCCGGCACGTCGTTCATGCGCTCCCCCGCGATCATCAGATCGCCGGATGAAATATCTTCCAGACCCGCGATCATACGCAGCGTGGTGGATTTACCGCAGCCAGACGGACCGACGAAGACGATGAACTCCCCTTCCTCTATTTCCAGATGGAAGTCTTTCACTACGTGGACACGGTTGTCGTAAATCTTCTGGATATGGTTGAGCGAAATCTGGGACATAAGGAAAACCTCTTGAATTTGAAATTAGTGCTGCTGGCGATCTGCCCAATGCGCTGACAGCGCGGGCAGTGTCAGGTACGACGTGCAGGGAACCAGCCAATCGACCCCCTCCAGCTGCGACCCAACTCCTACGGCATACATGCCTGCTCCCTTGATGGAGGCGACACCCGCCTGGGCATCCTCTATTCCAATGGCATTTTCCGGCGCAACTCCGAGTCCCGCACAAGCCGTCAGGAAGATCTCCGGATGGGGCTTGGAATGGGTCAGTTTGGCCGCATCGGCACAATAATCGAAGCACTCGGTCAGGCCGAGGGCGGCCAGTACCTGGGGGGCATTCTTCGACACCGAGGCCAGCCCGACGCGAATACCACCCTGACGCAGGCTTTGCAGCAAGTCGGCTATCCCCGGCAAGATATCGGCGGGCGAAAGGTCGCTGAGCAGGCTCACATAGTGTTCGTTCTTGCGGGTGGCGATCGTCTCCAGCTCTGCGTCGGAGAACTGATCCGCCTTGCCGCCGTGGGCCAGGATCAGGCGCAGGGAGTCGAGTCGGCTCACGCCCTTGAGCCGTTCGTTGAACGCCTCGTCGATGACGATACCCAGTTCCTTGGCGATGTCGCGCCAGGCCACGAAGTGGTAGTGCGCCGTGTCGGTGATGACACCATCGAGATCAAATACGACTGCTTCAAGTTTCATGGTGGTCTTCTGCATCATCTGCGATCTGTTGTGTAACGCCCCGCCCACGACGGGGCCGTCTCTTTATGTGTGGCTATTGCAGCGCTATGGTCTGCGTGCCTGCTATCCGGTTTGCCTTGCCCTGAACGAACAGGGTCAGTTCCCCTTCGCCCGCCAGGGTGACGGTCAGCGCCTGCCGAGTGATGGCAAGCTGCAAGGAACGACCGCGCCACATCAGGGGGAAGCTCATCTGCTGCCAGCCTGCCGGCAGGCTCGGCCAGAAGTGCAGCTCCTCGCCTTGCTGACTCATGCCGGCGAAGCCAAACAGTGCCCCCAGCCAGATCGCGCCCAGCGCGGCGGCGTGGATGCCCTCATCGGACGAGTGAGCCTCCGGCCCCAGATCGATGAGGCAGGCCTCCTGATAGAGGCGATAGGCCAACTCGGCACGCTGGCAGCGGCTCGCGATGATGGCGTGAATCGCCTTGCTCAGGGACGAGTCGTGAATGGTGCGCGGCTCGTAATAGTCCAGGTTCGCCGCGGCGATCTCTGCGTCAAACAGCTCCGGGCGCAGGAACAGCAGCATCACCACGTCCGCCTGCTTGAGGATCTGCATCTCGTTCACTTCAGATCGCGCGTAATCCAGCAGGATGGACTGGGAGCCCTGGCTCGCCTTGTACTTGGCAAGGTCGATGGTCGGCTTGCTGAGGAAGCTGTCATCCTGGGGGATGATGCCCTCTGCGTTCGGCTCCGGCAGATAGAGGCGACTCAGGAAGTCGTCGGCCTGGCGGGCGAATTCGGCGTCACGCTTGCCAAATTTCTCCATCGCCTCGACCGCATGACGCACGTTGTAGTGGGCCAGATAGTTGGTGTAGGCGTTGTTATCGATGTGCTCGGTGTACTCGTCCGGACCGATCACGTCGTGGATCTCCAACCGCCCTTCGACCTCGACGGCACGGCTGATCCAGAATTCGGCGCAGGCCTGCAGCAGGGCAACGCCCTCCTGGCACATGAACGCCTCGTCCCCGGTGGCCTGGTAGTAGCTCACCACGGCGAACGCGATGTCGGCGACGATGTGGTGCTCGGCCAGGGCCGAGGCGACCTTCTGGCGCAACCCGGTGCGGATGTTGATGGCCGCGTATTCGGGGGTCTCCTCCGCACCGCTGAAGGCGCTCTCCCAGGGGAAGAGGGCGCCACAATAGCCGTTCTGGCTCGCCTTGGCGCGTGCCTGCTCCAGGTTCAGGTAGCGATAGCGCAGCAACTGGCGGGCAACTCTTGGCTCGCTGAACAGGTGCAGCGGCAGCAGGAAGATCTCGGTATCCCAGAACACGTGCCCCTTGTAACCCTCACCGCTGAGCCCCTTGGCCGCAATGCTGCACCGCTCGTCGTGGGCGGGCGTCATCGCCTTGAGGTGATAGGTAGCGAAGTCCAGGGCGACTTGATCCTGCGGGGAGGCGCTCTCCACCAGGACACGGCGCTGGGACCAGTAATCCTGCCACTGGCGATCGGAGCTCTGTACCAGCTCATGCCAGGGGCGAGCGGCACAGCGTTTGAGCGCACTTAACGCAGATTCTGCCGCCGTCTCAGCGCAGAAATAGGTCTCGAGGGAGCTGGTGATCCAGCTCAATTTCTCGATGCTGAACGCCTCCCCCTGTTCGACCTCGGCCTCGATGTACTGCATCAGGCGGCGGTTTTTAGCCGCGAAACTGCTGCTGGCGTGCGCTGGCACCCGGCAGCAACAGCCGATGATCACCTCGTTGGCGCCATCCAGAGTGCGGTAGTGCCCCTGCAGGTAGTGCTGATCGAACACCCGCACGCTCAGCTCATCCAGATGCTGGCGACCCGAGTTGGTGAGGGTGGCGTCAATGCCGGTGGCGATCCGGATCTTGGCCGCCCCATCCAGCGGGGTGATGGTCAGCTGGGCCAGATGCAGTTGCAGAGGCGCGGCGGCCAGGCAGCGAGTGCTGCTGATCTGGTAGCGTTTGCCGCTGGCGGCGCGCCAGAACAGGCTGCGCTGCAACTCGCCGTTGGCCAGACGCAGCTCCCGCTGATAGGCCAGCCGCTCCCCCCCTTGCAGGGAGAAGATCTCGCCGTCGAGCTCGATGCGCATGCCGACGATGTCCGGCAGGTTCACCAGCTCGTTGCTGTCATTCGGGGTCGCGCGATGGAACAGGCCCGCGATATACATGCCGCGAACCTGCTCGGCGTAATCCTCTTCGTGGCTGGCCCGGATGCCGATATAGCCATTCCCGGCCGCCATCAGACTGGCATATTTATTCAGAAAATGCAGATCAAACCCGTGCTCTGCGTAGACGTGCGGCTGGTTCATAGTGAAATGCTCTTGCCCTCTTCGGCGGCCTGATAGAGAGCGCCGACCAGGCGCTGGATGATGTAACCCTGCTCGGCGTCGGCGATGTCGACCTCTTCCCCCAACACCCGGTTTACGAAGGCCTGCATGCTCTTGTGATGGCGGGCATCGTCGGCCTTCTCACGCTGGCATAGGGTGAGCAACTGACCGTCCTCATCGGTATAGATGTGGGCGGGGAACAGGGTGGCGCCAGCCTTGTCGCCACAGAACTCCACGTTCATGACGGACTGCGGTTTGACGTTCAGGGCAAAGGAGGTTTCCAGGCGCAGGATGCCGCCGTTTTTCAGCTCCAGGGTGGCGAACAGGGAATCTTCCACGGTGAAGCGCGCGGGATCCCAGCTGCCAAACTGGCCGCTGCGCTTCACATTCCCGATCTTCTGGAACATGTGCGCCGACACCCGGCTGACTTCCGGAAAGCCCAGCACATACATGGCGGCGTCGAGCATGTGAATGCCGATGTCGATCAGCGGGCCACCGCCCTGCTGCTCCTTGTCGGTGAACACGCCCCAGCCAGGCACGCCACAGCGGCGCACCGCCTGGATGTTGGTGACATACACCTCCCCCAGGGTGCCCGCCGCCACCTGCTGACGCAGCAACTGGGTGTCGGCGGCGAAGCGGTGGTGGAAATCATAGGCCAGCACCTTCTGCGCCTGGCGAGCGGCCTGGCGCATCTGGTCGGCTTCGGCCGCGGTCATGGCGGGCGGTTTCTCGCACATGACATGGCTGCCGTGGGAGAGCGCCTGCAACACGTGCTCGCAGTGCAACTTGTTGGGTGTGCAGATGCTGACGATATCGGGCTGCTCGGCCAGATACATCTCCTCGGCATCGGCATAGAAACGGGCCACACCGTTGCGCTCGGCGAAGGCCTGGGCGCGGGTGAGATCGCTGTCTACGACAGCGACCAATTCCAGCTCCTGACGGGTGGCGTAGTAGGCGACATGCACCTTCTCGGCGATCTGCCCGCCGCCTATCAGCGCCACTTTCAGTTTCTTACTCACGGGGCTCACCTTTGGCTCAGAGGGTACGCAGGTAGTCGAGCGATGCCTTGTAGGCGGCGGCCGGATCTTCGGCGCGAATGCGGCCTTCGTAGACCACGTAGCCATCGTAACCGTCGGCTCGCAGTTGATCGAAGCTGCGCTTGAAGTCGATGGAGCCGCTACCCGGCTGGTAGCGATGGTTGTCTGCGATGTGGACGTGACCGAGCAGATCCCGGTTGTCATGGAAGGCCTTGCACAGATCGTCTTCCTCGATGTTCATGTGGTAGAAGTCACCGATGATCTGAACGTGCTGGTACTGACCTTCCTCGATGTAGCGACGGGCGTCGGCCAGGGTGTTGATCATGTGATCCTGATAGCGGTTCAGCGGCTCCAGGAAGACGGTGGTGCCGGTGCGCGCGGCGACGGCATCCAGATAGCGCAGGGAGTCGTGCACCATCTTGCGATCCCCGTCCTGGCTACGCGGCGATGTCATGGGGGGTAGACGATAGGTAAACATGCCCCAAGCGCCCGGCACCACGATCCCCTTGCCACCGACTTCGGCCAGTGCTTCCAGAATTTTTTCGATCTGCTGGAGACCGTTCAGGCGGCGCTCCTCGATGAAGTCACCGATCCAGCCGTCATAGCCGCCACAGGCGGTGGTCACCGGCAGGCCGGTGGTCTCGATGGCGCGTTTGACCTCGGCCAGGTTGTTGACGAGCAGCTTGCCGTCGATCTCGAAGCCGTCGAAGCCCATCTGCTTGATGTAGGCAAACTTCTCCTGAATGTCCTGCGGGAAAAATGCCTGATTCTGGGTACCAAATTTCATAGTCATGACCTTCTCAAATTCGTGGTGTTAACGGCTTAGAACTCGACGCCCATCTTGATGCTCAGATCGGGGTTCTGATCGACAAACTTCATGTAGCTTTCCGGGCTGGCGGCGAAGGTGACGACGGGATCGATGAGATCTTCACAGTTCAGGTAGCCGTTCATCAGCAGCTCCCAGCAGGTCTCCTCGATGCGCTTGCGGTTCCAGCGCGGGTAGTCAGGATTCGGCTCGCTGGAGGCGCGGGAGAAGACGATCTTGGCGTTGTTGAAGTGCGCCTCACGACCCAGGTTGAAGCCTTCCGGGAAGGGCTTGGCGAAGGCCACGTAGGAGATGGTGCCGCCGTAGGCAATGCCGCGCAGGGAGGCTTGCAGCGCCTGAGCGTTGCCGCTGGTCTCGATGATCACATCGGCGCCCAGCTTATCGGTCAGCTTCTTGATCTCCATGCCCAGATCGATGCCGATGGGATTGAAGCAGTGGTCGGCGCCGTGCTTGAGGGCGATCTCGCAGCGGTGCGCCAAGGGATCGACCCCGATGACGATGGAGGCACCGGCCTTCTTGGCCAGTTGCACGGCGATCTGGCCGATGGCGCCGAGGCCCACTACGACCACAAAGTCACCGACGCGGACGTTGCCATCACGCACACCGCCCATGGCGAATTGGGCCGGGTCGTAGCAAACCGCGTTCTTCCAGCTCGCGCCTTCCGGCAGCTTGCGCAGCTTGTAGTTGTTGACCGCATTGACGATGACGGTCTCTTGCAGCGGGGCATAGGTGCAGACCATGTCGCCGAGCGCAAAGCCGGTGACGTCGCTGCCCATCTCGCAGATGGTGCCGACGATCATGTTGCCCAGCTGGAACTCGCCGAACACGATGCCACGGGCGGCATCGGCCGGACGAGGCATGAACATGTTCCACTCGGTATCGAACATCTCGTCGATGAAGGGGCTGTCCCCGCGGAAATCCACCGCCTCAGTGCCGTGTTTCGGGGCGCCGTAAACGGCTTTGATTTTCACCTCATGGGCCGCCACCGGACGATCCTGATATTCCACCAGTGCGGCGACGCGGGGTTCAACTGCAATCAGCTTTTTCATTAACATTTCCTCAATGTATTTATATCGTTCAATAGATGAAAATTAAGTCTTAACCCTTGACGCCACCCGCCGTCGAACCGCCCTTAATAAAGCGTTCGGACAGGGCATACATAATCACCACCGGCATTGCCGTCACGATAGACACGGCCATCATCCGTCCCCAGATATAATCCGGCGTGCTGAACAGGGCATTCAAACCGACTGGTAGGGTGAAATTGTCTGCGCTCGAAAGGAAAATAGAAGCAAACAGAAAGTCATTCCACGCCACCATGAAACAATATACGAAGACCGAAATAATGCCGGAGACCGCCAACGGCACTGTGATATAAAAAATAATCTGGAAGCGATTCAATCCATCCATCATGGCAGCTTCTTCGATCTCATCAGGGATGGTGTCGAAATAGCTCTTCAGCATAAAGATCGCCGTCGGCAGCGTCTGCACCACCATCGTCAACACCAATGCGGTTAGGGTGTCATAGATCCCCATCGCCGAAATAATCTTGAACAGTGGCACCACCAGCAATACGCCCGAGAACATATACACGGTATAGAAACTGGTGTTGATGGTGAGCCGCCCCTTGAACTTCAAGCGAGACAGCGCGTAAGCGCCCAGAATACCGATAAACACCGAAATAGCGGAGGCAATCAGGGAGGTTCCCAGACTGTTCTTGAAATAAGACAAGAAAGGGAAAATATCCGGATTGAAAATATCGATATAATGTTGCAGCGTCCATTCCTGCGGCAAAATAGTCGGTGTTCTGGAAATCGCCTCCTTGGTCACCTTGAACGAGGTCATCAACATGATGAACAACGGGAACAGGATGAAGCCTAGGAACGAAACCATGCCGGTATAGAAACCGATGCGTCCCATGAGTCGACGTTGATTAGTTG
>RCUQ01000267.1_pt1 | contig 28052 bp, 20 predicted proteins | sample 2166351 | NCBI WGS metagenome assembly RCUQ01 (sample SAMN09932597, study PRJNA488358) | compost metagenome | feature: garden; material: soil; isolation source: compost soil in acetonitrile-enriched culture | place: Germany: Experimental Botanical Garden Goettingen | collected 2016-01-27
ATATAATTATCATCCATTATGATTCCCACATGAATAATTTTTCCTTCTTCATTATCAAAAAAAGCCAAATCTCCAGGTTCGCTTTCTTCAATAAAACTTAGGGCCTCACCTTGAGTTGCTTGTTGAGAGGCATCCCGCATAAGCTTGTATCCGTTTAATTTATAAACCATCTGCGTTAGTCCAGAACAGTCAATTCCAAAAGGTGTCTTTCCGCCCCAAAGATAGGGAGCGTTGAGATACATGAATGCTGTATTGATCAGGTTGTTTTTCGGCTTGATACCGCTAATTTTCATTCCTTCAAAATCAAGATTGCCTTTGTTAATTCCTGCATTGCTGAGAAAGGAGAGTGATGCTCCAAGTGGAATAGGCATCAATAAATTATTAGGAGAATTTACATATTCAATCAGGTCGGCATTGAGTATTATGGCATCATTACATAACAGATTATAGTCGGATTCAGAAATAGCCTGGAATTGTTTTTCGTCTACCCAGCCTTCATAATCATCATAATGCAGCTGAATTTTTGACCATTGCTTGTTTTTTTCCAAAACCCTAAAATGTTCGCCAAAAAGCACTTGGGATACAATTTCGCTTCTGTCGCTAGGTTCAAATCTTAAAGGTATAATGGCTAAATTACAAATTCCAAACATTAGGGTTTGCTTTAAATTAAATGATGAATTTCGGATTTTAAAGATACGAAATCATTTAAATCCAAAATCCATCATTATAGAATATAATTGTGCTTTTTTCTTAAGCTCTCTCAATCACTATAGCAGAAGCACCGCCACCGCCGTTGCAGATTGCAGCAGCACCTATCTTAGCATTATTTTGCTCCAATACATTTAGCAACGTAATGATAATTCTAACACCAGAACATCCTAGAGGATGCCCAAGGGAAACAGCCCCACCATTAACGTTTACTTTGTCGTTCTCTAATCCAAGAATTTTAGCATTTGCCAGTCCTACAACAGAAAAAGCTTCATTAAATTCGAAGAAATCTACGTCTTGAATCGTAATTCCAGCTTTGTCTAATGCTTTAGGCAATGCTTTTGCCGGTGCAGTCGTAAACCATTTTGGCTCTTGTGCTGCATCAGCATAACTTTTAATATAAGCCAAAGGCGTTAATCCTAAAGATTTCGCTTTTTCTTCACTCATCAAGACAACAGCTCCAGCACCATCATTGATTGTAGAGGCGTTAGCTGCAGTTACAGTTCCGTCTTTTGTGAAAACAGCATTTAGAGTTGGGATTTTATCTAGCTTAACATTAGTATATTCTTCATCTTTGGTAACCATGATCGGATCACCTTTTCTTTGAGGTACCGGAACCGGAACAACTTCATTGTCAAATTTTCCTGCTTCCCAAGCTTTTGCAGAACGCTCATACGATTGGATTGCAAAATTATCTTGCTCTTCTCTTGAGATTTTATACTCAGTAGCGCATAAATCAGCGCAAACTCCCATGGCATTATTGTCATAAGCATCTGTCAAACCATCTTTCTGCATCCCATCAACCATTGAAGCTGGACCAAATTTGTATCCGTTTCTCAAGTGAACATAATGTGGAATCAAGCTCATGTTTTCCATTCCACCAGCTACAATAATTTCTGCATCACCGCTAATAATAGCCTGAGCGCCCATCATAACCGCTTTCATTCCAGAAGCACATACTTTATTTACGGTTGTAGCAATAACTGTATTAGGTAGTCCTGCGAATAGTGCCGCCTGACGCGCCGGAGCTTGTCCAACGCCTGCTTGTACAACATTACCCATATAAACTTCATCAACAAGTTTTGGGTCTAGATTTATTTTGTCTAAAGCGCCTTTGATTGCAACAGCTCCAAGTTGAGGAGCACTAACAGTTGAAAGAGCTCCCATGAAACTTCCAATCGGGGTTCTGGCAGCAGATACGATTACAACTTTTTTATTCATAATTGTTTAGTTCTTTGTTTATTTTGCGAATTTAATTATTTTTTGAATAATCAGAAATGGATTTTTGAATTAAATTCAAAATTAACTAAAGTAAGGAAGAAGAAAAGTGGATAAAAACAAAAAAGCCTTGCTAAATGAATAACAAGGCTTTTTGTGAACGCAGAAGGATTCGAACCTTCGACCGCCTGCTTAGAAGGCAGGTGCTCTATCCAGCTGAGCTATGCGTCCATTTTTCATTAAAATAATTTGTCGGGGTGGCAGGATTCGAACCTGCGGCCTCCTGCTCCCAAAGCAGGCGCGATAACCGGGCTACGCTACACCCCGAAAACAAAAAAAGCGGAGAGACAGGGACTCGAACCCTGGCGACGATTACTCGTCGACAGATTAGCAATCTGCTCCATTACCGCTCTGGCACCTCTCCAAGCTCAAGGAAACATGTCCTATTTTGCGGTTGCAAATGTAACACAACATTGTATTACTCGCAACTATTTCGGAACTTTTTTTTAATGTTTTTTCATATTTTTCTTAAAACACTTCACTATCAAGCCTATAGCCAAACTTAAAAAACGTCTGCTTTTTTGAAAAATATAATACTGGCGCGAAAATATGAATTTACCTAAAAAAGATTAAATTTGCTTCATAAACTAAGATTATATAAATCATGAACAAAAGAGTCGTTATCGTTTCAGCCGTTAGGACACCTATCGGAAGTTTTATGGGCGGATTATCTACAGTTACAGCTCCCAAATTAGGAGCAGTAGCCATAAAAGGTGCTTTGGATAAAATCCAATTAGATCCTAATTTAGTTGACGAAGTGTTTATGGGGAATGTCGTTCAGGCTGGTGTAGGTCAAGCTCCTGCCCGTCAGGCTGCCCTATTTGCAGGTTTACCAAATAGTGTCGCCTGTACTACCGTAAATAAAGTATGCGCTTCAGGAATGAAAGCTGTTATGCTCGGAACACAGGCCATTTTATGTGGTGACTCCGAAATCGTTGTAGCTGGAGGTATGGAGAACATGAGTTTGATTCCGCATTACATGCATTTGAGAAACGGAATTAAATTTGGCCCAGGCACCATGATTGATGGTATGCAAAAGGACGGTCTTACTGACGCCTACGATAACAGCGCTATGGGCGTTTGTGCGGACTTATGTGCTGCAGAATACAATATCAGCAGAGAAGACCAAGATAAGTTCGCAATTCAATCCTATGAGCGTTCTGCTAAAGCTTGGGAATCTGGAAAATTTGACAACGAAATCGTACCGGTGGCAGTTCCTCAAAGAAAAGGAGATCCGATTATAGTTTCAAAAGATGAAGAGTTCTCTAATGTTAAATTAGATAAAATTGCTTCTCTGAATGCTGTCTTCACTAAAGAAGGAACAGTTACAGCCGCTAATGCTTCAACAATAAACGACGGTGCAGCTGCAGTTGTACTAATGAGTGAAGAAAAAGCAATTTCATTAGGCTTAAAGCCTTTGGCATACATCAGCGGTTATGCAGATGCTGCCCAAGAGCCAAAATGGTTCACAACCAGTCCTGCGCTTGCTCTTCCTAAAGCCGTTAAGAAAGCAGGATTATCAATAGATGATGTTGATTATTTCGAATTCAACGAGGCATTTGCAGTAGTAGGATTAGCGAATGCAAAGATTCTAAAATTAGATAACGATAAAGTAAACGTAAATGGTGGCGCAGTATCTTTAGGCCATCCTCTAGGATGCTCAGGAGTTCGAATCATCGTTACACTTTTAAACGTTTTAGAACAAAATAACAGTAAAATTGGTGCTGCAGCTATCTGTAATGGTGGAGGTGGCGCTTCTGCAATAGTTATTGAACGAATTTAAAAAATTATTCTAAATGATGCTTTATAAATGACAAGCTGTTATTTATAAGGCATCATTAAAAATTTAAAACACAATAGATGTTCGGAATCTGTAATCTAGCCATTATACCTCTACGATTTGAACCCAGTGACAAAAGCGAAATTGTTTCCCAAGTTTTGTTTGGTGAACATTTTGAGGTTTTAGAACAATACAAGCAATGGTCCAAAATCAAAATGCAATATGACGCATACGAAGGTTGGGTAGATTCTAAGCAATTTCAAATAATTTCCGAAACCAACTATGAGCAATTATCAAAAGACGCTATTATTTTAAATGCCGATTTGATAGAATACATCACTGCTCCTAACAACTTGTTAATCCCAATACCTCTAGCCTCGTCTTTATCTTTTTTAAATTATAACGAAATTAATATTTTAAATTTTGAATTTGAAGGAACAAAAATTAGCGGTATAAAAAGTAAAGATTCTCTAATTCGCTCCGCCTTTATGTATCTTAACGCCCCTTATTTATGGGGAGGAAAGACACCTTTCGGAATTGACTGCTCAGGTTTCACTCAAATGGTTTATAAACTTAATGGCTATAAATTACTACGGGATGCTTCACAGCAAGCTACACAAGGTGAACCTTTAAGTTTTATAGAAGAAAGCGAACCCGGTGATTTAGCTTTTTTCGATAATGACGAAGGAAACATAATCCATGTGGGAATCATTATGGAAAACAACTACATCATTCATGCGAGTGGAAAAGTCAGAATAGATCGATTAGACCACCTCGGAATCTACAATCCAGAAATAAACAAACACACTCATAAACTGAGAGTAATTAAAAAAATTATATAAATAAAAAAACCTATCTCGAACTACAATTCTTGATAGGTTTTTTTATACTTTTTAATCTAAAATTACATTCTTGCTTTCAAAGCATTGTACTCGGTTGTCATATCCAAAGCTCTGTAGGAATTCAATAACATTTTTGAAACCTCAACATTTTTAGAATCTATCTGATTTGCTTTTTCCAGATAAAAAACGGCACTTTTTATAATCTCATCCTTTTTCACTTTTAATTCCTCATACACCTTCATATCCTTTGCAGTAGTACCTAAAGCACTCATTTCATCCACCAACTTCTTTCTTGAATCCTGTTTCAAATAAGCCAAATCGATATACGCATTCAAGTTTTTAGGATCGGATTCTAAAATCTTTTTATAACACATTTCAGCATTAGCTAAATCCCCTTTTTCAGAATACATGTAACCCATATTTTTATAGATCTCTGTTCTTTTTGAAGGCGCCATAAAATTCCTTGCTTTCTCATGGGTACCCTCTTTTACACTTGCATCTCTGCCTGCTACAGACGTAAAGAGTTCTTCTATATTAGTTTTTTTATTAGTCGCGTAATATTCTAATCCCTTTCCAGAATAGTTTAATTGCGCTAATTCCTTATAGTTCTTTAATGCCAAATCATAATTTTTGGCATTCAAATAATTGGAAGCTGCATAAAACAATTTCAAAGTATCTTTCTTATCCATTTGATACAAATAGTACATTTTATCTGCGCAGTCAGCAAACTTACCCGAATTAGAATCCGCTATAGCACTATTCTCAAGATTATTCTTAATTTCTTTAATCGCTGCTCTTGCCTGGACCGCATATTTCAAATTACCGGAAGCAACCTCTTCTGTAATCAACTCTTCATAAGTCAACACAGCGAGAGAAAGATTTTCAGATGAATCGACATTATTACCTGCCAAAGTAGTAAGCACCTTAGCCTTTAAAAAATAAAAATCAGATTTATCTTCATCCTTAGCATTCACAATTAAATATTCAGTAGATTTTAATGTAGCCAAAGCTCCCTTAGGATTCCCACTATTTAATTCACCTTGTGCCGCTTTAATTTGATTTTTTTGCGCAAAACCGCAAACAGACATCGATAATACTGCAGATAGTATTACAAATTTACTTTTCATAATAAATAAGTTTTAAGTTTAAGAATAGATTTGGGACAATCAATCGTAAACATTGCATAAAAAATAGAATTTAACAATATTATTTTTACTTTGTGTAATTTTATTCCTTAATAAATGGTTTAAATTAATTATTTCCTCTAAAATAGAATTAAATTTTGATTTAGCAAATCAAATTATCATAAAATTTAACTTTAACTTAATACTTGGTTAAAAAACATACGTAGTAAATAAAAAGGAACCCAAAAAATCTAAAATATTGCAAAACAGTATCCGCAAATCATATACCCCCGGCTATTGTTTTTGTTCGAAATACAAAACCCCATATCAAATACTATTTTAAAAATGAGCAAAAAAAAACCGGCTATATAAAAATAACCGGGTTTTACATTATATTTAAAACCTTTTTTAAGGAAGAAAATTATTGAATTTTAGCTTTCAACGCTTTGTATTCTGCTGTCATCTCAAGAGCACTGTACACATTTAAAAGTGTTTTAGCAACATCCACATTTTTAGGATCTAACTCCACCGCTTTTTGAAGATACGGAATTGTGCTTTTAAACAATGCTTCTCTTTTAGTTTTTAATTCATCATAACGCTTCATGTCTTTAGCAGAGGTTCCTAACTTATTCATCTCATCGATGATAACTTTTTCATTCTCCAGCTTTAATGCAGCCATATTAATATAAGCATTGATATAATTAGGATCAATCTCCATAGCTCTTGTATAATACTTCTCAGCTTCTTGCGTATTTTTAGCATTCGCACTTAGTACTCCTAAATTAAAAATCAAATCTGCATTATTAGGATTTTTTTCTAATACTTCAGCAATTAATTTTTTATAAGTATCGTAATCTTTAGTTTCTAAATACAAATTAGCTTCTGTCAAAACCAATGAAGTATCATCTGGATTTGCTTTTCTGGCATCAGCAACTGATTTTTTAGCTTCTTCAGTTTTTCCTTCCTGAACCAAAATCAAAGCCATATTTTTATAAATCTCACCTCTTTTTGAAGGTATTTCCTCAGTTCTTGGCTTTTCATGAGTTCCCATCTTAACCATTTTGTCTCTTTCGGCTGCTGTTGGAAATGCATCTTCTTCACCAGAAAGCTTATTTACAGCCATATAATTAGTTCCTTTTCCAGAATAATTAATGGTTTTTAACTCATCATATAACTTATAAGCTGCATCATAATCTTTCGCATTTACATAAGTAGAAGCTGCATAATACAAATTGATAGTGTCTTTTTTATCTAACAAATACGCATCGTATAATTTTTTAGCCCCATCAGCATGCTTATCAGCTTTAGAATCTTCAATCGCGCTATTAATCAATTTATACTTAATATCAGTTATCGAAGTGGCAGCTTGTGTAGAATATTTTACTTTTCCAGAAGCTTTTTCAATAGCTATTAAATCCTGATATGACTTTGCAGCAAGAGAAAGATTCTTAGAAGTTTCAACCTTTTTATTAGCCAAATCTAAGTAAGCATTCCCTTGTATAAAGGAATATTGTGCCTTTTCTGCATCTGTAGCATTAGTTATTAAATATTCCGCATCCTTAAGAATTGCGACAGCTTCTTGAGAGTTTCCTGCTTTTAACGCTTTCTCAGCAGCTTTAATTTGGTCCTTTTGAGCAAAAGTAGCTACTGATATCAATAATGCTGATGCTAGTATTACATATTTACTTTTCATAATATTCAATTTTTGTTTATATTTATTCTTAATCTTCTTATGCTTCATCGTCAGAATCATCCTCATCCTCAGAACTATCATCCTCTTCTACTGAATCGTCATCCTCATCTTCATCTTCTTCAGCACCTTCATCTTCAAGTACTTCTAAGACTGGCTTTACTCTTTCAATAGCTTCAGAAGCACCTTCTCCTTCTTCTTCCGCCACATCATCTTTCATTACTTTAGTAACAGCAGCAATCGAATCATTTCCTTTAATATTGATCAATTTAACTCCTTGCGTAGCACGTCCCATAACTCTCAAATCTTCTACTGCCATTCTTATGGTCAAGCCCGATTTATTGATAATCATCAAGTCATCCGCATCAGTAACTGCGTTTATAGAAATAAGTTTACCTGTTTTCTCGGTAATATTTAAGGTTTTAACCCCTTTACCACCACGGTTTGTAATTCTGTATTCATCTAGACTGGAACGTTTTCCGTAACCATTTTCAGCAACAACTAAAATTTCGCTGTTCATATCGTTTACAGTAACCATACCAATAACTTCATCCGTATCATCTTTTAACGTAATTCCACGAACTCCAGACGCCGTTCTTCCCATTGGACGGGTTTTAGTTTCTTCAAAGCGAACTAATTTTCCGGATTTTACAGCCAAAATAATTTGACTTTCTCCATTAGTCAGTTTTGCTTCTAATAATTCATCCCCTTCCTTAATAGTAATAGCAGCAACACCATTTACCCTTGGTTTAGAATATTTCTCTAAAGATGTTTTCTTAACCTGACCTTTTTTAGTAACCATAACCAAATTATGGCTCTTAATGTACTCTTGGTCTTTTAAATCCTGGGTACAAATGTATGCTTTTACCTTATCATCACTTTCTATGTTAACAAGATTTTGGATTGCTCTACCTTTAGCGGTTTTACTTCCTTCCGGTATTTCATAAACACGCATCCAGAAACATTTCCCTTTTTGGGTAAAGAACATCATATATTGATGGTTTGTTGCGACAAACATATGCTCTAAGAAATCTTGATCTCTTGTTCCGGCACTTTTTTGTCCAACTCCTCCTCTATTTTGTGTTTTGTACTCAGATAAGTTTGTACGTTTAATATAACCCGCATGCGAAATAGTAATAACCACATTCTCATCGGCAATCAGATCTTCGATACTAACATCTCCACCTGAATATTCAATTAATGAACGACGGGCATCCCCATATTTATCACGAATCTCAATAAGTTCTTCTTTGATCAGTTCGGTTCTTAAATTAACATCTGCCAATAAAGCTCTTAAACGCTCGATCAACTTCATTATTTCTTCGTACTCTGCTCTTAGTTTATCTTGCTCCAGACCAGTTAACTGACGAAGACGCATTTCAACAATTGCACGAGCCTGAATATCAGATAATTTAAATCTTTCGATTAATTTATCTCTGGCCTCTTCTGTGTTTTTAGACGCCTTAATCAAAGCAATTACCTCATCAATATTATCCGAAGCAATGATTAATCCCTCAAGAATATGCGCTCTTTCTTCTGCTTTTCGTAATTCAAACTGCGTTCTGCGGATTACCACATCATGACGATGCTCCACAAAATAATGAATCATATCTTTCAGATTCAACATTTGAGGACGTCCTTTAACTAAAGCAATATTATTTACACTGAAAGAAGCTTGTAGTTGCGTGAACTTATAAAGCGTATTTAAAACTACATTAGGCGTTGCATCACGTTTTAAAATATAAACGATACGCATTCCGTTTCTATCCGATTCATCACGAATATTTGCAATTCCATCTATTTTTTTATCATTAACCAAATCAGCAGTACGCTTAATCATATCTGCCTTATTGACTTGATAAGGGATTTCAGTAACGATGATACATTCTCTTCCGTCAACTTCTTCGAAACCAACTTTGGCGCGCATTACAATTCGGCCTCTTCCGGTTTTGAAAGCCTCACGAACTCCTTCATAACCATATATCACACCTCCGGTTGGAAAATCCGGAGCCTTAATATGAGTCATTAATTCATCTATCTCAATATCATTGTTGTCGATATAAGCCAACGTCCCATTAATTACTTCCGTAAGATTATGTGGAGGCATATTGGTTGCCATACCTACCGCAATACCTGTCGCTCCATTTACCAATAAAGTAGGAACACGTGTTGGCATTACTTTTGGCTCATAAAGAGTATCGTCAAAATTCAATTGAAAATCAACCGTTTCTTTTTCTATGTCTGCCATTATTTCTTCCGAAATCTTACGCATTCTGGCTTCCGTATAACGCATTGCAGCAGGACTATCTCCATCTACAGAACCAAAGTTACCTTGTCCGTCGACCAATAAATAACGCATACTCCATTCTTGAGCCATACGAACCATGGCGTCATAAACAGATGTATCTCCATGTGGGTGGTATTTACCCAAAACTTCCCCGACAATTCTAGCGGATTTTTTATGGGCTCTATTTGAAAAAACTCCTAAATCATACATTCCGTAAAGCACTCGTCGATGCACTGGTTTCAAGCCATCTCTAACATCTGGAAGCGCTCTTGATACAATTACCGACATCGAATAATCGATGTAAGCAGATTTCATTTCATCTTCTATGTTAATAGGAATTAACTTTTCTCCTTCAGACATAAGTTGTTATATTAAAATATTATATTAGTTTACAAACGTGCCAATATACGGATTTTTGAAATTTTTTAGCATATTTCAGACTACTTATTTCGATGATTTATTAACAAAATAATCCACCCTTTTAGTTAATAAAATAAGCATCTTTTTGCCTGCCATCTGTCTTTTTTTTTGTCAATTAGCTGACAGGAGTTCTTAAGGGAACGATTTTTGTTTTTGAGTCACTAATTCACTAAATTTACAGTATCAAATATATATTATGGATGACAATTTTTCACCAAGAGTAAAAGATGTTATTACTTATAGTAAAGAGGAGGCTTTGCGATTAGGACATGACTTCATAGGAACCGAACACTTGATGCTGGGTATCCTCAGAGACGGTAACGGAAAAGCGATTCAAATATTGAATAACCTATCCGTAGATTTAGACCACTTACGCAGAAAAGTTGAGATTCTAAGCCCTGCAAGTCCCAGCGCTGAAGTTAGTGTCGAAAAGAAAAACCTCCACCTGACGCGCCAAGCGGAAAGAGCCTTGAAAACTACTTTTCTTGAAGCAAAAGTATTTCAGAGTTCTTCTATTAGTACAGCGCATTTATTGCTATGCATTTTAAGAAACGAAAACGATCCTACAACCAAGCTGCTGAATAAAATGAAAATTGATTATGATGCAGCTAAAGAACAATATTTAAACATGACTCCAAACGAAGAAGATTTTTTAGAAAACTTGCCAAGAAACGAATCATATAATGATGATTCAGGACAAGATGACAGTCTTAAGGAAGGTTCCTTTAACAATCCGGCCAATAAATCCAATAAAAAGTCAAAAACACCTGTTTTAGATAATTTTGGAAGGGATTTAACTGAAATGGCAGAAGAAGGAAAATTAGACCCTGTTGTGGGACGCGAAAAAGAAATTGAGCGTGTTTCACAAATTTTGAGCCGTCGAAAAAAGAACAACCCACTTTTAATAGGTGAACCTGGTGTAGGAAAATCAGCTATAGCAGAAGGTTTAGCATTGCGTATTATTCAAAAGAAAGTATCCAGAATACTTTTCAATAAACGCGTTGTGACCTTAGATTTAGCGAGTCTTGTAGCAGGAACCAAATACCGTGGACAGTTCGAAGAAAGAATGAAAGCCGTGATGAATGAATTAGAAAAAAATGATGATATCATTCTTTTCATTGATGAAATTCACACCATCGTTGGCGCAGGCGGAGCAACGGGTTCTTTAGACGCTTCAAACATGTTTAAACCGGCATTGGCCAGAGGCGAAATTCAATGCATAGGAGCTACCACCCTAGATGAATACCGTCAATACATAGAAAAAGACGGTGCCTTGGAAAGACGTTTTCAAAAGATAATCGTTGAACCAACTTCTGTTGCGGAAACCATTACCATTTTGAACAACATCAAAAACAAATACGAAGACCATCACAATGTTACCTATACTCCCGAAGCAATTGAAGCTTGTGTAAAATTAACTGACAGATATATGTCAGAGCGTTTCTTACCGGACAAAGCTATTGATGCTTTAGATGAGGCCGGTTCCCGTGTTCACATTACCAATATTGAAGTTCCTAAACAAATTTTAGACTTGGAACGCCAATTGGAAGATGTACGAGAATTGAAAAATGTTGTGGTCAAAAAACAAAAATATGAAGAAGCAGCCAAGCTTCGTGATGATGAAAAACGAATTGAAAAAGATTTGGCTATAGCCCAAGAACAATGGGAAGAAGATGCTAAAAACAACCGTATTCTAGTTACTGAGGATAACGTTGCCGATGTGGTATCTATGATGACCGGAATTCCGGTAAATCGTATCGCACAAACAGAAAGCAACAAACTGGCAAAATTACCGGAACTTATTGAAGGAAAAGTGATTGGTCAAAGAGAGGCCGTAATGAAAATTGCCCGTTCTATCCAAAGAAATCGTGCTGGTTTAAAAGACCCAAACAGACCAATCGGTTCGTTTATATTCTTAGGACAAACCGGTGTTGGTAAAACTCAGTTGGCAAAAGTATTAGCAAAAGAATTGTTTGATTCTGAAGATGCACTGATTCGTATTGACATGAGTGAATACATGGAGAAATTTGCTATTTCAAGATTAGTGGGAGCGCCTCCGGGATACGTTGGTTATGAAGAAGGTGGTCAATTAACAGAAAAAGTTAGAAGAAAACCGTATTGCGTGGTGCTTTTAGATGAAATTGAAAAAGCACATCCAGATGTTTTCAACATGTTATTACAAGTTCTTGATGATGGTTTCTTAACGGATAGTTTAGGTCGTAAAATCGATTTTAAAAACACTATCATTATCATGACTTCAAATGTTGGAGCCAGACAGTTAAAAGATTTCGGTCAAGGTGTTGGTTTTGGAACTGCCGCCAAAGTAGCTCAGGCTGATGACAATTCAAAAAGTATTATTGAAAATGCTTTGAAGAAAACTTTTGCTCCTGAATTCTTAAACAGAATTGACGATGTAATTGTATTCAATGCTTTAGAGAAAGAACATATTGATTTGATTATCGAAATTGAATTGAAAAAACTATATGCCCGTGTCGCTGAATTAGGCTATAAACTGACTCTTTCAGACAAAGCAAAAGCATTCATTGCCGAGAAAGGTTTTGACAAGCAATTTGGAGCCAGACCATTAAAAAGAGCCATTCAAAAATATGTTGAAGATTCCCTTGCAGAAGAAATAATCACTTCTAAAATAGGATCTGGAGACGAAATTTACATGGATATTGAAGATGGCGCACAAGAATTGACCGTTCAGGTTCATAAGGCTGGCGAGCCAACAAACCCTTAAATTCTTTAATTTATCAGATAAAATAAACCCGTTATGTTATGAAAACTTAACGGGTTTATTCTTTATAAAAATACCTCATTTTTTTGAAAACAAATATCTACATTTGATATTTAAAATATAAGGTCAACTAAATTCAATTTATGTCTGAAAATAAAATTATTCTGGGTAGCGAGGAATGGTGTTCTTTCCCTGAGCTAGACATTCCTACTATCAAAGCACGAGTTGATTCCGGTGCTAAAACATCGGCCTTGCATGCCATAAACATTGCTCCCTTTATAAAAAATGACTCCAATTGGGTTAAATTTGACATTAATCCTATTCAAAATAACTTAAAAACAGTTATCCATTGCGAAGCTCCTTTGGTTGACAAACGCATTGTAAAAAGCTCCAGCGGATTCAGGGAACAACGTTATGTCATCCAGACCCCATTAAAAATTGGCGATTCTAAGTGGCCGATTGAAATGACATTGACCAACAGAGATTCCATGGGTTTCAGAATGCTTTTAGGTCGTGAAGCCATGAGCGGAAGAGTCCTGGTAGATCCCGAACAAAAATATCTGTTAGGTCAGCCTACTCCGGAAAGTTTAAAAGAATTATACAAAAATGCGGAGAAGGCCAGTTCGGGTTTACGCATAGGACTTTTAGCAAGTAATCCCGAATTATACAGCAACAAACGTATCATGGAAGCCGGTGAAATGCGCGGTCATGAAATGCACTTCTTAAACATCAAGGAATGCTACATGAAATTGGACGCTAAAACACCGGAAATTCATTATCGTGGCGGTAAAATATTAAATCAATTTGATGCTGTTATTCCGAGAATCAGGCCAAGTATTACCTTTTACGGTTGTGCATTGACTCGACAATTTGAAGCTTTAAAAGTTTATTGCCTGAATTCTTCAACCGCAATCACACAATCTCGCGATAAATTATTCTCCTTGCAATTATTGCTTAATCATGGCGTGGAAATTCCAACTACTGGTTTTGCGAGTTCTCCTTTAGATACCAACGACCTGATAAAAATGGTTGGCGGACCGCCTTTAATTGTCAAATTATTAGAAGGCACACAAGGAAAAGGGGTTGTATTAGCAGAAACAAAAAAGGCCGCAGAAAGTGTTATCAACGCCTTCAAAAGTCTAAATGCTAATATATTAGTTCAGGAATTCATAAAAGAAGCCAACGGTAAAGATATTCGTTGTTTTGTAATTGACGGAAAAGTGGTAGCCGCCATTCAACGTGAAGCTATGCCAGGTGAATTCAGAGCTAACATCCATCTTGGAGGAACCGCATCTGTCATAAAAGTAACAAGCGAAGAAAAACGTATTGCCATAAAAGCCGCTAAAGCAATGGATTTAAGAGTTGCAGGTGTTGATATTATTCGTTCTTCAAAGGGACCATTACTATTGGAAGTCAACTCTTCTCCAGGATTAGAAGGTATTGAGGGAGCCACCAATAAGGACATAGCAGGAGAAATGATAAAAGCCATCGAAAAGAATTTTAAGCTCAAATAGCTATCTGTAATCATATTTTAGAGTTCGTTTAGTCGCTTTAAACCTTAAAATCAAAAAACATGAACACCTATCTCGATATTATCATTCGCAGTGTGGCTGTTTATTTTTTCATGGTTATTGCTTTGCGGTTTTTTGGAAAGAAAGAATTATCACAACTCAATACTGCTGATGTCATTTTAATTTTATTGATAAGCAACTCTGTCCAAAATGCCATGGTTGGAAATAACACGAGTCTTTATGGAGGCCTGGCTGCAGCAACCGTACTTTTTACCATTAATTTTGCTTTGAAGAAATTGATGTTTCGGTTTCCAAAATTTAGTGGCCTTGTGCAAGAAAAACCAGAAGTTTTAATTCATAACGGGAATCTGGATTTTAAAGCATTAAGCAAATTAAATATTTCTTCTGATGAATTGAAAGAAGCGATGCGGGAACATGGAGTGGAATATTTTAAAGATGTAAAACTCGCAATGCTTGAGATTGATGGCAATATTAGTATTATCTCAGGAGTAAACAATCTTCGTCAGACTCATTACAAGAGAAAACGCATTCACAAAAATTTGAGTAGCACCAATTAATTAGACTTAATTTTTTTTTCACAGGAGTTATAAAAAATAGAACCCTCAAATTGTAGCCTGAGATAATTATGCTCGATTCATTCAAAACCTACTTCCAATCTAAAACCAATCTGACGGACGAGCAGTTCCTTTCGATTACAAGTACTTTACAATTCAAAAAAGTAGAAAAAGGATCCATTCTCCTGCATCCGGGTGAGATTTGCAATCATTCTTTTTTTGTATCCAAAGGATTGTTGCGTTCCTACACTATAGATGAAACCGGCAAGGAACATATCATTCAATTTGCGTCTGAGAATTGGATTATTTCAGACAGAAGCAGTTCTTATTTCAACGAACCTTCTGAATTATACATTGATGCTATTGAGGACACTGAAATTGTTCTCATCGATAAAAACTTCATTAATGCCGCAGCCGAACTAAGTATTTCATTTCGGGAACAGGACAATACTGCTTTACACAATCACATTCGCCAGCTTCAAAAAAGAGTCAATCTTTTACTGGGAGCAACAGCCGAACAACGATATTTGGATTTTATAACTATTTATCCAAAGCTTACGTTACGCATCCCACAATGGATGATTGCTTCCTATCTGGGTATTACACCTGAAACATTAAGCAGGGTACGCAAGGAACTAGCCAAAAGAAACTTTAAACCTTCTTAAATTCATTTCTTATCCTACATCAATGCATCTGGTTTTAAACAATAGTAAATTTGTACTATAATTAAATCAGACAGAGCGATGACAACAAAAAAAGTAGAACTGGTATTAGCTCCTCCACCACCACATATGGTAGGTGATGGATTTAGAGTACATAACTTTATTCCGAGTGGCTATCATTTAGATATGAAGAGAATGAGTCCATTTATTATGATGGATTATAATTCTAAATTTTATTTTCCACCAACAGACCAGCCCAGAGGCGTGAGTGTACATCCTCATAGAGGTTTTGAAACCGTTACCATTGCGTATCACGGAAAAGTAGCCCATCATGACAGTGCAGGAAATAGCGGTGTCATAGGTGAAGGTGATGTCCAATGGATGACAGCAGCTTCAGGGATTTTACACAAAGAATACCATGAAGAAACATTCAGCAAAAATGGTGGTGATTTTCAAATGGTACAACTTTGGGTCAATCTTCCGGCAAAAGATAAAATGTCAGCACCCAAATACCAAGGAATTACCAATGACCAAATCAAGAAATTTAAACTTCCCGAAAACGGAGGAGTCATTGAAGTGATAGCAGGCCAATATGAAAATATACCCGGTAGCGCCTCAACTTTTACGCCCGTTCATTTGCAGAATGCCAAATTAAATAAGGGCGCAAAAGCTTCGTTCTCTTTTCCATCCAATTTCAACACCGGATTATTGGTAATTGAAGGTAGCATCAAAGTGAACGATACAGAAAATGTCCCTACAGATCATTTTGCATTATTTGAAAATGAAGGAGAAACATTCACCATTGAAGCAACTGAAAACTCGGTGGTGTTAATCCTAAGCGGCGAGCCAATTAATGAGCCTATTGCGGCCCACGGTCCTTTTGTAATGAATACACAAGCCGAAATCCTGCAAGCGTTCAATGATGTGAATATGGGCAAATTTGGTTTTTTAGAAGATTAATTTCCTTAAATTTATATTTTTAAAAACAGATACAATGTCAAATATCAAACTGATAATCGAAGAACGTCCGAGTAATATTGGCAACTTTATGGTTGGACGATTGCTTCCCTTTCGGGAAAAAAGAATGGTTGGACCATTTGCATTCATTGACCATATGGGACCGACCTGCATGAGTGATTATGAAAATCTGGACGTTGCGCCACATCCCCATATTGGGCTTTCCACTTTGACTTATTTGTTTGAAGGGAGCATTATGCACAGGGATAGTTTGGGAACCGAAATGGAAATCAAACCAGGACAAATCAATTGGATGACTGCCGGAAAAGGAATTGTCCATTCAGAACGAACGCCTGACTATCTGCGCAGGTCGGATAAAATGTTACACGGACTTCAAATTTGGGTTGCTTTACCTAAAGAACTGGAGGAAATGGAACCATCCTTTTTTCATGTCCCGGAAGATCAAATTCCGGAATGGGAAGCTGACAACATCAAATTCAAACTTATAGCCGGGGAAGTGCTTGGAAAAAAATCACCAGTTCCGGTCTACAGTCCGCTCTATCTTCTGGAACTAAAAAGTACAACTCCTCAAACAGTGACCATAGGTGACCATTTATTTGGCGAAAGCGCTTTATACATTTTAGAAGGAAGTATTGAAAGTGAAGGTACTATTTTTGATCCAAAACAAATTCTGATTGCCAAAGACACCAAACTCTGTACCTTCAATATGGCAGCCAATACGACTATTTATATTTTTGGAGGAGAACCATTCCCTGAAGAGAGAATTATCTATTGGAATTTTGTGGCCTCCAATAAAGAACTGATTGAAAAAGCAAAGGAAAAATGGTTGGCACAAACTTTTGACAAAGTTCCTGGAGAAACCGAATTTGTTCCTCTTCCGGAGCAAAATAAAAAGTACTAATTATGATTAAAATAGCAGCTCACATAGGTACCGAACTTTATAAGACAGAAATAAAATCAGAAACAAATTATATTATTTCTGACGAACCTGAAAGTAGCGGAGGAAAAGATTTAGGCTTAGCGCCAAAAGAATTACTGGCTTCTGCCCTTGCTGCTTGTACAAGTATCACTTTACGCATGTACGCCAACAGAAAAGGCTGGGATTTAACAGATGTAAAAGTCGAAGTCCGATTTGATCAAAATCCAACTGAAAACAAGTTCCAAATAATACGTTCGATCGAATTATCAGGAAGCTTAGATGCCACCCAAAAAGAAAGATTACTAATCGTTGCCAATAGTTGTCCTGTACACAAAATTTTAACCAACCCGATCGAAATAACAACAGAGTATTAAACCAAAAACAGATGATAATAGAACAAATAAATGACCCAAAAAACGGCTACTTTAGGGCTACGGAAAATAAAATTGAAGCTGGAAGAATGACCTATACCTGGGCAGGAAATGATAAATTTATCATTGACCATACCGAAGTAAATCCCGGTTTCGCAGGCTTGGGGGTCGGTAAAAAACTGGTAATGGAAGCCGTACGATTTGCCCGTGGAAACAATCTCAAAATCTTACCGCTATGTCCTTTTGCAAAAAGCGTATTTGACAAAACAAAAGAAATACAGGATCTCTTGTATTAAAAAATCAAAAAGATCATCTTAGAAAGCATAAAAAAACCATTCGTCGCAACGAATGGTTTTTTTTATATGATTTAAAATCTAAAATTATAGAAACAAATTGAGTAAATAGTAAACCATCGCTGCTAAAACTGCAGATACGGGGATTGTTAAAACCCAAGCCCAAATCAGACTTACTGTTACACCCCAACGAACAGCTGATACTCTTTTGGTAACACCAACACCAATAATAGAACCAGTTATAGTGTGCGTTGTTGATACCGGAATTTTAAAATGTTCCGTTAAAAACAAGGTTAATGCACCAGCAGATTCTGCAACAACACCTTCAAAAGCATTCACTTTGGTTATCTTTGACCCCATAGTTTTTACGATTTTCCAACCGCCACTCAAAGTTCCCAACGCGATAACTGAATAACAAGTTAATGGAATCCAAGCTGGCATTTTAAATGAACCATCTTCTTTTGGAAGTTCTACATCAAGCCAAGCCGGCATATCAACGACACCTGCTGTTTTAATATAAACAGCTACTGCCGCAGCAATAATACCCATTACTTTTTGTGAATCATTCCCTCCATGACCTAAACTGAAAGCAGCAGAAGACAGTAATTGCATTTTCTTCAATACAGCCTCTGATCTAGAGGTAGAAAAAGAACTGAAAAATAAATTGAATATCGCTAAACTAAAGAATATTATTGCAACTAAAAACCACTTAATATTATGTGGTTCTGTTATGACACTCCAAAAATGACTGTCAAACCTTGGCTTTTTAATCTCTTCGTATGGAATTAATACCGCTGATAAAAACCAAATGGCCAAAAGCATTAAAACTCCAGTAAGCACTTTAGGATAAATATTTTTCTTTGAGGAATACATCAACCACAAGGATATAAAATAGGATATAATCATCCCCAACAAGGGCGCAAAAACAATAAATAAAATTACAATTAATACCCCAGACGGCAATAATTCACCTTCTTTTGCCGCTTTCAACCAGCTTACAATTTTAAGTCCGTAATGTTCCGGATCCTGTACTACACCAGAAAAACCATGTGCAATAGCTGCTCCAGCAAAACCACCTATTAAAGTGTGTGAAGATGAAGATGGAATACCTTTCCACCAAGTGAATAAGTTCCAAATAATTGCTGCAATAACTCCCGCTAATATTACCGTTAAATCAATACTGCTGGTATGTGCCGTTTTCGCAACTGTATCAGCTACTCCAAAACCAAAAACCCAATAGGCCAAAAAGTTAAAGAATGCTGCCCAAAGTACCGCCTGAAAAGGAGTCAATACTTTAGTAGCTACAATCGTTGCTATAGAATTAGCCGCATCATGAAAGCCATTAATATAATCAAAGACTAATGCTAAAACTATTATTATAATAAGTAGAGTGAAATCCATAAATATATTTCAGTAGAACTGATAGAATTAAGAATGTTTTACAGCGATTGATTCTAAAACACTTGCCACACTTTTACATTTATCAGTTGCTGTTTCCAAAACGGATAATACTTCTTTGTACTTAATAATGTTTTTGGCATCAGTTTCATTTTCGAAAATTTCGAAAACTGCCTTATTATAAACAGTATCAGATTTGTTCTCCAACTTACTGATTCTTGAACAGGCTGCTGTAATATTCTTGATTCTCTTAAAATCTCTCAATTCTTTTACGGCTACATCAATATTTTGACAAGCTTCTAAATTGATTTCTGTCAATTTTCTGATAGATTTTGTAATCTTATCAACCTGGTACAATCTCATTCTACTGGCTGCACCATGAAGATTATCGGCTACGTTGTCAATCGAAGTAATCAAAGAGTGAATATCTTCTCTATCAAACGGAGTGATAAAATTTCTGCTCAACTCAAGGTTGGTTTGACGTGTCAAATCCTCACCTCTTTGTTCTAATTCATCTATTTTCTGAAAAAGCACTTCTCTTTCTTTCAAAGGAAGATTTACCGCTTCGTGCAATAATGTAGCCAGTTGAATTAAATTAGTTGATGCTTCTTCAAAAAGAGGAAAGAATTTTTTGTCCTTTGGTACCAGAAACTGGAAAATATTATTTAATGACATTTTGTTTGAATTTAGAATTGCAAAATTAGTTCATTATTTTAAGCCAATGTTAAGTAATTGTTAACAAATCTACTTCTATCTGAAAACTGTTTAAAAAAGATACTGTTTTCTCTATATCATAATGTAGAATCCTGTCCTCTTTAACTAGTGGAACTTCCTCACGGTAAGCACTTAAAAACATTTCAATAAAATCACTTGACTGCAATGGTCTTCTATATTCAATGGCTTGAGAAGCATTCATTAACTCGATTGCTAAAATGCGTTCCAGGTTACCCATCACACGAAGTGCTTTTGTAGCACCATTAGCACCCATACTCACATGATCTTCTTGTCCGTTACTGGAAACAATACTATCGATACTGGAAGGTGTTGCCAATTGTTTATTCTGACTTGCAATACTTGCCGCCGTATATTGTGGAATCATCAAACCGGAATTCAAGCCCGGATTGTCGACTAAAAATGCGGGAAGATTTCGCAATCCTGAAATGAGCTGATAGGTTCTTCGTTCAGAAATACTTCCCAGTTCCGCCAAAGCAATCGCCATAAAATCTAAGGCTAAGGCCAAAGGCTGCCCGTGAAAGTTACCTCCGGAAATAATCTCATCACTCTCTATAAATATATTAGGATTGTCTGTAACCGAATTTATTTCTGTTTTGAATACTTTTTTCACATATTCGATAGCATCTTTCGAAGCACCATGAACCTGAGGAACACAACGGAAAGAATACGGATCCTGAACATGAGTTTTCACCTGTTCGATAATTTCACTTCCTTCCAAAAATCCCTTTACGCGATTTGCAGTCACAATCTGACCTTTGTGGGGACGAATAAAATGTATCAATTCATGAAATGGTTCGATACGACCATCAAATCCTTCCAAAGAAATAGTGGCAATTAAATCTGCCAAATAAGAAAACTTATTGGCTTTCATTAAAATATGGGCACCATAAGCACTCATAAATTGTGTTCCATTCAATAATGCCAAACCTTCTTTGGATTGCAAAACGATTGGTTCCCAATTAAATTGTTTTAAAACTTCGCTTGAATGTACTTTCTTGCCCGCAAAATATACTTCACCTTCTCCCAACAATGGCAATGATAAATGAGCCAATGGTGCTAAATCTCCGGAAGCTCCAAGAGATCCTTGGGTATAAATTACCGGAAGAATGTCGTTATTATAAAAATCAACCAATCGCTCTACTGTTTGCAACTGAATTCCCGAATGACCGTAGCTCAAGGATTGAATTTTCAGCAACAGCATTAACTTCACGATTTCAGAAGGCACTTCCTCACCTGTACCGCAAGAATGAGATTTTACCAAATTCTCCTGTAGTTTGGATAAATTTTCACTGGATATCTTCACATTACAAAGCGAACCGAAACCCGTATTGATTCCATAAATTGGTTCTGAATGCGAAGCCATTTTTTTATCTAAATATTCCCTGCATTTCTGGATATTTATTTTGGCTTCATCAGACAATGCCAATGATTTATTATAGGATATAATCTCCTCTACTATTTCCAAAGAAAGTACCTCAGTACTTATATAATGTATATTATCCATTTTGCGATGTGTTTGAGGGCTCAAAATTCAATAAACCAATGTTAAAAAGCAACATTTTTGACAATAATTTAAAATTTAGCCTCTAAAAAAAATAAAACCATAATCCCCATTCAAATGAGACTAAATTTAGCCATTTATTTCCAAATTACATACTATTTTTAGAAAACGACATACTATTTAGGAGGGCTCTCTCCTAAATCGCAGAAAAAAATTCAGTACCGCAGATGCAAACCCAACAGAAATATCTTTTTCAAATAAAAAAACGAGCCGTAAAACGACATCAGCAGTCTAAAAAATTTTAAATAAATATACGAATAAGCACCGTAAAAAGCCTTTAAATTACAAATTAACCAATATCAGTCCGATTGATATCTGTTTTTTGAAATATTCACAAAAAACAAAATTATGGTTTCCATTTTTATAAAAAACTGTACTTTTGGAAAATCAAAATGACCAATAACAGAACAACATATCACTCTTCGATAACAGCTCCAATCCGAGTTGCCATTTCTGTTACATTTACTACAACAACTACAACTACCCCTTAGGGGTATACATTTTACATATAATCCTGTTTATTATACTTTTTTTCGGAAGGAAGAAAGTTTTTGGATGTATAAAAAACATTGCATTTTTGAAAATAAAAAAAACAAAATGAAATCGCCGTTTTTTAAAATAAAACTGAAAATCATCGAACACAAATAAAGACAAAAGATTTGTGAGATAACTAATCAAGAAAATGGCGACAACATATTCAATAAAAACAAATAGTAACTTCGTATGAAAGTATTAAAATTTGGCGGGACTTCGGTAGCCAATGCACAAAATATAAGACTAGTTTTAGATATAGTAATCAACAAAGCAAATGAGGATAAATTAGTAGTAGTAGTTTCTGCTTTTAGTAAAGTAACCGATTTGCTTCAACTGGCTTCCATAAAAGCTGCTTCAGGAGATGAAAGCTTTAAAGAAATTGTTGCCGAAATAGAGAAAAAACATTTAGACGCCTTAAAAGAACTTATTCCTGTAAGTGAACAAAGCAGTCTTTTAAGTCATATCAAAAGAATTGTCAATCACCTTGAAACCTTATTAGACGGTTGTTTTCTTTTGGGTGAATTATCCACTAGAACTTCCGATACTATTTTAAGTTTTGGCGAATTGTTATCTTCTTACATCATTGCAGAAGCCTTAAAACAACATCTGAAAAACAGTGGTTATAAAGACAGCCGTGAACTGATTAAAACAAACAATAACTTTGGTAAAGCTGCCGTAAACTTTGAAATTTCAAATCAACGCATTGCTGATTTTTTTGCTTCGAATGAGAATCAGGTCGTGGTTATGCCCGGATTTATAGCTTCATCACTGGATGGTATCAATACTACTTTGGGTCGTGGTGGTTCTGATTATACTGCAGCCATCATTGCCGGAGCACTAAATGCATCTGACTTAGAAATCTGGACAGATGTGAACGGAATGTTTACTGCCAATCCAAAAATTGTAAAACAAGCCCAGCCTATCGCTTCTATTTCGTATCAGGAAGCTATGGAGTTGTCTCATTTTGGTGCCAAAGTGTTATATCCGCCAACTATTCAACCGGTGTTGAGAAAGAACATTCCAATTCATATCAAAAACACTTTCGATCCAAAGGCAGAAGGCACTTTAATATCCAATCAGGTACACTCGAACGGTCATCCTGTAAAAGGAATCAGTCACATCGACAATATTACTTTGATTACTCTTGAAGGCCCTGGAATGATTGGTGTTGCCGGTTCATCCAAAAGACTTTTTGAGGTATTATCCAATGAAAGCATTAATGTTATTTTTATTACTCAAGCTTCATCAGAACACTCCATCTGTATCGGTATTTTAAATTCGGATGCCGAAGCAGCAGAAAACGCCATTAATAAAGCTTTTGAAATTGAAATTGCCCAAAACAAAATCGACCCATGTATCGTTGAAAAAAACCTGTGCATCATTGCTTTGGTTGGTGAAAACATGAAAAATCACCAAGGTTTAAGCGGTCGTATGTTTAGCACTTTGGGTAAAAACAATGTAAACATCCGAGCGATTGCACAAGGAGCTTCCGAAAGAAATATCTCGGTAGTAATCAACGAAAGAGATGTCAAAAAAGCTTTGAATACCTTACACGAAAACTTTTTCGAAGAAAACATCAAACAGCTGAACCTTTTTGTAATGGGTGTTGGAAATGTGGGTGAAAAATTCATCGAACAAATTCACCAACAAAAGAAATTCTTAAAAGAGAATCTAAAAATAAACCTGCGAGTTATCGCTTTGTCAAATTCCAGAAAAATGTATTTTGACGAAGATGGCATCTCTTTAAAAGAATGGCAATTTGCCTTAGAAACAGGAGAACCTGCCAATCAGGAAAAATTCATTGCTAATGTGAAAGCACTCAATTTACGTAACAGTATTTTTGTGGACATTACAGCTAATGAAGAGGTTTCTAAAACCTATGAACAGTATTTAAAACAAAGCGTCGCAGTAGTAACCTGTAATAAAATTGCCTGCGCCTCTGAGTATGACAATTATAAAAAACTAAAAAAATTATCCCGTCAATACAACGCACCTTTCCTTTTTGAAACAAACGTTGGGGCTGGATTACCAATCATAGATACAGTAAAAAACCTGATTGCTTCAGGAGATAAAGTAAACAAAATTCAAGCTGTTTTATCAGGAAGTTTGAACTTTATCTTTAATAATTTCGATGAAAATCATAGTTTTCATGATGTGGTTAAAGAAGCAGGTGTTCAAGGATTTACAGAACCAGACCCTAAAATTGATTTGAGCGGAATTGATGTAGCCAGAAAGATTCTTATTCTGATCAGAGAAAGTGGCTACAAAATGGAAATTGATGAGATCGTGAATGAATCATTTATGCCGGCTGCTTGTTTGGAAACAACTACTAATGAAGCCTTTTTTGAATCATTAAAAACACATGCCGCTCACTTTGAAGCTATTTACAAAGAAGCATTGAGTAAAGATTCCCGATTGAAATATGTAGCACAATTCGAAAACGGAAAAGCAAATGTTGGTTTGCGATTCATTCCAAAAGAACATCCTTTTTACAACTTAGAAGGAAAAGATAATATCGTATTGTTCTTCACTGACCGTTATGTAGACCAACCTTTATTGATCAAAGGAGCCGGTGCCGGAGCTGCAGTTACGGCTTCAGGAATATTTGCAGACGTAATTAGAATTGGAAACGTGTAAAGACGCGATTAATCGCGTCTCTACCACAAAAAAATAAAAAATATGAATGAAATAAAAATATTTTGCCCCGCCACAATCGCCAATCTATCCTGTGGATTTGATGTCCTTGGACTGTGTTTAGCAACTGCCGGTGACGAAATGATTATTAGAAAATCAGACATAAAAGGTATTCGTATCACTAAAATTGTGGGTGCTGATCTGCCATTGGAAACCGAAAAAAATGTAGCCGGAGTAGCTGCTTTGGCCATGCTGGAAGCAGTTGATACTGATTTTGGATTCGAAATTGAAATTTACAAACACATCAAAGCTGGAAGCGGAATTGGTAGTAGTGCCGCCAGTTCAGCCGGTGCTGTTTTTGGCATCAATGAATTATTGGGACGACCGTTTACCCGAAAAGAATTGGTTCTATTTGCAATGCAAGGTGAAAAACTGGCCAGTGGAAACGCCCATGCCGATAATGTGGCTCCTGCCCTTTTGGGTGGATTTACCCTGGTAAGAAGTTCAAACCCTTTAGACATCATCAAAATAGACAGCCCTTCCGAATTATACGCAACTGTGGTACATCCTCAAATTGAGTTAAAAACTTCGGATGCGCGTTCGGTATTGAAGCAAACTGTTTCCTTAAAAAGTGCCATCACACAATGGGGAAATGTAGGCGGATTAATAGCCGGATTGTACACTCAGGATTATGATTTGATAGGCCGTTCGCTACATGACGAAATTGTAGAACCGTTACGAAGTGTATTGATTCCGGGATTTGATTTAATCAAAAAAACAGCTTACGAAAACGGCGCCTTAGGATCTGGCATTTCAGGTTCAGGTCCTTCTATTTTTGCTTTAAGCAAAGGAGAAGCTACCGCTAAAAAAATTGCTAAAGCCATGAGTGCCGTGTACGATGAAATGAATTTACCGTATGAAATTCACGTCTCTAAAGTGAATGACGAAGGAATGAAAATAATTAAATAAGCAATACGCTGCAGGCATTAGGCAAAAAGCTTACTACTTAAGGCCTACCACATAAAGCAAATAAAAATGAAATATTACAGTTTAAACCATAATGCCCCAAAAGTTTCTTTTCAAGAAGCCGTAATTCAAGGATTAGCTACAGACAAAGGATTGTATTTTCCTGAAACGATTACCCCTTTAGACAAAACTTTTTTCGACACTATCGAAAATTTAAGCAATGAAGAAATTGCTTTTGAAGCCATCAAACAATTTGTGGGTGACGAAATCCCTGCAGACACCTTAAAACAAATCATTGCCGAAACCCTATGTTTTGATTTCCCTGTGGTGGAAGTTGAAAAAGGCATCTATTCATTAGAATTGTTTCATGGTCCAACGATGGCTTTCAAGGATGTAGGCGCCCGTTTCATGTCCCGTTGTTTGGGTTATTTTAATAAAGACAAAAAAGACAATAAAAATACGGTTCTTGTTGCCACTTCCGGTGATACAGGTGGTGCTGTAGCCAGCGGATTCCTTGGAGTAAACGGAGTTGAAGTGGTTATTTTATATCCGTCCGGAAAAGTAAGTGATATTCAGGAAAGACAATTGACGACTTTAGGTCAGAACATTACGGCTCTAGAAGTGGATGGTGTTTTTGATGATTGTCAGGACATGGTTAAGAAAGCATTTTTGGATGACAGTTTGAAACATAAAAATCTGACTTCGGCAAATTCGATTAATATTGCACGCTGGTTGCCACAAATGTTTTATTTCTTCTTTGCGTATAAAGCCTTAAAGAAACAAAACAAACCATTGGTTTTCTCTTGTCCAAGCGGAAATTTTGGAAACATTTGCGCGGGTATCATTGCCAAAAAGATGGGCTTGCCTGTAGAACATTTTGTAGCTTCTACTAATGTGAATGATACGGTACCAAGATTTTTGGTGAACGGAATTTACGATCCAAAACCATCGATAGCAACCATTTCGAATGCGATGGATGTGGGGAATCCTAGTAATTTCATCCGTATTCAGGAAATGTACCAAAACGATTTGGAGCAGTTCAAAAAGGATTTCTCTTCGTTTACTTTCTCTGATGCAGAAACTGTTGAAGCGATGAAAACCATTTACAATACTGATGGTTACATTGCAGAACCTCACGGAGCAGTTGGATATTTGGGATTGAAAAAAGAATTAGAAAACCACCCCAATGCAATTGGTATTTTCTTAGAAACCGCGCACCCAATTAAGTTTTTGGATATGGTAGAACCAACCTTAAACGTAAAACTACCGATTCCAACACAAATTGAAAGTGTATTAAACAAGGAAAAAGTAAGTGTAAAAATTAAAAGTTATGACGAATTGAAATCCTTTTTGGCATAACATTTACAGATACAAACTAAAATACAAAACGACTGGGAAGTGATTTTCAGTCGTTTTTTTTTATGGGAATTACTCAAATTATTTTTAGTGACAAACTAGTTTTCTGCAAGTAAAATTGTTAAGTTTGGTTACACACAGAACATTGGAATAGGCAAAAGCGGAACGCTCGCGCCAGCAAAGTGACTTTTTAGAAAAAATGACCTCTAATAGACAATAATCTAACAGAACTAATGTTAAATACTATAACTTATAAGAACATTTATGATTATGCAGAATAAGAGACTAATAATCATTATGATTACAGTTGCACTCCTATTATTCATACCACTAATAGCGATGCAGTTCACCGATGAAGTGAATTGGACTCTGTTCGATTTTATTGTCGCTGGTGTACTACTGCTGGGCACAGGTATGATGTGTGAGCTTATAATGAGGAGGATAACCAAAATCAGCCTGCGCATTACCGTCTGTGTAACTCTTCTGGCAATATTCCTTCTTATTTGGGCAGAACTTGCGGTTGGCATCTTCGGGACACCACTCAGCGGAGATTAGACCCCGCTCAAATATCCATAATTTCCTACGCGAGCGCGAGCGCAATGTCATTAAGTTAAGAAAAATAATAAAAAACAGCACGCAGATTTCTTCACTCATTTTCTGCCCAAATCTGCGAAATCTGCGTGAAAATAA
>RCUQ01000271.1_pt1 | contig 27675 bp, 44 predicted proteins | sample 2166351 | NCBI WGS metagenome assembly RCUQ01 (sample SAMN09932597, study PRJNA488358) | compost metagenome | feature: garden; material: soil; isolation source: compost soil in acetonitrile-enriched culture | place: Germany: Experimental Botanical Garden Goettingen | collected 2016-01-27
GACCCGGGGATAGGCCCATCCAGGCATGGGACGGACGGGCGTAGCAGTAGATGCAGCCTTGCCGTCCTGTTAGAAGCCGTTCAGAGATTGAGAAGGTCGGACGAGGGGCAGTCAGTTGGAAGCTTACAGCTACATCCGTTTCAGCAGCGTGAAGCAGGAGAAGGGCGACTCGGTCCGGCGCCAAGTCGACGGCATCACCGCCTTCTGCGATCGCATGGGCTGGCCGATCATCGAGCAAATCGAAGACCTGGGGACGTCGGCCTGGACTGGTCACCACCTGTCGGCTGGCAACCTGGGGCAATTTGCCGAGCGGGTCCGGCGTGGCGAGATCAAGATGCCGGCCGTCCTGGTGGTCGAGAAGCTGGACCGACTCTCGCGCCAGGCACCGCGTAAGACGCTCCGCTGGATGGAAGACCTGGTGGAACTCGGCCTTTCGATCGCCACGGTCGACGGCGGTCGCGTCTATAGCGACGCCTCCTTGCAGGCGAACCAGATCGAAGTGATCGAGATCATCATGCGCGCCGAACTGGCGAACAAGGAGTCGACCCAGAAGAGCGAGCGCGTTCTGGACGCCATCGGCAAGAACATGCGGCGGGCGGCGGCTGGCGGCGAAAAGATCAGCGCCAAGGGGCCGGGCTGGCTGCGCCTGTCGGAAGATCGCCGCGAGTGGATCAAGATCGAAGAGCGCGTCAAAACCGTGCGCGACATCTATGAACGGGCGGCGGAGGGGCAGGGCGCTCGGTGGATTGCGAAGGCGCTGAACGAGTCGGGTGTCGAGGCTTTCGGCCCGCCGAGGAAGGACGGGCGCCGGCGGACCTGGGAGATCAGCAGCGTGCGTCTGTTGTTGGCTCAACCCAGTGTCGAAGGGACCTACGTGCCCGGTTTCTCGAACACATCGAAGACGAAGACGAAGTTCGACGAGCCCATCCACGACTATTTCCCGCGTGTCGTCGACGCAGACCTGGTGGCAAGAGCGCGTGCGGCGGTCGAGGCGCGGAAGGTCGGGCCGCGCACCGGCGGACGCCACACCGCTGCCGTGGCGAACCTCTTCACGTCGCTGGCGTTCTGCCGGTCGTGCGGGAACAGGATGCACCTGAAGTCGATCAGCAACCTGTCGAACACCCGATACCTCCAGTGCAACCATGCCGCCCGCCGCCGGGGATGCGAGCAAAAGGAGATGTTCAACTATGACGCCCTTGAGGGTGCCGTGCTGGACCAAATCCTTCACCTGGCCCTCGACGATCGCCACTTCGCCAAAGTCGACGAGACCGGTGCACTGGCGGTCGTGCTGGCTGAGATCGAAAAGGAGATCGCGGACGCGAAGCTGAAGGGCAAGCGCCTGATCAGTCTCGCACTGCTGACCGACGACAACGCCCAGGTCGCGGCTGAGATCAAAGAGAACACCAAGGTTCAGGCCGCGCTGGCAGAGCGACGTGTCGAAGCCCAGGCTAAGCTGGACGCGGCTCGGGGGGCTGTATCGCCGGAGGAGCACCTGTCCCGCGTTCGTGATCTGCGCGGTGCCCTCCAAGACGAAGACAAGGCGACGCGCCAGGCGGCGCGTTTGCGGGTCCAGTCGGCGATGCGGGCGGTCGGGCTGCGCCTGGAGTGTGAGGTCAAGCCGGACGGCCGCCGCGAAACCCTGATGATGCTGAAGTCCGGGTTCTTCTGCCGGATCGCTCAAGACGGCACAGTAGTCGGCAAAGTGGACCTGGTTGCCCTAGCGGCGAAGAGGCTCGACGTTGAGGGCACAGCCGACGAGGCGGAGGCCACTGCGCGTCTGCTGAGGGATGCTTTCAACCTGGCTCGCGCTTTGTCGGTGCCTGGCGCGCAGTTCGAGGACGGGGAGCCCGAAGAGGAACCTGTCGATCCAGAGTTCTCCGCGCGGGTCGGGACGCACCTTCGGCGACAGCGCGAGAACAAAAGCTAGTAGGTCAGGCGGCGACAGGCTCGCGCCGCTTCACGCCGGCGGTGATTTCAGCGGCATGGGCGCGGGCCTGGGCCAGATCATAGTTGGTCTGGAGGTTGACCAGCATCTCAGCATCCACGCCAAAGGCAGCTTCGATCTTGAGCGCCATTTCGTGGGACAGTGCGCGGTGTCCATTGATCATGTTGTTGAATCCGGGACGGGCGACGCCCAGGGCTTCGGCCGCCTGGGCGACGTTCAGGCCGAAAGCCGGCAGAATTTCTTCGCGGATCAGCACGCCCGGATGGGCGGGGGCGGTCATCTTGGGCATGTTGACGGTCTCTCTCTCCGCAGGTTGTTGGCGCAACCTGTATCCTCAGAAGATACACTGACAATCTGTCGCTTGTCAAAGTCAAAGGAGGCCTTAGAGGCCCCCTCAGTGATAATCTTCGAGGTCCACTTCGCCGACCGTGCCATCGGCGTTCAGGCGGAAGGTCAGGCGGTAGTTGCCGGTCACCCACAGCGACCACTTGCCGGGGAACTTCGGGGTCAGTTCGTGGACCCGCCACATCGCCATTGAGGCCAGCGAGTGGATCGTGGGCGCCGCTTCAACGGCCGACAGTTGCAGGTGTAGCTTCTTGACCAGTTCGGCCGGGACGCCCTTGACGTTCTTGGCAGCGCCAGCAGCGTGGAGGGCTTTCAGACCCTTGTGGTTGAAGCTGTTGATCTGCACGGCGCGTCTCCCTTGGCGATGGCTATGTATCGCATAGGGATACGCTTGGGGCAAGTCTAAAGTATCTCGCAAGGATACATGTTGCGTACCGATTTTACGTCGGCCACGTCACCAGTGTCAGCGGGCGGGGCGGGGGCGTCTTCAGCAGCGCCAGCAGTCCCCAGAACGCGATCAGTGCCGCCTCGGCGCGGCCGTCGTCTTTGACGCGGGTGAAGCGGTCATAAGCGCAGGGAAATAGTTGCATCGCCCGGCGCCGGGCCTCGGTCTTGTCCCTCGGCGTCCTGGTCGCCGCCTTCCAGACCTGGGGACGGACCTTGGTCAGGATCGAGCGAGAGGCGCATGCGCCCTCCAGGATGCCCAGACTGCGTCCGAAGTTGAAGGCCGAGGTCACGCCTTGCTGAGGCGATGACGTGACGTCTTCGATCACGGCGTAGTCCGGCGCCGCCGCGTCAATGGCGCGGGCGACGCCCGCCGGGCTCACGGCGACCTTACCACCGGTGCCTGGTTCCTGGGGCATGTCCAGCAGCGAGATGGTCCAGGCGTCGGTGTCGATCAACGCCAGCGCGCCGGTCTTGCCTGGGTCGATGCCGACGATGCGGCTCACCAGGCGTCGTCTTCATCGCGGAGGCGGGCCGAGCGGCCGCTGTAGTCGTCGATCGGGTCGTTGCCCAGTTCGTCCCAGCCGTTGTCGACGATGCTGGCAGAGCGCTGGAGGTCGCGGTCGAATGGGGAAAGAGGGGCGGTGTCGTTAGGGGGCTTGGGGTTCAAGTGGTCGGTGGTCTCGTGATGCGGCGCGCGGCTTAGGCCGGCGCGGTCGCGGTAGGGTAGGGCGCCGATCTGGCGCGGGGCCTGCCGGGTGCAGGCCAGAACTGAATTCTCTCATGGATCGCGAGATCGACAAGAATTCAGTGATCGACGAGACCACCGCTGGGATCACGACCACCGCCTGGGTGATCACTCGCTGGCCTTCGGCTGCGCTCGCTCGGGCTCCGCCCCCTCCGGTCGGCCAAGTCAGGCTAGGACCCCGAACCCCCTCCAGTTCTCAAAACTCTGGAACTAAAAACGGTATTTGATACCCCAATGTCTGAATCTTGGAACTGTTTATGGTATTTAGTTACCTTTAGGCTCTTTCAAATACCGTTTTTAGTTCCAGTGTTTTTTGGGGCTGACGGGTTCAGCCCTCCGCCAGCCTCTTCGTCCGCCAGTTCGGGTCGGGCTTCCAGCGGGGCTGGCCTCGGCTGAGCGCGCATGGGTCGGCATTCAACGCATCGCCGATCACCTTCCACGTCGCAGCGGTCAGCGCCGAGCCGGGCCAAGGGTCACCGATTCCGGGGCCGTCTTCCAGTTCCAACCAGGCCGTGCGCAGCCCCTTGTGACCCTTCTCGGCGAACTCGGCAGCCCAGTAGAGCGACAGGGGGACGATGGGGTTCGTCAGCACGGACGCGCGGCCCTTGCTGATGTCTGCCACGAAGGCGTCGCCGACGCGGGCGAGCAGGTCGTCCAGGTCCACGTCGAGCGCATCGCGGGCGTCTCGGATTGACAGTCCGATGGCGCGGCGCCGGGCGACGATCTGAGGGATGTCCTGGCGCAGCCAGCCGCCGTGGCGCCGGCTGTCGAGGGCGAGGTCGGGGATGATGCGCCAGCCAGGGACAGCCAGAGCGAGGCGCTCGCTTTCCGGCAGGCACCACCACCACCGGCCGTCGTGCAGCAGGGTGTATTCGTAACGCCCGGTCTCGCGCCCCGCCTCCAGCGCGCGCTGCATGATCACGCGCCCGGTTTCGTCCAGGCCGTGCCGCTCGCGGAATTCCTTCGGCCGCATCAGCCCGGCGTTCTCGATCATGAAGGCGTCGATGTCCTCGAACATCGAAGCGCCCGGCGCGACTAGGCCAGGCCCCTCACGCATCACGCCGTGCTCGACACCGACGACGGCGCCGTTCCGCTTCAGCGCGTCGAGCGCGCGCCGCAGCCGGCGTTCACCCGTCGCCCCAATGGCGAAGTCGTCGCCCAGGGCGCCGGCCACGTCTGCGAACGTGAAGGGCCGCCCGAACGAACGGACGGCCTCCATCACCTGGGTCTTGAATGCGATGGTCTTCACGATGCCACCGCCTTGATCTCGACCAGACGCCAGCCCTCAACCGCGCCCGGCGAGAACATCATGAGACGCTCGCCCATCTCGAAGGCGCGCCCCTTGAGGCTGTCCAGCGTGCGGCCGAAGTTGCGGCGGCGTTCTTCGCCGTACCCGAACACGATGCTGCTTTCGCCGTCGAAATAGTCGAACGCCTTCTTCTCGGTGGTGTCGGCGTCCTTGAAAGTGTTCAGCCAGTCGACGATGAATTCCTTCGTCTCGGCGCCTTCGCGGTCCTCGGCTTCGTTGCGCGGGTTCGTCAGGAAGCCGTCGATCTCGGCGTTCTTCAGAATGCCACCGATCACGCCAGCCCAGGACTCGAACGAGGCCAGCTTGTCGGTGGACGGCATGGCGCCGGCGACATACCAGGCCCGGATCAGGGTCAGGATCGCACCGATCACCTGACTGCGGTTCTCGCCCAGCCAGCCCTTGAAGTCTTCGTGGCGGTAGTTGCGCTTGGCGTTCGATTCCAAGCGCGAGTTCAGGTTGATGAAGACCGAGCGCCGGGTCATCTCGGCGCCCAGCCGGGGATTGATGCCCGTAATTTGCCAAAGCATGTCGTTGGGCCGGCTGACCATCTGAGACGACCCCAGCTTGCGGCCGCCGATCCGATCGGACGTGCAGGTCCGCTTGACCGTGTCCGAGTTGAAGTCGCGGACGTTGTCGAAGAACATGAAGGACTCGTTGCCCATCGCGGCCGACGACATCAGCTTTTCCATCTCGTCCTCGTTTCGGCTGTTCGGGGTGGTGGTCGAGGGGAAGCCGTCAAACAGCCGCTGCGGCAGTTCGGCCATAAGCGTTCCGCCCACGCCGGGCGAGGGCTTCACGACGGCGAACAATGGCGACGGCCCCTTGAACTGATCGCGACAGAACTGGGTGATCAGCATCGCCACCGCGTTCGCCAAGCTGGCCTTGCTGCGCCCGCGTGCACCGTCGGCGTCTTCGTCATCCATGGGAAAGTCGCCCAGGACGTCGTCCAGCAGCAGTTCGCGCGCCTTGGCGATCTCGGCCTCGGTCGGTTCCAGGGGCACGACCGGCGGGGTCAGGTCGCCCAGATCGACCAGGACGTCGCCGAACCAGCCGTCTCGATCCATCACCGATCCGTCCTTGCCGATCGTCGGCGCTCGGCGGATCGACGGCTGGCTGGGGAGTTCGCCGGGGCGCAGGCCCGCGTGGACGATACCCGTGATGTCGCTGTCCGGCACCTTGTGGATCAGTTCGCCCTCTTCGACGTGCTCGGCAAAAGAGCAGAACTCGAACAGGTCAGCCTGGAACGTCTTCTGATCCAGGGCTTCGAAGCTGACGACACCTTCATACCGACGCAGCGCGGTCGGTTGACCCCTGTTGAGGCTGAACAGGGGCAGGCGGGCGGCCTTGTTCACCTGGTTCATCTGGTCGACCAGGAAGGTTCGCGCCTTCCGGTGGTCCGGCTCGCCCCGGTAGGTGAAGGTGGCGAAGCCGGAATGGGCGTCGACGCGGACATGATCAGAGGGGCCGGCCGGCTTCGCCTTGACCTTGCGGCGGTCGTCGACGCTCTTACGCAAGTCGACCACCGAGCGGCCGGAATGGGTCTTCAGCAGGCCGATCAGGGTCTCGCGGTCGTCCTTGTCGTCCAGCCGGGCGATCATATCCAGGACCGGCTTCACGTCCGGCCCTTCCTTCTTCGGCGGTAGGGCCTTGATCGTGGCGCGGACGTCTTCGGCGGTGGGCGGCGCGGCGCTGGCGCCCACTACGACCACCGGCTCACCGCCCTCGGCCAGGGAGTAGTAGTCGGCGTCGTTCAGGGTGGACTGATCGAACCAGCCGTCGGCCAGCATCTTGCCCAGGTGGTCCAGGTTGGTCCGCTGCGAGCACGAGTCGTGCTGGCACTTCACCGTGAAGATCGGCGCGTCGCCGTCGCCGGCGTTGACCGCGAAGCAACCCTTGTCTTCGGGGTTGCCGGGGTCGGAGTGCTCTTCGTCGAAGGGGCACTCGATGTCGATCTTGTGGGCGCCGTTGGTGCGGACGCGGTCTTCGGCGTGGTCCTTGATCAGGTCCACGATCTGGAAGCGGTCGGCGTGCGACTTCGACCAGTGGCCGAGATCGCGCCCTTTGTCGGTGGTCGATTTGGACTTCGTCTTCTCGGTGGTCTTGATCTCAGCAGCCAGCAGGGCTTCGAACGAACCCGGCTCGGCGTCGGCGCCGCTCAAGTCGAGCGTCTTCCAGTCCAGCAGGTCGCCGCCGACGATGCGGGTCTCGAACGGGCGGGCGGCGACGTGACGGGGGAAGTAGAACAGGCGCGAGGGGTCGACGGCCGAACGGTCTAGGGCCAGGTCGCCTAAGGCCTTCGCCAGCGCCCGGCAGACGTCACCCCACATCTTCATGCCCTCGTCGTGGGTCTTCGCCACGGTGGTGGGGACGAAGGGCTCGGTCAGCGGCAGGACCACCCGGTGCTTGGGCATCGGGATGTGGTCGACCTGGACCATGAACCCTTCGGGGTCGTGCACGTCGCCGGCATATTCGACCGTCGAGATGATCGACTCGTCCCACCGCGATTCCTCGCGCAGGAAGCGGATGATGGTGTCCTGGGTCACACCCTCGGCCAGGTCGTGCTTCTTGCACCACTTGGCGATGCGGCCCTTCAGCAGCTTGGTCGACGTCTTGCCGTGGCTGTGAGTGGTGTAGCGGACCGCCAGGCAGCCCAGCTTGACCAGGGCTTCGTCGATCACGGCGCCGGCGACGCCGACGTCGATGTCGAGCCCGACGCCGTAGCAGCGGGTGACGGCGACCTTCTTGCGCTGGTTGCCGACGATCTCGGCCAGGACGAAGGCCAGGCCGTCCTTGTGTTTGTCCTCGCGGTGCGCCGACAGCAGGTCGACGAAGGCCGCCACCGTCATCGTTTTGGGCGTCCAGACCTTCGACTCGTGATTGGCGCCGATGCTGACGATCATGTCCTGGACGTAGCGGGGGTCGTCCAGCGCGAACGGGGTCAGCAGGCGGGCATCGTTCAGCAGGCCGTGGTCTTCTCCCTCCCAGGGCGCGGTCGTGGTGACCACCGCCGGGGCGGCGGCATCAGCCCAGGCCTCGGCCAGGGTGGCGAGCGGGTAGAAGGTGCTGGCGTCCAGGTGGACGAGTTCCCAGCCGTTCGCACCTGGCGCCGGGACCGCGTCGTCCAGGTGGCCGTTCATGCGCTCGGCCAGGGTGTCCAGCGCCGCGTCCTGGGCGACGGCGGTCTCCAGCGCGTAGGCGCAGATCAGACCACCGTCCTTGAACAGGACCGCCGTCGGCTGGATGACGTCGTCCTGCCACTGATCGGGTTGGGCGTTTTCGGTGAACGAATAGAGGAACGGCACGGCGGCCGTCGTGGTCACCGGCGACAGGTAGATGGGCGCGGCGCCGGCCTGGGCCAAGGCGACGTCCAGGTCGTCAGTCACCTCGACGGTGGTGTCGCCGACAAAGAGGCGGATCGGGTCCTGGGTGGCGTCGATCAGCGCGGACAAGAAGTCCTTCACAGGCGCGTCCAGGGTGGCGGTGGTGGAGTGGGTCATTATTTCTCTTGGCCTGCGACAGGCTGGATGGTGTTCGCCTGGGCCAGCACCGCGACGCGGGAAGCGTCACCGCCGGCGATCGCGAGGGCCTGGGCGTGCGAGGTGGCGTAGGCCCAGAATCCACCGCCGGCGGTGATGACGCGGTGGGTCCAGGTCATTCCGCCGACGGCTCGGCAGGGGGAGGGGCGGGCGTTACGGGCGCCCAGGGCTGTGCCTGGACCCAGTCGGGGTCGTCGCCCTCAAAACTGGGGAGCAGGGGTTGGATTTGCGGCTTCCGGGTCATGCGCGCAGACGACCGTTGCTGCGCGCCACGCCATGCGACCAGACGTCGAAGTCCTCGACCACTGATCCCAGCGCTGCGACCAGGCGCTGGACGGCATCTGCCGTCTTAGTTGGGATCACGATCTCGACCTTACCAAGCCCTGAACGGTCGATGCGCCAGGCGCGGCCGACATTTTCGACAGGGACGAATGCACTCGCGCGATCGTTCGCGAGGATCAGCCCGTTGGTGTGGATGGAGGTGGGTCGGGCATCCATCAGGATGTCCAGCACGATCGAAGGCTCGATCTTTTGGAAGCCGTATTCCAGGACCGCAATGCCGGCTTCCACCTCGCGTAGGGTGCTGCTGGTCTCGGTTCGGGCGGACGCCGTTGCTGCAACCGCCTCGGCGATCACCTCGCGCGCAATCTGAGCGGTGCCCTTCATTGGCCTGCCCCCACAGGAGCATCCAGCGCAGCGTCGCGCTCGGCCAGCCAGGCAGCGATCCGATCGGCGCGCCAGACCATCTTGCTGCGCGGGGTGTAGCGGGTGCCGCCGGGGAAGTTGCCCACGCGGGCTGACCGTTCAACGCTTTGACGCCGAACGCCGACCGGCAGCAGCCAGGCGAAAGCGTCAAAGTCGATCAGTGCGTCGGCAGGAAGATCGCTGGGGTGGATGGGCGCGGCGTTCGGCACCGCTTGATGGGTTGCAGACATACGTCCTCGTTCACCGGTTCACCGGTGTTGGAAAAGTCTCATGGAGACATGGAAGGAACGGGTGGATCGTCCGTAACCACCGTTTAGCGGTGAGGGGGAAGACCGATCCGATGAGACGTATATAGCAAAACGCGGCGGCTGCGTCAAGAAGTTTGGCTTGTCAACACTTTCGCGCCAACTAGATGTTTTTTCTGTCAACAGTCTCGCGCCAACCGTGGTGGGATTGTCTGGCAACAACCTCGCGCCAACTACTACCTCAGACCATTACTTTACTTGGATTAGGTGACTCCACACTCGGCCGCTCCGCGCTCTCGTGTCCGGCTGCCGCCGGCCACCTCCGGTCAGACAGGTCACCACCGCCACCAGGTGTCAGCACCGTCGACACGCCGTCTCGCCTGCGCTCAACTCCGGCCATGACATCGCAGCCGAAAGCACCGCCGCTCTTCCCGCTGGCTGAAGTCCTGGGGTATCCTCGGGAGTTCTTCGACCAGCTTGTTACGCCGGCCGTGGCGGACGTGGCGGGAAACGACGCCGACGCCGTGCGGGTGATCTCGGCTTTCATCCTTCTGCATTCCATGAAGGACTGGGCGAAGCGGGCGCAGATCATCGTCGACGACAAGGTCGACTATTACGATCAGTGTCCGTTCGCGCAGATCGTTATGGAGATCGCGACCGGGGCGAAGCATCAGACGGTGTCGATGGAGCCCATGATCAGCGACCCAGCGGTATTGCGTTTTCGCCTTGCCCGTGGATACGGCCGGGGCACCTACGGGGTAGGCCCATATGGCGTCGCCAACTTTCAGGTCGAGGGTCGGCGGCTGAAGGGCGAGTTGCCGGGATGGCATGGGATCAGGAAGGTGCTGCGCGAGCCCCAAGACTGGTGGGCGGCGAAGCTGGCCTGATCACGCGCTCGTGCCCGGTTGCCGCCGGCCACCTACGGTCAGACTAGAGTCACGCAGCCCCTTCAGGCGACCCCCGCCCAAAGACCGCCGCTCGGCAAGCCGCGCACGCCGTGCAACAATCGGCCGACACCACCGGGGACCTGAATGATGCGACGACACCTGATCTGGCTGGCTGCCTGCCTTGTGCTCGTGACGCCTGCTTCGGCCGCAACGGCCCAGGAGGCAGTCCAGGCGCGCTTCATGGGCGACATGACGTGTGGTGGTTGGCGCGAGGCACCGGGGACCGTCGACGGCATCCAGAAGGCGGCCCTGGTGAACTGGGTTTTGGGTTTCCTGGTCGGTCGATCGGCTATCCGTGGGGATGACCTGCTGAGCACCAACGGCATCAGCGGCATCGCGGCCTGGCTCGACGACTACTGCTCACGCAACCCGCTGAACTCGCTGATCACCGCCGCCTATGACCTAGAGAAGGCCCTGATCGCACGGCGCGCCATGTAGGGCCCGGCGCCGGCAAGTCGCAGATTGATAAATACATCGAGGCAATTCCGCCTCGGAGTATCTACCCATGCGACTTGTAAAAATCCGCCACTACGGACTGCCCTTCATCTCGACCCCTGACAGCCGTCTTGTCCTATACGGACTGATCCACTGCTACGTCTTGCTGACCTGACGGCCGCTGCGGCGACCTGACGACATGGTCAGGCCCTGAAACGAAGAAGGCCCCCAGCGTGACGCTGGGGGCCTATTTGGTCGTGTCGCGAGGGGGCGGGCTTACGGGTTCTTATCCATCCAGCGTTCCTTCTCCTCTTCCATCCGATCAGCCAGCGCCTGCGTGACTATGTCCCGTGGATTGCCGGCTGCCTCGCTCAGCGCGACTACGTTGATGCCCGCCTTGCTGGCGTCGTCGATCAGCTTTTCGACCAAGCTGCGGATCAGGTCTTCGCCAGGCTCATATGTCTCGACGTTGACGTTCTCGAACGTCCAGCGGCTGATGAATCCTGTGATGTCGGTGGTCATGTCGATCTCCTCTGGCTCCACCATACCGGGGGTTGTCGACGGGCCAAACGAAAAAGCCCGGTCACGGGGACCGGGCTTTCGAGCCTCAAGGCCGAAGCCGAGGCAGTCTAAGGGGCGGGTGCTGACCGTTAAACACTATGACCCCGCAGTGAAGTGGTGGAGCCAGCGGGATTCGAACCCGCACTACGCCGTTAGTGTTTTCTTAACAGGATCGCTCAGGCAACGCAAGTAGATTTTCAGGAAAAGCTACTTGTGACCTCAACGCGTGAAAGTCGCGGGGTGGAGTCCTGATCGGTAGATTGACCCGTTGTAGGTTAAGGTCTGACGGCGCATCCGTGGGTTGAAGGAAATGTGGACCCACCAAGCCCCGTTTGGCTTCATCTCGTGTATTAGCTGATCGTAATCGATCGCCGAGACTTGTATCGCGAGGCAAATCGCCAGCGGGTCGCCGAAGCCGGCGCAGGTGAAGTCGACCGCCCAGCCCAGGGCGTGGTCGGAGTTCGCCACGCCGCCCACGGCCTTGTTCACGACCTGGTTGCGGTAGGCCGAGGTGACGCGGATCGGGCGGCCGTCGAGTAGCTTGCGGACGGCCTCCATCCCCCGGGCGGTCGCCTTGAGGTTCTTCAGGTGGCCGGTGGTCGGCTGGTTGGCGTTCTTCAGCCGCACGGCGGTGTCGCTGGCCGTGAACTCGGCCAGGGTGAAGTGGTCAGTCAGTTTCATTGTAAGTCGTAGTCGCGCGCGTACGCGTTCAATTACTCGGGGGAGGGGCGACCACCGTGTCGGCCGCGACCACCGCCATCCTGGTCCGCGCGCGGGGTGCTGGGATCGATGTCAGGGTCATCGGCGGTGGTGGTGATATTGACCGAGACGCCACCTGGGCCAGAAACGCTCAAGCCCTTCACGATGCCCAAGATGGCGATCACGACAAGGCCCCAAAGTGCCATGCTCGCCAGAAAGGCGAGGCCCATGAAATTGAGGCTCTGGCTCTGGAGTTCAGGGGTGCGCCCGTAGCCCAGCCACACGATCAGGGCGAAGCCGATCAGCGTCGGCCACATGATCATCCCGGCGCCGACGACAGCCAGGCGCTGGAGGTGGTCAGGCCGCTCGCAGAGTCCGTCGAGGGTGCGCCGCGTCCAGGAGAAGAAGCGGCTGGTGTTCTTTCTGAAGTTGATCGGCGAGGGCATCAGCCGCCCCCTGGCCCGGTGACCATGGTGACCACCGCGCCCACGACAGCAGCCAGCAAGGCCGAGCCGCCAGCCGTCAGCGGGCCGATGATGATTTCCAAGCGCGTCAGCCGCTTCTCCAGCGCCAGCTTGTCCGATGCGAATTCGCGTTCCAGCCGATCGAGTTCGTCTGCGGCCTCCTTCTCGACGCGCGTGATCTCCAGGGCGGCAGCCTTCAGGTCGCGCTCCAGGCTCGCCAGCTTGGCCGGCTGGTCCTGGGCTTCGATGCGCGCCAGACGGTCACGGACATCTGTCATGTCATCGCGGAAGGTGTCGAAGCGCGTGTCGATCTTGTCGACCAAGCGATCCATCTTGTCGTGCAGCGTGCCGAACAGCCGGGCGACGCTGTCGGCGGTATGGGTCGGATTGGTGGTCACGGTCAGAGCCAGTTGAAAGTGCGGCCTGCGCGCCGCGCAGGCTCCGTGGTCACGGCAAGGCGGGCGTTGGTGACCAATAGAGTGGTGTCGCCGGTCGGGGCGAGATTCAGTCGTTGGTCCGCGATAGCCAAGATGATCTTCAGAGGCGCGGTCAGGGCGAACGCGCTCAGCGGAATCGTGATGTCTCGCTTGCCGCCGGGGGCGACTGTGGTCGAGCCCAAGAGGGGCTTCGACGCCAAGTCGAGACCTGGAACCCAAGCTTCGATAGTTGCCGGCCAGTCGTGTTGGCGGACCTCGACAGTCGTGTTGCCGTAGGATTCGTCGACGGTGATGGTAAGCGCGGCCGAGACGAGCGCCCCGCTCAGCCCGGCAGTATCGAACGCCGCGCAGACCTGACTAAGTTCAAATTGGCCCGCGTAATACTGGCCGATCCACGGGTAGGCGGCCACGACCACGCCATCGCCGGCCTGCGCGACCGTATAGTTGGCCGAATAGCTGGCGAGCGCCAGCGTCCCCGACAGGTCGAGCGTGGTGGTGGTCGCCATTCTAAGCGCGCGCGCTCAGGGTGATGTCCGCCAGGGTGGCGTCGGCCGTGGCGGGCGCCTCGACCGTGGCGAAGTCGCCGTCGGCCCAGGTGACGCCGGCCGACCAAACGCCAACGGTGGCGCCGGCGTCGAAGGTGATTGTGGCGACCTGTGTGCCGTTGCGCTTCACGGTGAAGACCGTGCTGGCGGTGGCGGCGACCCGCGCGCGGGCGATCGACCGGGCGGTCGTGGAGATGAACGCATAGGGGGCGACGCCGGGAAAGACCTCACTGGCGATCGTCTTGCCGGTGATCGACCAGACGAGGCCGCGCGCGGTGCCTTCGGAGCCCTTTGCGAAGACCTCGTAGGTCGTCGCGCTCAGCCCGACAGCCAAGCGGCTTTCATCCGTGACCAGGTAGACCTGCCCCGGCTTGATGCCGCTGGACGCCGCTAGGGCGTTCAGCCCGGCGCGGGTTCCGCGCTGATGCTGATACGGGATCGCCATCGGACTAGAAGGTGCCGCCATCGATGGTCTGACCGTCCAGCAGAGTCGCAAGTTCAGCCGCGTTGCGGGTGGCGAGGTTGCCCAACCCCAAGTTCGTCCGTGCGGTCGGCTTGTCGGCGACGTCGCTAAGGTTCTGATCCTTCGCCAGCTTGCCCGCCAGGGCAGTCGTCAGCGTGGTGGCGAAGTTGGGATCGTTGCCCAAGGCGTCCGCCAGTTCCTTCAACGTGTCCAGCGCGCCTGGGGCGGCGCCGATCAGCGAGGTGATGGCGGATTGAACGAAGGCCGTGGTGGCGATCTGGGTCGTGCTGGTGCCGCCTGCCGCCGTGGGGGCGGTCGGAGCGCCGGTCAGCGCCGCGTTGTTCTTGGGCAGGACAGCGGTGAAGTCGACCGAGATGACGTTGGATGCGATGTCGATGCCTGCGCCTTCCACATAGGCGGGGCCGCCAGCGGCGACCGTGGCCCAGCCGACCGCATAGTCGCCGGCGCCCGTCTTAACGAGGGACTGGCCGGCAGTCCCGCCGATCGGCAGGAAGCGGGCGTCATTGAAGCCGGTCTTGGCAAATGCCACGACCGAAGTCGCATCCCCTGAGCCGTTGTCGCCCATGCCGACGTAGAGAGTGCCGTCGACCATGTTGAGCGCGGCCTCGCCGGATTTGAGCGCGGAAGGTGCACCGGCTGCGCCGGTCACACGGCGCTTGAAAATGAGGTGAATGGCCGACATCAGAAGTGGCCTCCGTCAATGATGGTGGGGATGGATGCAGCGCCGTCGCGGCCCGGAGGACCCGGAGGACCGATCACGGCCGCGACCGGGCCGATGTCGGGAAGGCGAAGAGGTGGGGCGTTGTCGGAAGGGCCGATCCAACGGAACCGAAGCGCAGGCGCTTCGCGGAAACGAAACCTCACTGCGTCACGCGTTCCATGACTGTGACGCGCTGGAGGTCCGCGATCTCAGTGTGACCCGAGGGCAGGATGATCTTGGCGTCGACGACGTATTTGCCGACCGCTAGGCCGGCGGTCTCGTTGGCGCCGATGATCAGCACCCAGCCCGCGCCGCCGCCGGGCACGACAGCGGCCGAGTCGGTGACGGTGAAGGTCGCGGCGATAGGGGTGGCGTCGCCCGGCGCGCCGCCGTTGCTGGCCCGCTTCAGGTCCGCGCGGCAGGCGGCACCGGTGAGATCGACGCCGTCAATTTCTTCGAGAGCGAGCGAAAACGTCTCGCCGCGCGTCAGTTTGAAGGTCAAGGGAGGTCCAATTGTAATAGGATTGCGCGTCGACCGACACCGCCGGGAGCGAAAGTGAGGCTTTAAGATACGGTGCTAACCGTCTCATAAAACATCAGAAAAGTCAAGAATTTAGCGAGTCTGTGGCGCTGCTCGACGATCTTCATTGATCGCTGGTTGGTCAGTCGTTAGTTAGGTGGGGGGGGATGGGGCTGAACCGATGAATCGATTTGTAGTCATAGCGGCAGCGCTGTTGGTGGCGGCCTGTTCCAGCCAACCGGTAGCTGATCCAGCGGTCGAACGCGTTGCGTTGATCCAGGCGCGTCAAGCATTCAAAGATCGCACCAGCAATTTCGATATCGCTAAGTTCGATTGCCCGGCCAAGGCGGTCTCTGATCAGACGATCGAGACGATGCTGCTTTTATGGGTGAACGAACGCACCGACCTTGTGACCCAAGATCAGATGCAAGCCGCCAGTAATGACTTCGTCGACGCCTTTGTCTCGTGTGGCGCGGCCGAGAGCCAGGTCGCAATGGAACTCTCGCGTTCCGACGACACGATGATGCAGGGCCTAGTTATGGCCGCGCTGAAAGAGGGGCGGGGGCTTCAATAAATGAACTTCGATAGCGACGCTCTTTCGCGCTTCTTGAGCGGTGTGATGACCGTTAAATTTGGTCCTGGAGCGATCGGCCGGATCGGCACTGTCGCGCTAATCAGCGTCGCGTCGATGACACTGATCTGCTTTGTCATTGCGCGCATGAATGTCTGGGCGGGCCTCGCCGCCTTTGGTGTGCTGGCGTTGTTCGCCTTTACATTCCTCATTATTGCTTTCGTTTACGCTTGGCGTCACCCTGAGTTGTCGGCGATGGACGGTGCCCAGGTGTCGAAGGTAATGCTCCACCAAGGCGCGATTAGGCCGCTTGACGGACTTCAGCAGCCGCCCCCGATCGTTGGCGAGGTAATCCAAAACCCGTTGATCGAAAAGCTGGAGTCCGGTGAATGATGTACCGTCTCTTGCACATTACAATCGTACCGATACTCGCCCCAACGCCCCAAAATGTCATTCAGAAGCGGATGTCAGACCTGGGGCGAGACTGGATGTCTTACAACGCCTTCTGCTGGTTACTTTGGACGAACAAGTCGATCCTGACCGTCTCCGAAATGGTGATGGGCGACGTGAATCCGGGCGATCAGGTTCTCGTGATGGGGGTGAACGCTACCGAGGTGCCGAACGGCCGATTACCTGAATGGGTTTGGGCCTGGTTTAATCGACCTCGGAATCCCTTCACTGGTGAAGTTCAAACACCAGCGATTCCGGCACCCGAGGCGCTCAACCTGTTCGATCAATCGCAGGATTATTTCCCATTGAACGACCCAGGCAAAGCGCAATTCTAAGTGCACTGATTGTCCATCAATGCCGCGTTGACGCCTCAAGTCGGATCGCGCTCTCTAACGCGAACACGTCAGGATCGTTCGATCGACCGCCCATCCGCTCGATAAGCGCCAGGTCTGGGGCGGTCTTCGAGCGCTTCGGCGCATAGGCCATGGCGCCCGACTTGATCGCCCAGAGCGCTTCTAGCGAAGGCAGCCCGACCTCCAGGCCGGCGACCTCGACCTCGCGCACCACAAGCCGCGCCAGCAGCGTGTGGGAAGCGTTTAGGCCGAACGCGGTGACGTCTAGGCCCGACCCCATCCAGCGGCCGGGAATGCCGGTTGGCAGGATCGGCTGGCTCAAACGCGCAAACCCGGTCGGTTTCAAGATCAGGTCCCGATCGCTGATCGGTCGTTCCAGTGGCCCGTAGAACGCCAGAGCGGCCGACCCGATTAGGATTCCAGAGGCCACGCCGGGAAGATCAAATGTGAAGGCGACACGCAGCCGGCGAACATATCGCGCAGTTGCTGTCGGTAGGTCGCCAGAAGGGCGCGGTCCGCCTCGCCCACGGGGAAGTCGGGCAGCATGTAGCGATCTGACGCAGTCAGCAGTGCGTTACGCCGCTGGCGGAATGGCGCCCAGTCGAACAGCGCGGGGGTGGCGACGATCTTCATTCGAACACCGCCACGCCGTTGGTGGGGTAGTGAGGCCAAGCTTCGACGGTATAGGGGAGGGTTTCCGCGACCGGGCTCTCCAGTTCGAAGATGCCGTCGGTGACCTCGAATGCCTCGACGCCGATCCGAATTACGGCGCCCACGGGCAGGCCCGTAATAGCGAAGACGCCGCCGGCTGGCACCGGTTCAGTCGGGGCCGACCATGTCGGCGTCGGTCGCGGATAGACAGCGCCGTCCTCCACGTAGATTGCGGAGATGTCGGCCTTCCCCGTGACGATGAACGGGTCCGGCAGGGTCGCGTAGAGTTCGAGCGTCCCGTCGGGCCATGGGTATTCGACCGTAGACTTGGCGCGGCCGTCCTCGCTGTAAACAAGGATCATTTTGTCGATGAAGTCAGTCATCAGGTTCCGATAGTGAAGACGACGTACCGGACTAGGTCGTAGCCCGATACGTTGTCGATGTAGGCGGCGGTATTGGTGGCGCCGGCGTCGATGCCCTGAGCCGAGAAGTCGGTGGACTCGATCCAGCCTAGTTGGTGCCAGGTCCCGCCCGAGCGCCCCGCCGCCCAGACTACGGGAACCCGTGGAAGCGTGCGACCAAAGGGAATGGTGATGCTGTAGCCGGTCGCCTGACCAGTCATGAAAACCGCCCCGTATTCGGCCGAGCGACTGTCGAAGATCATGTTCGCGGCCGAGGCCGACAGCACGTCGAAGCCAGGCGCGGACACGCTGATCCTACCAGCGTCCATGACTACGCGGTTCGCCATCAGACTGGCACTCCATAGACGATGTAACTGAAGATCGAATCGCCCACGTCGTTGTTGCGATTGAGCGTGAAGCTTGTCGGTGTCGCGCTCACCGTCCACTGGCCGATCGTAGCGGTCGAGAGGTACGCGTTGAACATAGGGTAGAAGGCTTGACGGTTGATCTGGAGGATCGGCGGAGCGCCGACCGAGGCGAAATTCACCGTCAAACTGGTCGTGGATGCCGGGGCGTTGACCGACCCGCGCGTCACCACCCACATGGATCGCGCCCGCGAGTCCAGCATCAGGTTCCCGTCCGCTGCCGTCATGACGTCGTGCCCCGGTTGGCTCACAAAAGCGCCGTAGGTTCCGTTCCGATTTCCAAGACAGATTCGGTTCGCCATGGTCAGGACGCCGCGATCCGAAGGACCAGATAGCGAGCGTTCCAATTATCAGGGATCGGCGCCCTCCAGAGGTTGGAGGGCCAAGCTGGGAAGCTGACGGTGTTCGTCGTGGCGTGAAGCGTCGGCCCATAGACCGATACGCTGTGATGCTCTTCCTCGTATTCCGAGAGACCCGGAACCCACCACCGGTCTACGTAGCCGTCGTTCCACTGGAAGCGCCCAGCCTGCTGGCCGGTCGCCTTCCCGACAGCCCACGACATTACGATGGGCACGTAGGGTAGCGCGGCGAAGCTGGCCGATGACCCTCGCGTCAGGGTGCCCGATGCGTGGATCACCGCGCCCGCAGCCAGGTCGCTATTGAAGTGAAAATGCTCGGGCAGGGTGACCGAAGTCACGTCTTGGCCTGGGGCGCTTACGTAGAGGCCGTAGGCACCATTGTTGCGCCTGCCTGCAAGGACTCGGTTTGCCATATTAGTCGCTGATCAGGATGCGGTTGTTGGCGCCGTCGATGACGATCCGACCACCCGTTCCGACGGTCATGGCCTGGGTCATGGTGCCAACGGTGATGTTGCCAGCCGAAACGGTGCCTAGCCGCGCCGGCGATCACCGCGTTGTATTGCCGGAAAGTCTGCCTCCAGAACTCAGAGACGGGTTGCCCCGCCTCTGACCACTGGCTTAGCGCGACTTCCCAGTCCCAGCCTTCGCCGGGACCTTCGGAGGGTTTGCGGTGTCGCCCGCGTCCTCCCCAGCCGGGAAGCTGGCGCGCATCGCTTCGGCCACAGCTTCAGCGGCCTGGGTCAGGCCGGCTTCGTGGATGATCGAGCCCACGTCGCGATCGGTCAGGTCAGCGTGATGCGCGGCCAGAGCATGGCGGATCATGGTGCGGATGTTGCGGAACGAATCCAGGCTGACCTCACCGTTCATGATGCCGGGGAAATCCTCCTCGGCATCACAAAGGGCGTTGAAATCCATGCGCAGCGTGTAGTCGCCCAGGCGGACGTCGCCCTTAGCGGTCGCCACGCTTATTCGCCCTCGGCGTAGACGGGCAGGCCGGTGACCTTGATCGGGCAGTTAAGCGTCAGCTTGCCCTCGACCTCGACGCCTTCAGTCGGCTTGCCGGTGAGGAAGCCCGAGAAGGTTTCGGTCGCGCCGTCGGGGTAGCCGATTTGGAATTCTTGGATTCCTTCAGCGACGAACAGGGCGTCGATCTTCAGGCGGGTGGCGGCGTTGTAGTTCAGGACCACGGTGGCTTCGCCCGGCTCGATCATGCTGGGCTTGTGCTCGCGCGTCTTGTTGGGCGACTTCAGGTGGGTGAAGTCGACGCTGGAGCGCGACGGGTTGGGCGGGGTGATCGAAACGGCTTCGCCGAGTTCGGTCCAGACCTTCGGCTCGATGCCGGCGGCGGAAGTGCGGTGGCTGAACGAAGTGCCGTCAGCGGTGATACCTTGGGAATCCATAGTCTTAGTCGGCCCTCCTAAGAGCCTTGCGTTGCAACCCGGACGTCGATGCGCGTGCGGTGGAGTTGGTTGGGGGTGTCGCCGAACCGACCACGGTCGATGTCGAGGATGCTGGTGGTGAGGAAGCGGACGCTGCCAGCGACGTGCTGGCGCGGTGGCAGGGCGGCGATCACCGCCGCGCCGATCTGCTTCGCCTTGAGAAAGGTGTCGGCCCAGCAGTCGATCTGGACGCGGGCCTGGACCAGGCCGGATTGGCCGGCGAGGGTGGTGTCGGGTGGTGCGCTAATCAGGTGGAGGGCGATCGAGGGGACGGCGTTGCGCGCGGCCCATTCAATCCGATCCTCCACAAGGGCGCGGACCCCGCCGTTGCCGGCGAGGTGCGCTAGAAGTGCTTCTTCCATGCGTTAGGGGACCGTGCGGATGGGGGTGGCGACGGGGCGAGCGGCACGGGCTGCGGCGCGAGCGGCGCGGCGCTGGGCACGGGCGGTGGCCTTGTCGATCTCGTCCTTCAACGTGATCAGCAGACGGTCGACCGTGGGCTGAGCTTCCTTGTCGTAAGCGGGGCGCGCGTAGGGCTGCGGGCCGTGGTTCTCGTTGCCGAATTCTTGCTGAACCGACGAAGGGACGTGGACGCCGCCGACGTCCTCGACGCCGGCGTAGACCTCGACGAAGTCGTTGGTCTGGCGGCGCTGGAGGCGCTTCTGTCGCTTGCCCAGCTTATCGCTGACCGCGATGGCGTCCTTCAGGTTGCCGCCGCCGTTGGCCCGTTCAGGCGCCAGGTTCGCCATCTCGTCAGCCAGCGGCTGGATGGCTTCCAGCGCGGCACGCTTCATGATGTTGCGAGCCGAGGCCTTGCTGAAATCTTCCAGCGCATCTTCGAGTTCACGGAAGCCGGTGAAGGTTACGTTCACTGGCCGACCGCGTGGATTTCGAGAATGTCGTCGAACGGGCGGACGTCTTTGACGTCCCAGGTGACGCCGGCCGCAAGGATGGTGGTGTCGGTGTCGATGCCCTTGCGGGCGTAGATGCGGATGACGGCCTTCTTCTCGGTCGTCTGGCCGTCGTTCGCGAGGAACTCACGGCCGCCGGGATAGGTCACCTTCGCCCAGGGACGGGCGACTTCACGGCGTTCGATGATCGGGGTGCCTGCGGCGTCGCGACCCATCTGGACATCCTGGAACAGGCTGACCCGGACGTTGAATTCTCCAGGGTCCACTTACTCGGTGGCCTCGGCTTTCTTCGGCTCAGGAACCAGGACACCGGCGCGGGCTGCGCGTTCAGCCCGATCGTTCGAGACGGCGCCGGACCAGCCGGCGGGGCGTCGGCCGGCTTGGCGACCTTGGCGGTCTTCGTGGTGGTGGTCTTGGTCATGGTGATGTCCCGGCTTGTCGGACGGGGCGCAGTCACGCCCGCTCGGAGAAGCCGGGGCCGGCGTGAAGGCGATGTTCTCTTGACGCGAGAACTCGCCCTGGACTTCGTTCGCCAGCCAGGCTTCCAGGTCGATCGCAGCGTCATCCAGCATTTGCTGGGTGGCCTGCCCGGATTGGCGGTGACGAGTTTAAGCACCGTCGGCTTTGGCTTGCGGCCTCGCGTCATGCGCGACCCCCGGTGTTAATTACGCGGTTGTGAGTTTTATGAGCCCCCGCCGGTCCACTCGCTAAGTCTTTGAAAACTTTAGACTCCCCTGCACGTTTCACGCCTGGTTGGCGGGGTGTCGGGGGTCGCGAGGGAAACCGTCAGCGTCGACGGCAGGGCTGAAGCCTAAACGTTCCTCTCGCTGCTTCACTCTGGAGTGGCAACGGTAGGGCTCGGTATCGCAGAGCGATTGAAGATCGCCCTCGTGAAAGAGGACTGGATCGCCACGGTGCGGGACGATGTGATCGGCGACAGTGGCGGCGGTGGTGCGACCGTGAAGCCTACAGGTCCGACAGAGCGGCTCGGCGTATAGCTGCCGAGCGCGGCGGGCTTGCCAGCGTGCCGTCTTGTAGAGGCGGCGATACTCGGTGGCTTCTGCGCTACGCTGGTTGCGGCGGGTGGATGCCATCGGCTCGTTGGTCAGAAGCTGGGGTGCGACGAGCAGGCACCGGGAATTTGCTCAACCGGTTGTCCGAGGACGCTGCCTGCTCGCCGCCTTTCGCCCATAGAGGGTCGGGGGCGAAACTGTGAAAGAGGTGCGCGACGGGCGGACAACCGGCCCAAGAGGCCGGGACAACGCAGAGCCCGAACAACGCATCGTCTGTCCGGCCCGTCGCGGTTTCATCCCGCAGAAGCAGGAGAAGGGGGAAACTTGTGTGGGAAACTTCGGGCGAGTTTTTGAAAAATCTCACCGCTCAAAGTCGCTACCGCGACGAGGGTGAGACCGGGCCGACACGCTGCTGAGCAGACGGGCATCGGTAGCCGAGAGTGCCGCGCGGGTGGTGATGCGGCGAAGTGCTATTCCTGCCAGAAAACGCCGTGATTGTCAAGAATTACTGAGTCTATTCAATGGATTTCGGGCCATTCTTCCAGTTGTCTGGCAACGATCGCGCGCCAGGTCTCGCGCTCTAGGCGCGAACCTCCATCAAGTCGTCGAGCCGAGTCGTGTAGCGGGGCGACCTGTTGTTCGCGCGGGCAGCCCAGGGCGGCGCCGCGCGGATACCGCCTGGCTTGATAGTGCCTCGGCCGAAGCGGGCATTCAGCCCGTCGAGTGCCATCATCAGCTTCTCGGACTTGACCGGGTCGACCGTCGGCAGCAGGTCGCGCGGTGCCTCTGAGGCCAGGACCAGGTCGGGCAGGATGACGCCAGCCTTCGCGTATTTTAGCCCAGGGCGCCACATCGACCGGGCGGCGCCGACGGCGTGCCGGATCAGGGCCAGGCTGTCGGCGGTGGGCTCGATCTCGAAGGCGCGCTGGGCATTATAGAAGGGCGTGCCATCGTGGGGGTTGGTGTGGAAGAAGACCTGCATTGCGCAGGCCTCTAGGCCATGCTGCCGCACTTTCTCAGCGGCGCGGCTGGCGTGCGCGGCTAGGGTCTCGCGCATGTCATCCCAGACCTCAACAGGCCGCCCAAAGGCGCGCGTCACCGACACGGTCTTCCGCTGACTGGGCACCAGGCTGAGTGGCATACAGGATAGACCATTGAGTTCTGCGTGCGTGCGCTGGCCGGTCACGGTCATCAGCTTCCTGACGCTGGCGGAGGGGAAGGCGGCGAACTGGGCGACGGTGAAAATGCCCAGACCGTTCAGCTTCGTCTGGGCAGCGCGGCCGACGCCCCATATCTCGTCGATCGGCATCTCGGCGAAGGCCTCGCGGCGCAGCGCGTCGTCGCTGAAGTCGGCCACGCCGCCCAGGGTGGTGGCGGTCTTGGCATATTTGTTCGCCAGCTTCGCCAGGGTCTTCGTGGGGCCGATGCCGATGCAGGTCGGAATCTTGGTGATGCGCCGCACCTGGTCGCGCACCCGGCGGCAGTAATCCGCGCGGGCGAAGGCCGTCAGGTCCACAAACATTTCGTCGATGCTGTATGGTTCGACGCGGGTGAAGTTCTCGGACAGCACCTCGAAGACGCGGCGGCTCATGTCGCCATACAGGGCGTAATTCGACGACATGGCGATCACGCCCTGGAACTCGGGCCGACGCTTCGACAGGTGCCATATTTCGCCCATCTTGATGCCCAAGGCCTTGGCCTCGGCCGATCGGGCGATCGCGCAGCCGTCGTTGTTCGACAGGACGATGACCGGCTTGCCGATCAGGGTCGGGTCGAACGCCCTCTCGCACGACACATAGAAGTTGTTGCCGTCGACCAGGCCGAACATCACACGTCGGTCCTGACCAGGGCCGCGATCATGGCCCAGACCTCAACATCGTCCGACATGGGGCGTGGCGCCTCGTGGGCGGGCTCAATCCACCAGGCGCCATCCTTCTCGCTCAGAACGGCCAGCACGACGTCACCGTGCAGGAAGGCGACGCAGACCTTTCCGGCCTGGGGCAGGGCGTCGGTGTTCACGACCAGGATGTCGCCGCTGTGGATGCCACGGGCGCGGAGGCCGTCCCCTTTGACGCGGACGGCGAAACGCTGCGGCCGGCGCAGTTCTAGGAGGTCAGCCAGGTCAGGGACGGACTCGACGTGGTCCTGCGCGGGGCTTTGAAAGCCCGTGGTCTCGTCGCCTCTGTAAGCCGCAGCACCCATCCGGCATGAATGAGATCAAAACGAGAACATTAGCAAGCCGGGCCTTAGAACGGCGCCCGTGATCCACAGGCGCGCACGACCCATTTTGACGTTTCGAGGAGCTAAGCCATTCAACTTTGAGAAACCGCTGGTCGATAAGTTGAGGCTATGAAACATCTCCTTATTGCGCTCGCCGCGCTTCCGCTCGCAGCCTGTCAGTTCATCCCAGGTCAGCCAGAGTATATTATCGCGCAGGCTCAGCATCAGGCCGCACGGCTTATGCGCGATCCCGACTCGACGAAGTTTAGATCGTCAAAGATGCTTCGGACGATCCACGACGGCGCGGAACACTTCGCCATCTGCGGTGAAATCAACGCCACGGACCAGTGGGGCGAGTACGCCGGCTTCAGGCGTTTTTTCTATAGCGACGGGAAGGCGAGCGTTAACCCTCAAATCAACACGGCGATGGCGCTCGATTACGCCAATCGATGCCTGGAGGCCCGGATTCGGGATGCCTCCGTCGGCCCGTACGGGCAGGGGCTGGGGGAGCGCGTCCGTTGCACGCGCATGGCCGAGGCTGAGACGGACCTTCAGTGGCAGGAGGATTTCGACCGAGACTGGGCGCACAACTGCGGCGGTTATCTGATAGTGGAGCCGGTCGGCGCGCCGGTTGAAGCCATTCCGCTGGAATAGCGCGGAGCGTTAGGCCATCGCGGCTGTCTGTTCGACGCCTTCCAGCCCGCGCACGTCGATGGTCATCCGGCCGTTGAACAGGCCGGTCATCATGATCTCAGCGCGCCCCTCGGTGGGTGCCGAGAGGAGACGACCAATCTGGCCTTTGAAGAAGCCGGCGATCACCCTCGCGTGGCCGCCCTTCACCAGCGGCTTGCGCTTAGGCGTGAAATCGAAGTCGCCCGCCGCCTCGCGCCGGCGCATTTCGTCAACGAAGTGGACAGGCCAACCGTCGACGATCTTCGCCCGGATCGGGAGGGCGGCGCCTCCAGGCGCGCGGATGACGTTGCGCACCGCTTTGGACTTGAGGACATCGAAGATCGCGCTGGGCGCGGCGCGCACGAAAACGAAGCCCGGCATCAGCGGATGCTGGACCGGCACGGTGCCCCTGCGGGTGCGGCGAAGGCGGATTTCCTGGGGGACGTAGGCTTCAAGGCCCATTGAGGTGATGTCGGTCTGTGCGGTCAGTTCGGCGCGCGGACGGGTTTCGACGGCGAACCAGTTATCGGTGGTCAAGGGGATGGTCTCAGCGGGCGCGACGCCTATCTCGACCAAATTTCGGGCTCGTCGGAGACATCGGCAGGTTCTCGGGTTAGGATAATATTCCTATCATGTTACGCTGAATTGTCAAGATTTCCAGCGACCTGGTCTGGGTGTCCTAACGCAGGACATGACGTTCGGAAGAGGCTAAGGTTAAGCGCTGAAGGGGTAAGGGGGGGCGGGATGATCGGTGTTTTTGCTGCGGTAACCTTATTAGGCGCAACGCAAATTCTAGGTGAGCCGAAAGAGCCAATGACCGTCGAGGTCGATCATCGCGGAGATGATGCGGGCGGCGAGCAGTTGGCATTCTTGCTCCGCGAACGGCTTCGAGGCTCTTCATCATTTTCTGTGCTGGGTGAGGGGGCGTTCTACAAGATTGTCATCGATAGCGTCGACATGAGTAGTGTGACGCTGAGGCCATCAACCAGCTATTCCGTCGTCATACTCGCGGACCAATCCTCACAGAGCGGCTATCCAGAGGGCTACATCACCAGCAAGGTCGGTTACTGCGAAGTCCGTCTCCTAGCGGAATGCGCCACCCAAGAGTTCATTGAGGCGGGCACTCAGATCGACGAGGCCGACCAGGATATGCGGCGCCGCGTGAACGAGGCGGTCGAAGAGTTCATGCGCGAAATACGCCCCTAGCGAGCATTCGGGCGGTTATGGAGTGTTCGCCAAATCCGGTCCTGTCGGCGGTTGGCCGAACATCGTGGTTTGCTGCGCCACGGATTCATACGATAGGGGTCGGAACAAGCCGACGCATGAGGGGGCACGATGTCCAGCATTCCACAGACCTATACGATTTCCGACTTCATCGAGTGGAATGCGAAGAAGCAACTTATACTGTCGCCCGACTTCCAACGTGGGACGGTCTGGTCGGAGACTGCAAAAGTCTTCCTGATCGATACAATCCTCAACGATTTACCGATGCCGCAGATTTTCCTGCGCACGAAGGTCGACGCTGCCACGCAGAGCACAGTCCGTGAGGTGGTGGATGGTCAGCAACGGCTCCGGTCGATTTTAGAGTTTGCGTCTGGGAAACTTCGGTTGACGTCAAAGGCGCCCAAGTTCAAGGGGAAGACTTACGCTGACCTCGATGTTGACGATCAGGAACGCTTCCTCTCGTATAAGGCACCAGTCGTCCAACTGATCAACGCGACCAACGCGGATGTCCTGGAAGTCTTCGCCCGCCTGAACTCATACAGCGTCAAAGTCACCCCAGCCGAATTGCGTCATGCGGAATACTCGGAGCCAGTAAAGTGGGCCATTGCGGACGCTGCCCGTGATTGGTCGTTGCTATGGGACGACTACAAGGTCGTATCACTGAGAGACAGCGTCAGGCTGAAACACGCGTCTGTGACCGCTCAGATGTTCATGATCCTCGACATCAGCTTTGGTGACGCCGGTGAGGTGAACATCAGCAACTACTACAAAGCCCGTAAGGCTAAGGATGAGGTCTATTTCAAGGTTCTGCGCGAGAGGTTTGATTGGATCATCGGTAGTATCATCCTTCATTTCGGCGAAGACTTTAAGGCGACCACCTTCTTTGACAGTCCGAACTTCCTCGCTCTGTTCGCAGCTATCGCTTACCTGAAAGGCTGGATGCCCTCCGGGAAAGTCACCGAGGGACTCGCTATAGAGCCAGGCACTGCCATCTCTTGGGACAAGGCGAAAGGCGTAATGACCACGCTTGCCCAAAGCATGGAAGACGACGAAGAGAACCAAGTTCACGCAAACTTCGTCAATGCGTCAGCGAGTTCGACGCACCGGGTCGCGTCTCGGAAGGTCCGGTTCCAAGTCCTCGTCGGAGCGCTGGCTTCGGATGCAGCTTGAGAGACACGCTTGGCGGTTGGGAACAAGGGTTGATGCTCTTGCCAATGGCCTGAAGCCTTTTGAGGGCGTAGCCCTCTCGCCTCTCGACACCTACGCGGTCGAGCGCATCATTATCCAGATGCAGATCGAGTGGGAACACTTCGTTCGTGCTCTGATCCTGGACAGTGCGACAGGGCACCACTCGACGCGGTCTGGGCCGGTAGGGTCGAACTTGCCGATGAAGGTTCGCAATCGCGAGCACGCCGGCCACGTCCTGATTGCCCAGTATAAGAAGCGCACGACAGAGCCGGACTGGTATCTTCCCCAAGATGCGATCGCGGCAGCCGGCAAACTCTCGCTGACAAACGAGAACAAGATCGCAGCAGAACTAGGCGTTACGCCATGGGGACTAAGCGATCTGAGGCATCTGCGAAACTTCATTTCGCACCGCTCTGGCAGGTCAGCGATCAACGTTCGGAGCGTGACCGCTGTCACCAAGCCGGACCAGATCAAGCCAAGTGTGCTCTGTTACGAATACGCGCCCGGTGGAACGCGGCGATACGAAAGCTGGGCCAGCTTTATGAAGGGTGTTGCAAACCGGCTGGTCGACTAGGTGTCTCGCCCGAAAGCAGCCCCCCCGCGCCCGCGAGTTGACCGAGCGTCCGGGGAGGGCGACTTCGTTAGCTATAGCGGGTGTAACAGGTCAGTAGACCCAGCCATGTTCGCAACCTTTGTACGGGTTGATGGAGCGATCGAAGCCGACGTCGG
>RCUQ01000275.1_pt1 | contig 27419 bp, 20 predicted proteins | sample 2166351 | NCBI WGS metagenome assembly RCUQ01 (sample SAMN09932597, study PRJNA488358) | compost metagenome | feature: garden; material: soil; isolation source: compost soil in acetonitrile-enriched culture | place: Germany: Experimental Botanical Garden Goettingen | collected 2016-01-27
TCGGGGCTCGCGAAAAGCCTGGGCTACCAGATCCGGACGCGATCCTCGGGCTTGCGGTAGAGCTGGTCTCCGGGCTTCACGTCGAAGGTCTTGTAGAAGGAATCGACGTTGGTCACCACGCCGTTGACGCGGAAGCGCGCGGGCGAGTGGGGATCGGTCGAGAGCTTGCTGAGCGCCCGCTCCTCGCGATCCTTGTTGCGCCAGACCCGGGCGTAGCCCATGAAGAAGCGCTCATCGCCGCCCATCCCCGCGATCTCGGGAGCCTGCTTCTCGCCCAGCGAGAGGTGGTAGGCGCGATGCGCCATGGCGACGCCCGCGAGGTCGGCGATGTTTTCGCCCAGGGTGAGCTTGCCGTTGACCTTCTTGCCGGGAAGGGCCTCGTAGGCGTCGTACTGGGTGATCAGGCGCTCGGCGCGCTCCAGGAAGGCCTTCTCGTCGGCGGGCGTCCACCAGTCGCGCAGGCGGCCCTGTCCGTCGAAGCGCCGGCCCTCGTCGTCGAAGCCGTGGCTGATCTCGTGGCCGATCACCGCGCCGATCGCCCCGTAGTTGAAGGCATCGTCGGCCTTCATGTCGAAGAAGGGATTTTGCAAGATGGCGGCGGGGAAGACGATCTCGTTGGCCGTGGGATCGTAGTAGGCGTTCACGGTCTGAGGCGTCATATGCCAACGCTTGCGGTCGACGGGCTTGCCGGCCTCGGCCATGTCGCGACCGTAGAGGAAGCGGCTGACGCGCAGCAAGTTGCCCACGGCGTCCCCGCGCTTGACCTCGAGACCCGTGTAGCCCCGCCAGGCATCCGGGTAACCGATCTTGACCCTGAAGCTGGAGAGCTTGTCCTGCGCGGCCTTGCGGGTCGCGGGGGTCATCCATTCGACCTTGGAGAGGCTCTCGCGGTAAGCGACGAAGAGGTTGTCGACCAGGACCTTCATGCGGGCCTTGGCCTCGGGCGGGAAGTGCTTGGCCACGTAGCGCTGACCGATGGCCTCACCCAGCGCGTCGGAGGTCGTCTCGACGGCCGTGCGCCAGCGGGGGGATTCGGCCTTGAGGCCGCCCAGGGTCTTACCGTGGAACTGGAAATGCGCCGCGCGGAAGCCCTTGCCGAGGTGCTCGGCATAGGCATCGAGCATGCGGAGGCGCAGGTAGGCCTTCCAGGTCTCCACCGGGGTCTCGGCCGCCAGCTTGGAGAAGGCCTTGAAGTAGGTTTTCTCGGAGATGATGGATCCGGCCGTCGCGGGCATGCCGCAGGCCTTGGCGAAGGCCTCCCAGGGGAAAGGCCCGTAGTCCTTGGCCCAGAGCTTGCGAGGCGTCGGATTGTAGGTCTGGAGAGCATCGCGGCGATCCTCGGCAGCCCACTGGATCTCAGCGAGCTCGGTCTCGAAAGCCATGACCTTCTTAGCGGTCGCGGCCGGCGACGACAGGCCCGCGAGCTTGCCCAGCTCGGTCAGGTAGGAGACGTAAGCCGTGCGGAAATCCTTGGTGTCGGCGCTCAGGTAGTAGTCGCGATCGGGGAGGCCCAAGCCGCTCTGGGTCCAGGTGACCGCGTTCACCGTGGGGTTCTTGGCGTCGGCGGAGACGTAGGCGACGACGGGACCCGCGACGCCCGAACCGAGCATGCGGCCCATGAGAGCGGCCACGTCCGACAGGGTGCGGGCCTTGGCGATCCGATCGAGCTCGGGCTTCAAGGGCTTGAGGCCCGCGCGATCCAGGGCGGCCAGATCCAAGAGGGACGCGTAGAAGTCGCCGATCATGCGGCTCTCGCGCGACGCCCCCGGCTTCGCGGCGGCCTCCTCGAGCAGGGCCTTCACGTCGGCCTCGGCGCGCTCCGCCAGAAGCGAGAACGTCCCGTAGGAGCGGCGATCCGCCGGGATCTCGGTATTATCGAGCCACTTGCCGTTGGCATGGCGGAAGAGGTCATCCTGAGGACGGACGGTGGTGTCGGAGCCCTCGAAGGCGATCGCCCCTTGGGCCATCACCGGGACGGAGAACGAGAGCGACAAGAGCAGGGCTAAGGTGGATCGCAGTTTCACGAGGGCTCCTGATGACGGGCGAATGAGAAGTGGGCACCCTCCAGTTTAACATGCCTGGAGGGCGGAAAAGCCTCATGGATCGGACGTCGCGCCGAGCGCCCCGCTCCCGGACTCAGCGCGCCCGCACCTCGGGGAAGATCCCCACGGGCCAGCGCGCCTCCGCCGCGGGTGCCCGCGACGGGCCGTAGAAGTGTTCGCGCGTCCAGGGCAGCGGGCTCAGCCCCGACTGCGCCTGCTTGCTCGCGAGCACCTGGTGGATCGTGACGCCGCCTTGGGCGAAACTCAACGCACAGCCCGCCATGTAGATCCGCCAAATCCGGTAGCGCTGGGCTCCCACCAGCGCCTCCGCCCGCTCACGATTGGCCTCCAGGCGATCGACCCAATGCATCAAGGTCTGGGCATAATGCGGCCGCAGGCACTCCACGTCCGCCACCTCCAGATCCTGTCGCGCCATATCCCGGATCACCCGGCTCAACGGAGGCAACTCTCCCATCGGGAAGACGTAGCGCCCGATGAAATCCCCCCCATCGAGCCCCTTGCCGGCGGCTTCCGGCTGGGTGATGCCGTGGTTGAGCATCAGGCCGCCTTCACGCAGCAAGCGGCTCGCCGTCCCGAAGTAACGCGGCAGGTTGGCCAGACCCACGTGCTCGAACATGCCCACGCTCGCGATCTTGTCGTAGGTGCCCGAGAGATCCCGGTAATCCATCAAGTGGACCCGGCAACGCCCCTCCAAGCCTTCCGCCTGGATCCGCTCCCGGGCGACGTCGTACTGGTTGCGGCTCAAGGTGATGCCTGTGGCCTCCACCCCGTAATGCTTGGCCGCCCAGAGGATCAAGCCGCCCCAGCCGCAGCCGATATCGAGGAAGCGTTCTCCCGGCTCCAGCATGAGCTTGCGGCAAATATGATCGAGCTTCTGCTCCTGCGCTTGGTGCAGATCCTCGTCCCCGCGCTTGAAGTACGCGCAGGAGTAGACCATCTGACGATCCAGCCAGAGCCGGTAGAAGTCGTTGGAAACGTCGTAGTGGTAGCGGATGGCCTCGGCGTCCGCCTTCTTGGTGTGCCGCCAGCGCCAGAACCACGGCTCCGAGCGCTGGGAGCCATTGAAGAGCTGCGCCACCTGGAGGATATCCGGGAGGGAGCCCTCGACCTCGATACGCCCCTCGACGTAGGCCGCCGCCAGGGAGGCCAGATCAGGCTTGAGTAGGAGAGTGGATGCCCGCGGGGAGACCAAGACGATCGTCACACGGGGATCCGGGTTGAGATCGATCTGGGAGCCGTCCCAGAGACGGACGCGCAGGGGAACCTCCCCCGGGTAATGCTCAGCCAGACGACGCAAGGACGCTTCGAGACGCATGAGGCGCTCCCTTCTCTTCATATTTCGTCATTTATATATCATAAACAAACGACACATGGCACTATGGAGCGATCGAGGGCCAAAGGGCCGGAGGAAGCAGTTTTCGCGACGCGCTTTCCGCGCAGGTCACGCCTCCGTGCAGATGCGGGAGAGCAGGGAGGCCCCATGGACTATCGGGGACGCCTCGGGAGTGCTAAGTTACCCTCATGCCGTCACTCTTCTTGCTGATCATCACCTACCTGGGCTTCATCAGCTTGGGCCTTCCCGATTCCATCCTCGGCGTCGTTTGGCCGTCCGTGTACCCGCATTTCGGCCTGACCGCCGGCTATCTGGGCATGGTGCTCACCGCAACGGTCGTGGGCTACCTGATTTCCAGCTTCAATGCAGGTCGTCTGCTTCAGCGCTTGGGCGTCGGCGGCCTCTTGGCCGCGAGCTGTGCCCTGGTCACCGTCAGCCTGACGGGATTCGCCCTGGCCCCGGCCTGGCCGCTCTTCGTCGCGAGCGGCGTCATCGCTGGCCTGGGGGCCGGAGCCATCGACTCCGGCCTCAATGCCTACGCCGCCCGCCATTTCTCGGCCCGCCACATGAGCTGGCTCCACGCCTGCTGGGGAGTGGGCGCCACCCTGGGCGCCCTGACGACCACTGCGGTCCTGGCCCGCGGCCTCCCTTGGCCATGGACCTACGGCATGCTGGCCCTGGTGATGGCCGGTATGACCACCCTCTTCACGCTCAGCCGGAACACCTGGAAAGCGGGGCCGACTCCTCCCGGAGGGCAGCCGGAAGCCGAGGTGACGGGCACGGCCGCCCTTCACGCGGAGCCGGCCACCATGCGCGAAGCCATCCGGCATCCGCTGGTCCAAGCCCAGGTGCTGGTGTTTTTCGTGTACACGGGCACCGAGATGACCGCCGCGAGTTGGGCTTTCACGCTGCTCACCCAGTACCGGGGGCTTAGCGAGCCAATCGCCGGCTCGGCCGTGACCCTCTTCTGGATCTCGCTCACGGCGGGACGCTTCGGGCTGGGGGCGATCGCCGACCGCGTGGGAGTCCCCCGCCTCTTGAGCTTCTGCGTCACGAGCGGCCTCTTGGGAGGCCTCATCTTCGCCTTCGCCCCCTGGACCCCGCTGAGCATCGCCGGCCTCGCCATGCTGGGAGCCTCGCTGGCGCCGATCTACCCCGGCATGATGACCCTGACCCCTCGTCATCTCGGCCGGCTCGCCGATCATGCGGTCGGGTTCCAGGTCGGAAGCGCCACCCTCGGGCAAGTGACCCTCCCGAGCCTCGGAGGCCTCTTGCTGGTGGCCTACGGTCCCGCCGCCCTCAACGGCCTCCTGGCCCTCCTGGTCCTCGCCGTCTGGCTCGCACTCATGACCCTTCTCGCCAAAGCCCGGAGTGCTGAGCATTAGAGCGGTCGTCGTTGCGGCAGGCGCTAAGCCCGGAGCAGCCGGGCGGCTCGGTGTCCTGAGCGCGCTTCCGGGGTATACGGGGGCATCGGGTCGATGACGTCGGGAGAAGCCGAACAGGGGGAAATCACGCCATGACCGCCAGCACAGGGCACGTCTTGATCATCGAGGACGCGGAGGATCTCGCGCGCCTGATCGCGGCCTTGCTCAAACGCCACGGGTTCGAAACCGCGATCGCGGGGGATGGCCTTAAAGGCTTGGCGGCGGCACGTTCGGGCAAGCCCGACTTCATCATCCTCGATCGGATGCTCCCGGGCCTGGACGGCCTCGAGGTCTGCCGCCGGATCCGCCAGTTCTCGGAAGCCCCCATTCTCATGCTGACCGCCAAGGGCGAGGTCGCCGACCGGATCGAGGGTCTGACGGTCGGAGCGACGGACTACTTGCCCAAACCCTTCGATCCCGACGAGCTCATCGCCCGGGTCCAAGCCCAGCTTCGCTTCCGGGTGAAGCGGACGTCGAGCGTGCTCACCTTCTCCGATTTGCGGCTGGACGCCGACTCCCGGGAAGTCTTCCGCGGGGGAGAAACCGTTCCCCTGACGCGCAAGGAGTTCGACCTGTTGCAGATCCTCATGGAGAATGGCAACCGGGTGACGCGCCGCGAACTGCTGCTCGAGCGCGTCTGGGGCCACGACTTCGAGGGCGGGGACAACGTGCTCGACGTCACCATCCGCCACCTGCGCGCCAAGATCGAGCGCGAAGGCGCTCCCAAGCTCATCCACACGGTACGCGGCGTCGGCTACACGCTCAAGGAAGCCTGAGCGGCCTGCTCCAGCACCGTGCCTCCGCTCTCCGTCATGAGGGTACGGGGCCGGGTCGAGCGGGTCGAGCGTGACGCGCATGACGTCCCGCCATGAGTCCCCGGACGACCGTCCGCATGACCGCTAGACTCCGAGCAGCACGAAGCCGCCCGAAGCGCGGCGGTAATGCAGGATGGCGGGCGAAGGGCAGCGAGGCGTCATGGGCGTTCTCCTATTCGATCGGGGCATCGTCACGATCCAGCTTAGGAGAGCCAGCTGAAGCGACCCGGAGGCCGAGCTTAAAATCAGCTGAAAGTTTAGTCGCGAACCACGACGATCTGGACGGAGGCCAGGTACGCCCGACAGGCGTCGAGCAGGACCTCCGCCTGATCCAGCGCGCCGCTCCGCGCCAGGGCCTCGAGCTCGCGGCCCATCTCGGTGAGCGCCGTGAAGCCGAAACTGGCACAGGTGCCCTTCATGCGGTGGCCGATGGCGCCGAGCGTCTCGGCGTCACCCCGCGCGAGCGCGTCCTCCCATGCCGAGAGGTCTTCCTGGCGCTTGGCCATGAAAAAGGGGATCAGCTCCTCCAGGAGCTCGCGCACCCGCACGGTCTCAGTCGCCATAGGCTCCTCTTTCCCGGGAAAGCAAGTACGGGCGGCCGTTGCCGGACCTACCCGACATGCCATCCCCTCGCGCAAGCGGGGCGCCTAGGCCTTCTTCAGGAAGGCGGCCTTGAGGACCAAGGTTCCCTTCCCCTCGCGGACCTCGATCTCCTCGGGATTCGAGGTCAGGCGGATCTTCTTGTAGACCGTCCCCCGCTTGAGGACCGTGGACGAGCCCTTGAGCTTCAGGTCTTTGATGAGGAGAACCGAGTCCCCATCCGAGAGGAGGTTGCCGTTGCTGTCTTTGACGTCCATGATTGCCCTTTCTTGAGACTTGCCTTACCCGTCGCCGGCCCGCCCGAGAAGTGGGCGCCAACCCGCCTGAGAAGTGGGCGCCAGCCCCATGATTATACGCGCTTTCAGGCGTTGAGGGGATTTTCGCCCCCTCGGCTTTCGGTAGCGACCCAAGAGCGGTATGATGGGGCACTTCCACGAGGACTCCCCCTAGCCTCCCGCTTCGCGCGACGCGCGAGACTCTCGAAAGGGAAAACGCTATGCAGCCCAGGTTCTTGCTCCCGGCGCTCCTCGTCGCGCAAGCGATGCTTGCACTCCCGGCCTTCGCGGCCTTTCCCGACTTCCGGGCCAAGGACCTCAACGGCGCGGAGGTCACCGCGCGCAGCCTCCGCGGGCAGATCGTCGTCTACCTGATCGGCTTCAGCCACGACTCCCGCGCCGAGGTCGAGACCTGGGCCAAGGTCCTGCCGGAACTGCTCAAGCAAGCGAAGCCCGAGGCGCGCGTGATCCAGATGCCGGTGCTCAGCGGGGCGGGCGTCTGGGCGCGCCCGTTCATCGAGTCCGGCCTCACCAAGAACACCCCCAAGGCCGATCGCAGCAACGTCATGACCAGCACCGACCGCGACATGCTGGTGAAGGGCCTCGACCTCAAGGATCCGGATCGCGAAGCGGTCCTCGCCCTGGTGGACGCAGAGGGCGAGGTCCGCCTGATCCTTCGAGGCAAGGCCACCGAGCCCAAGGAGCAGGAGCTGGCGAAGGGCCTGATGGATCTCAAGTAACCACGCTGCGACAGCCGCAGCGGTGACGCTCCGAGTCAAAGACTCCACGGCAAAGGGCCGCCTCACCGGGGTGAGACGGCCCTTCCGCTAAGCGATCCCGGTTAGCGTCTGCGCGATCCGAGGCGCTGCATGGGCAGCTCGACGGGACGCAGCGTGTCGTAGTAGCTGCGCGCGTAGGCCAGGAGGTCGGCACGCATGCCGGCCAGCTGAACGGCCTCCGGGGAGTTCGCGACGGCCGCTTTCTCCAGGAAGCCCGGCCACCAGGGCAGGACCGCCTGCAGGTCGGAGTTCAGCAGCTTGTTCACGGCGGCGGCGATCGCCTGGGGCGTCGGGCTCGTCGTGGACAGGTTGAGCTCGAGCAAGCCCAGCAAGTACTGGTTCTCGCTCAGCCGGACCGGCGGAGTCTCGGGAGGAAGCTGGCTCTCCACCGGCGTGATCTGGAACGACGGCGGGATCCGACTCACGAAGGTCACGCGATGCAGCACGCGCCAGGAGTTCTGGCCTGCGCTGACGCCGCGCGCCTGACGCAGCGACGCCGCATGCGGATCCGGGCTGAGCTCCAGCCATTGCGGGTCGATCACCTGGTTGAAGAACACGTCGGTGTTCTCGGTCGATGGGGCCCGGTAGAAGCTCATGAAACGGTAGATGTCCACCTTGCCCGGCACGTCGTCATCCGAGAAGGTGGGCTCCGTCACGGGATCCTTGTCGGGGCCCAGGAAGCGGCGCAGGAAGTACTCCGGCTCGACGCCGATGTCCAGCGAGAGCGAGTACGTCTGGTTCTTCGCCTTGCTGACCGAGACATTCCATCCGGTGCCGCCCAGGAGATCGGTCTCGAAGAAGAGTCCCACGGGACCGATCTCGAATTCGACGCTGGCCTTGAAGCCGGCCCTCCATTGCAGCGCGTACATGCCGCCGTAGGATTCCTGGCGCTGCGCTCCCAGGCTGCCTTCTTCCTGATAAAGGCCTCCCCCCGCCGTCCAGACGTACTTGTTGCAGATGTCCTGACGCGGGACGTCGTTCTCGACGTCATACAGGGGGGCGCTCGCCTTCATGCCGTCGAGGTCGCGGTTCTGGTCGTGGGCCCGTCCGGAAGCGTCGAACTGCTGGTACCAGGCCTGGAGCTGGGCATGCTTGCGGTCGATGGCGCGCTGGAGCTGGTAGGCCTCCCGAGGCTTGAAGTAACTCGGGTTGCCGCCGGTCTCCGGGTCGTCCTGGAATCCGATGCGACCGTCCAGGGTCCCGTTCTTCACGTAGTTCGGGTTGACGGGGAAGTAGATCAGGTTCGTATCGACCGGGATGTCGGGATCCGGAAGCACCGAGTAAGCGACCAACGAGCCCGTCGCCTTCAGGAAGAGGCCGTAGAGGTTGGCCGTCGCGGACTTCACGATCGCGACCCCGGTGGTATCCGGGACGTAACGCCGCTCCTTGCTGAGCAAGTAGGCTTCCCCGGGCTTCTCCCAGTCCCCGCCGTTCGAGATCTCGAAGGTCGTCCGGCGCGTGTACGACTGGACGAACGACGACTCCTGGGACGACTCGGTGGACCAGTTGACGCCGACCTGCACCCCGGCCTTCACATCCCACTTGACCGCCTCCGTCAAGACCAGCGGAGCCGCGGGAGGCACCATGGGACCGGCATTGACGGTCTTGCCGCCGCCGGCGCCGACGACGGCCGACCACTCGATGCCCCGGGTATCGGTCCGGGAGGACTGGATGGTGATCTCCGTGGCGGATTCGTGCTCGACCTTGACCGAGCCGCGGCTCGCGTACTCCTCGTAGCGCCCGACCGGATCGAGGTAGTAAGGGCGCGTGAAGTTCTCGCTGGGCATCGGAGGCGTGCTCTCGATGTAGCCGACCAAAGACGGCTTGGTCTGCACCTGGCCGAGGTAGACCATCTGGAGGTCTCCGACGTAGAGGCCGGTGAAGAGCTGGAGGCCGTCCGCCGTCACGTAGGCGTAGCCCCGCTTCATCAACGCGAACGACGCGCCACGGCTATCCTGCTGGGATTCCCCGTACTCGAAGGCTACCGGGCCTTCGACGAGGGTCTCGAGCCGGGTCGTTTTCAGGCCGCCCAGAACGTTGTAGACCGCCGGCCCCTCGTTCGTGACCGGTGCGCTCGACGGGACCCAGGTCGGGCTCGCCGAGGGAACCATCCCGAAGAAGGCCAGGTCGTTGCCCTTCCCGGTCCAATCCAGAGCCACCCGGCCGCTTCCCGTGCTGAAGCTCCAGTAGCCGGCCAAATGGGACTCGTTGCCGGTGACCGACGTATGGAGATGGTCCGCGATCTGCTCGGGCGTGCGCAGCTCGGACCAGACGCGAACCTCGTCGATGTCTCCCGGGAAGGAGTTCTGGAGGTCTTGGTTGTCGCCGAACGCGCCGCCCACGAGGAACTGATGGATGCCGTAGTTCCCGAAGCGGTAGAGCGGCACCGGATCGACCGCAGCCTCCCGCCCGTTCACCCAGAGGGCGAGGTGCGCCCCTTCCGGGAAGGCGGCCCACATGTCCGAGTTGCTGAGGCGGGCGTTATTGTCCGCGACGGAGTCGTAGGCGATCATCCCGACTTGCTCGGTGAAGGCGTACGCCGTGACCAGGTTCTCGCTCGCGGGCAGCGTGCCCCAGGCGTACACCGCCGCGACCTCCTCGGCCGTGAGCGGCGAGGACCAGAGGCGAACATCGGAGAGCCCTCCCGTGTAGAACGAGCGGCCGGAACCGTCGCTGACCGAAGCACGGCCGAGGTTGAGGGCGGTCGGACTCTGGGAGATGGAGAGGGAGCCGCGGTACGCCAGGGCGCTCACCGTCACGTCGCCGGAAGGCATCGTGAAGGTGGCCGTGGAGCCTTGCTCGGTGAACTTCAGCTCCGTCGAGGAGCGCCAGGCGGCGAAGCGCGAGCGATCGCTCGCCACGATCTTCACGGCATCGCCGGAGCGGTACCACCCGCTTCCCGAACCTCCGATGACGTTCACGCGGTAGACCTGCTCGTCACCTCCGGGGGGCGGAGTGGGCTTGCTCGGACCTTCTAGGGTCGGAACACCGTCCACGTAGATCTGGGCCACCGGGCAGCAGTAGACGGTTCCGACGCTCGTCGCGTCCATGAGGCTCTCGAAGGAGAGCGTGGCCGCCAGGTAGTACGCCTTCCCCGGCTGAAGCTGCTGAGTGCCGGTGAAGGTCATGACGGCGTCCTTCTCGTCGGCCGGCTGGCCACCCGGCTTGCGCATGCCGTCGGCCCGGATCGTCAGGTAGGGGTAGCCGTTCTCGTTGAGGCCCAATTCGTAGCTCCGAAGCTCGGGGTGCTCCGCGAACTTCGAGAGCAGGGCTTGATTCTGCCCCGTCACCGTTCGCTTGGGCTTGACCCAGGCCTCCAGCGTCAAGGCGGTCCCGAGGTTGAGGGTGTCATCCGCGCCGCAATCGGCATACGCGCCATTGGCGAAGGTCACTCCGTAACGCGGCTTGAAGGCTCCGGCGATTCCCGTCCACTCCTGCGCCCCGAGCACCGGGTAACGCGTCACGACGGCCTGATCGCCATGCCCGAAGAAGGCGCGGTAGAAGAGTCCGGGGTACCACCAGAAGCTCTGATCGCCTTCCAGAGCCGTATCGAAGCTGCCCTGCGTGGCCTGGGCCACATTCCGAATCGCCCGGTCGGAGCCTTGGCCGTCCAGGTTCCAGAGCAACTGCAGATCGCGCGAGGAGGGATCGATGGGACGGTTGTAGCCTCGCGTGATCTCCTCGGCCGTGAGCCCGCGGCGCCAGAGAGAGAACGTGCTCAACTGGCCTTGCAGTGCCGCCGCCGTCGGGTTCCCGGCGAGCTGGATCGCATTGCCTTGCTCCACCCCGAGGTCGGGAACGTGCTCGAGCTTCTGAGCGATCTGCTCGAGCGTCGGGTCCCCCCCGTTCGGCGGGGCCTTCAGGCGGGTGACGGTGAGGGTGATGCGAGCGCCCTTCCGCGTGAGCGTGATCTGCTGCCAGGCGTGGGTGACCAGCGGAATCGGAGCCGACGCCACCGGATTCGCGTCCTTGAGCGTGATCACGTAGGTCAGGTTTCCATGCTGATCCAGGCGCAGCGCCTCGCTGCCCTTGGAGGTCGTGCGGGTGTACAGGGAGTTGGAGTCATCCGAAAGCGTCGACAAGTCGGGGTTCAAGTAGAACTGGACCGTGTAGTCGCCGCTCGGGAACAAGCTGACCTTCCCTCCGGCGGGATCCGCGGTCGCAACCCGGGAGTGCTGGACGATCTCCAGGGAGCTTCCCGCCACCAGGCCCAGGACGTACCGGACGGGCTGGCGCGAGTCTTCGAAGTTGGCATGGACGATCCGGGGGTAGAACGGCTGATCGTTCGCCGGAGCGTCGGTCATGCGGACCCAGCTTTCGACTGTCACGGAACCCGGGATCTCCAGGGCGGAAATCGCCTTCGCCGAGGTATCGGCCTTCAGGCCGGAGTTCTTCTGAACGTGCACCGCGATGCGGGGCGCCTCGAAGAGCCAGCCCCCGTTGCGGCCCGGACGCGTCTGCCCCGCCGTCACCGGCGCGCCGCTTCCCACGTCCAAGGTCGGCACGCAGCCGTTGGTCGCCGTCCCGTCGACTTGGACGGCGAACATCGCCGACCCTCCCGTGAGATCGGCGGCCGCCGCTCCCACACTCGACGCTCCCTGGGAGACCTCGAGGGCGCAGGTGAACGGAGCCACCGGTCCCGTCCCCCCGTCATTGACGACCGAGGCCAGGTCAAGCACCGGGGCGAGGCCCGCAGCTGCGTCTCCGTCCAGCAGGGTGGCCGCACCCGGCACGTGGAACCGCAGCAAGGCCACCACGGCCCGCTGCTCCGGATCGCTGCTCGCCTGCAAGGCCGCGACGAAGGCCGCGACGTCGCGGGGAAGGTCGCTCCAGGTGGCTTGCCTCGGGGGCTCGCCTTCCACCGTCACCGAGGCCGCGAAGTTGCAGACGTCGGCATTCCAGCCGGGGCCCACCGCGAAGGCCGCGGCCGTCACCTTGGAGGTTCCGGGCACCAGGATCGCGAGGCTCCCGAGGGTGGCCGAAAGGGCGTAGGCCTTGGCCGCGTCCGCCGCGGTCGGCTGCGGGTACGGATAGCGGAGGTTCAGGCCGGTCAGGGTCATGGCCAGCCCCTCCGCGTCGGTCGGCACGTTCGGGAACGCGTACGTCACCTGCTCCTCCGGATGCGCGGCATCCGAGCGGAAGGTCAGCCGCATCGCGCCGTCCTCTCCCAGGGCCGCGCTCAGCAGCTCCCAGGGGCCGATCGTGTTGGCCACGAACCAGAACGCCGATCTCAGGCTGGGATCGAGGGGCTGCACGCCGACCCGGCGCTTGCCGGACAGATCGTAGAACGGGAGCTGACAGCCGGGAGTGGCGAATTGCCGAGGGTCGCCCGTGAAGTTGCCCGTCAGCACCTGTGCGAGCGCATGGGCCTCCGCCGGGATGCCGCGCCAGGTTTCCGTCGTTCCCTTGCCGTCGTCCAGCGTCAGAGTCGCCTGGTAGGCCGTCTTGTCGGCGATCGCGCTAAGTTTGGCGGCGTTGAGGGCCGCGCCGCTCTGCCGCGCGATGAAGGTGATCGTTCCGGTTTCGTGCGCCGGATCGCTCGTCTCCCCGGCCCTCCAGGGAAAGGCGTAACGTGCCCGATCGATGCTGGCATCGTACTGCGCGACACAGAAGAGGCCTTCCTGGGCGGTGCTCGACGAGGCCTGATAATAGAGGTGCACCAGGCCGTCCGCGCCATCGAGCAGCGAGGGGCGGGTGCCGGGCTTCATCGTGCCGAAAAGCGGGTAGTCGTCGGCCGGCGCGAGCACGCCCACGTACGTGGCGAGCCCGAGGGGATCCAGGTAGAGCGAAGCCTCTCCGTCTACCTCCATCGGCGAGGCCTGGGCTTCCCAGCTCGCCCCGACGATCGCCCCGTCGCGATCGTACTGGGACGCATCGGAGGCCGTCACGCCCCTCCCGTCGTTAAGGCGCCAGTAACCGGCCAGGGCGGCGAGGCCCTTGGCCACGTCGTCGGGGATCGCGGAGTAAAGGTACTGCTGGATCTCGGAGGCCTGGCGCGTCGAAGTCCAGACCCGCACCTCGTCGAGCTTGCCGGAGAAGGAGGAGGCCGTTTCGTTGGTGAAGGTGACGCGCCGCGCATCCAGCTTGCCGCTCGGAGCCGTCATGACGCCCCCCAAGGACGTCAGCGGACGATCGATCGGAGTCCCGGGCTCGGCGGGCGCCGCGAGCGGTGCCGGCTGGCCGTTGACGTAGACGACGATCCCCTCGGGACCCGACGTCACCGCCACATGCGTCCAGCTCCCGAGCGTGAGCACGTTGTCGCGGGTCTGCACCCCGACGAACCGGCTGCCGTCTCCGTAGCCCGCCGCGATCTGGAGCTTGTTGGCAATCCAGAGGGCCGGCGCTTGCTCCGGGCTCCCCTGGGCACCCGCGGCTCCGCCGATCAGGACCTGCGGGGCGAGATCCTCTCCCATGGGCATGACCCATGCCTCGAGGGTGAAGGTCTGAGGCAAGGTGAGCGGCTTATCGGCCGGCAGCGTCACCGCGGACTTGCCGTCGAAGGAGAGCATGAACGGCATGGGCCCGATGCGTCCCGCCTCGAACGCGACATCGCCGCTGCCCGGTCCGATGCCCGACAGGGTGCCGTCGGCCGCCACCGCGAAATCGAGGGTGGCCAGCCGGGCGGGACCGGCCGTCTCCGGTGCGGTCGAGGGGACGATCAGCAACGAGCGAGTCATGCGGCGCATCGTCACGACGCCCGACGAGGTCGTCGCGACCGGCTCCTGCTTGGAGTACGTGCCGACGGCCAGGGAGCCGTTCGCCGGGAACGGCTGCTCCTGGTAGGTCAGCGAGATCCGGGCATCCGGGATCAAGCAGCGGGTCTCGGCATCGATCCGGCTGGAATCGATCGCGAACCAGCCATCCTCCGAGCGCTCGAACGAGTAGGTCCAGACCTGTCCCAGGTCCGGACGGCAGACGAAGAGCTGCCAACGGTGACCTCCCGTGAGGCTGCTGGGCAGCAACTGAACGGCGAAGCTGGCGGAATCCAGTTGCAGGCCTCGCGGATCGATCGGCAGCTCGTAGAAGGGCTCCAGATAGGGCTTGCCGTCGAGGTCCTTGGCCGCGAAGGCATCTTGATCGCTCGCCGGAAGATCGGCCTTTCCGCTTCGGCGGTACCGGACCTCCCAGGCTGGCTGCAAGACCATGCGGCTTGCGTTCTTGACGCTCGCGGTGGCCTCCTCCGCCATGACGTAGCGGTTGACGTGAATGGCCGTGGGGGTGGCGCGGAAGAGGTAGACGTACTCCTGGTCGGAGACGATCTGGAACAGGCCGCGATCGCCGATCGGGGCCGGCGCTCGTAGGACACTCATCCCGGCGGGCGAGAGTTGGGTCGGCATGGCGAGCTCGCGGTAGCCGCCCCAGGTCTTGGCGTCGTCACCGGCTTCCATGGAGGCGTGGAGGATGTTGTAGTAAGCGCGGGGAGCCGTCTCTCCTTCTTGAAGGCCCAGGCAGACGACGACCGGTAACCCCCGGTGCACAACGGATACGGGGCTCGAATAGGTGATCATGGGATACTCCGTTCGGCTTGTGGCGGCCATGGCGTGGACCGGCGAAGGCCCGCCGCATGGCATGGCAAGGGAACCCGCCGCCATGCGGCGGCGGGTAGGGGATCCGGAATTACTTGCGCGTCTTGATGAAGTACTGGACGTAGACGTTAGCGGGCACGCTCTCGCCATCCCCGCCCGTGCCGCAGGTGCTGAGGGTCAGGTCGCCCTTGACCTCGCACAAGTTCGACTGGGTCACGCCGTGCGCCCCATGCGTGCCCGTCGGAAGATGGGCGATGGTGGCCAAGAAGGGCGTTTGAGGCAATGCCGTGGCGTAGTCCTGGTAGCTTCCCGCCGTTCCGGCGGCCGGCTCCTCGGCGAGCGCATGGGAGAAGCGCCGGGACGCGCTGTCGGGATCCGCCTTGGCTCCATGGTCGGCCCCCCGCAGGAAGACGCCCTGGTAGTTCGGCAAGTTGAAGACCTTCGTCTCGGGATTCCCCCCGTAAAGCATGCCAATCGCCGCGAAAAGCTCGTTGTACTGCTCCGACGAGACCGTGCGCCCATTGCAGAGCAGGTAGTTGTCACCGGGCAGGGTCTGGCACCCGACCGCGATCACGCCGCCCACCGGGACCCGATCGTCAGGGGTCGAGCCGTCCGGCTGCTGACGGGAAACGAACCAATCCACGGCCATGTTGCGCGGACGGGTCTCCTTGTCGCCGCCCGACTCGGTGCAGTTCACGACGGACGCGCCGTCGAAGCCGCCCGCCAGATCCCAGGCGACCCCGGCCACGCGCTTGGGGCCATCCGATTTCGGCAAGCCCTGGAGGGTGAAGGTGAAGGATTTTTGGGGCAAGGCCGTCGCGTAGCCCTGAACCGATCCCACGGCGTCCCCGCTCATGCCGGAGGACCCGCCGCTGGGAGGGTCCGAAATCGGAGCCTTGCGCGTGGCCACGTCGGGATCCCGCTTGGCTCCGCTATCTTTTCCGCGCAGGAACTTCCCGCGGAAATCCGGCAAGAAGAACGAATCCTTGTCCGGGGCACCGAAGGCCCGGTTCAGGACGCCCGCGAGATCCTTGTAGATGCCCTTCGCCGCCACCGGGTCCCCGTTGCAAAAGAGCCAGGTCCCGGCCTCGACGCTCTTAGGGTCGTTGCCGGCATAAGCGATCACCGCCCCGACCGGCACCATCGTATAACCACGCTCGTCCACCTTCTTGGTGCTGGCCTTGATGATCCAGTTGGTGTAGACGTTGGCGCAGCGCGTCTCCAGATCCCCGCTTCGCTGATTGGTCACGACCCCCGGCGAGATCGGGGTGTCCTCCGAATTCCACTTCCCCGGGGCCGCGGCGCAGCCCGCGTCTTCGCTGCTTTTGCCCAAGTTGCCCTTGGGAATCTTCGCCATGATGGGCGAGTGAGGCGAGCCCGTGCCGTACTCCTGGTAGGAGCCGACCGCATTACCGGAGTTCCCGCCGTGCATCAACGGCGAGCGGCTGTTGACGCGCGCATCCCGCCCCGAGCCGTTGTCGCAGCCGCGCGCGAAAAGGCCGCGCAGGTCGGGGACGTTGAAGTGCTGAGGGTCGGTGCTGCCGTAGGCGGTGCCGAGCGCCGCCGAGAGCTCAGGGTACTCCGAGATGGCGTAGCTCGATCCGTCGCAGGGCAGCCAGGCAGCGTCGAGGAGGTAAAGGTTATCGCCGCAGTAGGGCAGAATGGTGCCCACCGGAAGTAACGTCGCTTCGCTCATGCCTAGGCTCCTTTCTTCTGGACCCGAACGGGCGCCTGCTTGCCCAGGACCTCACGCATCACACGGTTGTAGCTCGCCAAGTCCTGGGGAGTGGCGTGCGCCTCGGTCATCCGACGAAGGGCGCCGTACGAGGCCTTGCCGGCCACGCGCTCGCCGACGGCGAGCGCGACGGCCGCCGCCGCCGAAACGCGTGCGTCTTGCAGCAAGGAGACGTCACGCTCCGCTTGAGCCGCCAAGCGATAAGCCGAGGCCACCTCTCCGGTGCTCGCCTGACCGTTCAGCCAGCGCCGCTTGGTGTCCAGCATGAGCTGCGAGCGGAAATCGATGTACACTCCCTCCGCCCGCACGGCGTCGAGAAAGAAGGCCCCCAGCTCGAGGGCAAGCCCATGCAGGACCTGCTCCTCGACCTGATTCGAGTGCAGGACCGCGGCGAGCGCGAAGAGGGGATGAAGCGGCAGACTCAAGATGTGAGCGAGCGATCGCTCCTCGGTGTCCGCAAAGTACTTGGCCCGAAACTCCTCCAAGGACAAGCCCTGGATGGTGGGAGCCCCCCATTGGAGGCAGTCCTCATAGGTGACGATGACGTCCAGATAGCTTGGCTTCGTGTCGTGTTGCGTCAAGCGTTCTCCTCCTGATACGAAACAGCAATGACCGTTGGATGATATACGTAGAAACTACGCAAATCACATAAGCATCACCATAACGTGAAAATTCACGAATCCATGATTAAAAAATGTGAGGATTGTGAGTAAACTTATGTAAAAAATCCATAGTATCTTCAGATAATCAGATCGCTGAGAGGTCAATCGACATTCGCGAGATCTCACGCTTCGCTTGACATGGGAGGCCCGGGTCGAAGAGCATGGATCGTGGCACGACGCGGGCTTTGAGAGGACTGACCACCTATGCAATACGACGTGACGACCCCCGAGGCGTACCTGGAGGCGCTTGAGCCTGATTGGAGGCGGGAAACCCTCCTCCAGCTTCGAGGCTTGATTCAGGCCCAGGCCCCCGAGCTCGTCGAGGGCATCGACTACAAGATGCTGAGCTACCGCGACGCCACCGGCATCGTCTTCGGCCTCAACGCGCAGAAGCACTACGTGAGTTTCTACGTGGGCAACGCGAGCACGGTCGATCCGGACGGAAGCCTGCTCGCGGGCCTGGACCACGGCAAGGGCTGCATCCGCTTCAAGAAGTCGGTGACGGTCTCGAAGACCCCGATCGATGCCTTCATCGCACGGGCCGCCGAGTTGAATCGCCGCGGGGTCGACACCGGCTGCTAGCGGTCGCGAGCCAATCTTTCAGCCAGGCTGCTCAGGGAGAGAACGTCATGAATCCGTCGCAGTTGTTCCAAGCGGTCCTCTTCGACATGGACGGGGTCGTCGTCGACAACGCCGCCCTGCACCGTGAGGTCTGGGCCGACTTCGCGCGCAGCCACGGCCTCGCGCCCACGGAAGCCGAGATCCGCGCCACCGATGGCCGTCGCGCGGTTGACGTGGTGAGGCTGCTCTTCAAGGAGGAGCTCGAGGACGATCAGGTCTTGGCGCGGGCGGCCGAAAGGGAGATCCGCTACCGCCAGAGCTTGGAGCGGGGTCATGTGCAGGCCGTCCCGGGTATCGAGCCCTTTCTCGAAGCGCTCGGGGAGGCCCGGATCCCGCGCGTCCTCGCCACCAGCGCGACGTTAGAGAACGTCGACCTGGTCTTGAGGCGCTTGGCTCTCGCCAATCTTTTCGATGCCGTGATTTCCGCCGAGGACGTCCGCAACGGCAAGCCGAACCCCGAGGTTTACCTGACGGCGGCCTCGCGAGCGCATGCCGATCCGGCTCGCTGCTTGGTCATCGAAGACGCCCTACCAGGAGTCCAGGCCGCCAAGGCTGCCGGGGCCACCTGCCTGGGGCTCTCGACCAGCCAAAGCGAGGAGGCCTTGTACGGAGCCGGGGCGGATTGGGTGGCCCCGCACTTCCTGGCGTTGCCCGAGCCGTTGCGGGCGCGATTGTCACTCCTCGGCCCCGAAGGGTAAACCCTCAAAAATCACGAGGGCGCATCCGCAGCAGCATGGCGATCGCCCGCGCCGTCCGCTCGATCAGAGCCTCCGCCTGGGCCATGGCCGCTTCGCGCGTCATGGGCTCCCGGACGAGACTGAAAGCCGTCCCGCCACGGGCTTCAAGCAAGGCCTCGCCCTCGGGAGTGACGCGCCCTGCGATCGCGATCACGCGGGCTCCGGGACGCCCCTCACTGAGCCTTCCCACGACCTTGCCCTCAAATGACGATCGATCGAGCTGGCCTTCTCCCGTGAGGATCCAGTCCGCCGCGTTCAGGCGCTCGTCAAGGCCCACGGCCTTGGCGACGAGCTCGAAACCCGGCTCCATGCGAGCCCCGGCCAGCGTGACGAGGCCCGCGGCCACCCCACCGGCGGCACCCGTTCCCGGCATGTCATGGACCCGGACGCCGCTCAGCTCTTGGAGACGATCGGCCAGGTTGGCGAGGCCCGCCTCCAACTCGCGGACGTCCTCGGGGGAGGCGCCTTTCTGAGGGCCGTAGACGGGAGCGGCGCCGCGAGGCCCCAGCAAGGGGTTGGAGACGTCCACGGCGATGCGGATGCACGCCTCCTTGAGGACAGGATGGGCGCCCGAGGAATCGATCCGGGCGATTCGCTTCAGGCCACCCCCTCCTCGGGGGATGGGCTCGCCGGATGCATCGAGGAAGCGCACGCCCAGGGCTTCAAGCAGCCCCACGCCTCCGTCGACGGTGGCACTGCCGCCCACGGCCAGCAAGAGCGTGCTAAAGGCGTGGCGGGCATAGGCCTTGGCGATCAGCTCGCCCACGCCGGTGGTGGTGGTGCGAAGGGGATCCCGCAAGTCGGGGGGAATCTGCGCGAGGCCCGCGGCCGAAGAAAGCTCGATCGCGACGGTATCCCCGAGGACGCCGAAGGCCGCCTGGATGGGGCGGCCCCGGGCATCGGAGGTCTCAGCATGATCGAGGCGGCCGGCGGAAGCGTGGACCAAGGTCTCGACGAAGCCTTCTCCACCGTCGGAGAGCGGGCAGAGGTCGAGCGTCGCGTCGGGAAGGGCGCTCTGGAGGCCCCGGGCGATCGCCCGGGCGGCCTCCGCGGCCGTGAGGCTTTCCTTAAAAGTATCGGGGGCAATCAGGATCCGCATGCGAGCGTCCACCTCCCTTTGCACGTCGACCGGCAGCGATCCCGAACCGCTTGAGAATGCGCTCGGCCTCGCGGGGTACGGACCCAAGGGCTCAGGTGGCCTTGTCGCCCTGCCGGATCTTGCGCGCGCTCGGATCCGGTCTGTGCTGCGAGGGTAGCAGGGCTTCAGCCTGAGTGGGTCCTTGTACTCCCGGTGGCTGCATTCAACCTCCTGCAACCATGGGCAGGCGTCGAAAAGATCATACCGTCAACACGCAATTCCTGGGCGTTGTGAGCGCAATTCCGGGCAATCTCGGCTTTCAGAAATACAGCCCTCAATTACCGTCGAAGCCCCACCTGGCGGAAATCCAAGGACGGATCCAGACAAATTGGGGGGGGAGATATCCCCCCGCCCCATCGAATAACCTCGGCGTTATGCCCATATTAACAACCAGGAACCGGAACGGGAACTGGTGCGGGAACTGGGGCGGGAAGCGGAACGGGGACTGGCGCGGGAACCGGAACCGGAGCGGGAACCGGAACGGCAAACGGAGCGGCTACCGGAACGCGAACCGGAACAGGAACGGGAACGGGAACAGCAACCGGAACGCGGACCGGAACAAGAACGCGAACCGGAACGGGAACAGGAACCGGTCGGGCAACCGGAACGGGAAGCGGAACGGGAACTGGAGCGGGAAGCGGAACGGGAACCGGAGCGGCTACCGGAACGGGAACCGGGGCGGGAAGTGGAACGGGAACCGGGGCGGCGAAGGGAGCCACGCCCTGAGTCTGGTAGGGCGCATTCGTGCTCACGAAGTCCCTCGAGATGGCCGTTGACGGGTTGGCCGGTGGTTTGGGAAGAGACGGAACGGCATTGGTGCAGCCCGGGGCAACCACCATGAGTCCAAGCCCGCAAAGAAAAAGCCTCCTTGAGCGGATCATCTGCTTCCTCCTGCTTGATTATCCCCGCATACGTGGCAGGGCCTTACCCACCGACCCTAACCCTTGTCCAGTCTCGACGGTTAGCACAGTAACGTTCAAAAAAGTACTCGCTCGTACGCCATCCCAACTGGCCATACGCGGCATTAGCGGATGCTCAGGGGAGCATATCCTACGATTGGCAGCAGGCCGACTCTCAATGCTGAGGCCTCGCTCGTACGCTCGCCGGCCCCCAGCCCGTCTCACGCCCGATCCGAGGGCAAGTTGAGACAGATGAAATCCCCGATAGGGCGGAGTGCCTCCGCCCTATCGGGGATTTCCCCATGACCCCAGTGAGCTCCGCGCGCTGACCGGAAAAAGCCAGCATGGGGTCTCATTTATCGCAAACATCGGGGGAGCCAGTGCTGTAAACGCTGGGAAGAAAGCGCCTAAATCGGCCGCGTAGCGCGAGCGATTCTCATCACCCATCTCCGTACAATTGCTAAGAGCCCCGCTCTACCCTGGTTGCCAGGGTAGAGCGGGGCTCTGTCATCTTGCAGATAGGCGACAAGCGGAGAGAGCGGTCACATTTCTTTGAAGGTGTCGGGGGCGATCATGATCCGCATGCGAGCCTCCTCCCGTCGTACGTTGATCCGCCATGCTTGAGGGGATTGTCAGGATTTGTCGGTCAACTTCCGTGACCATATAACGATAATCGCCCCAGGAGAACGCCCCTCATGCAAACGACCCCTCTGTCCTTGACCTCTCGCCTGCCCCGCCTCTCGAGAAACCGGAAGCGCGATCATGGGTCGCGAGACGTGATCGTGGCATGCGTGCAGATGATCTTCTGCACGCTGTTCTGGGGGGCCTTCTACGTGCTCGGCAAGCTGGCCGTGCTCGAAGCTCCTCCGCTGGTCGTCGCGACGCTGCGGTTCCTGATCGCCGGGAGCGTGCTTTACGGCCTGGTGCTCGTGCGCGAGAAGGGACTTCCTCGTCTGAGCCCGAGCGATCGCTGGCTCGTGCTCGGGCTGGGGTTCACGGGGGTGTTCGCCTTCAACCTTCTGACCTTTCAGGGCTTCCTGCATGCGCCCGCAACCGACGCGACCCTGATCAACCCCAGCTTGAACCCGGTGCTCACGGCGATCATGGCCACCTTCCTATTCAATGAGAAGCTCTGGCGCACGAAGATCTACGGCATGGGGCTGAGCGTCCTCGGGCTCGTCATCCTGTTCGCCAGCCATCCCGTCGGGGCGCCGACCGGGGATCGCCTGCTGGGTGACGGGCTCTTCGTGCTCTCGGCGCTCGCCTGGAGCCTCTACACGCTGCTCTCGCGAGTGGCGGTCAAGCGTTTCTCATCCCTGGTCCTGACCACCTACACGGCGCTCGCAGGGCTGCTCCTGCTCTTGCCGCTCTCGGTTCGCGACCTGCTCCAGGTGCCGTGGGCGGCGCTGAGCTGGCGCTTCTGGATCTCCATCGCCATGCTGGCGATCCTCTGCACCGTCTTCTCCTTCCTGCTCTGGAACGGAGCCATCCGGCGGGCCGGAGCCTCACGGACGGCCAGCTTCCTGCCGCTGGTCCCGATGTTCGGTCTCGCGCTCGGAGCGCTCATCCTGCGCGAGGAGTTCACCCCGATCCATGGCGTGGTGGCAGCCTGCTCCATCGGAGGCGTCTACCTGGCGAACAAACCCAAGCACCTCCGCATCAAGGCCAAGCGCACGATCAAGCGAGCCCGGATTGCCGCGCTGCGCAGCCTCAACCAGGTAAGGCCGGCACCCGCCATGAAGGCACCCTTGCGCTACACGAACCAACTCTCCAAGCCCAAGCGGATTCCCACGGGCTTTCTCGGGTAGCGGTTTCGGCCACGCATGATCCCGGGCCGCACACCTCCGGAAGGCTCCCGCCGATCCCGCGGCGCCGGAGAGCCGATACCTGGCTGCCCCGGCAACCGCCAGGAGCTCTTCGTGAACGGCAAGGAAGCCTACGGGGCCATGCACCGGCCGATCGACAGCGCCGAGAAGCGGTATCGACATGGAGTTCTTCTCCTTCTTCGATGACGCCACGGGCCGCGACATGATCGCGCGGCTCAGCCAGAAGGCCGGAGATCAACCTTCACATCGACTCCAAGGCCTTCGCCAAGGAGATCGAGGAGCGCATCTTCACCCACGACTTCGCCACCAAGGCGCGTCCGGCGGAACGAAACGAGTTCGGCCGGGCCGAGAAAACGCTCAACAAGGGCCTGAACTCGCTTCGAAAGTACTTCTGACGCCTCGCGAGGCGGACGTCGAAGCCCGACGCGAAGCGTCGCATGGCGCGTGAGGGAGCGTGAGGCTTCTCACAGTTGCGCCGCCAGAATGCTCACTTGTCCTCCCCCGCCTTTGCGGGCAGAATAGGCGAGGTGACGTTACGCAACCTAGACCGGGAGGATCCCATGTCCCAGGAAAAAACGATCGAAAAGATGCAGGCCGAGCTGATGGAAGCGCTGCAGCAGGACGAGGCCCTCAAGACCGAGTTCCTCGCCAGCCCCAACGAGGTCGCCTCGCGCGTGCTCGGCATCTCGATCCCGTCGTCCATCCAGTTGATGCCCGTCGAAGTGCCCGCCAACACCCTGCTCTTCCCGCTTCCCGCCCGGATGGACGAAGGCGAGCTCGCGGATCTCGATCTCGAACAGGTCGCCGGAGGCAAGCATTCGGGATCCCGCAAGGGCAAGAGCATGCTTGCTTAGGTAGAATCCCGAGCCTCGTACCGAGACCCCACGAAGGAGAACCCCATGTCGCAGGAAAAAACGATCGAACAGTATCAAGTCGAGCTGATGGAAGCGCTGCAGCAGGACGAGGCCCTCAAGGCCGAGTTCCTCGCCAGCCCCAACGAGGTCGCCTCGCGCGTGCTCGGCATCCAGATCCCGTCGTTCATCAAGCTGATGCCTGTCGAGGTGCCCGCCAACGCCATCCTCATCCCGCTTCCCGCCCGGATGGACGAGGACGAGCTCTCGGATCTCGATCTCGAGATGGTCGCCGGAGGCAAGACGCAAGTCGGCAAGATCATCAAGATGTACGGCCTCGCGCTAGGAGCCGGTATCGTCACGCTGTTCGGCGGGGCGAATAGCAAGCAGCTCTTGAATCAGGCCGGGGCAGCCTACAACGACGTCGCGGCGAACACGAAGATCCCAGCAGGCTTGTCAGCCTTGCTCAAATAGTCCGGATACGCACGACGAGCGGGGACGATGGGCGCCGGAGCATCCTCCGGCGCCCATCGTCCTTCACGGGAGCAGCTCCTCGAGGTCCAGGCCCAGGGCCTGCGCCAGCCGGAGCTGGAAGGTCGTGACGGAGTAAATGCCCTGGATGTAGGCGCTCTGAGCCTGGCTCAGGTACGAGAGGGCGCTGGTGACCTCGAGCCCCGTTCCCACCCCGGCATTGAAGCGCACCTTGGCGAGCTTGAGGCCCTCGATGGCGGCCTGAAGGCCCTGCTTGGCAATCGCCACGCGCTCCTGGGCCGCCTGCAGCCCCTGGGCCGTCGTCTGGACCTCGAGGGCCGCCGTGCGGCGGGTCGCTGCGAGGACGGCCTCCGCGCGCTCGACCCCGAGGCGCGCCTGCGCGACCTGGGCGTCCGCACGCCCGCTGTCGAAGAAGTTCCATGCCAGAGAAGCCGCGACGGTCTGCTGCGTACCGCCCCCGGGCAAGGCGGCCACGTCCCCCAGCGCGTTGAGGGTAGGCCAGGTCGCGCGCGCGCGCAAGCGGACCGTCTCAGCCTGGGATTCACGCGAAAGGATGGCTTGCGCCACCTCGGGACGCGCCTCGAGGGCGCGCGCGATCTGGCCGGGGTCATAGTCCAGCTCCTTGAGCTGGGTCAGGACGTCCAGGCGCACGTCCGCGAGGCTCTCCCCCAGGAGGCTCTCGAGGTTCCGGCGGGAAACGAAAAGCTGATTGAGCTCCTGGACGTAGCCTTCCTGGGCGATCGCCACCGAGGCCTCGGCCTGCAGGACCTCGAGCCGCGTGCCCACTTGCCCCTGAGACCTCAGCTCCGCGATGGAGAGCTGCTCCTTGGCCTGCTCCACGTTGATGCGCGCCGCATCCCGCATGCTTTCCGCCTGGAGCACGGAAAAATAAGCAAGCGCCGTCTCGTAAGCCAAGCGCCGACGCGTGCCGATGCGCTCCACCTCGGCGAGACGCTCGGCGAGATCCGCCAGGCGCACGGCCGATGCGGTCCGCTGGGCGTCGTAGATCGGCTGGACCGCGCTGAGTTGCATCTGGAAGCCGTAAGGTCCCATCGCAGGAGTCGACGGCCGGATGAGGCCCGCCGTATCCGAGCGGTTGATCCCCCCGGAGAGCGAAAGCCCCGGCGACATCCCTTTCCGGGCTTCGCGCTGCGCCTCGACGGCCTGCTCGACCCCGAGCTGGGCCGCTACGACCGACGGATGCGTCCGGGTGGCGCGCTCCACCGCCTCCCGCAAGGTCAAGACCTGGGCCAGAGCCGGGGCCGGGAGCAGGAGGGCTGCGGCCAGCGGGACTGCGAGCAGCGGGGATCCGGCCCGCAGCCAGGCCAGGGCGCGCGTGACGAACCGCCGGCTCATGGCTGAGCGCGCTCCGGCCGGTAGGTCACGCCGAGCGCGACCTCATCCCGGCTCAGGGCGAGGTCGCCGCTCCCGCCCTGGTGACGGTAGCGCAGCTCCAGGCGCAGCGCCGGGACGATCGCGTAGCCGAGCCCCAGACCGGCCTCCCAGAGGGAGGTGCCCGCTACTGCGTAGGGCGCGCGCGCCGACGTGAAGGAAAGCGCGGGGTAATAGGCGGCCGAGCCCACGAGATCGAGGCGATCGCCCAGCACCCAGGTGAGAGGCGCTTCGAGGCCGAATCCGCGCCGCTCATGCGCATAGTCGTAGGGAGTCCCGCTCAGGGGCAGGTTCGCCGCCGCCACATGCGTGCTCATGAAGGCGAGGCTCGGGGCCACCTCCCAGGTCGCGCCGCCCAGCGGATAGCCGATACGAAGGCGCATGGCGCTCTCCTCGGTCGCCGCGTCCGCAGCCGGCAGGGTCGGAAGCGCCATGCCCGCCTTGAAGCGCTCGAAGGACGCTCCCAGCAGCCAGGAGTCCATGCGCAGCTGCCCCGAAAGCATGAGCTGGTTGTCCAGCGTCGCGGAGAGGCGATTTCCGGCGAAGCGTCCCTCGAAGGCGCCCGCCTGGGTCGCCAGCTGGAACTGGCTATCCAGAGGCCGCGCGCCGGGGACGGAGAGGACGGTCGCGAGCAGCGGGCGATACTGCGGGTGGTAGGTCTCGACGGGCCTCATGGAAACCTTCCGGGCGGCGGAGAGCGGCAAGCGCTCGAGCCGGTAGCCCTCGGCCGAGAAGACCAGGATCGGGGAAGCGCCCGGAGCGAGCGCCAAGCTATAGCGGCCGTCCGCATCCGTGAAGCCGGCGGCGATGGCGCCCTCCTGGCGGACGAAGACGTTCGCGAGCGGACGGCCATTCGGATCGAGGACCTGGCCGCTCACGGTCTGCTCGGCATGCGCCGGCAGCGCGAGGGCCACGAAGCCCTGGGGCAGCGGGCCGGGAGCCAGGGTCACGAAGAGCGGGACGAGCAATGGGACGGCAAGTAATTGGCGGGGCGGCATGGCAAGGGCTCTTTCGGGCTAGGGTCGGATCAGGGTGATCTCGGCGAGGCGTACGGTCCGGCCATCCGCGGCGAGGATGCCGCGCAGCTTGGCACTGGAATCGAGCGACGGAAACGCGCTCGGGTAGGTGAAGTCCATGGCCGTCGCGCCGCGGATGCCGCTGGCCTCGACGCCGCCGGCGAGCAGCACCAGCGATCGGGCGTCACGCATCGGCGGCGGCAGGTCCGCGACCGCGACGGAGATCTGGGGCGCCCCGCCGACCGGCTGGCTCATGGTCGCCGAGAGCGTCAGCCAGCCCGCGTCCGCCGGGGTCGCCTGCAGGGGCGCGCTCGACTGGCAACCCGAGAGGAGGAGGGTCAGGAGCGCGGCTCCGCAGCTTCCGGCTCCGAGCCGATGGGTCATTCGCAATGCATGCCTCCTTTCGATCATGTCGTTTGCCTCGTCATGAGACGCGAGAAAAGGCCGTCCTCGGCCATGAGCGCGTCGAAGCTCCCTTGCTGGACCACCTGGCCGGCGTCGAGCACGTAGATGCGATCGGCCTGCCGGATGGTGCTGAGGCGGTGGGCGATGACGAGGCGGGTGACGTTCATGCGCTCCAGGCTCTCGCTGACGATGGCCTGCGTGCGGCTGTCCAGGGCGCTGGTGGCCTCGTCGAAGAGCAGGATGCTGGGCTTGAGCGCGAGCGCCCGGGCGATCAACAGACGCTGGCGCTGGCCGCCGGAAAGGTTCTCGCCGCCCTCGCTGACCACCGTGTGCATGCCCATGGGCATCGCGGTGACGTCGTCGGCGAAGCCTGCGTTGCGGGCCGCCTCCCAGGCCTCGTCCTGGGTGATCAGGGCGCCGTTGGCGATGTTCTCGAAGATCGACGCCGCCATCAGGCGGCCATGCTGCAAGACCACTCCCATCTGCCGGCGAACGGCGGGCAGGTCGAGGCCCCGGAGATCCTGGCCGTCGAGCGTGATCGTGCCGGATTCGTGCTCCTCGAAACCGAGCAAGAGGCGGAAGAGCGACGACTTGCCGCTGCCCGACGGGCCGACCAGCGCGACGAACTCCCCGGGGTGAACGGCGAGGCTGACGTCGCGCAGGACATGCGGGGCGTCGGGCGCGTAGCGGAAGCTGACGTGCGAGAAGGCGATCTGGCCCGTGAGGCGGCCGGGATCGACCTTGTCGGCGTCCACCTCGGGCACGGCCTCCAGGATGGGCTTGGCCCGCTCCCAGAGCGAGACGACCTGCATGAGGGCCGTGATCGAGCC